>OBXM01000048.1_pt1 | contig 162125 bp, 134 predicted proteins | sample 1538141 | NCBI WGS metagenome assembly OBXM01 (sample SAMEA2580153, study PRJEB22360) | human gut metagenome | biome: human gut; feature: human-associated habitat; material: faeces | place: Denmark | collected 2008/2010 | reverse complement strand
TTTTGAAATTCCTAATTGCATTACGAGGTAATTATACTTCCTATAAGGGAAATTAGAAGGAAATAAGCGACGAGAAAGCAGCAGTTTTATTATCCTCTCACAAATTATATTTAAATACTAATTTTATTTTGTTTGGTATATATATCATAATTTTATTTTTGTATTATTAAAACTTTTGAATAAATATAAAAAATAGTTGTATTAATAATCTTTTTATACAATAGAACAAACATAAAATAGTATTAAAAGTTGACTAAAGTATTTTTATTTGCATTTTTTACTATGAGATGATATACTATACGTACTAATAGTATATCATCTCATAGTAAAGAAAGGAATTCTATGTTTATTGGAAGACGAAGCGAATTAGCGGAATTAAATAAGTTATATAATAAATCCTCATTTCAAATGGCAGTAATTTATGGACGTCGTAGAATAGGTAAGACCCGATTGATACAGGAGTTTATGAAAGATAAACCAGCTGTCTATATGACTGCGGTAGAGGCCGGTATAGCCATAAATCTAGAGCTTTTAAGTACCTCTATCTACCTGACGTTTTTAGGCGAAGAAGAAGCTACAATGATGCCATCATTCAAAGATTTCAGGGCCGCTTTACAATACATTACCAAAAAAGCCAAAGAGTCAAAAATCTTACTTATTATTGATGAATACCCTTATTTGGCTCAATCAGACAAAAGTATTTCTTCAATTCTTCAGGCTATGATTGATCAGGAGTGGAAAAATAGTAATATTATGCTTATCCTATGTGGGTCATCCATGAGTTTTATGGAGAACCAGGTCCTAGGATATCAAAGTCCCCTGTACGGAAGAAGAACAGCTCAATTTCGTCTGGATCCTTTAGATTACTATGAATCTTCCTTATTTGTGCCTCATTATTCAGCAGAAGAAAAGGCCTTAGTCTATGGTATAACAGGCGGAATACCCCAATATCTGGAAATGGTCGAGGACTCTATTTCAATTAAGGAAAATATTTTGGAAATGTATTTGAATACCAATGCCTATCTCTACGAAGAACCGGTAAACTTAATGAAACAGGAATTAAAAGAACCAGCTAATTATAACGCTATAGTTGAAGCAATCGCAAAGGGTGCAACGAAATTAAATGAAATATCCACTAAAGTACAGATGGAAAATTCAAATGTATCTACATGCCTTAAGTCATTAATTTCTCTGGGGCTGGTTGAAAAAGAGAGTGCTGTTACAGAAGAAGATAATAAAAAGAAAACAGGCTATATTTTGGCGGATCAAATGTTTCGTTTCTGGTACCGCTATGTACCACAATGTATGCTGCTAATTAATACCGGACGTCCGGAAAGAGCTTATGAAAAGATCATCGTTCCCGACTTACAAAATTATATGGGAAAAGTGTTTGAAAAAATGTGCATACAACATTTAGCTAAGCTTAACGCACAGGAAAAACTTCCTTACGAAATATTAAAACTAGGTAGATGGTGGGGGAATAATCCAGCGTTGAAACGCCAGGAAGAAATTGATATATTGGGTATTAATGACATTGATAAAACTGCAGTATTTGGTGAATGCAAATATCGAAATGAGGTTATTGACCTGGATACAGCGGACTTATTAATCAAGCGCTCTGAACTTTTTCCCAAATACCAAAAGAAGGGGTATATTTTATACTCAAAAAAAGGATTTAGCAGCAGTGTGTTAAACTTAGCCTCTCAACCGCTATCTTATATGAAACTCTTTAGCCTTGAAGAACTTTATGATTTGGAATAAGCTATAAGCACTGGCTCTGTGCCGGCAGGACCTTCATCCTTTTATTGATGGTGTTGATTAAAAGTATTTAATAGCAAGCCTTATTAAACTACTAATATGATAATAGGGCTTGTTATAAATGTCTAATTACTATAAGAGTACTAAATGCAATATGTTACTATGATATTAATTAAGTAAATATTAAATCATCCACCTGGTCCATGACTGATTTTTGTGAAATACTTTATAAAATCCAGTAAACTATTAGTTTTCCAAAGGCACAATACGATGGACAACATCAGCCATGAAGCGTAGCTATTATATTACTTAGATATCCTCTGGAGGCCTTTGCCTGTGCTGAGTGATTTGATACTATGTAATAAATATGCACAATAAAGGATTAATATTCATATCATTAAAGATTTCCTAAAAAGATAATATATTTTCGCCGAACAAATATAATCTGTATTTTTAAATTGAAAATCTTAAATATTTAATAAAATCAATCATTAATTACACACTCCTTCCACCTAATTTCCCTTATAGGAAGTATAATTACCTCGTAATGCAATTAGGAATTTCAAAAAGTATTTCAAAAAGAAAAAGGAGAGTGCATTTTTATGAGAAAGCAGACAAAATTAGTTGCAGTATTATCTGCAGCAGCACTGCTTGCCATCGGTGCGTCCATGACATCTCTTGCAGCAACCGGCTGGCAGGAAGAAAATGGTACATGGGTTTATTACGATAAGAATGGCGATGCAGTAACAGAACAGTGGGCAAAATCCGGTAATAACTGGTTTTGGCTTAACGAAGATGGAGAAATGGCTACCGACTATCTGGTAGATGACGACAGCAACTACTATTATGTAGATGCTAACGGTGCCATGGTTACCAATCAGTGGGTATCTATTGAAAATGAAGACTATGATGGAGATGACGGAGATGAGCCGTTAAACTATTGGTATTATTTCGGTGCCAACGGAAAAGCTTACAAGAGCTCCTCTAACAGCAACAGCGCTTCATTTAAGACTATCAATGGTAAGAAGTACATCTTTAATGATGAGGCTCAAATGCTCTATGGCTGGATCGATACAGACGGTCAGAGAGTAACCGGAGATGACGACTGGCGTGAAGGCACATATTACTGTGGTGATGAAAATGATGGCGCTCAGAAGGTTGGCGAGTGGGCTTATCTTGAAATTACCGATAATAACTGGGATGACATAGATACAGGACTTTCCAGCAATAATCTGTTTGATGATGAAGACCAGACTCGTTATTTCTACTTCAAAACTAATGGTAAGAAAATGACCGACGAAAAGGGCAAAACCATTAACGGCAGAAAGTACAGCTTTGATGAATATGGCCGTATGAATGCAGAGTGGGTTAACTGGGATGCTACGCCTTCTACAGCAAGTGCAGGCTCTGCCTCCTATACAACCGGATACAGATATTATGGAGATCCTGAAGATGGTGCAAGAGTTACCAAAGGCTGGTTCCAGGTAGTTCCAGATTCTTATTTGAGCCCAGATGATTATGAGGATGATGAGAACAACTGGTATTATTCTGACAAAGATGGAAAATTAGTTGCTTCCGAAATTAAGACAATCAATGGAAAGAAATATGCATTTGACTCCTATGGCGTAATGAAGAGCGGCCTGAAGGCAATTAAGTTTGCTGGAAACAGTACAACTGAAATTGACGAAATTAAGGGTGATGACGGTATTGCCAACATGCATTTCGACACAGAAGATAACTTTAAGGATAACGTTTCTGCATTATACGGAGCTGATTATAAGTTATACTACTTTGGATCCGGCGATGACGGCGCTATGAAGACTGGAAAGCAGACTGTAACCATTGATGGAGAGGATTATTCCTTCTTATTCAATAAATCTGGCAGTTCTAAGGGTGCAGGTAAACTGGGTATCGATGATGATAAGTATTATTTAGGCGGTATGTTATTAAAGGCATCTAAGGATGATAAGTATTCTGTAATTAAGATCACGAAAGATGCGAGTGGCACGATTACTGCACTGGAATGCTTAAGCACAGAAGAATTCCTTGCTGATGTTGATGCAACGTCTTCAATTCCGACAGGAAAAGATGATGATTACGATGAGTACTATAATGTGAAAGAGTCCGCAGCAGATACTGCAACTACACAGTACAGACTTGTAAATACTTCTGGTAGTATTCAGAAGAATAAGAATAAAGCAAAAGACGGTGATGATCGTTGCTTTAAGGTTGGCAACAGTAAAGAGATCGAGGCTGTTTTTGTAGAAAGCTAAATTCTAATTTGCAACAAGAAATTCTAATTGCCATAGACTTAACCTAGAGTATCGGAGTGTACTTATAGTACACTTTGATACTCTTTTTAGTACCACATAAATGTAAAAATTAGAGCATATTATTCACACATTAACCTACTGTACTTTATTAATAAAGTACATTCTAAAATTGTTAAGATAATAAAGAGGATACTCAACAAACCATTTAAGATCTGTTGAATATCCTCCCATAGCAATTAGAATTTCTTATCGAAATTTATGGAATTACTAAATAAATTATTTTGCCTTTGCAGTACTTCCGAAGTAAGTTACCTTACCATTTTCATCTGTACAGTAGTACATACCATCAGCATCTTTTAAGTTAGTTTTCTTCTTCATGATAGAAGCAGATGTATTAACTAAATATCCACCGATCTTATCAGCTACTTCTTTACCGTCTGTACCGAAGGACTGATATCTGTAGTCTTTGTCAGCTTTAATCTTACGGCCTAAAACTAACAGAGTCTTCTTAGTCTCGTTTACACCTTTGTACTTGGTAACACCAGTGGTACCGAAGGAGTAAGAGTAGTTATCACCATCTACATCGATAGTCTGATTGCCAGTCTTAGCCGAGCCATCATCTCCGCTGCCGAAGTAATAAACTGCATAGTTGTTATTGTCCTTATATGCTGTATATGCAGTATCGAATTTACCAGCGTCATCAATTTCGATCATTTCTCCAAGAATCTTGCCAGCAGAATCAATATTAAGTGCCCATAATCCACTGATCATTTCGCCCTTAGCATTAAAAGCATATTTCTTATTGTTAATAGTCTTTAAGATTGAGTTGTAAACATTACCGCTTCCGTCAGCATAGAACCACTTTGTGGAATCATCATCATAAGCGCTCTTGTTAACGTTCTCTTCCGGAACTACTTTAACCCAGCCCTTCTGTAATCTCCAGCCTTCATCTCCGCCATTGAAATACTGATATTCAGAAATAGTAGCTACATCTGCATCTGTAGCAAGAGTATCAGTCCAGCCATCCTGCATTACACCATTCTCGTTAAATGCATATTTCTTGCTGTTGATTGTCTTGATTGCATACTTTGTAGCATCATCAGCTGCATACTTCTTACCATTTGATGGGTTGAAGTAGAACCAGTAGTTCTTATCTTCATCATCTTTAATAACAGAAAGTTTCATCCAGCCTGAAGCACGAGCACCATCGTTCTCGTCGCCACAGTAGTAATCGCCTGACTGCCAAGCGTCATCACCTGTGATTCTGGTAGCATCTTCTTTATTTACCCAGCCATAAAGCATTTTGCCTTCGCTGTCAAATGCATACTGCTTGCCGTTAATTGTCTTAAAGGAAGCGGAACCAGTTGACTTATAAGCCTTGCCGTTTGCCTGGAAATAATACCAGTATGCATCTGGCTCGTCTGTGTCGCCTGCATTCTCGTTCTCAACTGCTACCCAGCCATTAGCTACCATAGCACCGTTGGAATTTACATAGTAGTAGTTTGTACCATCATCGATCAGCTCGTCGGTTGCCATAACTCCATCACCGTTTAAATAGAACCAAGCGTCTCCTGATTTTGCCCAAGTATCTGTTACCTGATCGCCGTCTTTGTTATAATAAACCCACTCGCCATTCTCTTCCTGCCAGCCAGTTGCTGCAAAAGAGGTCATGGAAGCGCCGACAGCTAACAGAGCTGCTGCAGATAATACTGCAACTAATTTTGTCTGCTTTCTCATAATTAATGCACTCTCCTTTTTCTTTTTGAAATACTTTTTGAAATTCCTAATTGCATTACGAGGTAATTATACTTCCTATAAGGGAAATTATCAATACTTTTTTTCACTTTTTTTGCATATTTTTCAAAAAGTAATAAATATTCACAATTCCACCAGGAAAATATCATTTCCTCCATCACACTGACAGTATAATATAATTTTTTCAAAAATGCTATAACTTTTCTCTGTGCATTTTCTTACGTAATCTTTACGAAAAACGGGCCTCCGCGGCATATTGTACTCCTATTAGTACAATCCGGTCATATTTAAATATATCCACCCGGTTCTCTTAAATTACTTCATGTATTTAACTGCTTCACATAATACGACATACTGTTGAAATATTAATAGTATGATCTCTAATATTATATTGCCAATATACATATCTGTATTATTATGGTAATGGTCTTTCATGGTATGCTTCAATTATTAATAACGTTATTAGTGTTAGGGGCTTAATAATAGAGGCTGCGAATATCAGGTTAGATATACTTTTATGCTTTTGCTTTTTATGCATTTATGCTTTTGTGCTTTTACTACATTTACTGCTTTTACTGCTTTTATGCTTTTACTACTTTTACTACTTTTACTGTTTTTCTACCTTTACTGTTTTTTCTACTTTTACTACTTTTACTACCTTTACTGTTTTTCTACCTTTACTGTTTTTTCTACCTTAACGTTTTTTCTACATCATAGTTACTTTTATCGTAACCCGCGCGCTTTCTTCCCCATATTTATTTTCATCTTCCCCCCACTCTCCTATTTTATATCTATCCCTCCACATACTTCACAAATTATTTCATCAGTTCGATCAGATTATAAATGCCATACTACTTAACAAATAGATTCACCTAACTTTAAATCTCCACCAACTACAAGCTTCCTGCCTACGCATCTGCTTGATAATAATACTAAACTTACCTATATATAATACTTGTCAAAATTCCACTCCATTTAACGATACACCTTTCTAAGTCGTGCGCCACTTCAAAATCCTCTCTTCCGTATCCCCTTCCCATCTCTTCCTTCTCTCCTTCCGTCTCTCCTTCCGTCTTCCGTCTTCCCTTCCCTCCCCACTTCCTCACCAACTCCAACCTTGCATTTCCACACAATTATGCTATAATGTTCACATATACTAATATATCTATATTTTTGAACGTCAAACATCTTCTTTTTACAATATGCATTTCCCTAAAATATGATCATCAACCACGGAGGTATCTATCATGAATCGTAATGTAATCATCTGCCGTTCTATCCTTGAAAATACGGCAATCACACAGAGGGAATTAGCTCAGGCACTGGATGTCTCTCTCGGAACGGCCAATAATCTTGTAAAAGAATGTATTTCGGAACATCTCATCACCCTGGCTGGTGCCGGCGGTGCGTATGAGCTGCTCCCGGCCGGACTGGAGCTTCTGAAACAGTATAAGGTTGACGGGGCCCTGATTATCGCCGCCGGTTTTGGATCCCGCTTTGTCCCTCTGACCTTTGAAATGCCGAAAGGCCTGCTGGAAGTCTTTGGAGAGCGAATGATCGAGCGGCAGATTCGCCAGCTCCATGAGGTCGGCGTACAGAATATCACGATTGTCGTGGGATATTTGAAAGAGAAATTTGAATACCTGATTGATAAATATGATGTGAAGCTTCTATATAATCCTGAATATTCTTCTAAAAATACACTGACTACCATTTACCGCGCCAGGGAGGTCCTGCGGGGAAGAAATATGTATGTGCTCTCTTCTGACAACTGGATGCGGCATAATATGTACCACCCCTATGAGGGCGGCGCCTGGTACTCTTCTGCTTTTATGGAAGGGGAAACTTCGGAGTGGTGCCTCGATTACAATAAGAAAGGCAGAATCGGGAGCGTATCGGTTGGCGGCATCGATCAATGGGTTATGTATGGACCTGCTTATTTCTCAAAGGAATTTTCTGAGAAGTTTCTTCCGGTTCTTGAGGCCTACTATGAACTTCCAGGGACAGAACAGTTTTACTGGGAAAATGTCTATATGGACATGCTCTCGGGTGAGGCGGCAAAACGCCTTCCAAATCTGGAGGAGGCTCACGGCGACATTGATATGTACATAAACCGGAGACCTGAGGATGAGGTGTACGAATTTGAAAATCTGGAGGAGCTTCGGAGATTTGATATCAAATATCAGCGTCACTCTGACAATGAAGCCATGGAGCTGGTCGCCCGGGTTTTTAAAGTGCCGGAGTCGGAAATTACGGAAATCAGATGCTTAAAATCGGGTATGACAAATAAATCGTTTCTATTTAAGGTAAAGGAACGCCACTATATCTGCAGAATTCCTGGGCCGGGAACCGAGCTTCTTATTAACCGCAGACAGGAAAAGGCAGTATATGATGTGGTAGCCGGACTCGGTATTACGGAGAAGATCATTTATTTTGACGGGGATACCGGATATAAGATTGCGGAGTATTACGATGGCGCAAATAATGCGGATCCCCGCAATTGGGAGCAGATGGAGAAATGTATGGCAATTGTACGCCGCCTTCATAATTCAGGCCTTACGGTTGAACACTCTTTTGATATGAGAGAGCGGATTGATTTTTATGAAGACCTTTGCAGAAGGCATGGGGACATCCCCTTTGAGGATTATGGGAAGGTACATGGCTGGATGACGGAATTAATGGACCGCCTGGATTCTATGGGGCGCAGGAAGGTCCTCTCTCATCTCGATGACAACGGCGATAATTTCCTGATGCTGGAGGACGGCGGGGTCCGGCTGATCGACTGGGAATACGCCGGTATGTGCGACCCGCTGGTGGATGTGGCCATGTGCGCGATCTATTCCTATTATACGGATGAGGAGACAGAACGTCTGATCCGGGTGTATCTGGAGCGGGAACCGTCGCTGGATGAGCGATACTCTGTCTACGCACATATGGCGCTTGGCGGATTTTTGTGGAGTCTCTGGGCTGTGTATAAGGCATCTTTGGGGGAAGAATTCGGTGAATATACGATCATAATGTACCGGTATGCAAAGCATTTTTATAAAAAATGCAGGGATATTGGATGAGTTTTGGAAATTTGTCCACAAATCGTAATAATTTTTTTATGCATTATAAGGCCTCCTGTGATATAATGAATTCATATGTGATGTCGTATCTTGTAAGAATAGGAGGAGATTAGGATGAGATGTGGGAAAACAATGACTGCGTTACTCCTGGCCGGACTCGTGGGAAGCGCGACTTTAATACCGGCTGGCACCGCGTGGGCCGCGGCAGGATGGCAGCAGGAAGGCTCACAGTGGAAATATATGGACGCGGACGGGTCTGTACATAAAGGATGGGCAAAAAGTACTGACGGTACTTATTATTATATGGATCTCTCGACCGGTTACATGGTGACGGGTTGGAAACAGATTAATAATAACTGGTATTATTTCCGTTCCAACGGAGCCATGGCAACGAAATGGGTGGAAGACGGCGGGAAGTATTACTACCTGATGGATGACACCGGCGTTCTTGTGAAGGGCTGGCTGAGAATCGGCGATGATTTTTACTATATGAAGGGCGACGGCACCATGTCTACCGGATGGCGTGAGATGGATGGCGGCTGGTTTTATTTTAAAGAAAACGGCAAGTGCACACTGGGATGGGGACAGATCGGTAACGACTGGTTCTATTTTGGAACAGATGGCAAGATGCTGACCGGCTGGCAGCAGATCGGCGGAGAGTATTACTATCTGAACTCAGACAGCAAGAATGTTCTCGGCAAGATGATGACGGGCTGGCTCAGCGATGGTACGAATAAGTACTATATGGATACTTCGAGCGGTAAGATGGCTCACGGCTGGAAGGAACTTGAAGGCTCCTGGTACTATTTTAATGATGCAGGCCATATGATGACAGGCTGGATTCAGCTTTCCGGTGTCTATTATTACCTCGATCCTTCTACCGGAAAGATGGCGGCTAATACGACTTTGACAATTGATGGAGTCAGCTATACATTTGCTTCCAATGGCGCTTACCAGAACAGCAATTCCAACGCGCCCAGCACAGGCGGCAATGTATCGGCGCCAGGCAGCGGAACGAATAATACGAACGCGCCTGGTTCCAGTACCAACACCAATACTAATACTTCCGGTGGCCCCGGCGGATCTTCCACGGGGAATGGAAATTTAAGCAGCGCCCCGGGCAGCAATAACAATACACCAGGCGGCAGCAGCTCGCCGGGAGGCAGCAATGCTCCAGGAGGCTCTTCCTCCAACAATGGTGTTTACCAGCTGGCACCGGGACTTACAAACGGACCGGGCTGATAGATAATTCAGACATACTGCCGTAAAAGGCAGAGTAATTCAGTTAAATACACCGCGGCAGCCGCCTAATGCTCCGGCATGGCACCTGGCTCGTTGCCCGCGGAAATAAAGGTTTTGTGTGGGTATCTGCACTTCGGCGCGGATACCCATCGTAGTTTTATCGGAACAACTGACTGCAAGGATGAGGAGGCTGACACTTTGAAGCACAGAAGAATTACTGGAAGAATTACGGCGGCAGCGCTCAGCGCCGTCATGGGCTGTTCAGGAGCATTCCTGTACTCCGCCCCGCCCGCCTACGCTGCGGGCTATGAACGGGTAAACGGGTATTATCAGATGCTGGATGGAACCGTGATCGACGGCGTCGTGGCAAGAGGAATCGACGTATCCCGGTGGCAGGGCAATATTGACTGGAATACAGTAGCCGCTGACGATGTGGAATTCGTCATGCTGGGTACCCGGTCAAAAGGGGCGGTAGACCCCTATTTCCACAAAAATGTGAAGGAGGCTTCCGATGCCGGAGTACGGGTCGGCGCCTATATTTATTCGCTGGCAACCACACCGCAGATGGCTGTGGAGGAGGCGGATTTCGTCCTCGATCTGGTAAAGGATTATCCGATTTCATTTCCAATCGCGTTTGACGCGGAGGACAGCTCCACGCTGGGTTCTCTTCCGCCGGCACAGGTCACGGAGATCATCAACGCCTTCTGCGAACGGGTGGAGGCGGCCGGGTATTATCCCATGGTCTATGCCAACGACTATTGGCTGGCCAATAAGATCGATATGACAAACATGCACTATGACGTGTGGGTGGCCCGCTACGAGGTAAAACATAACTTCTCCGATCCGATCATGTGGCAGGCTACCAGCACCGGATCCATCGAGGGCATCAGCGGTAACGTTGATATCAATTTCCTTTACAAGGACTTAACTCCCTATCTCCCGGGGAATCTCTGGAGGACCATCGGGGACAAGACGTATTATTACCAGAACTATCAGATGCAAAAGGACGCCTGGATCAATGACGGGACCGGCTGGTTCTATATGAACGGCGAAGGTCTTGCTTCTACCGGGTGGCTGGAGAAGCAGGGACTTAACTATTATCTCGACGACACGACCGGACGCATGGTGACTGGTTGGAAACAGCTTTCCGACAAATGGTATTTCTTCAATGCCAGTGGTGCGATGAGTACCGGATGGCTGGATGATAACGGCTCACGTTATTTCTTAAACAACGACGGTACCATGAAGACGGGATGGCTTCAGCAGATGAATCAGTATTATTATCTTGATGAGGCTTCTGGAAAGATGGCTACCGGCTGGAAGCAGCTGGCCGGAAAATGGTATTTCCTTCAGGATACAGGTATTATGTCTACCGGATGGCTGGATCAGAATGGAACGAAGTATTTCTTAAACAGCGACGGCTCCATGGTAACCGGATGGCATACGGAAGGTGATAAAAAATACTTCTTGACCGACAGCGGCGCGGCGGCTACCGGCTGGCGGCAGCTGGACGGTACATGGTACTATTTCAATCAGGGCGGCGATATGGCCCGCGGATGGATCAATCCGGACGGAAACTGGTACTACTTAAACCAGGACGGCAGAATGCAGACCGGCTGGCTGGAGGACGGCGGCGCGAAGTACTACTTGAGCACCTCTTCCGGAAAAATGACCGTTGGTTGGCGCGAGGTTGACGGCGCATGGTACTATTTCAACGGCAGCGGCGCCATGGTCACGGGTCTCACGGAGATCAACGGGCAGCTCTACTACTTAAATCCTGCTGACGGCAAGATGGCGGCTTCCACTACCCTAGATTTTGACGGTGTCGATTATACCGTCGACGCAAACGGCGTCTGCACTAAGGTAGAAGAACCGTCGGAAGGTGCTGCACAGGATGGACAGAACGCTGGCAATGCATCACAGAATGGACAGAGCGCCGGCAATGCATCACAGGAATCTCCGGCTGACAGCAGTCAGACAACTTCTCCAACGAAAGAGATCGGGCCTGGAATTAAATAAGTAAGACATTAAAAAGCAACTTCAGCTGCAAAAAAGGAACCACCTCCCTGTTAATCAGACAGGAGGCGGTTCCTTTTTTCAATTTTCCCTTATACTTCAAAAATCAAATCTCCATAGCTTGGCATCGGCCATAATTCCTTATCGACCATCATCTCAAGCTTATCCGCCGGAGCGCGGAGCGCTTCCATGGCCGGGACTACGATATCGTGGTAGGCATTGGCCTGTTCCTTATTGTTTTCGATGATGCCGCATTTCTCTGTTACATCGGTCAGATTTGCCAGCGCTACCTTCATATCAGAAAGATAGGCGGAGGTCTCTGTCAGAAGTTCGGCCTGGACGCTCACATCGGCATCCGGGCAGGCGGTCTGTACTTTGCTTAAGGAATCGGCCAGCATGGTCGCATATTTGACGGCCGCCGGGATAATCTGCTTGCCGGCCATATCGATCATGGTTCTGGCCTCGATGTTGATTGCCTTGCTGTATGCCTCATATTCGATCTCAACACGGGATTCCAGTTCGGCTTTCGTAAATACGTTGAATGCCTCAAACATCCGGACTGATGCTTCTGTGGTAAGGGCCGGAATCGCTTCCACCATGGATTTGATGTTCGGAAGGCCTCTCTTCTCGGCCTCTTCCACCCATGCTTCCGCATAGCCGTTTCCATTGAAAATGATTCTTCTATGGGCTGCCAGCTGCTCTTTGATCATATCATGTACTGCGGTATCGAAATCCTCCGCCTTTTCCAGTATGTCGGCTGCTTCCTTGAACGCTTCCGCCGCAATGGTGTTTAATACCACGTTCGGGGAAGAAATGGAATCGGAGGAGCCTACCATACGGAACTCGAATTTGTTGCCCGTAAAAGCGAACGGGGATGTTCTGTTTCTGTCGGTCGCATCCTTAAATAAATCAGGCAGTGTCTTGACTCCCGTCTTTAATGTGCCTCCTACCTTGGAATGGGTGGCCTCGCCGGTGCTGCAAAGCTGATCAACCACGTCCTCCAGCTGTTCGCCGATGAACACGGAAATGATAGCGGGCGGAGCCTCGTTGGCGCCGAGTCTGTGGTCATTTCCGACGTCTGCTGCGGATTCACGAAGCAGATCGGCGTGACGGTCAACGGCCTTTAAGATACAGGACAGCACCAGAAGGAACTGAATGTTCTCATGAGGGGTCTCACCTGGATTTAACAGGTTGATACCGTCTTCCGTGGTCAGGGACCAGTTGTTATGTTTTCCGGAACCGTTGACTCCGGCAAATGGTTTTTCGTGAAGCAGGCAGTTTAAGCCGTGACGGCCGGCCACCTTCTTTAAGGTTTCCATTACCATCTGGTTATGATCTACGGCCACATTGACCTGCTCGTAGATCGGCGCCAGTTCATGCTGGGCCGGCGCAACCTCGTTATGCTGGGTCTTGGCCGGAACGCCTAAGCGCCAGAGCTCTTCGTTGACTTCCTTCATATATGCCGCGACACGCTCCCGGATGGCTCCGAAATAATGATCTTCCAGCTCCTGCCCCTTGGGAGGCATGGCGCCGAATAAGGTGCGGCCTGCATAAATCAGGTCTTTTCTCTGTAAATATTTTTCACGGTCAACCAGGAAATACTCCTGCTCCGCCCCTACGGACGGGACCACACGTTTGGAAGTGGTGTTGCCGAATAATCGTAAAATTCTCAGTGCCTGCTCGTCAACAGCCTCCATGGATTTTAAAAGAGGTGTCTTCTTATCCAGGGCTTCCCCTGTATAGGAACAGAATGCGGTGGGAATGCAAAGGGTTACGCCAATGGCGTCTTCTCTCAAAAATGCCGGTGAAGTACAATCCCATGCAGTATAGCCTCTCGCCTCAAAGGTGGCTCTCAAACCGCCTGATGGGAAGGAGGAAGCATCGGGTTCGCCCTTGATCAGCTCTTTTCCAGAGAACTCCATGATGACTTTTCCCTCGGAGGTCGGTGCTGAAATGAAGGAGTCATGCTTTTCGGCTGTGATACCGGTCAGCGGCTGGAACCAATGGGTATAATGGGTCGCGCCTCTCTCAATTGCCCAGTCCTTCATCGCATGTGCAACAACATCAGCGATGGACGGATCCAGTTCCGCTCCGTCTTCGATCGTCTTCTTTAATTTCTTGAAAACGGATTTCGGCAAACGCTCTCTCATGACGGTTTCGTTAAATACGTTTTTACCGAAGATTTCGGCAACATTTACTACTTCGCTCATAAATTTTCCATCCTCTCATTTGGTCTGTAATTTAGACTTCTCGAGTCTCCTCTTTTTTCCTGGTTATGCGCGCAATCATCTGTGACAGATTAAGTCCGCCATTTCGGACTCTCGCTCCGGCGCAGAGTGCGCCTCCCCCGGAGGGTTCTGGTTTTATAGGGCGAACGTTCCTATGATACCAGAAATGGCGCCCTCCTGTTGTCAGGAGAACGCCATCGTTCCTTAATTAAAATAAACCATTTCTCTCAAAAATGCAAGTATTTTTTTTAATAATTGCATTTCAGGATCCAGGATTATTCAAACTTAAGCTTTTCCCACGGAACCGAATAATTCCATCTTCTCTTTGACGGTTGCCTTGATTGCTTCCGTTCCTGGTGCGAGAAGTTTACGCGGGTCAAAGCCCTTGCCTGCTAAATCCTTACCTGCTTCGATGTATTTACGGGTAGCGTCAGCGAAGGACAGCTGGCACTCTGTGTTTACGTTGATCTTGGCTACGCCGAGGCTGATCGCTTTCTTGATCTGATCCTCAGGAATGCCTGTACCACCGTGAAGTACTAACGGCATATCGCCTACTTTGTCCTTTACGGCAGCCAGAGTCTCAAAGCTTAATCCAGCCCAGTTCTCCGGATACTTGCCATGGATGTTGCCGATACCGGCAGCCAGCATGGTTACGCCCAGATCTGCAATCTGCTTGCACTCGTTCGGATCTGCACACTCGCCCATTCCAACTACGCCGTCTTCCTCGCCGCCGATGGAGCCGACTTCTGCCTCTAAGGAGATGCCTTTCTCTGCACATACTGCTACGAGTTCTTTCGTCTTCTCAACGTTCTCTTCAATCGGATAGTGAGAGCCATCGAACATGATGGAGGAGAATCCTGCCTCGATACATTTATAGCAGCCTTCGTAGCTGCCGTGATCCAGATGTAAAGCTACCGGAACTGTGATGTTCAGTTCACCGATCATAGCCTTTACCATCGCTGATACTGTCTTGTAACCTGTCATGTATTTACCAGCACCCTCGGATACGCCAAGGATGACCGGGGATTTCAGTTCTTCTGCTGTCAGTAAGACCGCTTTGGTCCACTCAAGGTTGTTGATGTTGAACTGGCCAACAGCATACTTTCCGTCTCTTGCTTTTTCAAGCATTTCTTTTGCTGAAACTAACATATCACAAACCTCCAATTCGATTTATATTTATTTCATTTCTACATCATTATATACCATTTCGCGTCATTTGCAAAGATAAATATTTTTGAATTGTGATTTTTATAACAATCTTACATATTTTCTTACATATCGCCTTTTCCGACCATCATCTTTTCGATTTTACAGACTTCTGCCCAATGCGGACAGCCAGTAAAAAATCCAAAGAAATCTGTTACAGCTTCGCAGGTATGCTCCTGGCGTAGATAGCGGGTGCTATTACTTAGGAATCTATGCAATGCTGTACCAGGTGAGCTGCACGGATTATACCGAAAGAATCCCGGCTACCGTGGCCTGCATCTGATCAATGCCGCACTCCGCGGTATGGCGCACAGGCGCTGTACGGATCTCCTCTACAGCCTGTGGGATGGCAACGCCTGACAGCTCTGCCAGACGGTCCACAATGGCAAATTCATCTTCCTCCGGCCGAACGCCGTCGATGGCCTCCAGGACGCTTCCTGAGAACTTATACGGGCTGGCTGTGGACGCGATCACGGTTTTGGCAGGATCCTTTGTCTCTTCTTTATAATGGTTGTATACAGACGCTGCGACGCCTGTGTGGGTATCAATTAAGTATCCGGTGTCTTCGAAAATCTTTTTAATCGTGGCACGGTTCTCTTCTTCCGACGCAAAGCCGCCGAGGAAATCTTTCATGAATCCACGCATCTCTTCTGTCACCGTGTAGCTTCCCTTGTCGCTCAATTCCTTCATCAGGGCTGCATTGGCCTTAGCATCGCAGCCGGCGCTTAAATAGATGAGGCGCTCTAAGTTGCTGGAAATGAGGATATCCATGGATGGGGAGGTCGTCAGGATGAAATCGCGGTTCCTGTCGTATGTACCCGTGCGGAAAAAGTCATACAGGACCTTATTCTCATTGGAAGCACAGATCAGGGTCTTCACCGGGACGCCCATCTCCTTTGCCAAATAAGCCGCAAGAATATTGCCGAAGTTACCGGTAGGCACCGTCACGTTGATCTGCTCCCCTGCTTCGATCTCGCCGGCCTCCAGAAGCTTTGCATAGGCATACACATAATATACAACCTGAGGAACGAGACGGCCGATATTGATGGAATTCGCAGAGGAGAGCTGGCAGCCTTTTTCGGCGAGCTCTGCCGCAAATGCCTTGTCTCCGAATATTTTCTTCACGCCGGTCTGGGCATCGTCGAAATTACCGTGGATCGCCACTACGTGAGTGTTATCCCCCTTCTGCGTCACCATCTGAAGCTCCTGAATGCGGCTTACGCCGTCTTTTGGATAGAAGACGATGATGGCTGTTCCTTCCACATCGGCAAAGCCTGCCATGGCGGCCTTACCGGTGTCGCCGGAGGTTGCAGTCAGAACTACAATCTTGTTTTTTACCTGATTTTTCTTAGCGGCAGTGATCATTAAATGCGGCAGAATGGAAAGAGCCATATCCTTAAATGCGATCGTGCTCCCGTGGTATAACTCCAGGAAATAAGCGCCATCCGCCTTTGCCAGAGGAGCGATCTCCCCGGTGTCAAATTTGCTGTCATACGCTCTGGCGATGCAGTTCTTCAGTTCTTCTTCCGTATAGTCGGTGAGGAACAGCTTCATCACCTCATAGGCGGTCTCCTGATACGTCATGCCTGCCAGTTCTTCCATCGTTTTATCGAGTTTTGGGATAAAGGTCGGCATAAATAAGCCGCCGTCGTCTGCCAGCCCCTTTAAGATTGCCTGGGAGGCCGTCACACCGGTCTCGCCGCCGCGGGTGCTTTGATAGGATAATTCCATGATGTGTCTTTCCTTTCTTACTCTTGCATATTGTAATTCAGCCGTATTTTCATGCTTTTGGTCTGAAACCTTGCCAGAATTGTAGCATACTTTGTTTGAAGGTGCAACCAGAAACAGCAAAAAAGTTTTCATAGTGCGGACATATGTATTTAGTTTGAGGACATTACATTTCAATTTATTTTTGTCCCGTGATGTGGTATGCTAGGAATAGTCTGCGTAACATTTTGCGGTTGCCGGAATGGGGTTGAGAACTGGCTTTCATCAACTGTGCATCACACTTTATGGGAGATTTTCGTTCCGATGAATGAGGCGTAGGGCTATGCAGACTGTTTTAATCATAGAAAGGATATATTTTAACCATGAGATATGAACATATGATACAGGGTACTTTTATAAGCCGGCCTAACCGCTTTATCGCCCATGTGGCTATCCGGCGAGAGGCGGACGGTGAGGAAGAAACCGTAGTCTGCCATGTAAAAAACACGGGACGGTGCAGAGAGCTGCTTCTGCCGGGCGCCGGGGTGATACTTCAGTTTCATCCGGAGGCCGCAGCATCAGGCAGAAAGACAGAATACTCGCTGATCGGAGTCTTGAAGGAACGAAACGGAGAACTCCTGCTTATCAACATGGATTCCCAGGCTCCGAACCAGGTGGCGGCGGAATGGCTTCATGCCATGGAACAGGCGCCAACACTGCCGGTTAACGGCTATGACGGCGAAAAGTTTCTACCGGCACTCAGACTGGACAATATTCGCAGGGAAGTCACCTATGGACAATCCCGGTTCGATCTGGCTTTTGATATGGTCTTTGATATGGCTTTTGATATGGCTTTTGATATGGCTTTTGATTCGGCCTGTGCTCAGCTTCCCAATACGCCCCTCATTTCTGCCTCTGCCCCTGCACGCATCCCCTCTTCCGCCCCTGCGTTTCAGAGCTGTACGAAACCGGCCTTTATGGAAGTCAAAGGTGTAACTTTGGAGGAGAACGGCATTGCCATGTTCCCCGACGCGCCGACCGAGCGGGGCATCAAGCACATTTTGGAACTGGCAGAAGCGGTAAAGGCAGGGTATGAGGCCTATATCCTGTTTGTAATCCAGATGAAGGGAATCCGGGAGTTTACGCCCAATCAAAAAACGCATCCCCAGTTCGGGGATGCGCTGCGCCTGGCCCATGAGGCCGGCGTCCATATTCTTGCTTATGACTGTATCGTGACCGCGGATACTTTAGAAATCGACCGGGCTGTACCGGTATCTCTATCCACATTTTGACCCATATACCGTTCAAGATAGTACGGCAGTGGGGATAAATGCCACGGCTGCCCTTAAGCTTAGCTTTCTAAAACTTTCTTCCTCCGCCGCCATAGCTGCGGCCACCGGAGGAATGAGTCGTACTGCGGCCGGACGAGGAACCACCGCCGCCACCGGAATGACCGCTGGAAGTATTCTTTGGAATCACAATATGGGTGACGGTCTTATTGACCAGATTATCCGTATTTGCAGAAAAACGGAAGCGGCAGTCTACCCGGTAGGCTTTTAAATAATTTTCAGCCTGCCTCCGCTCTTTCTTCATCGCGTAGCGGTTTCTGACACCAATACAGGGGCTTATGGCCGCCAGCAGGGCCACCGCCAGGGCTAACGCGGCCTCCGGCCAGGTTATGCTGCGGTAAACGCTGATTTTACCGGTGTCACGGTCGTAGTTGTACTGACCGTCCGGTATTCCGGCCGTGTAATATTTGCGGACACCCGCTAAAAATGCTTCGGCACTGGCCGCATAGTCCCCATTCGATGCGCCCTCATAGGCGTCATCTAAAATAGTATTCCACCGTTTATCCGTCAGAAACCGGTTCATCGTTCCTACAGGTGCGATATACAGCTCCCGGTTATCCATATCAATCAGGAATATCACACCGCTGTAGTCTTTTCCCGTCCCGAAATTTCCGTTAGCGTAAAAATCTTCACTGTACCTTTCGGCTGACTTTCCACCTGCATCATCCGTGGTGACGAGCACCACGTCCATGTTCATATCTTTCCGCATGGAGGCAATCTCTTCTTCCATGGAACTCTTCTCCGCCTCGCTGAACAGTCCCGCTTGATCGAAGACTCTGGTTTTACCTTCTGCCAGGTCAGAATTCCCGGAGGCCCAGGCTGTGGACATCATGCAGAATCCAGCCAGAAAGAGAATCGCCGCGGCAAAGAGCAGCAGCCGAGGCAGCTGACTCGCGTTTTTTATGTATACGGATACACCATTTCTTTGTCGTCTCATCATATCAGATACCCCATCAAAAGCATGAATAACAGGACCGGGAAGAAAATTTCTGCAAACAGTATCAACAATTTCGTCTTATCAACCGGAAGTTTTCCACAAACTTTTCCCGTTTGTCCATTGACGGTAAAATAGTACATCTCGTTTTTAGCCTGGTCATGATAGGTAAGTGTCCAGACCGGAAGAAGGGCGTATTCCCATTTCTCATCTCTCAACTGCGCGTCCGACCGGCGAACACTGACCCGGTCATACGTTCCAACACTTTCTTTTAGGGAATCAAGCGCAAACTGGCGAACCTCGCCGTATACGTCAGCGGAAAAGTCTTGTTCCTCCATATCACGCCGCTCTGCCACGAAGCCGGACAGATAACCGGGAGTAAAATGTTCCAGCTTCTCCATATCATAGGGCAGAACACCCTCCACCAGCTCTCTGTTTGCCTTTTTTAAGGCATTGCGGGTGACATGGCTCACTTCCATGTCGCCTTCCCTGAAAATATCGTACGTCTGGGTCTCTGTATACTGATACCGTCCGCTCACCCAGATCCGCAGCCTGTCGGCCCGGGCCTCCAGCTCTCCTTCCACCCGGCAGCTGTACATCAGATACGGAAAATACACACCGGACATTTTCTGGATCTGATCCTCTGAATAAAAGGCTTTCGGCACATATCTTTTTTTCTTCATCCACTGGGAAAATATGGCGGTCGCTTTTTCTCTGTCCAGCTGAAAGGGGATGACATAGTCCGGGTTATACTCTCCTGACAGCTTTCCGGAAAGAATTACCGGATTGTGACAGTAATAACACATGGTGGCCGCAGTGGTCTCATCGGTTACGATCTCCGCTCCACAGCTGGGACAGGTGTAAAGGACGGGAGTCCCTTCCATTTTCCGGTCCTCCTGCGTCTCCTCTCCAGCCATACCGGCGGACGGGAAACCGGTCTGATCGGCCGATGCTTCCGGGCTCAGCCGTTCCAGCTCTTCCTGAGTAAACTCGGACAGACAGTATTCACATGCATATTTCTGTTTGTCAGGATCAAACTGCAGGCCGCCGCCGCAGTTCGGGCACTTATATGTTATGGTCGCACTCATGGTCTTGGTTTCCCACACTCCGAACAGAATTTTCCATTGTTGGCAGTTCCGCATTCACAGGTCCACGGACCGGCTGGCCGGGGAGCTCCGCATTCCGGGCAGAATTTTCCTGTGTTGACACTTCCACATTTACAGGTCCATGAGTCACCTGACTGGCTTGCTGCCTGTCTGGCCTCAGACGCCTGCTGTACAAAGGACGGCGTTCCGGTTCCCGGTATCGGGCCATTGCCGCCTGCCTGGCCGGCGCCCTGTGTCGGCTGCGCTCCCGCCATTTGGCCGCCCTGCATCTGACCGGCTGCCATCTGCTGGTTTCCTGCCATCTGGTTCATCTGCATCTGCTGTAAATTCGCATTGGAAGCTGCTCCCATGAAGCCGCCTCCCGCATTCATGCCGACACCCATGCCCATAAAGCCAGCCATGGAGCCGTGCGCATTGCTTCCGGCTGCCTCCATGCCTCTGGCTACCGATCCCTGAACATAGCCCTCCCGCACACCGGGATCGCTCAGCATGGCGCCCTGGTTTCTCATATTGATCAGATTCTTGGATTCTTCATCATACGAAATACTGGCAATACCTACAGACTGAATCTCCATGCCTCGGATAGCCTTCCACTGACTGTCCAGAGTATCCGCCATGTAGTCGCCCAGCTCTCTGCCCTTGGACGCCACGTAGGAAATGCGGATCCCGTCAGCCGACATCTGATTAATAGAGGACTGCAGCGCCTCTAAGAATTCGGACAAATACTGCTCATTGATATCCGTAACCTCGACTCTTGCCTTGTTTTTTGGAATAGCCTCGGCGTAGAATAACAGCGGATCCGTTACCTTGATCGAGTACGTACCGTGGGCACGCAGAAACAGTTCTGCATTGTAAAACTGGTCAAAATAGTTAATCGGATTCGGGGTTCCGAACTTGATTCCCTTGATCTCCTGCAGGTTGATGAAATAGACCTTCTGAGACGTAGGAGTTTCGCCGCCGAAACGCACACGGTCAAAGGACTCTTTAAGCGCCTCCCCGAACTGTCCGTTAAACAGGGATGGCAGGGAGGAATTCTTGACGGTATAATATCCCTCTTCCGCGGTGTAATCGATAATCTTGCCTCCATCTACCAGTATCATGAACTGGTTGGGGTACACGTGGATGACGGAACCGTCGGAAATCGTATTATCCGTTCCCTTCGTATTGGACCCTCTGCGGATTTTCACGCCGCTGGTGAAGACTGTCTGATCTCCCATATTGCCTGACTCAATTACCTCCAGCCACTGGTCTGCCAGTGAACCGCCGATCGCGGTCGTAACTGCTTTTATAATTCCCATGTTTCTGCCTCCTGTCACGTTTATTAGAATAAAGAATCCGGCCCGCCGGACTCTCGCGCCGAAGCGCGGTTGCTTCAGCAACCATACTTCCTTAGCGCGGAGTACGCCTCCTGCCCGGAGGGCTTATTGTGTAATAGGAACACTTTCCTATTATACAATAAATATCCCGATATGAGTATAGTATACCATACCGGGATTCCATCCATCTACAAAATTTTCTATTACGATTTTTACTTTGTCTCCGACAGTGACAGTTCCCGGCCCCGCTGAAAGTCTCCTGCCCCTCCCACGCACCGGAACGCCCGGCGGAGACTTTCAGCGGGGCCGGGAACTGTCACTGTCGGTACTGCTCGATCAGCTGCCTGAATTCCTCATTGCTCTGAAGGAAGTCGTATTTTGAGCTATTCTCAAATTCGTATAAAATAGGCGGAATGATCTGCTTCGTATAAGTTTCCGGGACACCCTTAACCGGAATATGCCGGAATAAAGGCGAGTTTTCCATCTCCCACGGCGTTGCCGCCGCTTTTAAAAGTTCTTTGATCATTCTGACGCTCTGTGCCTCATCTTCCCGGTCGAGAGCCGCCTGCAGCGCGATTACCAGCCCGTTATAGTTCCACAGTCCCATTTGCTCCGCAACGGCCTTCCAGCGTTCCCCTATGTCTGTGGCATCCTCCGGCCGTCCCTCTTTCACTGCAATTTCAGCGAGGCTGATCAGTACACCCTCCAGTTCATTCAGCCGCGTGATAAGCGTCTGCTCCATCAGGCGGGCCGCCTCATCAAGCTTTTCCTGTCTGATATAGAGATTCGCCTGAATCTGACGTTTATCCATATGGTTTCTTTCCGGAAGCAAATCCAGCATCTTCTGTGACTTTTCATATTCCGTGCGAACCATATATTTCGATGCCAGCATAAACCGGGCGCCGGTGGCGACTTTCTCATCACCGCACTCCGCCGCGCGCTCATACAGAGAGATAATCTCCTCCGCATACTCCTCCCGCTCCTCGTAACACGAGCCTTTGATAAACCATGCGCCGTCTAACACCATCGCAGCCCTGTGAATCAGCGGACCGCATGCGGGATATTCCTGTACCTTTTCCCGCACCAGCCTGATTCCCGCGCTCATTCCATCCGCCCGGACCGTTTCCGCCACTTCCATACAGAATCCGGCGATCTCCTGTTCTGTCAATTCCTCCTTGAAGCAGAGCAGCGTATTCAAGTCCGTTTTCAGCAGACGGGCCAACGCAGGCAATAACGAAACGTCAGGGCAGGTGATCCCCTTTTCCCACTTGTTCACGGCTGGCGCAGATACTCCTAAATACTCTGCAACCTTCTCCTGGGTCAGTCCCAGTTCTTTTCGTTTTTCACGTATTGCCGCATTCATTGCCATACATAATCCCTCCTGTTTTCTATGAAGAAGGGCCCTTCATGGTCTTATTATAGCAGGCTTCAAACTGGTATACAATTGAGTGTCTTTTAATTCATGGTTTTGTTTTTTAACTATAAGTTATTTTTTATCTGCTTGCCTCTCTCATGACTGCAATCTCCCTGGCATACCCGGGAAGCTCATTCGGTGTCTCTAAATAAAACGGCAGATCTTTTAAAGCCGGATGCGTCACCACGCGCTTCAGCGCTTCCTCCCCGATACAGCCTTCCCCGATCTTCGCATGGCGGTCCTTATGGGCACCCAGCGGATTCAGACTGTCATTTAAATGAATGGCCTTCAGCTTTTCCAGACCGATGATCCGGTCAAACTTCCCAATGACGCCCTCCAAATCATTTACAATGTCATAGCCTCCGTCCCACACATGGCATGTATCGAGGCAGACTCCCATGCGTTCCTTACACTCCACACGGTCTAATATCTCCCGCAGTTCTTCGAATTCGCGGCCCACCTCGCTTCCTTTCCCGGACATGGTTTCAAGGAGAACCGTAGTACGCTGCTCCGGTTTCAAAATCTGGTTCAGCATATCCGCAATGAACGCGATCCCCGCTTCTGCCCCCTGTCCCACATGGCTTCCCGGATGGAAATTATAGCAGTTGCCGGGCGTATACTCCATACGCCTCAAGTCATCCGCCATCGTATCTCTCGCAAGCTCTCGCAGATGTTCATCCGCAGAGCAGGCGTTCAGCGTATAAGGAGCGTGGGCCAGAATCTGCTCGATCCCGTTCTCCTTCGCAAATGCCAGGAACCGTTCCACGTCATTTTCATCGATGGCCTTCGCCTTCGTTCCCCGCGGATTCCTGGTAAAAAACTGAAACGTATTTGCATCAATCTTCACAGCCTCTTTTCCCATGGCAAGATAACCTTTCGAAGATGATAAATGACATCCAATTGTCAGCATATGTTTTCTCCTTTATTTTTTAAATTTTGCAAAGGGGCATGTCCAGCCAATCCCTGATATTCCCGCATTCTGTCATCTGGATACAAGCTATAAAAATGAACGCGGCCGGCGGACACACGTATTTTATGTCCAACAGCCACGTTCAAATTTTTCTTTCAGGGAATGAGCCAAACCGTGACACGGCGCTTCGCCTTACGACTGGCTGCCAGCCGCCGGGACACTCACTCTCGCCTTGCTCTTTACCTTCTGCTGTTTTACCGGCTTTCTCTTGACCGGATTGATGGCGCGAATGGCGATCAGCAAGAAGATCGCAGACAGCGCCAGCTGGATGATGATGCTTATGACCACCCAGTAATTCATGATGAAATTCTCCGGATGCGGGCCGAACCAGCGGCTTAAGCTTCCGGTAACCTGATTATCTCCTGCCTGTCGGTTAATCATCACGTAAAATGTGGCGACCGGATTAAAGAGAAGCAGATATAAGAATCCGCCGGAATTCGCCTGCTCCGTCATGGAGCCAACCGAGCTTATGTACGTGTTGTTCATGTTCATGCGGGCGATGGAAAGTGCAAACACGTTAACCGCATACGTTCCCGCCGCAATCAGAATCAAAATGCCGTAGGTTACCACCGTCGCAATGGTGGAACGCTTGAAAATGGCCGAGAAACAGATTCCCATGCTCCCGGTGAGCAGCGCTACCGCCACATAACACAGGAGAAGCAGGCAGACATCATAGAACGTGATACCGCCGTATACAAAGGACACAGCCAGCAGCGGAAAGCTGGATACAATCAGGATAAACATGGTAGAGAAGGACGCGCTCAGCTTTCCCAATATAATCTCCGACGGCTTCATCGTCGTTGTCAGCATCAAATCCAGCGTCTGCCGCTCCCGCTCTCCGCTGACGCTTCCGGCAGTCAGAGCCGGCATGATGAACATCAGCATGACGAACTCCACCACGCTTACAAATACGTACAGATTCAGGAAGGAGGAGTACTGGATCTCCGCCGTTATCTTTACTCTCGCAACCACGGAATACATGTTAAGCAGGGCCACCAGGGCCAGAATTCCGTTAAATACCATAATGATCAGCGCCAGCCTGAAGCTTCTGGAGCTGACGGTGGTCTCTCTTTTATATACCGGATTCATTTTCATGTACTAACACCGCCTTTTCTACATCGTGGTCAGTTATCTGCATAAATAAGGATTCCAGGCTTCCCGGTTCACGGATAAACCCGTGCACCATCACTTCCGCATCCACCAGCTGCTGAAGCAGAACCGCCTCATCCTCCTCGTCCCCGACGAACTGGACCATGATATTGCCTTCCTTTACGGAAATGGTCTGTACGCAGGGCTGGCTCTTTAAAATCGTCAGCGCCTTCTCCTTGCTCCCCAGAATGGAGATGATCAGCGGATTCGAGGTATTGACGCGGCGCAGGATCGCTTCCATACTGCCACTTAACACCATCTTTCCCTGATCGATGATCCCGATGTCCGTACAGAGCTCGGAAAGCTCGGAGAGGACATGGGAGCTGATCAGGATCGTCTTTCCCTGCTCCCGCAGTTCTTTTAATATCTCCTTAAATTCAAACCGGGTTCTCGGATCCAGTCCGGAGGTCGGCTCATCCATGACGAGAAGGGACGGATCGTGGATCAGCGCCCTGGCGAGGCACAGCCTCTGCTTCATACCGCGGGATAAACCGTCCACATAGAAATTCACCTTGTCTTCCAGTCCAACCTGTTCCAGAAGCGTCATATAACGCGTTCTCGCCTTTAATCCATTGATTCCATAGCAGGAGGCGAAAAACTCCATGTATTCACTGACCTTTAAATTGTCGTATACACCGAAGAAATCCGGCACATACCCGATCTTAAGCTTCAGTTGGGACAGGCCGCCGGTTACATTCACGCCGTCGATCAGCACCTGCCCCTCGTCCGCCTCTAAAAGTCCGGTCATAATCTTGATGGTCGTCGTCTTTCCGGCTCCGTTAGGCCCTACGAATCCGTAGAGCGCTCCATCTCCGATGTCCATGTCCAGACCGTTCAGCGCGTAAAATTTTCCAAATGTCTTTTTTAAGTTTCTGATCTCCAGCATCATTTATCCTTTCCCAGGACGGTCAGCATCGGCAGTGTCACCCAGCTGTAATCCGTGTTGTTGTCAAAGATATACTTGATTGTCATCGTATTTCCAGGAGACAGATAAGGCTCCAGTTCATCTGCAGCGTAGACGCTCTTTCCGGTATCCATCAGATCGTAAATTCCCGTATCGTGATTGTAGAAATAAAGGCTTCCGCTGAACATGGACAATCCATTGTTCTTCTCACCTTCCAGGAATTCATCCGAAATCTTTTCAAATGTCAGGCTCTCCACCTCGATGTCATTCCCCAGGGAGTACTCTAAAACCGTCGGGTCCATGCCGTAGACGGAGTTGCTGGCCGCGTAATACTGGCCGCTCACGACGTGAGGCGCCTTCATCAGAGCCGAACGGTAGGTATAGCCGTTTTTCTTCGTGCTGATATCCAGGGCAGAGGTAAACATGGTCATGCCGTAGGTGTCGTAGTCACCCTTTGCCAGGAATTTGCTGTCAGACTGCTCTCTGCTGAACGCCACGATCCGCGCTTCCGGACTGTAGACAGAGGCATACGTGTCGAGATAGAAGCCCAGGATGTTTGCCCGGGAAAGTGCCAGCATGTAGTTCTCATCCTCGATATCCGGCTTCTCATACTGATAGCCGCCCGTCACACGCTCCGCGATTAAATAGGAGCTGTTCAGCGGATAATTGATGACCTTCAGACCGTCGAGCGACATCGTCTCTCCCGGCCCCAGTTCATCGATCACGATCATCTGGCCGAACATCATCACTCCGACCTTTTCCACCGGGAACGAGTACCGGTTCGTCACGGTACCGCTTATCTGGCCGTCAAACAGAGTGACATTTCCCGTAAGCCCCTGGTGCTCGGTGTTGGGACTCTTCTTCACAAGTGAGAAATATTTGGGAGTGAAGGAAACCACGTTCTGAGCGGATATCTTCGTCTCATTCAGCCCGTACTCGACCCGTACCCTGCTCTCCTCCGTGCCTGTAAATTTGGGCACCGGCGTCATATCGTAATAATAGCTTCTGGTTATGGGAAGCAGGTCATAGCCCGGATCCAGTGAAACCGCGTACGGTTTGTTATACGGAGTCCGTATGTTGATGTAGGTGTACTCGTCGATGGATTTCTCCGACGTATCCAGAATCGTGGCGTAGGTGAAGAACGTATTCTTAAACCGGGTTCCGACTCCCATAAGGTAGATGACCGCCGCAAAGGTAAGGGACAGAACGACCGCCCCCGTCCGGTAAAATCTTCTTCGCTCCTGCTTCTTTAACAGAAGGTAAAGCCCCGGTCCTACCAGAATGATATAACCGAGAATTACAATCACATACAGCGGCATATTCGGAAGCTTATCTACATTGCCTGTGTTCAAAATGCTCTGAACCGACCAGTATTTGCTGGAATTGCCGTAATAGAGATAGGAGGATAAGTTGTTCAGCTTATCTTCTCCCAAAAGCGCGGTCAGAAGCTTATCCACGTAGGAACGCTGTGTCTCACAGAAGTCCGAGATATCCACAAAGTCATAGGCGGCGACTCCCACCAGCCCCTTTCCTTTCGGAGTCGATGTGAGAACCGGAAACTCGTCGTTGGCCAGCACTTCGGTGCCGCCCTTTAACGAGATGTCGGCGCAGGTCAGATTGATAAAGGAATCTCCCGGGCCATTGGTGGCGTATTCCACGCCCATATCCACGGAACGCACATCCGGCGCGGGAAACGCCGTCTCGACAATCTCCTCACGGAATGCCGCCAGCGTATCATTCGCACGGCCGCCGGTTCCTATTAACAGCGTTCCGCCCCCTCTGACCCACTCCCAGATGGCGTCGGTCTGGCTATCTGAAAGCTTTCTCGTATCGTAATCCGTGATCAGCAGTACATCCAGCAGATCCATCCCGACAGCCTTATCCGGCATGGTATCCGCCGTCAGATTAAATGTCTTCGTCCTGACCGAACTGTAATTGACTCCCACACCGTTTAAATAATTCAAGCTGTCCGGAGAATCGGAAAGGATACCCACATACAGCTCTGCGACTTCGCGGCTCACATTGATTCTCAGACGTTTGCGCACAAGCTCCGTGCCATTTCCATCGAACAGCTTTACATACAGAATCTCACCTCTGCCTGCCGGAATGTCCAGGTTCTTCTCCAGTTTCTCCCCTGCGGACAGGGTCAGCGGGTAATCGTAATCATAAATCTCATAGTCGGACTCCATTGCCTGGATTCGAAGAGTCCCTTCAAACGCCTTCTGCTCCTGATTGGCCAGGGATATCTGAACCGGCACATAGCGGCCGCTCTTGGCCGCCCCGTCATATCCGTAAGTCACGTCCATCACGACCGGAGACGACGTCAGATAAATATCGGACTCGGTATTTAAGTTGTTCGCCGGCTCTGTCATATTCTGCGCAGCATAGGCATTTACACAGGAGGCAGGCAGTAAAACACTGCCTGCCATGCTCAGTATCACCGCCCATACGAGGGTATTTTTTCTGAATCTCATCCTTTTGTCATCCTATCTTTCCAAAGTTTTCCTTGTTAACGTCAAAATTCACTTTCAGTTTCACCGTAAATACCGTACCGGATAAATCGCTGGTCACGGTGATCGTACCGCCGTGCATATCCACGATATTCTTCGAGATGGCAAGGCCAAGTCCGGTTCCCCCCGTGTTGGTGGAACGAGACTGCTCCACACGGTAAAACTTGTTAAAGATAAGCGGCAGTTCATCCGCCGGGATCACATAGCCATAGTTGATAACTGAAACTGTGACAATCTCATCATCCGCGTGCAGCTTCACCATGATCCGTTTTCCATCCGCGCCGTATTTGATGGCGTTGTTAATCAGATTATCGAAAAGCCGGGCCAGCAGATTCCCATCTGCGGTAATCACCTTGACGGGGACGTTGCTCTGCAGTTCATACGATAAATTCTTGTCTACAAAGCTGGGATAGAACTCTTCCAGCAGCTGGCTCAGCAGTTTCACCACATCCACCTGGCCCACATGCATGGAAAGCTTTCCGTAATTCATCTTTGTAAACCCAAATAAGTCTTCAATCAGCTTTTCCAGACGCTTCGTCTTCACATATGCGATATTTATGTACTTTTTCTGTATCTCCGGCTCCAGCTTCACGTCGCCGGAAAGCAGCTCTAAGTAACCGATGATGGAGGTAAGCGGAGTGCGCAGGTCATGGGCCACGTTGGTAATCAGCTCATTCTTCGTCCGCTCGGATTCTCTCTCCTTATCCATCAGCTCCTTTAAGTCTTCTACCATCTTATTTAAGTTGGCAGCCATGGAAGAGAACTCGTCGTCTCCTTCCACCTCCACCGTGACGTTCAAATCCCCTTCGGAAATGTTCTGCATGGCATCGGAAATCTTCGTGATATAGCGGAGCGACTTTTCCTGAAGAATCATGAAAGTGACAGTAAAGACAAGGATGCCAAAGAGCACATACATCAGAATAACCACCACGTCAAAGGAGACGAGAATCGATATAAAGAAATTATCGATTCCCGCATTGTCCATATAGGTGGCGATCAGAGATACGTTGGTAACGAGAAAGACCTCGATCAGGACGGTAACGACCGCGCTGTAAAAAATATTTGTTATCACACGGGTGCGGAAGCGCCGGTTCATATCATTTTTCAATTTTGTACCCTACCCCCCACACTGTGGTGATAATCTTATTCTGCCTTGTGTCTTCCTTCATCTTGCCGCGCAGACGCCTGATATGTACCATGACCGTGTTATTGGCCTCATATACCTTTTCATTCCACACCTTCTCGAATATCTCATCCGTGCTGAACACACGGCCCGGATTGGACGCCAGAAGATAGAGGATATCAAATTCAATCGGGGTCAGCTTGATCTCTTCCCCGTAAACGGTCACTTTGTGGTTGTCTTTGTTGATAATCAGTCCGCGGATGGTAATCTCGTTGCCCGCCTTCTCATTCACCGCACTGTTGGGGTTTAACTGGGTGTAGCGGCGCAGCTGGGACTTCACACGGGCCGTCAGCTCCAGCGGGTTAAACGGTTTCGTCACGTAGTCGTCGGCTCCCGTTCCCAGTCCCATGATCTTGTCTAAATCGGTGGACTTGGCGCTCAGCATGATGATCGGTATGTTGTTTGTCTCTCTGATCTTTCTGCACATCTCCATCCCGTCCATGCCCGGCATCATAATATCGAGCAGAACCAGATGAATCTCATTTTTATCCAGAATATCCAATCCGTCCATGGCGTTATTAGCCTTAAATACTTTATATCCGTCACTGACCAGGTATATCTCTACCAGCTCAGCAATCTCTTTTTCATCATCTACCACCAGAATGTTCGTAGTTTCTGACATGAAAAATACCTCCCTTGTGTTATTTCAGCTTTAGTCTGTTTCCATTCTACCACAAGAAAGGTATCTTTGCTTTACTATTTTCTTACAAAATTACCATGGAATTTCCTACTCCCGCGGCCTTTTTAAGATTCTTTCCGCCCGCCGTCCGCCGTTTTTTCCTCATCCCTCTTTTTAACCGCCATAAATCGGATTACGAGCGTGGTCAGGACAATGGTCAGGACGATCAGCCCCGCCACGGTGAGGGGCAGTACCAGGCCGGATCTGCCTGTCTTTGGAAGGCTTTCCAGCGTTTTACGATCTGCTGGAGGGGTAAGTTTCGGTTTTTCCTGCGGTTTTAACTCCGGATTTGCCTCGCCCGGATCGCTTAAGTTAATCCAGAAATTCCTATAGCCGAAATAATAGCCCGAATGACCCCAAAGATCTCCGCCCGGATCCTGGTAAGTCTGATCGATGGAGATCTCACTCTCCATGGATTCCAGCGTCCCGTATGAAATCTCCGAGCCGGGATATTCCCAGAGATAGATGGTCCCCGTATCCGGCATGACCACCTTTGGCGCCGCGCCCTCATCCGTCTCCTGAATCTCCGCCCTGTGCTCTTCGGCAAAGCTGTAACCGTCGTATACGCTTAAGAGCTCTTCCATCTTAATCCAGCCCACGGTGGCGCCCTCATCCCAGCTGTAGTCTTCCGCCGGCTGTCCTTCGTCATTTAAAACGTACTGGACCAGTCCCCATTTCCCGGACAAGCCCTTGTCATACGTCATGGACACGTACAGAACAGGGCCATTGGCAAGGACATCAAGGACATTTTTCTTCTCGGGGCTCTCCATGACCGTCACATATCCGTCGGCGCCATTGGCGTAATATCGGCGCCCCTCGTAATCGCAGTCTTCGTAATGCTGGTCGTAAAAAGAATCGTCCGGCGTCCAGATCACATCGGCCCCAGCTCTCTTTCCCGGCGTCAGCAGTAACGCCGCCAGAACCAGAAGGAATACGGCCGCCTCCCGGACAGGACTTAATGCCATTGCCCGGCCGGTCAATGGTCCTCCATTGTTGTTTTCTCTCATTCTGATCTCTCCTCCCTTACTTTTTGAGAGCACTCCTGGAAACTCCCCTGCGCTCAGATTCGTGAGAGTGCTCTTTAACGCTGCTTCAGTCCAGCCTTTCGATGTTTACCGTCGCGACTGCCGACTGTGCGGGCTCCCCGGTCTTAAGATCCTGAGGGGCCGGAATCAACATCATAAATCCGTCTTTGCCGTAGCGTTTTTCATAGCCCTGCGCATACTCCTCCTCGACAGATATATGCTGAACCTGGCCGATCACCATCGCCGTAATTCCGGCGCCGCTTAAATCCTGAATGTCCTTCAGCGTACACTCCATATTGATGAAGGCCTCCTGAATCATGGGGGCGTGAATCGTTTTCGCGTCCTGCACCGTGAATCCGCCTGCCTGAAATTCGTCCGCCTCGTACTCGTTGCCCCGGATCGTATTGATCAGCCTGTCGTAGAAGCTCACAGGGAGAAAGTTAATGCCGAAGCATGCTTCCCTCTGGATATTGGCATAAGTATGCGTATGCTGGTACAGACCTCCCATCACCGCGAAAAAGGCCGTCTTGTCCCCATGGAAACAGCTCCATGCGTGAAAACAGACGTTAGGCTTTCCATTTTCTTTCCATGTGGTTACCGCAAACAGAACCGTCGGAATTCCTGATGTCGTCTCAAAATGAGAAAACAGTTCAAATTCTTCCGGGTATGACGATTTAAAATGGGATGGGAAGGTTGTTCCAATCTCTATTTTCATAATCTCCGCCTCGCTTTCTGCTTCACTTAATCTGATTCATCTCTGTCCGACGCTTAAATGTATCGTGTAATCATCGCTCCCAACGTAAAGGAAACCAGGTTCGCACCAATCGAAAAGAGCCAGGGATGCCGTATGTTCCCTGCCGCGGCCTTATAGCACACCGCTTCCACTGCAATTGCCGCCGCCTCCAGTCCTACAGTAATTACGGTACGGTTCCAGCCCAGATACAGACAGTTCACATAGTAGAGAAATACCACAGCCGGATTCGTCAGCAGATTAACCAGTAAAACCAGCAGCATATCCCATGGGTCCCGCACACCGGTCAGCCAGCCGAAGCCTTCCTCCAAAGCAGCCGTAAGCCCCAGCGACACCAGCAGAACGGGAACAATCCACAGCCCCATCATTCCGCCACCTGCTTAAGCCCCCAGCCCAGAAGCAGCAGGGACACCACCGCCATGAGAGCCATACCGACCGGAGTGGAGGCATTTCCCGCCATAAAGAGGATGCCGGACTGTACCGGGCCTCCGACGCTGCTTCCGCCGATCCAGGCCGGGCAAAATCCCACAAAAAGGCCGAATGTCAGCAGACCGAAGCCAAAGCCCTTCGCCCCCGGAAATACCTTCGAAACAGCCCACAGGGTCAGCGGCATGGACATATTCCAGAAAAATACTGCCAGAATCCCCGCAGCCGGATAAACCAGGCAGAGAAATCCCACCGCAGCCGCGCACATGGAACGGAAGGCAGTTCTCTGAATGCCCAACTTATCGGCTAAAACGCCTCCCGCCATCTTTCCAAGCACAACAGCGCCAGCCAGAATTAAGCCGCTTCCCGCCAGTGTCTCTTTCCATGGGAAATTCTGTATCATACCGGAGTAGGACCGCAGAATCACTGCCGCCAGGAAACAGGCAGCCGCCATCAGTGTCCTGCCTGACGGCACAGAGTTTGACGGCATCGAGCTTGACGGCACAGAGAAGGAAAACGGCGCATTGCCGGATGAAAGCCACAGCTTCTCTCTTCCCGCCGCCGCGCGGATCACCACCGCCGAGAGAATCAAAAGACCGCCGATCCACACAGCCGCCTCCGTTCCGGCCCGGCCAAGCATGGTTCCCAGAAATATCCCCAGCGCGCCGGGAGCCACAAAGATTCCCAGCGGCGCCGCTTTTCTCTCGCTGCGGTTCAGGACATCAATCCCGCCTCCCACATGAAAGCAGGCGTTGCCAATTCCGGCCACAACGGCAGCTCCGGCCGGAAATCCCGCGATTCCAAGCAGCAGCCCCGCCAGAACACCGGCACAGCCTCCCACAGCCACACAGCTGTTGCGGTCCAGCCGGTCGGCCGCCGCCCCGATCGGCATCTGCAGGGCAAACGCACAGAAATTATAAAGAAGCAGCCACAAGTACCACTGCTCTCCGCCCAACACATATGTGTAAACCAGAAAGGCGCAGGATAAGTCCACCGCCATATGTACGAGAGCATAAATCCCTGTCATAGACCTCCCACCGCCTTTCCTCTGTTGATTTCTTCGTTATAAACTCATTCTATCATTTTAACCACGCAATATCTTTACTTTTTTCCTAATATTTCTCTACATTCATGCGCAGATGGCCGCCTTCCCTACGCCATTTTCCGGTCCACTTCCCTGAAAATTCCGCGTGTCAGCACACCAATTCCCGTCACAATCACCGCCGCCGCAAAAAAACGGAAGATATACGCGGTCTCCGATCTTCTCGAATCAGCAGCATGGACACGGCGCCCCCTGTTATCAGTGCCGGTATTGCCTTCGGCTTAAGCTTCTTAGACAGAATCCCTGCAAGCAGCCCGCCCGCGATACTGCCTGACGCAATCACGCCCTGCGCGTATCCATACAGGCGGTTAGCGGTATTTATGGAAAATCCCAGATGCTGTGTAATGATAACCGGGACTCCAATCAACACCAGAGAAGACAGGAACAGGTTCTGCAACGCGTATGCGAACGAAATCTTCCACAGTACAGGCTGTCTCTGAAACATAAACTGAAAGCTGTCCTTCAGATCGCCGAATCCCGTAACAAAAATATTGCCGCCTGCCTGCTTTTTCTCAAATGGAATATGAATAAAAATCTCCATAATTGCAGAAAGCAGTAAGCAGCCCGCGCTTACGTACAGAATCGGCACCAGCCCTACAACCGAGAACAGAATGCCGCCAATCACCGGCCCAGCCATATTGGCCAGGGAGCTGATTACATCGATCAGAGAATTCGCCTGCATCAGACGGCCTGTATCCCATACAGAACCATCATGGTAACCGCCATGAGCGGCACAATATCAACAGTTCCCGCCATCACATAAAAAAGGACGATTAACGCCGCTGTGGCAAAGTCCAGCATCACCATAATATTCCTCTTATTCACCCGGTCCGCAATAATTCCTCCCACAGGGAACAGTACGATCACAGGGATAAATGCGCACGCCGAAATCGTCCCAAACAAAGCCGAATACCCGGTCTGATTCAGCAGATAAAGTGGAAGCGCATACCTCAAAATCTGATTGCCAAACAACGATATAATCTGGCCGATAACCACGAGCAGAAAATCTTTAGAAAAACCTCTGTCACTTTTCATCTATTACAACTCCTTTATCTTTTATTGTTTCCATGGACACATTTATTCCATCTCCATTTTGTTTCCTTGTCAACAATATTTAAAAAGGGAAATTTCTCGATCACCGCCCAATGTAAAAAAAAAGAAGGCCCTTCTCATTGAAGGCTCTTCTCAGTTTTAATTATATGGTATGTATATCTGACTAACCGTTTTTCGTACATTTGCTTTATTCGTCGGATAAATAGTATAGCGCTACAATATAATAAGCTTATTTCACTTTAGGATGATTTAACCATAAAAATAGCGTACAAATCAATAAACCGAGATGGCATATACAAAATTATTGCGTTTCCGGCATATCATAATATCTAATGGAAACCCCATTATAAAAATTTCTTGTAATAGTTTTTCCAAAAATAAGGAAATTTACTGCTGTTCCATGCCCGGAGAAGTAATTATAGACCTGTTGAGTTTGACTGTTTTTAAAAACTTTCATTTCTATTTTATAGCACCAGCCATAATAGGTATACTGTCCTTCAATATACTCAGCACCTTTATCACGGTATGTCAGGGACGGATACCATTCTATATTTTTGTATAAATACATTTGGGGATATTCAGCATTATTAAATGCTATGAAATCAAAGTATAGTGCTGGCATAAGATATAATATTAGAGTAAAAAGCACAATTAATAATTTTATTTTTCTTTTCATAAATTTGTATCCTTTACTATTAAAAGAACCAGCATCCGCCAAAAACCTGTTCTTCCTTACTCATGCCCCAGCCTCCCATTTTCCATGTGCTGCTTTAAATAAAATACTCTATCAAAACTTCTATATTCCACTGTCCCTATCCTTTACTTCCCACCGCCTCCGCATTTTTCCCAGCGCAGCCGGTGCCAGCGGACCTTTCACAGCCTGGGCGGAAAAGAGAGGGCGGCCGGCAGTTTGGAATTGGCGAACCGTGAGCCAATTCCAAACTGCCGGTCGCCCTCTCTTTTCACCAACTGCCTGCGCAAAGTCCGCGTCCCCCCGTCCAGCCCTAATTCTGACTAATTACCGGCACAAACACCCGGTTACTCACCGGGTCCATTTTCCCCAGCTCTGCTTCCACGTTTTTTACCGCTTCCTCGCAGAACTGATCCTGGCTGCACACCAGCACCTTGCCGCGTTTATCCGGCTTCTCATACGTTCCATCCGGTTTCAGTATATGAGCCTTCACATTGTCCTCCAGCTGAACCTTTAAGACATGCATGACCTGTTCCTTTAAGGATTCCTCCTCCACAGGGAACATGATCTCCACACGCTTATCCAGGTTTCTCGGCATCCAGTCGGCGCTGCCCATATAGATCTCCGGACTTCCGTCATTTTCAAAATAGAAGACACGGGCGTGTTCCAGGAAATTACCGACGATGGAGTGTACCTCGATGTTCTCGCTCAAATTAGGAATGCCGGCCTTTAAGCAGCAGATTCCGCGGATCACCATCTCGATCTTTACGCCGGCACAGGAGGCCTCGTATAGCGCGGCTGCAATCTCCTTGTCGCAGAGAGAGTTCATCTTTGCCATAATATGTGCCGGTTTCTTCTTTAAGGCGTTCTGCGTTTCACGGCGAATCATCTTTAAGAACCGGTTTCTCAGCCAGATAGGCGCTACCACCAGTTTATTCCAGTGCAGCGGCTCGGAGTAACCGGACAGCATGTTAAAGACTGCCGTGGCGTCCTCACCGATCTGCGGGTTGCACGTCATGAGCCCAAGGTCCGTATAGAGCTTTGCTGTGGAATCGTTGTAGTTGCCGGTTCCCAGATGCACATAGCGGCGGATTCCGTCTTCCTCCCGGCGCACCACCAGGGTGATCTTGCTGTGGGTCTTTAAGCCCACCAGTCCGTATATAACGTGACAGCCCGCTTTCTCCAGCTTCTTTGCCCAGTTAATATTATTCTCCTCATCGAAACGGGCCTTTAGCTCCACCAGAACGGAGACCTGTTTCCCGTTGTCGGCCGCTTCAGCGAGGGCCGCGATAATCGGGGAATTACCGCTGACGCGGTAGAGGGTCTGCTTGATGGCGAGCACATCCGGATCCTTAGCCGCGCTCTTTACGAAGTTTACCACCGGACCGAAGGTCTCGTATGGATGGTGCAGCAGAATGTCGCCCTTTCGGATATTCGTAAATATGTCATCCTCGTTCATCAGAGCCGGAACCCGCTGCGGAACGTACTTCGGAGCCTTTAAATGCTCGAAGCCCTCGAGTCCGTACATCTTCATCAGGAACGTCAGATCGAGCGGTCCTCCGATCTCATAGATATCGCCCGAACTGATGGAAAGCTCTCTCTTTAATATCTTCAGCAGGCTTTTGTCCATCTTCTCGTCGATTTCCAGACGGATGGCCTCGCCCCACTGGCGCTTCTTTAACTGCTTCTGGATCTCCTCCAGTAAATCGACCGCCTCTTCCTCGTCGATGGTCAAATCCGCGTTCCTCATGATACGGAAGGGACTGTAGGCGACCACATTGTAGTTTAAGAACATGGAACCGATGTTGCGTTCGATGATCTCCTCCAGAAGGATCACGGAACGGCCGGATTTCCTGTCGGCTGGGATCTCCACGATTCTCGGCAGTACGCTGGGTACCTGAACCATGGCGAACTCTAAGTCCTCTTCTCCGCTCTTCTTCTGAAGAAGCGCCGCGATGTTTAACGTCTTGTTCCGGATTAACGGAAACGGGCGGGACGAGTCCACAGCCATCGGGGTCAGAACGGGATATACATTTTCCCGGAAATACTCATCTACGTAGGCGCCCTGTTCCGCGTTTAAGTCCGCATGGGTCGTGACCACACACAGGCCATTCTGCTTTAACGCAGGAAGTATTGAGCGGTTGTAGGTGGAATACTGCATGGCTACCATCTCGTGCGTCTTTACGCCGATCTTTTCCAGCTGCTCGGAGGGCTTTAAACCGGCGATATCCGGCTTCGTATATTTTGCGTGGACCATGTCCTTTAAGGAGGCGACACGGACCATGAAAAATTCGTCCAGGTTTGACGAGGTAATGCTTAAGAATTTCAGCCGTTCAAACAGAGGCAGGTTCTTATCCCTGGCCTCACTCAGCACGCGGTAGTTAAATTCCAGCCAGCTCAGTTCACGGTTTACATAATTATCAGGATTGTAGAATCTTTCATCAATATCTGCCATCAGGACAACCTCCTCTTCTGTTTTAATACAGGCCGGATTCCGAAAATTTCCTCGAAGAAATCCGCTTTCTGGGCAAATGCCACCGCCTCCAGGGTAATATCCCCTCCATAGGTCGTGGTCACCAGCAGCTGGCCTTCCTTAACACTCAGACGGCAATCGTGAAGCTTCTGCTTATGGCTCCGGTCCATGGCATTGGCCAGCCGCAGAATCGCCGTCAGCTTGGCGATCAGTATGGTCACGTCGTTATGGGTCAGCTCACCCTTTGTATCACGAAACAGGTCTTCATTAAATGTGACCTCATTGTAATCGAAATCAATGCTGTTATAGCGCACCACATTGGCGATGATCTCACGCTCCATATGGGATAAACCGATGATCTCCGTCGACATGATGATATTATACCCCGACTCTCCCGTGTACTTCATACCTATGAATTTGCCGCAGGAGTGGATGATGGCGGAGATTTGCAGCAGGAGACGCTCTCTCTTTCCCATGCCGTGGTACCGCTTCATGCTGTCAAATATATCGAGAACGTGTTTTTCCATGTCCGCCGTGTGGGAAGCGTGACATTTGTAGCGCTTCGCCATGTTGCGGGACGCCGCAAGGATATCCTCAGTGAAATCGTGGGTGAATTTTACCGCCCTGGTCTCCTCCGCATATTCCGCGGCAATGCCGTCGCAGAGACGGATTCCGGGTATCCAGAACATCTCGGCCCCGGTCAGCTCTAAGACTCTCCGGTAAATAATGGCCGCCGGCATTAAGAGGGCCGCGTACTCGCTGTTCACCCCGAAACGCTCTTCGATCTGATAGAGGGGCATATCCACCAGCTTCTCATAGAATGCCTTGAAATCCTCTGCGGTCACCCGGTCTACAGGCTTCCCCGTTCCGCTTCCTCTGGATAAATAGAGGATACATTCCCCGATGCCGATTAAATTCTTGATCTCACGGTCCTTTAAATACATCTTTTTAAACGTCACAAGCTCATTATCTACCAGTTCCTCGATGAGAGTATTCTCCATCCGGATGTCGGCCTGGATATTGGACATCATCTCCCGTATCCTTAAGACGCCCAGGAGAAGGTTCTGGGTGGAGATCAGCGCGTCCTTATCGAACAGGGATATCTGCATGCTGCCGAAGCCCACGTCCACAATGGCTGTGCCTTTCTGAATTGTCTTGTTAAATTCCGCGTCCTTGGAGGCAATGGCCTTATAGCTGATAAACCGCTGTTCCGAGTTGCTGATGATCTGTACTTCAATCCCTGTCCGAACCCGAATCTGATCCAGCACGATCTGGTTGTTGCGGGCCTCACGCATGGCGCTGGTGGCATAGGCGCGGTACTCTGAAATCTTGTAGGCCTCCATAATCTCCGCAAACTGCTGTAAGACGCCGCACATCTCCTCCACCAGTTCATAGCTGATCTTTCCATTATTGTAGGTATCTTTTCCAAGGGCGATGACGTGGCGCACATGGTCTACCCGGCGGATTCCGTATTTGGGCGAAACCTCATAGATACCGAGTTCCAGTTCAAATGAACCCACGTCGATGGCTGCGAATAGTTTAATTGCCATACTTGTCCTCCTTACCGCCCGGTACGGGCAACATCCTTTCCATTATACTCTCCTTTTGTCAGGACATGTGTCAAATTTGCGTAAAATCTTCCCGGGTGCCCATCAGGTGTGTGATGAACTGGCTGGCCGTCCTTCCGGACAGTCCTCCGTGGCTTAACTCCCACTTGTTGGCCTCCGCGTAGAGCTCCTCCAAAGGCATATTTACATGATACCGCTCCGCCAGCTCCCTTACAATGTTCTGGAACTGCTTCTTATCCGGAGAGCCGAAGTATATGGTCACGCCGAATCTGGCTACCAGTGACAGCTTTTCCTGTACGGTGTCGTTATTATGTAATTCATCATCCAGCTCCCTCTTATCGCTGAACTTCTCACGAATCAGATGGCGCCGGTTGGAGGTCGCATAAATCAGCACATTCCCCGGCTTCTTTCCGAGACCGCCTTCAATGATGGCCTTTAAATACTTGTATTCCAGCTCGGAATCCTCAAAAGACAAATCATCCATGTAGATGATGAACTTGTAGTTCCTGTCCTTCACCTGCTCCTGCACCTCGGACAGGCTCTTGAACTGGTGCTTGTATACCTCGATGATGCGCAGCCCCTGCTCGTAGTACTCATTTAAAATAGCCTTGATGCTGGAGGATTTCCCCGTTCCGCTGTCACCGAACAGAAGCACATTGTTGGCCGCTCTTCCCTGGATAAATGCCTCCGTATTCTCGATCAGCTTCTTCTTCTGAAGCTCGTAGCCGATGATATCGTCCAGATAAATGTGCTCCACATTGGTGATGGGATTAATATGGACCTCGTGATCGATCTCCTCGATTCGAAACGCCTTGTTAAGCCCAAACTTGCCGACGCCGAACCGGCGGTAAAACTCTGTCACGGCTTTTCCGAAGGCGGCTACATCCTCAGACCGCTCCAGCTCCACCGCCAGCGCCACGATCTGGTCCCGGATTCTCTTGTTGAACACGCGGCTGTTTCCATTGGCCGCATGGTAGTCTGAGAGTGCGGACCAGACACCGCCGCCCGTCGGACCAGCCCCGCCGTCCAGTGTGCGGATATCGTAATCAAACAGCTCCTTGATCACGTTGAAATCATGGGCGGCCAGTTCATTCAGAGAGCCTTCGATATGGCCTACAATTTCACATGAAGTACTGTATACATTTTCGTTGTTTGCAAGGCAGAATGCTAAAAAACAATGCCAGAGATTCCCCTCAAAGCCGTAATTCACCGCCATGTCGATTAATTGGCTGGCACAGGCATAGGAATCCGGCATTGTTCCCGGCTTGTCGTCCGGCCCGACGGCCAGAAGTGTGGAAACGTGATCAAACAGTTCCCGGTGCTGCAGATTTCGGTAGATAATGAGTTCCTGCGATTTCATAAGTTCCTCCCTATTTTTTCGAAATGGCCAGGCAGCCTACAGCCGCCTGACCGTTCTTCGTCCCTTAATAATTGCCTAAAATTCTCATGTTAGACGCTTCTTCTTCAATTCCCTTTAACGCATTCTGAATCTGCGCATCACCCAGGTTTCCCTCGATATCGACGAAGAACCGGTATTCCCAGTTTCTTCCGGCAATGGGCCTGGATTCGATCATGCGCATGTTCACATGATTATAGATAAAATTGCTCAGCATATTGTACAGGGAACCGCTCGTGTGGGGGAGTTCGAAGCTGATGCTCACCTTCGACGCATCCTCCCGGTATATGGGATCCCTGGACAGGATGATGAACCGGGTCGTATTATCTTTGTTATGATTGATGGATGGCTCCAGCACCTTTAAGCCGTACAGCTTTCCGGCTGTCTCGCTGGCCACCGCCGCCTGATTCTTCTTCCCGTCATTTAAGACTTTCTTTGCAGACGCTGCGGTGTTCTCCACACTGTACTGCGCCCAGTCCCGATGGGAGTTTAAGTATCGGGAGGACTGCATCAGCGCCTGGGGATGGGAAAATACGGTGGTAATATCCGAAAGCTCCGCCTCCGGAAGTCCCAGAAGCGCATGGTTGACCGGGATGAAATTCTCCGCCACAATGTAATTGTGGTATTTGATCAGCAGGTCGTAATTATCGCTGACCGCCCCCGCCGAGGAATTCTCGATGGGCAGGACCGCGTAATCGGCCCGGCCGGCCTCGACCTCCTTCATGGCGTCTTCCCAGAACTGCACGTGATAAGCGTCCACATCACTGCCAAAATACTGCAGTGTGGCTTCATGGCTGTATGCACCTTCCACTCCCTGGTACACTACACGGATTCCCTTCAGGGGAAGCTCCTTCACGGCCTTGAAATCCATCCTGGCTGTCAGTCCGTGTTCCGCCATCAGCTTATACTGATACCGGCGGCTGATCGTCATCATCTGGCTGAACAGTTCTTCCACGGCCTGCTTCTGAAAGCTGTCGTCTGTCATGGCCTTCACGGATTCCAGCTTCTGTCTCTCCCGCTCTCCGTCGTAGACCGGTCTGTCGTTTTCAATCTTATATTCCGCCACATCGCCGCATAGACGCATGCGCTCCTCGAACAGGTTCACAATCTCCCTGTCGACCTGATCCAGTTGTTTTCTGATTTCCTGTAAATCGAATGTACTCATAAATTCTGTCCTTCTGCCAGCTGAAGCCTAAGCATGGCCTTTATCTGTTCTTCCGTGTAAGCTCCCGGGAACTTCTTCACTTCCGGAGGCAGTTCCTTTGTGTGGAACGGCTCCCCAAAGGTGATGGTCACATGGGATGGTTTGATCTTCGGAAAATGCTGTTCAAAGACTTCTGCGGTCCCTGTCAGAGCCACTGGCACCACATAGCAGCCGCTCTTTTCCGCAATCTTTAAGCTTCCCTCTTTGAATGTCAGCATATCCAGCGGGTCGTCGTTCTTATTTCTCGTTCCCTCCGGGAAAATCCATACGGAGACGCCGCGTTTCACCTGTTCGATTCCTGCAAGGATGGTCTTTAAGCCTTCCTTTAAATTCACGCGGTCGAGAAAGAGGCAGTTGACCAGCTTCATCCAGGATGAAAGAAGCGGAATCTTCTCCATCTCCTTCTTGGCTACAAAACCGGTCAGAGACGGAACCGTCACATATCCCACCAGGATATCGAAATAGCTGCGGTGGTTCCCCACGTAAAGTACCGCCTGGTCAGTCGGGACATTCTCTCTTCCCTTTACCGTGATCTTCACTCCCGCCATCCAGAGGATCAGCCGGAATACACACTGGATCACGGCCAGGCTCTGTACATCGCGCAGGCGGCGGTTTTTCTTACCAATCAGAAATTCCACCAGCATCAGCGGAATACTTAAAATTAAAAACAGAATGACAGTTGCTGCTACAAATATAAAACGTATCATTGGTCTTCCCCTCCATTTTTACTATTATATAAAATGAAGAGTGTAATTACAAGACTTACCCGCCTTTCTTTTTCGTAATTTGCTCAAATAAAAGCCCTGTGGCGAACCACAGCGGAGCAAAATCGAGCCGTATGAGGCCGTCGATATTCGTACTCCGTCCCGTATAGTCCCAGGGACACATTCCCCGTGACCGAAGCCACGCTCCTGAGGCGTATTCCGCCACAAAAATCAGGACCATATAAAGCATACCGTGGCGGACCGCCAGATCCGACTTTTTTACGCTCAGTGATTTCCCCGGATTGAGCCAGTCGTCGATCCATTTGCCGATCGGTCCCAGAAGCGCTCCGCATCCGTAGATGGGGAACATCAAAAGGGACGTCCTTCCCATCAGCCTCCAGTCATGCCTCATGATTGATTCCGCTGACGTAAACAGGACCTCCAGGCACCAGCCCGTGATTCCGCATTTGCAAAAATTGACCGGGAGCTGTTTCAGCTGCAGCGCCGTGCTGCTGATTGTAAATTTTTTGAATGTTGTTGTGTTTAATGTTGTCGTCTTCATAAGTACCAGTATGTACCCAAAGCGGTAATTTTATGAACAAAAAAAGGGGGCAAATGCATTTCCTGCATTTTTCCCCTTTTGATCGTGGATCGACCGGTATCCGGACAGTCTCCGCTATAAACAGCGGATCTCATAGAAGCGGCGACAACAGTCTGCTGCACTGCTCCTTCACCCGGATCCACAAGTCTCTCGACGCATAGCCCTCTCTGGTTATCTCTTTGCAAAGCTTTAAATCCTCAATAAAGATATTTTCCAGTTCTTTCGTGGTCTCCTCATCGTAAATGACGGCATTGACCTCAAAATTCAGCTCAAAGCTTCTGATGTCCATGTTTGCCGTGCCATAGGAGCAGACGCGCCCGTCTGTCATCACGCCCTTGGCATGGAGGAAGCCGTTCTCATACGTATAGCACCTGGCTCCCGCTGATAGAAGATCGCCCACATAGGAGTAGGTCGCCCAGTATACAAACGGATGATCCGGCTTGCACGGGATCATCAGGCGGACGTCCACTCCTGACCTGGCGGCAATAGAAAGCGCAGATAAGACGGCATCATCCGGAACAAAATACGGCGTCTGGATATAGATATGGTCGCGCGCCTTTGCGAACAACCGGATATAATTGTCCCGGATCTGCCTGCTGACAGCGTCCGGACCGCTGGCAATGATCTGAATACCCAGCGGATGAATACCTGGATCCACCTGATCCAGACGGAATAAATCAGCTCCGGTCTCAAAATACCTCATATCCTTAAACAGGTTTTCTCCTGCCGCGTAATTCCAGTCCAGCGCGAAACGGATCTGAAGACTCAGCACAGAACCGCCCGTCAGCTTTAAGTGCGTATCCCTCCAATAGCCGAACTTGGGGTCTCTGGAAATGTACTCGCGCCCGATGTTAAATCCGCCCACGTAGCCGACCTTGTTGTCAATAACCACGATTTTCCGGTGGTTGCGGTAATTCATTCGAAGCTGAAGCCGTCCCAGGATGGGCGGAAAGAAAATCCCTACCTTCACACCGCACTGCTTCAGTTCCTCCCATTTCTTCTTCGGCATGAAACGGCCGCCCATACCGTCACAGAGAATACGGACCTCCACTCCGGCTCTGGCCCGTTCGGCCAGAATCGGGCTGATGGAATCGAACAGCTCATCGTCCTTGATGATATAGTACTGAAGGTGGATAAAACGGTCGGCTTTTCTCAGTTCCTTGCGCAGATCCGTATATTTTGCCTCGCCATCCGTAAAAATACGGACAGTATTGTCGATGGTCAAAACCGCTCCTGAGGTCTCTAAATTGTACAGCACCAAATCCTCATAGTCACGGGTCAGATGGGACTCCAGGCTGGTATCGTGCGTCTTTAAAAACTCCTCCTGGCCCCGCACGGTAAAATAGACGCGGTCCTCCACTTCCTTGACGCGGAACATCTTGCTTTTCCCCATGTCCTGCCCCAGAAGGAGGTAAAACACGAAGCCAAAAATGGGTATGAAATACAGGACCATCAGCCAGGTCCAGACGGATTTCGGATCACGCCTTTGGAAAAATACGATTATGATTGAAAAAATCAGATTGATGTAAATTAAATGCTCCATGATCCATGACCAGACGGCTGTGACCGCCATCCATGCTGTCTCCATATGAAGTCCTCCTTTTTCCCCTTCCTTATTCTTCCTCAGTCTTCCCCGAAATAATCCATATCAATCGTATAGATCAGACGTTCCATCTCCTCAAATGTCGTAATTCCAGCCAGAACCATTTTCACCGCCTCTTCTTTCAGAGTCGTCATCCCATGGCTGCGAATTGCGTATGCTTTCAACTCGTCTTCTTTTCTGCCCTCTGAGATCATGCGCTTCATCTCCGCATCCACGCTTAAAATCTCATGGATGGCAATGCGGCCCTTGTATCCTGTCTCATTGCAGAGATAACAGCCCTTTCCCCGGCGCAGACGCACGTGTTCGCCAGGAGCCGCAGGCTTTCCGTACAGAATCTTCAGTTCTTCGGGACGCGCCTCATACTCTTCCTGACAGTAGGGACAAACCTTTCTCATAAGTCTCTGGGATACGATTCCGGCTATGGAGGCCGCGGCCAGATACGCAGGAATTCCCATATCCATCAGCCTCGTAACCGATGATGCGGCATCATTGGTATGAAGTGTGGAAAATACCAGATGACCTGTGATAGCGGCGCGTGCTGAAATCTCAGCAGTCTCCGGGTCTCTTGTCTCTCCGATCATGATGATATCGGGATCCTGACGAAGAATGGAGCGCAGTCCTGTCTGGAAGTTCAGCCCCGCTCTGTCATTAACCTGTATCTGATTGATCTTCGGCAGATTGCGTTCCACCGGATCCTCTATTGTAACAATATTCACAAGGCGGCTGCTTAAATACTGAAGAACCGAATATAATGTCGTTGTCTTCCCGCTTCCGGTCGGTCCGGTAAAGTAAATGATCCCGTGCGGGATACGCAGAAGCTGTTTCATCTTCCGGTAGTTATCACCGGACATGCCAAATGCGGCGCTGCGGTCAATCGGCGTATTCGTCGTCAGGAACCGAAGCACACCCTTTTCGCCGTAAAGGGTAGGTACGAAGGATACTCTCACGTTCATCTCCCTGCCATCCAGTGTGACTTTGAAGTGACCGTCCTGCGATTTCCTTTTCTCGGCAATATCCATCTTCGCCAGAATCTTGGTGCGCGCCACAATCCCCTGATGAATGGCAGGAGAAAGCGTCATGTATGGAATCAGCATTCCGTCGCGCCTCATGCGGACAACCGTCTCATTTTCGTAGGGCTCGATATGAATATCACTGGCGTTTGTATTGTAGCCCTTTAAAAGCAGGCTGTTTAACAGACGGACGATCGGCGCCTGATCCTCATCGGAGCTTACCATCAGGTTTTCCGCAAAGGTTCTGGAAAATACGGCGTGTTCGCTGGCCAGTCTCGCCGCCGCTCTGGCATCAATCCCTGAGTAATTCAGCTCAATCGCGTGGCGGATCTGCGTCCGTTCCGCCAGAATCAGCAGGATTCTCATATTGGTCACCAGACGGATATCCTCCAGCGCATATAAATCCAGAGGATCCGCCGTCGCCACGGTTAAACAGCTTCCTTCCATGGAAACTGCCATAATATTATATTTTATGGCCAGCTGTTTCGGAATTTTCTCCACTGCCCGCTCATCGATATGAAAAAATTCCAGATCAATGACTTCGAGTCCCATACTGCGTCCCAGCACTTCCATAAGCTCCCGGTCCGTTACATACCCAAGATCCGTCAGAACTTCGGCCAGACGCCGGTCATTTGTCTCCGCTTTCAATTGCTTCAGACCTTCATTCAGTTGTTCCTTCGTGATGGCGCCCTGTTCTACCAGCACTTCTCCAATGTGTATTCCCTTCATTTCTCCAACCTCAAACTTCCAACCTCAAACTGTATTTTCAATCAATTCCCATGACGCAGACTCATTGCCTGCTGGAATATCCCGGATCTGTGTAGTAAATATAGAGGGCATTTCCGGCCGTGCCGGCTCCGCCTTCCAGATCACGGCGGATTATATCTTTGCCGTTCAGCTCTAAATTAACTAATTTTACCACAGAGTCTGCGGAATATAAAGCCGCATTCGTCTGGTTCTTCCACGTAATCCGGTACTTTAAAACCGGGGCATTTGCCTCTGGCGATGCAGGCAGAATCTCGAAGAAGACCTTTCTCTTCCGGTAAAATTCCTCTTCGCATATCGCTTCTCCGTCGCAGTAGATCCGGCCATCCCTTGAAAACAGGATTTCATGGCCGTATTCATCACCGGTCAATTCTTCTCTGCTGATCACCAGACTCTCCGCACAGGAAATCCTGTCCTCCAGATAATCGACAATCACTTGAGTCGTTCTCCTTAAGTCGTCGGCGGAGGCGCTCGTTTCAAACATGTTTCCCGTGTAGGTATACATCCGGATCAGGAAGCTCATGAGAATAAATGCGATTGCCAGGGACGCGATCAATTCCGTCAGCGTCATTCCCCGGTCGCCGCACAGACAGCCATTCCATTTTCCACTCACGCTGCACCTCACTCCCTGGATTTCGGCACCGGCCCTATCACTTTCAGTGTGACAGGAGAGGTCTCATCCTTACCGGTCCATGACATCCCATATTCCTTGATCACTGCATCCATGGAGATTGTATGATTGTTTATTTTGAATCTGAGTTTTGTCTCTTTCGTTCTGAGCGGCTCCTTTTCCAGTTCCACGCATTCCAGCGCAGCCATATACTGTTTTCTCATCACGGTTCCCCTGCCCAGGGAAGAATGCGCCATTCCCAAGCATTTCAAGAATATCGTGACCGCAATCAATAGAATGGTCCATGCCGCCAGAGACTCGATCAGAGTAAAACCAGCGTTTGATTTGCAGGGGTTTTCTGTATTATTGTGTCTTGCCATGTTACTGTGTTTATCCATATTACTGCGCCTTGCCGTTTTACCACATTTCACGATTTGCCTCCCATTCGCGGTTATTCCACTTATGCCATCCCGTTAATTTATAAGCTGTGGTTCTCCCCGTTCATACCCGAGGACGATCCATGGCTCTTCCTCCGATTCCGGATCGTTCTGGAGATAAACTGTCATGATCTCGGTACTGCTGCCTTTCTTCGCAGCAGCGGTCAACATAAGACAGTTCTCTTCCGGCATGTAGTATCCGGTCATCGTACAGCTTCCCATGGTGGCATCTAATTGGAACTTGATGGCGGAGATGGGAATCATGCTGATGATGTCTGAATCGTTGCCGCTGTCTTTTAGAGGCGGCTGGGGAGAAGTGGTGCCTGTTTCTGTGTTGATTTTGGAATCTGATTTATTGGCCGAATCCGTGTTGGATTGCGCGTTTAGTTCTGCTTTTGGTTCTGTGCCAAATGCTCCATTTGATTCGTTTCCAGGCTCTGCTCTGAATTCTCCATCTGGTTCATCTTCCAGTTCCGCGCCTGACTCCTCATTTGGTTCGTCTCCCAGTTCCGCATCTGATCCGCCACCCATAAATTCCGAAATTTCATCTAAAATGGCATCCCGCAGCTCTCCGGAACCGTTGCCTGTAAAGTCTGCAGCCGCAGTCTGTACGATGGAACGTGCCGTTAAATACGCCTGCCTGTCATTGTACTCCCTAAGACTCTGCCGATAATACGCTGAAGTTGCAAACAGAATCGCGGTCACCAGAATCATCAGTATCATGACCATAACTACGACCCAGCCGAGTACGTACCCTTCTTCCCCGTTTTTGCGCCCTGCCATTTAACCACCTCATTTCAGTTTTCTGTCTTTCAGGGCTCACTGATGATTTTCATATCGCTGTATTCACCACTGTTTTTTACTCCCTCACTGCTTTTCAACTCCAGCATCAAGCAAGTCACCGTCATAGACAGCGTTTCACCATTGACGTTGCCATCCGTCATCGCTTCCGTTCCATCGGCCTTATCCTCTATGCTGTTTCTGGAATATGAAGTCACAGAGATCCAGTCTCTGTCGTATGCCCAGTCCAGCAGCCGGTATAAATCTTCCATTGTTCCTGATGCTTCTACATGGACAGTCGCCTTATGGATGTTATATCCTGTTTCCGCCGCCTCCTTTGTCTCCAAAACCGAAACATCTAAAACCTCAATGGTCTCGGGTACAATTTCAAAGGAGGTCAGATACTCTGCAAGTTCCGGAATCAGCATGGAATTGGTGCGGTACGGCAGATAATCCTCCGTATTTTCACCGATCACGCCCTGTTCTCTGCCAATCTCCTGCTCCAGGACAGATTTCCCGGTCAGATCGTTCTCGGACTCGCGTTCCTGAAGCTGTATAATTTTCAGTTCCGCCTCTGTCCTTACCCGTTTCATATCGGATGGAATTTTCACCAGATAGTAGACTCCCGTTAAAAGCAGAAGAACTACCGCAATATAAACCAGTACCTTTTCTCTCTGCGTCAGTTTTCTCATGGTTCCCTCCTTATTCCGGCATTTTTAATACACACTCCAGTTGAAAATAATACCAGCCATCCTTTTCCTTTGTCACCGGATTGACATTGGTAAATCCGGAATACTCTACCTTTGAGAACAGTCCGCTCTCTTCCAGTCTGTGCGCATAAGCTGATATTTCCTCATAGTTCTGTGAATTTCCGTTAAAAATCAGCGAGCCATCCATGTATTCCGGTTCGGAGAGCTCCAGGCTTCCGCCCGCCGCGTCAAAGATATACTTCCGCACAGCGCTGTTCATCTTCGCTGTCTTTACCGCCTCTTTCTTTACTGCAGCCTGCCCGGCCGTCAGGGTTCTCAGGGACATCAGTTTCTCTTTCAACTGTTTTTCTTCTGCCAGCGCCTCTTTTCTCCCTTTTTCAGACAGGCGTTCTTCAAGAACGTGTATCTCTTCCCTCATGTTTCTTACAGCAATCTCGTTATTGGCCGCAATCCCCAGAAAGATACTGAGAATTGCCGCAGGTAAAAGACATGCTCCAAGAAAACGGGACCTTTCCTCTTCCCTGCGCCTTTCCTTCTGTTTCGCCGCTCCAATGAGATCCAGAGACTTACGGCCTCCCAGCAGACTGCCGGTGACATACAGATACTGGCCCATGGAATAGCTGATGCCGTCTTTCGATGTAATCAGCGCTTCCTCTCCGGGTACCGTCACGGTAATATCCTCATTTTTCACAATGCTGGGAATGAGGCGGTCCAGTTCTTCTTTCCCCAGCCCGCAGAGACAGACAAAATCCAGTTCAAATTCATCTCTCTGCATCTTGCAGAAATGGATAACGGACCGGATCACCTTCGCCATCTCTGCCGTACTCTCCTCAGTTCCTCTCTCATCGACCAGACGCATGCGGTTCGTATACGTATAGACACCATCGATGTAAAGCGATGTCATCATATTCCGTCCATCCGCGATTGCCATAATAAATGTCTTATTCCGGAAAGACGGCAGGAAATCAACCAGATTATTCAAACCATCTACTGCGACGTCAATCGATTTCAGCTTCATACCACATTCGGAGAACAGGCTCTGGTACTCAAGAATTACACTGCGTTTCATCGCCACACAGAGGATGGTACACCCTTTGTTATCCCTGTTTTTCCTCCTGATAATACTGTAATCATAGACGTAGCTGCCCTTCTCTGAGGGCAGGATCAGATCGGAAATCTCCCGTCTCACCAGTTCCAGCATCTGGCTGTGAGGCATACGCGGAGCTCTCAGCACCTTCGTGATAATCTGGTTTCCGCCCATAGTCAAATACACATGCCTGCGGTATTTACCATACCGCTTCCTGATTCCGTTCAGTACCTCCTTTACAGCTTCCTCTTCTGTCACAACGTCGTTGATTAAGGCGCCTTCCTTTAAACGGATGCTAAGGCAGTCCATAATCTCTATCTTTTTCCCTGACCTTCCAAGCACAGTCCTTATCTCATTTTCCCCTAAATAGACTGATAATCTCATATGTGCCCTCCTGTTTAAGGCCTTATCCGATACTCTGATAATACTGGTAAATGGGAACCATCACAGACAGCATCAAATAACCAATGATGACTGCCATGATAATAATCATGGTCGGCTCCAGAAGCGACAACAGCCGCTTTATCGCTGTCTCTGACCTTACTTCAAAGGATTCCGCGGTGCGTTTCAACATGGAACCCAAATTACCGGATTCCTCTCCTATGTAAATGCTGTGAATTAGTTCGGGACAGAACTCTCTGATCTGAGACAGTGAGTCGGAAAGAAGCATTCCGTTTTTCATATCCTCCATTACCTGACAGAGCCGTTTCTTCATATAGCGGCTGCCCAGCGCATCCGCAGTCAGTTCCAGTGCATGAATAAATGGAACGCCTCCGCCATACAGGAAACTGAAGGTCCTTGCAAATCTGCCAGCCATGATCGTCCTGAGAAGTGTCCCGATCCCCGGAATATGAAGCAACATTTTATCCTTCCATACCACTGCGCCAGGCCGGGTAAATACTCCGGCCAGAATCACTGCAGCTGAAATAATGACCGCGGCGATATCTGTAAAATGACTTCGAAGCCCGCGGCTTACTGCCATCAGAATCTGCGTGGAAACCGGTATTTGCTCCATGGATTCGAACAGCTCGAAAAAGCTGGGAAGGACGGCAGTAAACAACAGGAGTACCACCGCAGTAACGGTCAGAAAGAGAAAGGCGGGATAGACCATGGCGGTCCCGATCTTCTTTCTCGTCTCATCTTCCCGTTCGAAGTACTCTGCCATTTTCTCTGACGCCTCTGCGAGGCCGCCTCCCGCTTCCCCGGCGCGCACCATGCCGATGAGAATGGGTGGAAATACGCCATCCTGCATCTCCATCGCCTGAGAAAAACCCACGCCGTGCACGATCATATGATAGAGTTTTCCATAGATCTCCCTTAAATCTTTTCTCGATTCCTTGACACTGATTAAGTTCAGCGCCTGCGCCAAAGGTATTCCGGAATTCAGCATGACTGTCAATTCACCCATAAATCGTGACAGAAGTCCATAGCCCAATGGACGCCTTCTGACTTTTCCGCGCTCTTCTTTAACTTTCACCGGATACAGACCCATGGCCCGGATCTTTGTCCACGCCTGATCAAAGTCCTGAGCCTGAATCTTCCCTCTCGTGCGCCTGCCGTTTATACTTTTCGCTGTATATTCGTAATCCGCCACAAAATCACCCTTTCTCTCATTCGGCAGTTCCAGCAGTTTCTAAAATCTTACCACGTTCAAGAAGCTTTCCTAATAATCTTCCGGCCGCTCATCCTCTTAAAAATCCCAGATACCAGGCCAGCAGCTTGTCTCCATACAGAAGGGAAAGCACGACACCCGCCGCCAGAAATGGACCAAAAGCAAAATGCGATCCGCGCCCGGCCTTATGTGACGCCAGCAGCCAGATTGCATAACCACCTCCAGACACCACAGAGAGAAAGGCGGCAGCAATGATCCGCGGTCCTCCAAGTAAAAGGCCGCAGACAGCCATCAGTTTGATATCACCGCCGCCAAAGCTTTCCGGAACGGCAAGCGTCATAAGATACATGGGCAGGCTGACAGCAAGCCCTCCCATCGCTCTGCTTAAAAGAGTGATTCCCGGCTCCGTCACAAGAGACAGGAACGCAGGAATGAGAAGCGCGGCTGTCATCCGGTTCGGAATGCGCATGGTTTTAAAATCCGTATATGCGATCGCCGCTAAAATCAGACACACCAGCCATATCATGACTGCACGGAGGCCAAAGCCACCACAGTGATACCAGGTTATACCCGCCAGAAAAAGGGCCACCGCAGCTGCGACGACCCTCCTGGGAATACTTCTGCCCATATGCTCCTCTTCAGTCTTCATAGGTAACGCCCTTTCCGCCGGTGATCGTAATCTTCTTCCCATCTTCCGGGGTATACTCTATTTCCTCAACTTTGTTTCCATCCAGTGTTATCTTAAAGCTGCTTCCGCTCTCCACGTCATTGCCCAGAAGCGCCTCCACTCTGGCTATGTATTTAGAACCGTCACCTCTGGTATACTCGACAACCGAGGCCACAGCTATTCCGTTATTCGTGCCTTCCTGTTCCAAAGCCGCAGCCTGTGCTGCAACATAGACATTCCGGGCCTGCGAAGTATATGACTTCTTTCTGGCATCACTGATAAACCCACTCATGGTCGGAATAGCAACCGCTGCCAGGATTGCAATAATGACCAGAACTGCAAGCACTTCTACCAGCGTAAATCCATTTCTGTCTTCTCTAATGTGTTTCCATCTGTTCATCTTTGGTATCCCTTTTTCATTTTCTGTCACGGACTTCCACTTCGGAATCATTCTTTATCTCTATTTGATAATTCTTCACATCGTAGATCATACCGTTTATCTTGCCTGTCGACGGGTCATAAAAAATGCCCCGGATCTGTCCGCCTTTCGTAACACTGCCTTTCAGCATATCGTATAAAGCGTTCTCTTTACTTCCTACCTCCGGGTAAAATATCTCGTCATACATTACGAAATCATCGATCATTCCGTCGGCAGCAAGCCGGTCAATGACATACGACTGCATGGCTGCCTTTACCATAAACGTCTCCGCCACATACGACTTTTTCTTTGCATCATCGATAAATGCATTCAGCTCGGGAACGAGATTCGCTGCAAGAATCGCAATGATGGAGAGCACCGCAAGCGTCTCAATTAAGGTAAAGCCCGCATCATCCTTTTGCATACGTTTTCGTTTGCTTTTCACCCATCTAAATAAACTGGTTTTTTTCTTCATTATAATAGTAGTCAATCGAGGCCAGTCCACTGGTTATCTCTTCCTTATCAAGGCCCAGCGACAGACAGCAGTCCTCCAGAGAGGGGTAATAGTCGCGAAGCTGTGTATTTAAGAAACTGAGCAGCATGACCGGGTCTTTAGGTACATTTGCCATTTCCGATTCTCCTGTTCTATATCAATGCAATTCATTCTAGCATATATTTCCGGTATTTTCAACGTGCAGAAATCGATTACGGTGCTGCTGACATCAATTTACGAAGAGAATTTTAAAAAGGCCTATACGAACGAAAAAAGTCGTGATACAATCGTTTTCAGCATCATAACAGGAGGAAATTCCATGAAAAAAATATTAATGCTCGGCACTGGCGGCACCATCGCCTGCAAACGCGGTGAATCCGGCTTAAAGCCTCTGATCTCTTCGGAAGAGCTTCTCTCATACGTCCCGGATGCAAAGCAGTTCTGCCAGGCGGACAGCCTTCAGATACTCAATATAGACAGCACCAATATGCAGCCAAAACACTGGCTCACCATGGCGGAGGCCATCGAGGCGCACTATGAAGAATACGACGGCTTTGTCATCTGTCATGGAACAGATACCATGGCCTACACGGCCGCCGCACTCTCCTATCTGATTCAGAATTCCCCCAAGCCCATTGTCATTACAGGCGCTCAGAAGCCGATCGATATGGAAAATACGGATGCCAGAATCAACTTGTGTGACAGCCTTCGTTTTGCCAGCGACGACCGTTCCTGCAGCGTCACCATTGTCTTCGATGGAAAAGCAATTGCGGGTACCCGCGGAAAAAAGGAACGAACTAAGAGCTATAATGCATTTTCCAGCATCAATTTTCCATATATTGCCATTATCCAGGACGGCCACGTCATCTTTTATCTGGATGAAAAAGAGCATTTAACGGACCATGTTCAGTTTTATCGCACGCTGAACCCCAATGTCGCCCTGCTGAAACTGATCCCTTCCATGGGCGCCGATGTGCTGGATTACATGGCGGGCCATTATGATGCCGTCATTATCGAGTCCTTTGGTGTAGGCGGACTCCCCTCCTATGACAGCGGGGATTTTTACAAAGCCATCGAGAAATGGATTTCTCTCGGCAAGACCGTCGTCATGACCACTCAGGTAACCAATGAGGGCAGCAACATGTCTGTCTATGAGGTCGGGCGTTCCATCAAAAAGGAATTCGGTCTCCTGGAGGCATACGACATGACGCTGGAGGCCACGGTGACAAAGCTGATGTGGATTCTGGGGCAGACGCAGGATGCGCATGAGATTCGTGATATGTTCTATCGCACAGTGAATAAAGATATTTTATGGCGGGGTTGAGATCACCCCGCGCTAAGGAAGTATGGCCGCTGAAGCGACCACGCTCCGGCGCGAGAGTCCGGCTTGGCGAACACTGGAAATACAATACCCCACAGTAAACTGCGGGGTATTGGGCTGCAATAATTTATTCGGGATATGCGATCAGCTGGTTTCCGTTTTCTGCTACATCGATCACAATTGTATTGCCGGCTCTCACCTCGTCTCCGAGGATGATCTTGGCGGCCAGCGTCTCCACATGCTTCTGGAGATACCGTTTCAGCGGACGTGCTCCGTAAATCGGATCGTAGCCCCGATCTACCACAAACTTCTTCGCGGCATCGGTCAGTTCAATCTTCAATTCCTTATCCCCGATCCGTCTGTTTAAATCCTGGATCATGAGATCGATGATCCCGGCAATATTGTCCTTGGTAAGAGGCTTAAACAGAATAATCTCATCCAGCCTGTTTAAAAATTCCGGACGGAAATGGCCTCTTAAATCATTCATAACCATGGCCTCGGCCTCCGGCGTAATACTGCCCCTCTCGTCGATGCCGTCTAAAAGGTACTGGGAACCGATGTTGGAGGTCATGATAATGATTGTATTTTTAAAGTCTACGGTTTTACCGGTTGAATCGGTAATACGTCCATCATCCAACACCTGCAAAAGGACGTTGAATACATCCGGATGCGCCTTTTCCACCTCATCAAACAGTACAACAGAATACGGTTTTCTGCGGACGGCCTCTGTCAGCTGGCCGCCTTCGTCGTATCCCACATATCCTGGCGGTGCCCCGATCAGACGGGATACGGAGTGTTTCTCCATGTATTCACTCATGTCGATCCTGACGATGTTATTCTCATCATCAAACAGTCTCTCCGCCAACGCTTTCGCAAGCTCCGTCTTACCCACGCCGGTAGGTCCTAAAAACAGGAAGGAACCAATAGGCTTTGTGGGATCCTTGATCCCCGCCTTGGAACGGATAATGGCCTCGGTTACTTTCTCAACCGCTTCGTTCTGACCAATCACTCTCCTATGAAGCTCTTCATCAAGATGAAGTGTCTTATTCCTCTCGCTCTCCGTCAGCTTTGCAACCGGAATACCGGTCCATTTGGAGACGATCTTTGCAATCTCGTCCTCCGTCACATTTTCATGCACCAGGCTTAAATCCTGGCTCATGACACGGGCCTCCTCTTCCTCCAGCTCCTTCTGAAGCTGAGGCAGCCTTCCGTACTGCAGTTCAGCCGCACGGTTTAAATCGTATTTCTGTTTGGCGTCCTGAATCTCCCGGTTTAAATTCTCTATCTCTTCGCGCAGGGTCGATAAGTGTTCTACTGAAGATTTCTCATTCTCCCACTGAGCCTTGGAAACAGCAAATTCATCGTGCAGCTCCGCCAGTTCTTTCTGAAGCTCCGACAGCCGGTCCTTACTTAGATGATCCGTCTCTTTCTTAAGAGCCGCCTCCTCAATCTCCATCTGCATAATCTTTCTGGACAGTTCATCCAGTTCTGCAGGCATGGAATCAAGTTCTGTCTTGATCATCGCACAGGCCTCATCGACCAGATCGATTGCCTTATCCGGAAGGAACCTGTCGCTGATATAGCGGTCCGAAAGGGTAGCCGCCGATACCAGAGCCGAGTCTGTAATCTTTACACCGTGGTAAACCTCGTACCGCTCCTTCAATCCACGAAGGATTGAAATGGTGTCCTCCACGGTCGGTTCCGCCACCATAACCGGCTGGAAACGGCGCTCCAGCGCCTGATCCTTTTCGATGTACTGGCGGTATTCATCCAGCGTCGTAGCGCCGATACAATGAAGCTCGCCCCTGGCCAGCATCGGTTTTAACATATTGCCGGCATCCATGGATCCTTCGGTCTTGCCTGCGCCTACAATCGTGTGAAGCTCATCAATAAACAGAATGATCTGTCCGTCACTCTTCTTCACCTCGTCCAGAACGGCTTTCAGCCTTTCCTCAAATTCTCCGCGGTACTTGGCCCCCGCCAGAAGAGCGCCCATATCCAGGGCAAACAGCTTCTTATCTTTTAAGCCCTCAGGCACATCACCGCGCACAATACGCTGCGCCAGACCTTCGACAACTGCGGTTTTACCAACACCAGGTTCCCCGATTAAAACCGGATTATTCTTCGTCTTTCTGGAAAGAATTCTTACTACATTACGAATCTCGCTGTCACGGCCGATAACCGGGTCCAGCTTCTGGTCTCTCGCACGCTCCACCATATCATAACCATACTTCTCCAGTGTATCGTACGTCGCCTCCGGGTTGTCACTCACAACCCGCTGATTACCGCGGACCGTTGACAATGCCTGAAGGAAATTCTCTCGCGTAATTCCATAGGAACGGAACAGCTCCTTTACCATTCTGGAAGGCTGCTTCAGCATGGCGAGAAACAGATGTTCCACGGAAACGTACTCGTCTCCCATGGCTTTCGCCTCATCCTCGGCGCTGATCAATACCTTATTTAAATCATTGCTGATATAGAGCTGGCCTCCGCTCACCTTTGGCAGCTTTTCTATAGCCTGGGCAGCCTCATTTAAAAATTGTTCTTTCTGAACGTTCATCTTTGTGATGAGCTTTAAAATCAGGCTGTCTTCCACGGTTAAAAGGCTGTACAGCAAATGTTCCTGCTCAATCTGCTGGTTCCCGTATTCATAGGCCAGCTTTTCGCATTTCTGCACCGCCTCAAGTGACTTCTGTGTAAATTTATTAATGTTCATAATATCCTCCTTCTCATCCTATCCGGAGATACAAAGCATTTGTTTTAATTGTTCTACATGTACTATAACAGATGTTTTATGTGATGTCAAGAATTTTTTTATATGATTGCTTTTATCTGCTTTTTTGTCTGCTCTTATATTTACTCTTCTATTTACTCTTCTATCTGCTCTTACATTAATCTTACGTTTTTTTCCGCCTTGTTGTCTTTTGAATTCCTATCCTTTATAATTTACTTAACAGTTTATGAAAAACCTGTTGTCTTACAGAAAAGGAGAGGGAAGGAATGAAATTATATTCTCATTATATAAAGATTAAAAATATAAAAATCAAAAGTATTGCCGTGCTCGCTGTCTGCTCCCTGTTCTTTAGCATGGGGTCCGGAGCACTCACAAGCTTTGCTCATACCCCCGACGAATCTCGTTTTTTAAACGGGACCTGGGAAAAAGACGATCATGGTTGGTGGTTTGCCAATAAGGGGAACCCTGACTATTTTACTTCCACCTGGGCCGAATATCAGGGATACTCCTACTATTTTGGTGCCGATGGCTATCTGGTCACCGGTTGGAATTATATAAATAACCACTGGTATCGCTTCAATCCGGAGAAAGGGAGTCATGAGGGCGCCATGATGACAGGCTGGATCTATGATCCTGACTATAAAGGCTGGTTTTACACTAACCCCTCCGGCATCCTGGTCACCGGCTGGAATAAGATCGGCGGGGAGTGGTACTACTTTAATCCAGAATCCGACGGAACCTTGGGACTCATGGCCGTCAATCAGGTAATCGACAGCTATTACGTGGACTCCGATGGAAAAATGAATGAGCCGTAGACTGCTGAATGGTTTGAATCATTTTTGATAAAAAACAGGATTGGAATCAGAACTCATGACATGTATTTCTTAAATGTCCTGTGTTTTGGTTTCAATCCTGTTTTATTGGGTACTTATTTGTTGGCTACTTATTTACACCATCTATTTTTCACATATTTTAATCATACGATTTCTTTCTCAGGAGACAGAAACCGCCCGTTTTTCGAGTCCGTGGAACCGGAGTGAAAAGACTGCGGCCCGGAATATCCAGTCAATAAACATTCCATACCACACACCCATTACACCCAAATGGAATATCCGCACGAAGAGATACGCGAACGCAATACGGAACACCCACATGGAAAATACTGAAACGGCCATCGTAAATTTTGCATCGAGAGAGGCCCTGAGTGTATATGGTATGGTAAACGCAAGGGGCCAGACGACCATGGCGATACTGTGAGCTGTAATCATCTGCCTCGATATAGCAGATGCCTCAGACGACAGCCGGTAAATTCCCACCAGCGGACCGCCAAACACAATCATCACAGTACACAAAACAATGAGTATGGCATAATTGATACCAGTCAGCTGACGTGTATACTGCTTAGCCTGCCCCGTCTCGCCGGCACCTACGCACTGGCCCACAATCGTGATCAGCCCCAGACCAATTGCATTTCCAGGCAAATATAAGAGGGTAACCAGATTTGACGCTACCGCGTAGCTGGCAATGGCAGCGGTCCCCAGTGACGAAACGAGACTCTGAAGAGCAATCTTTCCGAACTGAAACATTCCGCTCTCAAGACCGTTTGGAATACCGATCGACAATATATTCCTGATCATATGAAAATTTGGCCGCAGTTCACTCAGCCGGTTAATCCTGATTATATTATCCGGCTTCTGAATGAGATACACCATCAGCACAGCCGCCACCATTCTGCCTGCCAGCGTTGGATATGCCACACCGGCGACACCCATATGAAGTCCGAAGATACAGACCGCATTTCCTACCACATTGATTGTATTCATGACAATGGATATTACCATGGATATCCTGGAATTCCCCATCGAGCGGAACAACGCTGCGCAGGAATTATAGACGGCAATAAAGGGATAAGAAAGAGCCGTAATTCCAAAGTAAATCACCGCGTCATTCATAACCGCTGTTTCCACTTTTCCAAACACAACCCCCAGGAGATGGCGATTTCCAATTAAAGCCGCCATTGTCACGATCAGAGACAGTATTGTTGTAACTCCAACCAGCTGGCCCGCCGCCCGGCAGGCATTTTCCGATTGTTTTTTTCCCAGATACTGAGCCGATACCACCGCTCCCCCAGTGGCAAGCGCCGCCAGAATCTGAATAATCAGAACACTGATGGAATCTACCAGGGATACCCCCGACACCGCTGCTTCACCGACTGCAGCCACCATCATGACATCGACCATTCCGACCAGTACTGCCAGTATCTGCTCCACGATCAGCGGAGCCAGTAATTTCATTAAATCTTTTCTTGTAAACATACCTTCTGCCTCTGTGAACTGCCCATTGTTAAACACCAATGAGCTTCCTGCTTCTGCTACCTCGTAACCGACAATCTCCGCAGGCGTTTATTCGGATAGTTCCTGCCCTATAGATACGTGGTCTTATGCTACTTGTTTTAGATGTCTCCATGCCATAGTATACCACAAAAATACACTCTTGGCTAACTTGCCCGTTACTCAAACGGATACCGGATTCCCCACTGTTCTCTCAAAGCATCCATGGTCTCCATCATACGAATGGTGACATGGTGGGGCATCTCAGGACATTCCAGACGCTGCTCCCGGATTGCCTTTCGGCTGGCTTCTATCTGGTACTCATATCCCGATATCTGCTCCGGCCTAATATAGGTTTCCTTCAACCTGCGTTTTTCATCGAATACCTTAATGGATTCGAAATTATTTATATTTTCAACTTCTATGTATCCTTTTGTACCATAGATAATCCCTCTTCTGTCTGAAAGGACATGGATCGAGCTGTTTAAAACCGCCATCTTCCCGCCCGGATAGCAGAAAGTCATACTGTTCTGGGAATCTACCCCGGACTCAGTCTTGATGACAGAGGAATTGATGGAAGTAATCTCATCACCAAATACTAAGGATGCAAATGCGATGGTATAAACACCAACGTCAAGAAGCGCTCCCCCCGCCAGATTTGGATCTACCAGTCTCTGAATCTTATCGATCAAGTAACACAGACTGGCCGTCAGTGTCATTGGCTCTCCTATCACGCCTGAATCAAGCACATCTCTTAAGGTCCTTGCCATCGGCATGTAACGGACCCACATCGCCTCAGTAATAAGCAGTTTCTTTTCTTCCGCCAGAGCAATCATTTCCTTTGCCTGGGCTGCATTCACCGCAAAAGCCTTTTCACACAGAACATGTTTTCCATGTTCCAGACAAAGAATCGCATTCTTATAATGCTCTGAATGAGGGGTTGCTATATACACCAGTTCTATTTCCGGATCTGCAGCAAGTTCCTCGTAAGAACCGTATGTGCGTTTAACGCCAAACCGCTCTCCAAAATCCTTCGCTTTATCCAAACTTCTCGACGCCGCACCGTAAAGCTCCACTCCGGGCATCCGGTTCATCGTATCTGCCAGAGTTGCCGCAATCACTCCGGTTCCCAGTATCCCTATCTTAAGCGCTTCCATCCCTTCTCCTCCTGTTTTACGATTGTGATTTTGTCATTCAGTATAACACAACAGAACTGCGTGTACAATCACTCTTTTCCCTTTTCCCAGGCATGTGGACAGTGTAATAAGAGAATCTGTTATTTCAGGCTGGCTGCCCGTTGTATAGAGGGATTTACTTTCCACACTCTTTAAATACGTCTGTTTCTCCTCCTCACTGATAAAATGACTCTGGTATATCCACGTCTCCTCTTCCCGGGCAGTATAGCAGGAAAATATCATATACTGCTGCCACTCCTCCTGTCGGTATATCCATATGCTCCTATGGTTCTGAAAGTAAGCTTTGCTCCGATACTGTTTCAAATCTGCAAACATACTTCCATCCTTCATATTATGGCCATAGATAATCTGGTTCTCGCCTTCCTCCAGACAAAATATGGTGCCACAGGGATTTTCCTCTCCACTGAATGTGTGGTTTAAGTAATAATCCGGAATTGTATTTTTTACTGTCGGATAGTTGATGTTCGTCCCCGGAATCCAAATCCAAAATACATAATCCGGATTCCGGGAAGTCATCATGCGCGTCCATTTCTCCTCCTTCTCCATATTCGCATTCGGCGCTGCCGCATCATCGGTTGTACTGCCTGCTGCCAATTCAAACTGCTCCTGCAGCTGCCTGTACTCCTCCCGTCCAGTCTCATAGCTTGTAAGCCTGATAGTCAAGCAGAAGGCAGACAGCCCCAAGCCTGTCAGGAGCAGAATTGTTGTTACAAAACGTTTTACTCTGTTCATCTGCTGCCTTCTCTGTCATGCTTCCGGGAATTTGTCCGTCTTAATCTGTATACAAGTCCTGCCAGACATAAGAGCATGGCTGCCAGAACAGCCCCAAGCGGATACTCATCTCCAGTCCGTTCACCGGTCTGATGGCTGGTTTCCTCCGCCGTACAGATCATGCCTCTGAATCCCGATTTATAACTGGCCGTTATTCTTCCAACACGCCTGGTATCATCAGGTCCTTCCGGAGGAAGAGGCTGATCCGCCACCAGAATCATACTATCCCCGGTAACTCTTCCATTCAAGATTGTAAAGGTATAGGTTTCCTCGGATATAAGATATCCAGCCTGCCTTTTTGTCTCCCGGAATGTATAGATCCCATCCGACGGCATAGAGAATTCAGCTTTCCCCTCTTTGTTGGTTATAACGGTAAAGGTGTTTCCTCCGGGTCCCGTAACCGTAAATTCAAAGCCTTCCAGCCCCTTTCCTGTCTCTGCGTCCGTCTTCATCAGATACATGGTATTAATTTCAGAATCATGCCGCTTCAAGTCTATCATCGTAACCTCTATCTGCTGATTCTTTCGTGGAACTGTAAATGAAATATCGGCTGCCGGAAGATAACCAGGAGGCGACTGCTTTTCGTGAAGATAATATGTCTCTCCAGCCGTCAGTTTTCCGGTAACCTCCACGGGTTCTTCGGTAGTTTCAAATTCGAATAGGATCTTATCTTTTTCGAACGTAAGAACCTGCAGTACAGCTCCTTTTACGGTATTTCCTGACTCATCCTTCTTATTGATCCGTACTCTGGTCACATCATTTTTCATTTCTACCAGATCGGTGCTTCCGTCCTCACTCACGGTAAAAGGAACTTTCTCCGCATAAGCATAGCCAGCTTCCGGAGTTTCCTCGCACAGATAATACGTTTTCCCAGCTATTAATTTTGCTGTAATGTCATGAGGTCTTTCACCGGAAATCCAACGTTCCAATACCTTGCCGTCTTCATCAAGAACAGCCATATGGTTACCCGGCAGTTCCCGGCTCCCTGTAAGTTCTTTTTTCGACAGTACCACATGGGTAGGCTTATCAACCATAATCACAATATCATGACTTCCATCTCTGCCTACCGTAAACGGCACGTCTTCCGCAAGTGCATAACCATCGCGTGGTTTTACTTCATGCAGCCAGTATTCACCGCCTGCTGCCAGCTGACCGCTGATGGTCTTAAATTCCAGCTCTGTAGCAAAGACCAGCTCTTCGCCTGCTTTAAATCCGGAGATGTCTCTCACCGCTTTAGCAGGACTTTTGTCTTTATTCAGGATCTGTAGTAGAAATCCTGGCTTTTGGCGTTCCGCATCCGACGGGCTTGCATTTGCCGGGGACGACAGAGTGAGCTTCTTCACGATAATTTCTGTTTTTTTATCTTTCATACGTATGGTAATCGTCTCAGGTTCCAATGGAACGGTGAAAACAATGCTTTCGCAGTATCCATAACCCGCCGGCGGCTTTTCTTCTGCCAGCTCATACGTCCTGCCGGCTGCCAGAATTCCCTCTGCCAGAACCGGCTTACCGGAGGCAGTATAACAGAAGACTGTTTCGCCGCTCTCTATATCTCTTACGCAGTAATAGCCGCCTGTAACGGATTCCCCAGTGTCGGCATCCAGCTTCTCCAAATATATTCTGGTCTTTCTATCCTGCATGGTTATTGTTTCCGGAACCCCCGCCTCATTGACCGTAAACCGTATATCTTCCTCCCGTGAATAACCGTCAGGCGGCGTATCCTCGCGAAGAATGTACTCTTTTCCTGGTATCAGTACATCTGCCGGAATAAGAACCGGTACAGACTCCACTTTCGTAAATCTGTAAATCTCATTTTCAGTTTCTGCATCCACCACTGCATAGATACCTCCGGAAATTTCATCGCCGGCAGCAATATCAATTTTGGAAAAGTATAATTTTACCGGCCGGTCTTCCATATCCACATTATCAATTCTTCCGGATTCATTTAATGTGAACCGGTATATCCCTGTAGTCTGCTCCATACCGTCCGTGTATCCCGTTGTTTCAGTCAAACGGTAATTGCCTCCTGCAGTCAGCACTTCTCTGACCGTCTCATCGTTTCTGTTATTTTCAAAGACCGCCCCTTGTGCCTCCTTTGATATCGCTCCGACGAACTCTTTGGTTACTGTTTCATAATCTCTGTTCACTTCCTGAATAATTGCATATTCAGTCCCATAGGGAAGGCCGGGAAAAATAACATAATCGTCCCCCTTCAGGGTAATTTGTCCCATTCCCTTTATCCTGCCTTCTTTTGTTCCGGTATAATTCTGATAGCCGGACAGCAGCTTACCTGCCGAGTCAAAGAAACGCATCTGATAGGTAAAGGTATCCTGTGGATTCCTTCCCGTCCCGGAGATGTGATTTCTGATTGTTAGACTTCCTTTCGGCGCGATAGGATTTTCCAATATGGTTTCCATGAGATTCGTCGGAGAACTGATCGTAAATACCGCTCTTGCTGACGTTCCCATCTGACCGCTTACCAGTGCAGCCAACTCCAAGTGCCCAACAGTATGCGGTTCTGCATCATGAATCTGCCATGTCAGTATACCTTCATTTATTACAGGGTTCCCGGATGATCTCATTAACTCCAGGCCTTTTTCCAGCTTAGCACTGACAATCAGATCCGCTTTTTCAAGACTAGAGTTTTCGTATGTGATGATGTACTTTACTACATCACCGTTTGTAACCGGCATTTGGCCGTTACCCACAGTTCCCGTAACCTCTGCGACGGCACGTTCCTTTGTAACAGGATTCTCTATTACATGCTCAAAACTTCCATTCTCCACTGTCCATGTATCAAGTTCGTCCCGATCCTGGTTTTCCAATTGAAGCCTGGTTTTAAGATATGTCCTGGATGGCAAAAGAAATGTCCCATTCTCATCAAACCAGATTCTTCTTGTCTCTTTTTTACTCATCTCCGTATTACCATCTGAATAGCGGGTATATTCGGTTATTTCGTACAAATGGCCTTCTTCTATTCCATCATCAGCCGTAAGTAAAATATCAGTGCTGCTGATGATATCAGGCAGCAGCTTCCCGGTATCCAGGTCCTTCAAAACCGTAAAGGTCTTATCCGCGGCCCTGCCAAAAACAGTGAGTGACTCAATGGTTCCGCTGGCAGAGGAACATTCCAGTACACTGAAATTATTTCTTATATTACTGATGCCGGTTCCAGCCTGATTCACGGTAAAGATAACCGGCGGCGACAAATGGATGCCGGCCGGCGCCTCCAGCTCTTCCATAATATAGACATGACCGGCTGATAACTTCTTTTTAATCGTAAATCCCTCCGGCCCGGATCTGTTAATTTCTATGGCTTCTCCATTTTTTACGTATTCTCCCTCTATAGCTACTGCATGATAGACAGCTATTTTGGCACCTTCCAGCGCCATGCCGGTATCAAAATTGGTCTTTTTGAAGTGTATTTGTGTGGGATAGTTTTCCACCACATGGGTATACGTAACAACCTGGCTGTCAGCCGTTCCATCAAAGGTAAAAAACTTCTTTCCCCCCGAGATCTGATAATAATCGGGCGGCGAGACTTCCTCTATTGTATAAGTATAAGGATTTATTGTTCCATCTGCCCGAACTTCGCCTACTGCCAGATTTTTAAGCTCTGCACGTCCATTATGACCGGTCGTAATATACCATTCCTCCTTTGTGTCTCTGTTTGTGATAAGAAATCTGGCATTTTCCAGCAATTCTCCTGTATCAGCCGCCTTCTTAAGCAGTTCCAGGCATCCCTGAGCCGGTTGATTCACCACACGGATTATCGCAGCCGTGTCACCGCCAATCTCAATTTTTATCGGTTCCCGTTTTGCCATATATGCCGGGACCTCCTCCTCAACAATATAGTAAGATCCATCTGGTATCTTACTGATCCGATGGGGTCTTATATCTCCGACCCGTAAGCCTTCCGGAATCTTTCCCCATACCCCCTCTTCTTCTGTAAATCTTCCATCGGCACCCGAAATCCAACGCTCTATCAGATTTCTCTCATCATGGATAAAGTCTCCATCTGCCCCCGTCCGATAGAGGGCCATTTTTACCCCTTCTGCGGCATATTCATTGGTTCCGTCAGAAATCACTTTCAATATGGATACATACTTTTCCACATTCTCCAGGCTGAAGCGCTGTACACTTCCATTCTCCTCCAGTACAACAGCCTTGGGCTTTGTACGTTCAAAGCCTTCTGGGACTTCAGCTTCAACCAGAACGTAATTCCCCACTTTTCGGCCATCTTTTATATCTGTAAACGGCAGATAATCGATTCTGTGAACCCCTTCCAGTGTATCGTAGCTCTTCAGCCCTGCCGCCAGCTCCCGGTAGTTGAACTGATATTCGAAAATCAGGGGAAGCTGTCCGTCTTCATCCAGAGAGCCGTTATGGACGTTTCGATATATGGTGATTCTGATCATCTTACCGTCTTCCGTTCTCCACAACTGTACCGCGCTGTCTGTGACGTCCATCTTTATGGAAGAAATTCTCTCTGCAGATTTTTCACCTGCTTTTGTATGCCATGTCAGCCATACAAAATCATCGCCCAACTTCCGGTATGTATTTTCAAAATCCAGTATAAAACTGGATTGATTCACTGCAATTCCGAAAAAGGCCTTCATGCGGTCCATCCATTTAGGACTTATCTCATAGTTTTCTGTATAAGCTTTGAGATCGTCCGTCATCCATTCATCTATTAGCTGGTCTTTTACATATTGTGGCTCTCCTCCGTTCATCTGAATATTTCCATCTTCATCCGTTTCGGCTCTGTAGAGTGCCAGACCTGCTGAATATTCCATTGGCAGCGGTATCATATTTCCATGCCCATCCATGCAGTATTTAAAAACTTCAAGCTTGGTATGGTCGTCTTTCATATGAAATGTCTGAACTTCTCCTGTTTTTTTGACCTCCAACTCCATGGAATGGCGGATATAACCGCTGGCAGCTTCTATTTCTTCCAGAATATAGTCACCTGCCGGAATCCCTTCAAAATATTTCGGCTTTCCATCTGTAATCCAGTCCGCTGTCACTATAACCGGTGAATTATCTTCCGAGTTTTCTACAGTCCACTTTGCAGGTGTAGTTTCTGTTTTCTCCAGGTAGTAGCCTGAGGGATAAGTGACAGTATCTGTCGTATACTTCCTCCGGGCCTTATAAAGGGCCAGATGGGCCCCTGAAATCTGACCGTAACTGTAAGCGCCCTTTGGTTCCGTTGTCTTTAATATCCCCCGATAATCACTGATTACATCTATGCAGTACTGATCCGCAGCATCCGTTTTCACGATCTCGATCTTTATTTTTTCATCTTCCAGCTCCGCATTCTGTACCTGTTTTGTTTCTTTCACTGTGATACCAACAGGAAATCCCTTTACATACCCAGTCGGAGGCTCCACCTCCTCCATAATATAAGTTCCCGGAATCACGCGTTTCAGCATGTCTGCCCGCCCCGTTGTAAGATTGGCATTAAACGGATCGTTGGGATATTCATCTCCTGATATCCACGTGTTTTCCATGATCCATGCTTCCCCCTGACGATGAAACAATTTCTTATCATCTGCCGGATCTTCCTTTTGGCCTACATTTCGTAAATCCCATTGGTTATTAATCCGGTAAGCATTCCGGTTAAACGCAGGCAAAAGATCATAGTACCGGTACCTCACATAATCGTGGTCAATATCATACACAGGTTCTCCTTTTTTATATACCTGATCTGATCTCTGATAATATTCCGAAAGGCCATGGCTTCCAACAACCGGATTTACAGACTTTTTAAGCATGGTTCCGTCGTAAGTTCCAATCGTATACTCTGCCTCTGTATCTGCATGAATTGATGCAATCCGGTATGTCTTTATTTTTTCCTGTGCGATAACAGCACCATTTACTGTCTTTGATACGTTAACAGGCCAGACCAGAATCCGTTCATACTTCTTTCCCCTCTGGTCCGTCCCCAACTCCGTAGTATAGGCCATTCCTGTTGCAGGGTCGATCTTTGCATCTCTGTTTCCATCTGAATCCACATGGTAAAGTTCAGTCCCTTCCTGCAGCTTAAAACATTTATCCAGGGACGAATAGACTGCTTGTTCTAAATCACCACCGGTGAGTTCAAAGACAGGATGGCCATTTTTTATAGCATAAACAGATTTCTGATTACGCACCTGAATGCGGTTTCCATCACGGTCATAGCCATATACCTTTCCGTCTCTTCCCAGTTCTGTAACCCTTAGACCGCCCAATGAATAGTAGAGAATATCCGTATCCTTCCGTTCAACCGTTCGGTAAGTCCAGGTACCGTGTCCGGTACTTCCACTAAGGCTTCCTTCAATATCATCTAAATTGACAAACTCCACGGTATTTCCTGCATATCCTTCCAAAAGCTTTATACTCTGCACATTGTTATTGCGGTCCCGCAACACCTCTACGCCGTCGTAGCCGTAATCACCGCTGTCTCCATTTGATTTGACCTCGACCGCATCATACAAAGCCATCTTCGCCCCCGAAACATAACGGTTTGTATCATCTGCAGTGTCCAACGGGCGTGTTATCAGGCCGTAACCAGCAAATATGCCATCTATACAGACTGGTTCTACCGCGTCTCCTGCCAGTTTACGGTTCTCTAAGTATTCTGCGGTTCCCTTATACCAGGCATAGTTCAAATAGCTCCCCTCTTTATAAGCAAACTCCAGATTCTCCTGACCATATTTGGCCTTCAGCTCCGTTTCACTTCCCTCAACTCGTGTTCGGGTACGGTAAGTAACGGTCCTGTCCCGGTCCTTTAACTTGGATATCTCAAGCCGTATCGGTGTATTTCCCACATAAACCCGCGCAGTATCTTTTGCCCCCTCCAGCCTCTGTACGGTACCATCCTCATAGACTGCCGCGGCAACCCGGCCGTCCTGGTTTCCATTAAGATAGTAGGAAATCTTATCGGAATAAATTTCTATGGCGACCGGCTTCGTTCTGACATAGCCGGACGGCGGCCTCATTTCACACAAAACGTAGGTCCCCGCGCCCAACGGCTGCGGAGTGATCAGATAGCCTGTATTCTGATCCTGCCAGGATTTTTCTGACGGGTTCTCTTCTTCTGCCTGAAGACCCTCCCGTGTCGTCGTAAACGCTTCAAATCCCCCTGTTCTGCGCCCTTTTGCATTCGCCATGGTAATCTGCTCCGCCTCTCTGCATACAGGGGTTCCCGCCTCCACAATTCCAGTCCACAGGCCGCCGATTCCCGGAAGCGCTCTGGCCGCCTTTGTAATCTCTTTTGCCCCCATCGCCTCTAAGAATTCTCTGGACCCCTTTATCAGGGTATCCGTCTTATAAAACTTTATTCGACCATCTGTATTCTCTCCATCTTCACGTTCTGCCGCATACACTGTAAAAACCGCCCCGTCATGGAGAATATTTTCCCCGGTCTCCGAATCCAGTTTTTCTATGCGCAGGCGGCTTCTGTAAAAGGTATTTCGAAATTTCCGGTATCCATATCCCAAACCGGAGGCTGAACCATCCGGGTTCTGTATGGAATCATGCTCTTCACTTACAGGTTCTGTTATGCTCCATGGCACCAGCATGGAGGCATATTTACCATCATAGGCCGTCTGCATACCTTCCATAGCAGATACATAACTCTGGTATTGCGCTCCATACTCTCCAGAATAAGAAACGGTATCATACGCCTGCTTATTTTCAGAAACAGAACCATAACGGTAGATCCGTTCTATGCCGTCACGTTCGTATTCCGTTCCATTAGGCGCAGTTACCCCATGATTAACATCATCAGCCAGGTAGTGGCTATTCGGATTTCCTCCGTCTTCTTCCGGAAAAACAATTGTATGATAGTAATCTTTCAGCGGATCATATTCACTCTGAGTAATCTCAAAATGCGGTGTTTTGTAAGGATCTCCCAATGCAGTTCCTGCTATTTTATTGAGATCAAGTCCATACTTATAAATCTCATAATCCCCCAGATATCCATGGGCCTTGATTACATAATCCTTTACGTTTTCATCAATTTCTCCCGGCCACTCCTCATTAAAACGGATAAAATATTTCGCTGTTAAGTCTGCCGCAGACAGATTCGCGTTGTAATTATAGTAACGGCTCAGTCTTTCCGGAGTTTTGCCATCCCCTGTTTTTTCGTCTTCATAGACAGCCGGTAACTCAATTTCCTTTGGCGCATCAATTGCATAATGTTTGTTGAGGAAATCTCCCAGTTCCTTATCCATGGGCTGCTGTTCCACTGTTACATAGGTTCCGTAAGGAAGGTATTCCGATATGCCATAACAGTATCCGAAAGCGGCGGCCTCCTTATCCGCACTCAGAGTTGTTTTGTCTTTATCCCTGCCTCCATCTGATTCACTGTCCCACTCAATAGCATAAATCTCATCCAGGTCATAATGAAAGAATGGTTTTAAATAATTTTCGGCCTTTATTACAGCCGCTTTCAGAGCAGTATCATATACCTCATCCTGATAGCCTTCATGGCCGGCTGCACTTTCCGTTTCACCTGTGAAGTTTTCTCTCACCAGTTTTTCTACTTCTCTGTCCAGATACCATTGAATAGCAAACTGCCTAACTGAATCAGATCTGTCACTGTTTTCTTTTGCAATTTCAGAAGTATTGGTTTTATTTGGGATTTCCGTATTATTATGCTCTGACGGATAAATACACTCTGAACCGGCAGTTCCAAACAGAAGGCGTCTGATAAATGCTAAGGGCTTAAAAGAAGTACGCTCCTGTTTTGCTTTGTCCCACTTATCCTGATTTGCAACCCTTACCGCATCAAAAAACTTCTCATAATTAAGTCTTCTGATCTCCTTCTCATTTCCATAGGCGTCCTTTTCATGAGACAGAATTGTTTCCAGTATTGCAGTATATCCCGTCTCCTGATTTTCATTGATCAAGCCATCCGTAAAACCATAAAGCTCCTGATTGGCGATTGCGTCTCTATTGGATCTTCTGGAATGTAAATCCGTACGATGCAGCACCTTCGTATAGATTTTTTGTACCCTCTCCGGATATGCCTCCCGATACGCAGTAACATCAACAGTATTTCCATTTCGATCAAGCCATTCAATCTCTCCATCTTCCGTTCGATACAATTGCTCCAAATTGGATCTTAAGTAGATCTTGAAACGGAAATTAGGTCTGAACGATACATTGTCCTTCGTCCCACCCCCGTTCTGTGTAAAATAATCCTCATGGCCGGAATCAGCAAATGTATTGTCCTCATACCTGGCTCCTTCTTCAACAAGAATATTTTTCACGACCTTTATCTTCTGCATAATAGGACGTTCCATCACATTGGCCGGTTCTGTTCTTGTATTTCCATCCTGCCACGGCTGATCGAAGGTCGGCGGTGTAAGTGTTACATTTTGAATATAGGAATCCGCCTCCCGCTGCAAGGGCTGGCAGGCAAAGAAGCTCTGGTCGATGTACGCCTGCTTGATCGAATACCTCCCACTCCCGTCATCGGATACTTTAAGCCTGACAGTATCCATCTCTTTAAAAGCATCGAACGGAAGAGTAACTACATAGATTCCTTTTGCTGTATCATATGCAGAAGTAAGCCTGGTCTTCTTTTCGACCGTCTTAAATCCCTCCTGCTCCACATAATCTACGACAGTCTCTTCGGAGTATTTAAAATTTCCCACGTCATCGATCTGCTGCTCACCTGGCGCGTATATCCAGTATGATGGTGTCCAGGCTGTCACCACGACAAATGATTCAGGGAGTTTTGACGGGTAAGACACATTCAGTCCATCAATATTTTGCTCTTTTAATGTCGCCCGCTCCAAAAAACCATTCCTCATACGATAGGACAGTACTGCCGGATTGGAGGCCGGATTATCGTATGGAACATAGACAAAATATCCATTGCCACTGTCTTTTTTTACATAAAGACAGTCTTTCTCCGGATTATAAACAGCATCATCCCGGCTGTCATCGTAAAGCTTCCATTCATAACGCATAATAGCATAGAGTTCTCCACCTGTCTGCTCCATATCAGAGATCCGCAGACTGTTAAAATACTGCAGGCCATGCGCTTTCATAGCTTCCGTAATAGAGAGGATCCACTCTGTATCCGTAGTTCCGCTTAATTTTACGCGCACCCATGGAGCATCTGCCTCCGGTTCTTTATATCCAAGGTTGTCGAGTTCCATATTATAGAGCGCTTGAAAGTCTTTCGGAGCTCCTCCTGAAAAGAGTTCTGTCACCGCAGGTGTCCCCATAGTATGATAATTCATCGGTTTGACACCAATTGTCTTCTCTTCCCGATCTGACACGGCATTAACGAGATAACTCTGCCCTTCTGGAAAGGTTACAACATCACCCCGGGCGGCAGCCACTTTCTGGCCCGACCGGTAGACAAAGGTACCTGCCGCCGCCATAACCGGTTTCAATACAGTACTGTAAACAGGCACCATAATTTTTTCCGGCACTTTCTCACTGGTGGATAGTTCGAACACCGCTCCTTCCGGAAATTTAATCCCGTGCAGCGTAATATCATGATCCGCCTGATAAGCAGTCACATCAAAATAGTTTCCATTTCCAACCATATCGAGAGTGATTTTTCCAATAGAAATGTCAGCCTCGTGATACTCCCCTTCATAGTTATCTCTGCCATTTGTAATAGTATTTGTTTTTCCATTGACGGAGAGTTCATATCCTTCTGATCTGGTCAGTTCCTTTACATAGTATGTGGTTCCATTTTCTTCCACAATTAAAGGCCGCCCAATCCAGCAGTTTCCATTATTCTTATCATTATCCGATACCGGGTATGCAGCATAGCTTCCTTTCAAGCCGTCAATACCAGACTGATTGGAAGAGAATTTCCAGTATCCCGATCCATCACCTTCCACGGAATCTGTCAGATGTATGGAATTGCCTTTTGAATCAAAACCAACATAATTTTCAATATCTTTGACCTTATCCGCATCTGCTCGGTTCCGATAGAGGTTCTGAGGCCCCAGGAATGCTTCCGGCCTTTTTTCAATCTTTCCAGACTTATAATTCCATATCATCCCCGGTGCTTCTGTGAAAGCCATAAAGGAGGCATCACCATTTCGGTCTGTCGACGCCACTGCAACTAAATCATCTTTTTGGTATACAGTACCGGTGCAGCCATCAGGGTGATTAATATCTTTAAGGGCAAACAGGCCATATACCGCGCCCTCCAGCGTACCATCTCCCATCGAATCACCGTTTGCATAATAATCTTTGTTTTCCCCAGCCTGCAAATAAAGATCACGTTTGCTGATATGTATCTCACCTTCAGTCCGGTGATCGTAGACAATAAATGTATGGTCTGTAATCCCTTTATCGCCCGGTACATGTGGCTCCACCTCGGAGGGTTCAAAATTCACGCGTTCCATGACTTCATCTTCGTCAATGAGTAAAGATCCATTGTCTATGATTCGCTCAATCAAAGTTTTTGGCACTTCGAATAGTGCCTTCAGTTTAGTCAAAAGGCCGGTCTTTTTCTTTGCATTGGAAGCTGTGGCATTGGATGGGGTGGCGTTAGATGATGTGGCGTTAGATGATGTGGCGTCAGAGGGTGTAGCTATATTGTCCAACGTTCCCTTTTCTGCAAAATTGTTATTGTTCTCTGACGCAAAAGCATCTGGTGGCTCTGTTCCTTGCGGCTCGTCATTAATTTTATATAAACTAGATTCCCTGTTATCATACACACTGTCCTTATACTCTGAGGACGTAACCATTTTGATCTCGATTGGAATATCATCTGTATGGCTTCCATGATTTGTATATCCCGGCCGCGGAGTCAATTCTACTGCTGAGTATTCGTATTTCAGGGAAATAAACTGATTATAGAACTTATCCCGGTCGGATTCCAGCTGCTCTTTTGCTTCTCCTGCATCAAGGGAATGAAAAAAGCCGCCCTGTTCTGCAAGAGTCTCACAGTAGTCCACCTCTTTTTGCCAGGCCTCCTTCGCAGCAGCTTCATTTTCAGCGTCAATATCCGGATCACCACTTTCTTCTATTTCCGGTTCCGGATGACCGCCGCAGTACCCCTTAGTATAGGTATAAACCTTGGTATCGGTATGCGCCCTCTGTTCAGAAGCATTTTCCTCATTATCCCCCAGCATGAGAATGCCGTCCTCATTTGTTACATTGATATCCCAGGAACACGGATCGTTTGCAGCGTCTCCGTCCGGATTCCCTTCTCCGTAATCCCAACCAGCCCACTTCAGGAACTGACTCCCGCCTCTGTTTGCCCAGTTATCAGAGGTTTCCAGTGATGTATCGTCAAGCTGGGTATCATCGAATGCCTCAAGAATATCCCACTTAGAACCGGCAAGCGGTTGTCCTGTCTCAGAATCATATTTTCGAAGTTGAATATTATAATGCGCTTCCCAGGTCTCCGTATGCTCATATCGGTGAACATCTATTTCCCAATCCCCGCTCGGTTTTAAAGGAACCCGACCACCCACAAGAATCTCTAACGGTTCAGATACTGCGGAAAAATACACCTGCGTATTACCCCAGCCAAAATCGCCGTCTTTATCTCTTTTCGCACAACCGCGGAATCCGGCCAGGCCGCCAACGCCGAAACCACAATTATAAAAACGATCTTCTTCTGAATTTTCCTGAAGTTTCAGAGTGGCAATTGCATTTTCATCTGACACACCATCTGCTGACTTAAAATCAATGGTACTTCCATCATTGGAATACGCCCAGCCCGACGCCAGATTTTCCGCTGTCATTCGTCGGTATACTTCTTTCTCATAATCACTGAGATCCCCATATTGGAACGTCATATGATACATGCCATCCTCGCCCAGTGCAGGCTCCGAAACCGGCAGTACGCTCCCCATATCGACAGAATAATCAAACGACGACAGAAACTTTGCTGCTTTCCAGCAGTTAAAAAAATACTTCTGTGCAGGACCTTCATCTCGAAACGCATCGTAAATTGCCGTACTTCCATATGGATCTGGATTTAGCCTGGAGTTCAACATTGACCTTACAAAATACTGGACAAAATCCCAGTCACCCTCCGGCGACTCTCCTGTAAACATGCCCTGATCCACATACTTATCGTTACTCCAGATAGAAGCCCACAGGAGATAATAATACATGGACATCCGATCAGAATCCCTCAGGTCCTCCAAAGACGGAGTCTCATAAGCAGCACTGATCAACGCAATAAGAAGAAGGGCAAACTTTTTTGTCTTCATATCCATAGGAGCGTTTTTTAAGAAATCTGGATAATCTCCCAGGTTATTGGTTGGATAATACATCTTTTGAAAGGCAATTTGTGCGCCTACAGGTGCAAAGAAACCTGTGTTATGACTGTCTGCGCAGGCAAAGTAACGGTGATGAAATTTCGAAAAATCGAGTTCTGCTGATGTACCGGGAATTGTTATTGTTTTGGCCTTTTCGTCCTGAAACCAAAACTTACTTGTATAGCCTCCCATCAGTGCTGTTTCCTGCTGCGCTAATCCGGTGGGAATGAGTCCGACCGACGGATCTAATGCTGCCGCCTCTCCTTCTGCTTTCCATGTCCAGTTTTTTATTTCCATTGCATCCGAAGAAATGGCATCGGGCCAGTAATAAGTATGAACCGCAAAAACCGGCGGCGCAACTGTCGTTGTCAAAATCATACCGGCCAGCAAAATAGATGACAGCCTTTTTGTGGTTTCCTTCCACATTCCTTTTCTCATAGCGCCTCCTTTGGGGATTCCATTATCATTCGTCAGAGTACCATTCTCTCAAACAAATAACTTATATTTTCATGAGCGGAACTTGAGTTCCGCTCATTGTTTACTACTCTGTCAGTTTTGCAGCAGCCAATTTCAAAGTACCTCATAGCAGATTCTGCTGTTGATTTATGAAACCCACTGCCCCTTCTCATTAACACTGTAGATTCCGTCAATTACGGTATTGGTCAAAAGCTTACCCACTCCCCCAGTCGAAGATGGATTAAAATAATACCAGATCCCATCAATCTGCTGCCAGCCAGTAAGCATTTGCCCCTGTGTCCCGTCCGTTACCGGATTCAGGTAATAACTGCTGCCATACTGATCCATAAACCAGCCTGTGATCATAAAGCCTTCCTCATTAAAGCGGAACCAGGACGCCCCTGGCTGATTCCCGGCTGCATAGGAATTGCTGATGTAGGCCCATTCATTCGCATAGGTTCTGTCTGACGCAAATATCCATTTACCATTTGCTGTCTGCGTCCAGGTTCCGGTTACTGCACCATTTGCTGTAGTCTGTCCAGTAGTCTTACCGGAAGGAGTTACACCGGTAGTTGTACCCGAACTCCCGGCACTGCTGCCTCCGGACGAGTAGGTATGGTCAATCACCTTGAAATTTAATTCAATCCATACAGAATCCTTCATTTTTCCATTGAGCGATGCCGCATTTACCCGGACACGTTTTGTACCACTGGGGACACCAGATTTTAACAGTTCCCTGATCCAGTGCGCCTTCAATTCATTATTTTCATCCAATAATACCGGAGCCACAGTTCCATCCTGTAATACAGTCACCAATGCCGGATCCTCCGAGGACCAAACGATGCGATTTAAATCCGTATTATTGGAATAAATAGTTGCCTTCAACGGTTTAGGCTCCTGCCCGCTATAGGTTAATACCGGCGCCGAACGCCGTCCGGTCAAAGTAAGGGGCATCGAAAATACTTCTTTTTCCGGTTCCGCCTCAATGCAGTTTGCCTGGAACTTAAGTGTTACCCTGCACCTGTCTGCCTGCATACCATCACGGGTCATTGCTGTGATATCCACTGTTTTCTCCGCCTGGTACGGAGGCCTCGACAATGCTTCCAGAATCCATGGTGCTCCGTCATTTACTGTGAGGTTTCCATTTGTATCCACCATCAGAGCCGCCGGATCTGAAGAACTCCAGGTTACGCCGCGGTCGTATGGCCTGTGACTCTCACTATCCTCAATATCAGGATAGACAATAGCATTCAAAGTGCGTTTATCAAACCCACTCTTTCCCGTAGTTTCTGAATAAATGTTTCCGGCTTTGTCATAGGTTAAATGGTATTCCATGGCTGGCTGACTTAATTTAATTGCTTCAGGATTGACCCTGGTCCTGTCTTCTGTCACAAAACGAACGGTAATCATACAATCTGCTGCTGCACGGTTGCCAAGCTTATCCTTTCCTTCAACAGTAACCCACACACTCCGCTCACCATTTCCAGAAAGCAGCGCATATCTGTCATTCTCCCTCTTCCCATCATCTGCCGCAATAATATCCCGGATCCATTTTGCGTCTTTATAGACGGATATGGAAGCTTCTTTATAAGATATTTCTTCTTCGTCTACCCTGATTACGGCCGGGTCACTGGTTATCCATGATACCTCGTCCCTTGAAAAATAATCCGGTTTAAATTCTGCGGTTAGCGATTGCGGTGGTGTAACCAGAATACTCTCTTCCGGTTCCAGCCGATTCCCTGTAAGCATCCTGGTGACCGTATACTCCAGGGTCTGTTTATCCAGCACCGCCTCTTCTGTGGCAACCAGTGTATGATCAAGAATCTGGAATGTTACATTGATCCGGCAGTTAGCGGTACATGGTTTCCCTTCGAAGGATGCCGATGGCCTTGTTTCTGCAGTCAGAATTGCAACACCACCGTTTTGATGGCCGGCGCCAAAGATTGTATTGGGTATTTTATATCGGTAATTTTCCTCCTGTTGTTTTAGCTCCAACTCGCTGATAATTTCCCTGAAAAATTTTGCATTTGAATTCAACGTTATACTGGCTGATTTTGCTGTATATCCATCTGAGTTTTCATCCTCATTTTTTGCCAGTACGATTAAATCCGCATCATCAATGCTCCATCTTACCCGGTTATCACTCACATCATTATTTGTATCAATAACTGCCTGTATGGTAACCGGCTGCACCTCTGTTCCCGGCTCCAGATTCCCGTTGATATACCGGGCTATCAGCTTTCCTGCCTTATTTCTGATTTCTGTGGTCTTTACCGGATTCTTACGATTGCCAGTTCTGGTCTGTGTCACGGTAAAATTATAGATATCCGGATCTACATGAACAGCTACCGCTACTTTCTTATAAGTTCCATCAATCACGATATCTTCTTCCGGCATCTTGAAGGTATAACAGTGACTGTCTGCGGAATACGCTGTATTCTTACTTATTCCGTCTGCGTTTATATAATATGGAGTTCCGGACATTTGAAATTTTTCTGTTTCCGTATCATTGGGAGATGTATTTACATAGACAATGGATCCAGCCGCTACAGCTCCCCGGTTATTCTTATTAAGCACCTTGGAATACTGTGATGCTCCCTTTGCTTCCAGCAGTGCAACATCATAAAAATTCCGGCCATTCGCTGTCGTGTCGATCTGATTTACGATAATTAAGTATCCCCGAACCGGACGGCCTACAGAATTAGGCGCGAAATGATCAATCGTATAACGGCTGTCTTCGTTTTCGTCCATAACCGTTAAGATACCGTCTTCCAACTCTTCATAGAAATATTGGTCAGTCATATTTTTACTGGTTCCGCCCTGCACCAGCGTATAATACAGATCACTGCTATGCCAGTATCCGATATGAGCCGCATAAGTATAATCATTATCATCTGCTATTTCGGATCCACATACATTGGCACTGATCTTGCTCTCGGAATTGGCAAACAGGTACGCCACATCGTCAATGTAATTAAAGTTTGTGGCCGCCCCCTGTCTCGTTCCGATAAAAGTGCCTTCTCTTGCCATTGACCCCAGCTGTGAATTCCCGATACTGCCTTCAAATCGTGCCACCTTTAATTTTCCGGATACATAGTTTCCGGTTATTCCGCCAATTGCAGTGGAATGGTAGCCTCCAATGGTTCCATTTACATGGACGTTATAAATATCTGTGGAATTCTGAAATCCGACTATTCCCCCAGTATAACCGGTTCCCTGGATCCGCGCCGTGTTCCCCGTACCAGTGGCAACATCACAGTCTGCGATAACGGAATCTGAAGCGATGCCTGCGACTCCACCAATGTAGATCACTTCATTTCCGGCCTGCGCATCTATTATAACGTTATCACATATGGTATTCTCAATAACGGTTCCGCTTATCTCACCTGCAATCCCGCCTGCGATCCCGGAAGTGTTCAGTGCTGCGTTTTTTACGGTCACATTTCGAACTTCTGAGTCAACAGCATAACCTACTACCGTTCCGATTCTGTCATTTCCTTTTACTTCTTTATCTGGAATGATTTTTACATCGTGAACTTTGGAATCACGTATTGCTCCGAACAGACCAATATGATCATAATTTCCGTACTTATTTAACCTCAGATTTCTAATCGTATATCCCTTTCCATCAAAATCCCCATGGAAAGCGTATTCCACCTCTCCCGGCATTTCTGAAGAATCTCTGTAAAAACCAATGGGAATCCAGTCCACGCCCTGCATGTCGATATTACCGCCAAGTGCAAAGTAACTGCCTGCATAATCACCCACGTAGTCCGCACCCTCTGCATCAGGAACCGCCATTCCCATTGCAGTCAATTCTGAAAGTCCCATGAGTTGTTCCCGATTCTTAATCAAAAATGGCTTTTTCTCAGAACCATCCCCCTGCGTTCCATTCAGGAATTCGAAACTTGTCTTACCGCTCCATGAATCCCAGATATTTCCCAGTGAATTTGCTGCTCTCAAGGCATTAGACAGTGAGGCCTTTGTCTTTTCGTCCCCTCGTGATGCGTTGGATTCCGTAGCAGTCTGCTTCTCGCTATTTTCCAATTCAGCCCAGGTCGGTTCCAGAGCATTCAAACTCGTGGATGCATTTCTGCTACCTTCCAGATCTTTTGCCAATATCGGATGCGAATGAAACGCAGAGAATGCTATTATGCCGCACAGGCTATAGGCCAACAGCTTTTTCCACCGCTTACAGTCTCCCTGCCCTATGTTGTGGTTACTCTTTCTCATTGTCTTTTTCCTCCCTATTCTGTGTATTTTCTTCATTCACTGATCTGCCCCATGTAATCTGCTGAAACGGACAAATGAATATTCTCCTCCTCGTGAAGCTTACTCCTTATGCTGTGCGATGACAAAGGCTGGTCGAATTCCCATACTCGTGTCAGAGACATCAACCGGATGCAGGCTGCCGTTCCCCAGATCCACCACGTAGATACCTTTTCCATACTGAAAAACGTCTTCCCCTTCATATTGCGGAGTTCTCAAGTAATACCCTTTGGAATACGCAGAATATTGAGACTGTGGATTATTCTGGCTGCTTCCATTAAATTTCCATAGAAAATCTCTGTATTTCACCGCTTCTTCCATTGATAAGATAAACATCTGGTCTTCCATTATCTGAAATGGTTTTTCAAGTTTTTCCAAGTCGTCAAATGCAAACTGCTCGTATTCTCCCAAACCGGTCTTTCCCTGATAAGCTGTATTCACACCGGTGTAAATGAATGATATGTCTTTTGTTGGACTTTCCATATTTTTTTGAAGCCATTTACGGATATTGGAGGTTTTATAGTTGTTATCCAGGCCAAATTCCCATTTCTGTATGGACGTCCCGTCACTTTCAATGTCAGACCGTATCACCGTTTCACATAGAAAAAGAGCTGCATTTCCACGGTTATCCATCATATCGCTGTAATCTTCATCAATACATCGAAATCGATATTGCTTACCACCAATACGTCTTATCTGTATATCGCCTTCCCGGTAAACTGCCTCTTTGGGAGCAGTCTCATTATTGATTTCCTGATAACAGACATCACAGAATCCATCTTCATCTTTATCGATATGCCCCGACGCCGGAAAGAGCACCGTCTCCTCATAGCCGCACAGCCTGCACAGTAATCTCTCATGCCCACCGGATACACAGTCTGCCAAAACATGCGCCTGCATACTCATCTCATGAATGCAGGATTCCTGTCTCCAGACTCTTTGAAAACCGATCCGTACAATACAGTAGCGGTTTTCAGCGCTCTTAAATTCATCCATAAGGAGCCCGGAGACATTTGTTATGTCAGCAAATTCCTGACCAATTACCACCGTGGAAGGACTATGGTTTCGTGCAACCAGATAAATCTCATGGCGTTCCCGGTCATGGACCATGGAAATCAGATTCCTGAGCCGTTCCCGGCTTTCTTCCTGATTCTCTGTAATTACCGGCCAATCTTCCATTTCGCTTCCTGTGATTTCAAAATCAGCCTCTTTGGCAGTCTCAATCCATTTCTCCAGTCGCTGTTCCCCCTCCTCCTGCTCGGGTTCTTCAGCCATTTGATCGGTTCTTCGGAACAATACTGTATATTTTTGAAGACCTGTCCCTGACACCGTAATCCGTTTGGGGCTTTCTTCCAGGGCCTGATATAGCCAGCCATCACTTCCTTTCATAAGTTCCGGAAAATCTACAGTCAGCTCCATTCCTTCTTCACTCTTGCCGGCCTGCGTACGCATTATTTTTCTGTTTGGATCTGTCTCCTCAACAAAACGCACTTCCCAGGAAACCATTTTTGCTTCAGACGGGGTTGCAGGGTCCTCAAATTTATTTTCTGCACCTGACTCGTCTTCTCCAGACTTATCATCATTCTTATTCGAGTTTTCCTCGCCCCCCTGATCTTCGGACTTGTTACTATTTTCATCTTCTGTTTCCGGCCGTTCGTCTCCATTATTATCTTCTTTATCCCCTCCTGTTGAGGCGCCGCTTTCCCCCTTACCGCTTCCTCCCTTACTGCTTCCTCCCTTACCTCCGCTTCCACGCTTCCCTTTTCCTCCGGCCCCCGCTCCTGCCTTTTTATCCCCATCCATTGTATCCGATGACATCAGACCTTTGCCCGCTAAATACCATTCCTCCCCGTGTTCATTCAGCCAGGCTCCACTTGTTCCTACGAAGTACCCATCTGGAGTTTTACCCTCCAAATACAAGGCTCCCATCGGGTATAAATCGGAGCTGATCTCTGCAAGGTAATAGCATTTTCCGTCAATCCACTGCCAGCCTGTCATCATTTGGCCCTTTCCAGCGCCTTCTCCTGTATTAAGAAAATACCAGTATCCGTCCACATAGATCCAGCCCGTATCCGCCATACCGGACGCATTCAACCGGTACCAAGCCCCGTCCTGTTCCGCTTCATCCCCCATATTTAACACCGTCCCATGAACCGTTTGATAGACCCACCGGCCGGCGTTTTTACTATTTTCCTCCACATTCTCTGCGCAGGAAGGAGCCGCATATGTAATGGTCAGAACGAATCCCAGCCACAGTATAAACCATTGTTTCTTTCTTCTGTATCCTTCCAGTCTGCCTCTCGGCTTCTTACAAGTATCTCCGGCAATCGCCTGCCGCCTTTTTCTTATAGTCCACATCCGTCCCTCTTCTCCTCTCTCTTTTCCACAGCCCGCTTAATCAGCCATGCCGCCAACAGCATGAATAACAGGACCAATATTAATGACACAGTAAGTACAATGGCCTCTCTCCTGATGATCCAGGCTGAGTCCGGATCATACTCCACTGCTTCCACCACTCTGTTAGAGACAATTTTCTTCTCTTCTGCCGGTATTTGCTCATACTCCTTCAAGCTGTATACTGCTCTGCATCGATAGCCCTCAATCTCGGGATATGTGACCGTTCCTCCATAAGTAATCAGGTAATCTATTACTTTCCGTTTTCCAAAAGCAGTCGCATCCCTGCATAAAATATCATCTTCATCTAAGTATGGCGCTCCATTCCATACAGTACTGGTAACCCTGTAATGTTCTTTCGTCACTCCAATTTCTGACAGAAGGGCGTCCTCATACAGTTCCAGCCGCAGCGGGTCTCCATCAATTGGCACATTCTCTCCTCCCAGCTGATATGTCTCTGCTCCATATGAATGAAACACGACCGGAAACGTAAAGTCATCACGCCATTCTTCGTTCACCTTCTTCCTTTTGATTACCGGATACTTTGCACTTACCTGCAGTCCTGAAAAATCTTCTTTCGATGTGATACTTCTCGACTCAGGAACCGACTCCATATTTTCTATGCCTTCGTACAAAACTTCCTGTTCCACATGCTTCTCCCTGGGACTCACTTTGACTGGCTCCAGTTCCCAGGTCTTTAGCCGATACAACTTTTCCCCCTCTTCATAAATGAGTTCCGGCGCGTATTCTTCTGATGATCCAAACATGATCTCAGAGATCACCGTTATCTCCGGTTTCGGCCGGGCATAAGCCATCTCAGAAGGAATAGACATCAAAACTATCAGCGCAGCCAGCATGCCACCTGACCATTTTCTATTCATTTTTTATTTTTCACTCCTTGCATAGTATATTTAGGTTATTCAAAGGGGGAACCTATACCCACTCAGTATCTATATTTTTTCATCTTCCCTTTTATTGGGGACAAAATAGAATTTAGCTGTGTGATTCGTCCATAAAACAAGTACTTATACAGACACCTGTTAATCACTTGCATCTGCTTCCCTGAATACCGTTTATAAAGCTAACTTACTCAAAAAAAGCGCAGACAACCTTAACTTAAATTGGAGATAAACCCGGCAGAATTTTATTCCGGAGACAGAAAATAGAAAAGAAAAAACTGAATAACTAAACAGGCACTCATCCGTGCTCAAACAGCGCAGCATGAAACACCTATACGAAACTAATTCGGGAATAAAAGGATATTGCAAGATAAATAAAATATTATAGAAAAAAGGAAAAACGATACGGCTTATGCCGCAAGATTATATGTATATTTTACAACTTTTAATTGTAAAAACAGTATAACCGATAATTACCAAATAATCAAGGGGTTTTTCCAATTTCACAAAGATATTTTTACCAACAGAAAAAAGCCGCCTTCGGCCGGATCAAGCAGTTCATCATTCCAGTTTCCGATCTGCTCAATCCGCCAAGGCGGCATTTTATTCTCACAACCAATACTCCAGTTACTGCTAATCACATTTCAATAACCTTCTCATACCTGCAGCATTCCCACCAATCCCCTTCAGCCATCAACATCTCCACGCCCAAACAATCAATGAGAATCCTCCACCGTATCAATCCAGTCCACATCGGCCATGGGCCGTTTTACCGTGCTGTCCTTCCCCAAATACTCCAACTGATCCAGTACATGTGTATCAGTCACGTAATTATCGGTGACATCCAGTTCCCTCAGATTTTTAAGACCGGCTGCAAACTGAAGATCCGTGAGCTGATTTCCCCGAAGGCTCAAATATTCCAGCGAGGGATAATGGCCTAAAAATGAGGTATATTCATCGAGAAGCACATCATCGTAATTAATAGAACGGACCATGCCGTCAGACCACATTTCAATATTTTTGTACAATTTCACATGGTTTAAGGAGAGGGCCTTTAATGCAGGATTATCCTGAAGACGGTCAAACTTCACCTCAAAACTGCTGCTGTCTAAAATCAGGGTTTCCAGGGCTGGAAGGTTAAACGCATAGGACACATCCCCATAGAATTCCGAATGATTCATGTCCAGGCAGGTAAGTCCCTGGCAGCCGGCAAGAAAGCTTAAATCATCGCTGTTTCCCCAGTTTTTCCGGTAAGTCAGCTTCTTTAAAGCAGGCAGGGAAGCAATCACCGACGGCTGATCCACGTTGCAGCCCTGAACCTTCAGTTCTTCCAGGCCCGTCAGACTTCCAAGAAAACGAATCCCCATCATTCCATGAAATTCCCCATGCTTTAAGCCGGTAAGTGCCGTAAGATCCGGATCCTCCTGACTCGTATATTTATTTATTACCAAAGTTTCCAGACCTGTAAGCGTTCCCACGGGATTATAGTCACGAACCTCACCGTTGTCTACCAGCACAAGCTCCTTCAGACTCTCTTTCCCCACGAGCGGATCGAGCAGAAGAATCTTAGAATCCGTGATTCCAAGGCTCGCAAGTTCCGGCATATGATTAATAAAGCTGATATCTTTCAGGTTTTCCGCGTCAATCGACAGGCTCCTCAGCTTCTTAAGCACATTCAGGACCGTAAAATCATTCACCTCATCCATGTCGTATAACTTTAAATTTTCCAGATCCTTCACCTGGGCCAATGCAGATATGTCCGAAATTTCCCGGCAGTCTTCCATCTCCAGTGACTTCAGTCCCGGAAAATACGACAGTGCTTCCAGACTCTTTAAATGGGAAGCGTTCAAACGTTCCAGACCTTTGGCCGCATCTCCCAGCGCAAGACGCAGCATATCCAGCTGTATGTAATCGCAGGTAATCATTTTTAAGGAGCTCAATGTCTCCAGACTGCCCTCCGGCAATTCCGTGTGATCCAGATTCAGATACTCCAGCTGCGGCAGCGCGGCAATGTCCTGAATATCCAGGGCCTCCTGACAGACCACCACATTGATATCCGCATCCTGCCCCTGTTCGGCGGCCACGATCGGATTTTCAAAGCTGTATGTAATCATCCACCCGGCTTCGCCTTTCCTCATAGACAAATATTTAAAACGCCCCAGTTCTTCTTCCGTGACCGAAGAAACGCTCGTTGCCAGGGCCTCCTTAATCAGCACCTCGAAGGACGCGGAATACGTGCCAGACGCCCTGCTTTTATCCGATGACTGCTCTTCCGAAACAGACGCGGCCACCGTCACTTCCCTGCTGGGATACTTATTCGCATTTTTTGATGTTCCGGAAAGAGGGATCAGAATAAGTGCCATGATGCCAATCACACCGATAACGGCTCCGACAGCAATTGCCGCTTTGCTCCCCGACTCTTCCTTCATCGCCATGCTGTTGTGGGAGGTCTCCTGCTTATACTCGATAAACACCTTTGGCTGTTCCGATTCCAGATAATATTTTGTGTGGCAGTACTGACAGTATCCCACATTCTCGTCCTTTTCATCCAACTCGATGGGGCCGCCGCAGGACGGACACTTTAAGGCTGTTAGTTTCATTTTGGCTTTACATTCCTTTCGCTTCGTTCATGGTCAGACTGTCATGCTGCTCGCTGCCTGAACCGTATTTTATATGAAATCATTTTGTAAATAATTCCGATCCTATACCGATCACAGGAAGGCTGACAGCACAATCCGGATTAAACCACAACCGCTATTTTTAATCATAAACCGATTCCATGCTCTTTCGTTTTCCGCCCTGTATGTTTTCATTTTGATTTGCTTCTTATGGCATTATACCACATGTTACAGACCGTAGAGAACTATAATACGGAACTTTATTGGAAAATTGTCTTATTTTCCAGCCTTTCGGCTGTGGGAATCCAGCCCATGTGCTATTTTGAATATTCGAATTTACCATGCAGCATAAAAAGGCTTGTAAAAGCGGCGCGGAACCACGATTACAAGCCTTTTATGAATCACTTATACGAATCACTTCTATGAACTTTTCACGAATTCTTTTTATGAATTTTTTTATGAATTCCTATAATATATTTTTCTTATGCATCCTTCTTATAAATTCCCTGCTTCATCGCCGTTCTATCTCACCTGAATACGGAATGCCGTCGTCTGAGGCGGTATACTCGCCGTCTGGAAATTCGCATGGGTTATCTGTACCAGCTGGCCTGGGCGCAGATCACACAATCTGATGGGAAATCCATTTCTGTTCAGGATAACCGTCGAGCTTGTGACAATATATCTCGTTATTCTGCTGATATTGTTTGGCATGCCGGCAAGAAGCTGACTGTTATTGCAGTCAATCCAAATCACTCTCTGCGTTGTAGTATTGGCTGAAGGTCTGGGAGGCTGTCTCGTGACTATCGTAAATGCAGTAGACTGAGGCGGTATGCTTCGAGTCATACTCGGTGAAAATGTTACATCCACCCGCATTCCCCGGCGGATATCACTGAGACGGATTGGCATTCTGAAAGAATTCATGATTGCGGTATTATTATTGACATTCAACCGCAGCTGCTGAACAGTGGTTACTCCGCTTTGCCACGGAACCGAGTAGGAGATTATAATAAATCCGGTATTTCTGCCGGAAGAAGAAACCTCATCGACAAACGCATTGTCGATTCTAAGAAAATTTCCCTGCGTAATTATGGAACCTAAGGAGTCATTGGCCATATAAACCTCTTAAGAATGGATATGTCTTTTCTATCATTATATGATTAGGAACACGAATGTTTCTATGGAAAAGGAAATTAATCGGTTACTGTCTGATCTTTTACCGCATCGGAGAATCCTTTTCAATAACAGATGCACGTATTTATTCCACTAAAAACGCCCTGTTTTTCAAAAACAGGGCGCCATTCTCTATTTATTTCCACTCTCAACCCGAGACCATAAAAAACAAAATATCAAACCATCCGTTTACACGTTCTCATTCACCTTCGCCAGCTTCGCCGCCTGATCAGCCGCAATCAGACTGTCCAGCAGCTCCGTGATATCTCCGTTCATAATTGAATCAATCTTATAAAGTGTTAGCTTAATTCGATGATCGGTCACACGTCCCTGAGGGAAATTGTACGTACGGATCTTCTCGGAACGGTCTCCCGTACCAATCTGGCTCCGGCGCTCTTCCGCCTCAGAATTCTGTCTTTTCTCCAGTTCCATATCATACAGCTTGGAACGGAGCAGGCGGAATGCCTTTTCCTTGTTCTGAAGCTGGGATTTCTCGGTCTGGCTGTAGATAACAATACCTGTCGGAATATGGGTCAGACGAACCGCGGAGTCCGTCGTATTGACACACTGGCCTCCGTTACCAGAAGCACGCATGACATCAATCCTGCAGTCCTTATCCTCGATTACCACGTCCACATCCTCCGCCTCTGGCATAACCGCCACAGTCGCTGTGGAAGTGTGGATACGTCCGCCGCTCTCCGTCTCCGGAACACGCTGAACACGGTGAACACCGCTCTCGTATTTCAACTTGGAATAGGCTCCTTTTCCTGTGACCATAGCCACGACCTCCTTGAAACCGCCGATTCCGTTTTCATTGACACTGATCAGCTCCACTTTCCAGTGCTGGCTCTCAGAATAGTTCACATACATACGGTACAGCTCAGCCGCAAACAGAGCGGCCTCATCTCCGCCCGCGCCGGCACGGATTTCCAGAATGATGTTCTTGTCATCATTGGGGTCCTTGGGAAGAAGAAGTATCTTAAGTTCCTGCTCCAGCGCTTCGATCTGCTTCTTTGCATCGGATAATTCTTCCTTTGCCATCTCACGCATCTCTTCGTCATTTTCTTCGTCCAGAATGGTAAGGCTGTCTTCCACGGCCATCTTCGCCTTCTTATATTCCGTATAAGTCTCTACCAGCGGCGCTAAATCTGCCTGCTCCTTCATCAGCCTGCGGAAACGGTTCTGATCCTCCGTCACGGAAGGATTTCCTAATTCCTGCATCAGCTCTTCATAATGAATCAATATATCGTCTAATTTATCAAACATGGGTAATTAACCTCCAAAATCTTACATTACAGGTAACTTTGCATTGAAACTTTGTAAAACCATAGTACCCCTGACCACGCGGTCAAGCCCCGGCGCATCCTGGTACACACAAACCCCCCGGAAACCGGCCTCCCGAAGAAGTCCGCTCACCGCCTGCCCCTGGTCGTATCCGATTTCAAAATAAACGGTTCCTCCCGGATTCAAGTAACTGCCGCATTCTGCAACAAGCCTCCGGTAGAAATACAGTCCATCTGCCATTCCGTCAAGTGCCAGCCGCGGCTCGTGATCCCTGACCTCCGGTTCCAGCTCCTCGATCACGCGTGAAGGAATATAAGGCGGATTTGACACAATCACATCAAACCTCCTGCCGGAAAAAGCTGAGAACAAATCGCTCTCTGCAAGCGTAATCTTCTGCACGCTGCCCTTCTCATCTGCTCCCTCCGCCAATCCGGCGGAAACTTCCAGCCTCCAGGGCTTTTCCTTTCGGTACTCCGCTGTAACTCTGACGGGATTCCATTTCGCCTGCATCAATTCCCGGGCGTTCTTTTCCGCCACCTGAAGCGCCTCCAAAGAGATATCAGACAGCGTCACATCAGAAAATCCACCGAGGATGGACAGGCTTACCCCGATACATCCGCTTCCGGTGCAAAGATCCAGGACGACAGGGTTCTTTCCCTTATAATCCGTTAAGACCTGCTCCACCAGAGTCTCCGTATCCTGGCGCGGAATCAGCACATGTTCATTGACTGAAAATTCCAGGCCCATAAATTCACGGCTGCCCGTAATATGCTGAAGCGGAATCCGCTCCGACCGTTTTTCTATCATCGCGCGGTAATCCGCTACGGCTCTTTTAACCGAATCCTCATCCTTCACCTCATCGTTTCTGTGCATGAGGAAATGCACCATATCTGTATGAAATGCCTCGAAAAGCAGATACTTTGCATCAAGCTCCGCCTCTCCGACTCCGGACAGTTTCAGTCTCTCCGTTCCTTCGTTCCATAATGCCTGTAATGTCAGTTTCATCCCTGCTTCTCCGGAAAATTCTTATTTAAAAACTCCCGCCAGTCAAAAACCGCCTCCACGGACGCGATGCCGACCTCAATCATACTGTCATCCGGCTCTGTCGTGGTAAGTCCCTGCATCCACATGCCAGGACGGCTTAAAATGTCCATGATCTTCGAATTGCTTCTGCCGGCCAGTCGCAGAAATTCATAGGATACCCCCGCGATAACCGGAATCAGAACGATTCTGCTGACTACACGCAGCCAGATCGTATCTACCCGCACCACCATGAAAAACAGGATACTGATCACCATAACGATGAGCAGAAAACTGGTTCCGCAGCGCTTATGCTCCTTTGAGCTTTTTCTGACATTCTCCACAGTCAGATCCAGACCGTGCTCCAGACAGTTAATGCACTTATGTTCCGCTCCGTGGTACATAAATGTCCTGCGTATATCCTCCATATTGGAAATAATCTTGATATAAGCGATAAAAATTACGATTCTGATGATTCCCTCGATCACCGCCATCACGGTCTGTGATGCGATAAAACGATGGAATATATTCGCCAGAAACAGTGGCAGAACCATGAAAATAGCAACCGCCATGATCACAGAGAACACCATGACCACTGCCATCAAGGCCTTCTCCAGCTTCTCACCGAATACGCGGTCTAAAAACTGTTCAAACTTTCCGGGTTCTCCTGCATCCTCATCGTCCTCAAAAAAACTGGCTGAAAACGTGAGGGACCTCATCCCCAGCACCATGGAATCGACAAAGCTGAATATTCCGCGCACAAACGGCAGGGAAAAAAACTTTACCTTCTCCCCCATGCTGATATACGTATCCTTTTTAACTTCAATCTCTCCGTCCGGCTTACGGACTGCGGTGGCATACTCATCCCCGTTTTTCATCATAACGCCTTCAATCACGGCCTGTCCGCCAATGCCTGAATACTTCATATGTTCCACCTCTCTATAAATCCCAAAAAAGGTTGAGCTAAAGTGTTTCCACCAAACTCAACCTTTTCTTTGCTCTAACTTATTCAGCGGCCTTAACGCCATATTTACGATTGAATTTATCAATACGTCCACGTGCTGCAGCAGCTTTCTGCTGGCCGGTATAGAATGAATGGCACTTAGAACAAACTTCTACGTGGATATCTTCCTTTGTAGAACCGGTTACAAATTCATTACCGCAGTTGCAAACAACTTTGGCCTGGTAGTAATTTGGATGGATTCCTTCTTTCATGATTTTCACCTCACCTGATTTGATTTCTATTATTTTATTTCAATCTGCATCCTGAGTTCTGTAGACTCAGAACGTCACAGCAAACGATCTGCTGTTTTATCTGATTAAAATCCATTTTCTCTAATAAACAGCTTATACAGTATATCATAGAATTTTTTTTAATGCAAGCATAATTTTTACAAAGACCGACAAAACATTAATATCGGAAAAGCTTCTTCGACATCTCCACAAACTCCCGATTTGTCCGTGTCCTGGTGAACAGATCCAGGATCTTCTCCACCGCATCCTCAGGCTTTAAGGTGTTGGTCGCCTTGCGAATGAGGTCCACGGCCTCGGACTCTTCCCTCGTAAGGAGCAGATCGTCTCTTCGCGTACCGGATTTCAGGATATCGATGGCCGGGAAAATCCGCTTCTCAGACAGCTTCCGGTCAAGCACCAGCTCCATGTTGCCGGTTCCCTTAAATTCCTCATAGATAACGTCGTCCATACGGCTTCCCGTGTCTACCAGGGCAGTTGCAAGAATCGTCAGGCTTCCGCCCTCTCTCATATTTCTTGCGGCACCGAAGAATCGTTTCGGCATGTGTAAGGCCGCCGGATCGAGACCGCCGGATAATGTACGGCCGCTGGGGGCTACCGTCAGGTTATACGCCCTTGCCAGACGTGTAATGCTGTCCAGCAAAATGATCACGTCGCGTCCGTGCTCCACGAGACGCTTTGCCCGCTCGATTACCATCTCGGAGACTCTCTTATGGCGCTCCGGAAGCTCATCGAAGGTGGAATACAGAACTTCCACATTGTTGCCGGTTATGGACTCCTTAATGTCCGTAACCTCCTCGGGACGTTCATCGATCAGCAGGATGATGACATGCATATCCGGATGATTGACGGTTACTGCCTTGGCCACCTGCTTTAACAGAGTCGTCTTACCTGCCTTCGGCGGGGATACGATCATACCTCTCTGTCCCTTACCGATCGGCGACAACAGATCGAGAACTCTCATTGCCGTGGTATTGCGTCCCGTAGTCTCCATGTGGAGTCTCTTATCCGGGAAAACAGGCGTCATATTTTCAAAGTTCGGTCTGTGCTCAGCCGCGCTCGCCGGATAACCGTTGATGTATTTTACAAACAGAAGGGCTGCAAACTTCTCCGCGGCGGTCTTCACCCTGCGGCTGCCCTGTATGATATCACCCGTCTTCATATTGAACCGGCGGATCTGGGACGGAGCCACATAGACGTCATTCTCACCCGGTAAGTAGTTCTCACAGCGGATGAAGCCGAAGCCATCCGGCATCACTTCTAAGATGCCGTACGCGTCGACGCCGCTGTCCAGTTCCTGAAGCTCCGGACTCGGCTGAAATTCCGGGCGCGCCTCCTCGGCCGTTTCCCTTACGGATTCGATCCGGTTCATCTCCTGGCGCTGGTCCTGTCTGTCCTGACGGTCATTCCTGTCCTGGCGGTCGTTCCTGTCCTGACGCTGCTCCGGCCTGTCCTGACGGTCATTCCTGTCCTGGCGGTCGCTTCGTTCCATGGAATCTCCCTGGGACTGCCTGTAATTACTGGTTCTCTGCGGTCCTTCCTGCCTGTAGGAACGGACCACCGTTCTCTTTTTTTCATTCGGATTCGTTCTGTTTACAGAGGCCGCCTGTGTCTGAGCAGGAGCCTTCTCCTCCTTAGCCGGCTCTGCGGCTCTCCTCGCTGGTTCCTCGGACTGCTTCACCGCTTCTCCGGCACTAACAGAAGGTTCTTCATTCCCGGTTGAAACATCTGCCGGAGCACTTTTTCCTTCCTTTTCGCCTGCCTTCTCACAGAGAATATCAATCAGCTCCGCCTTTCTCATGGAACCGTAGCCCTTGATCTCCTGTTCTTTGGCAAACTCTTTTAATTTAGCCAATGATAATGTCTCTAATTTTTCACGCATAACTTTCTCCTTATTTTAACTACTCCATATGACAGTTCTTTCATATTCATGGGAATTATCTACGATAGAATATCGTAAACAGATGTAAATAAAATCTGACGTCAGGTCGTACGATAATTTCATTATATACCCTGATTGTCAAAAAGGAAAGATTTTTTTATCTTCATAAATTGCGCGGCCGGGAAGGCGCAAAGCGGTCAGCGAATCAGTTCCTTCATCGTCCGCCCGTCCACCCGGCCCAGATCCAGTCCCAGAATTTCGGCCAGTGTCGGCCCTTCATCAACCAGTGACATTTTCTCCACCCTGGCCCCCGCTGTAAAATGCGGGCCTGCAGCCATAAAAAATGTCCGGTATCCATCCCGGTCGGGAAGATACCCGTGGGTTGCCGCCTGGATATGGAAATCCGTATGATGGTCGGAGGCTCCGGCCTTTCTCCTGTATTCTTCCCAGCCATTCTGGAAGTAATACCCATCCGCTGCCTCCAGCACAAACGCACATTCCGGATCCGCCCCCAGTGCAGCGGCTTCGTCGCGGGTAAAGATGCGGGCAATTCCGCTGTTTTCACGCTCCATCATGCGATTTAAGAGTTTTTCCGTCCGCCCGAGACAGTTTCTATCCTTCACATAGATGTAACAGCATCCGTCACAGTCTCTTGCGATCGCCTTCCAATCACGGATTCTGCCGTTTTTCACCTCTGCCAGCCCAGCCTTTACAAAATAGTAATTCGGGTAAATCGCTTCCTTCACATCCAACTGGCAGTGGTCTCCCAGTATCACCACATCCGTCTCGTCCTCCAGCCCCATTTTACGGAGCAGTCCAAGAAGCTCCCCCAGCCTTTCGTCATGGCGCCTGATGGCCGCCATGGCCTCCGGGCTGTCCAGTCCGTACAAATGGCGGTTCGTATCGACATCGGTCAAATGAACCAGCATCAGATCAGGCCGGTATTTCTCCAGGGTGTGAAGCATGGATGCATGAACGAAATGATCCAGCTGCGGCTGCCTGATGCCTTCCCGCATAGATCCGAACTTCATCTGAAGCTCCAGCTCATAAAGAGGCGTCCCATTCATCATGCACACGCCCAGCTGATTCTGCCACGGACGGTTCGGAAGCACCTCCGGCAGGTTGTAATGCACTCTGGCCTTCCCCATCACCGGCCACAGAAGGGAAGCAACCCGGCAGCCGTTCTTTACCGCTTCATCATACAGGGTCGTCCCCTGCACGTATTTCCGCTGCCAGAACCAGTCCGATGGTTCCCGCTCCGGCTGTACCTGTAAATTGTTGACGATTCCATGATTCTTCGGATAACGTCCGGTCACAATGCTCACATGAGCCGGATAAGTCAGGCTGGGATATACGCTCACCACTTCACCGCATCCGGCCGCCCGCTTAAAGAATGGGCCAAAATTAGGCAGCGTCTCCATATAGGCCAGGTCCCTTCCGCCCACGGCGTCCAGGGACAGAATTATCATACGGCGTTTTTTTCTGTCTTGTCTGCTCATTTCACCAATTCCGCCTTTCTCCCTACTCCTCTGCCTCGTTTCGGATAAACTCCATGTGTTCCTTTATTTTTCTTTCGTATCCGTTCTCCGTCGGCTGGTAGAACACGCTCCCCTCCATGCCGTCGGGCAGATACTGCTGTTTCACATAGTGATTCGGGAAATCATGGGCATATAAGTATCCCTGGCCGTGTCCCAGCTTCGCCGCGCCCTTGTAATGGGCATCCTGTAAATGTACCGGAACCGGCATGGTCTTTCTCGACTTCACTGCCTCCAGTGCGTCAAAGACCGCATTGCAGGCCGCATTGCTCTTGGGAGCAGTGGCCACATAGGTGACGGCCTGGGAAAGAATAATCTGAGCCTCCGGCAGGCCGATCCGTTCCGCCGCCTGAGCAGCCGCCACGGCTACGACCAGCGCCTGCGGGTCCGCATTTCCCACATCCTCCGCCGCGCAGATCATGATTCGCCTGGCTATGAATTTCATATCTTCTCCCGCATACAGCATCCGGGCCAGATAGTAGACGGCCGCGTCCGGATCGGACCCCCGCATACTCTTAATAAATGCGGATATCGTGTCGTAATGGTTGTCCCCGTCCTTGTCGTAACGCACCACCCGCTTCTGAATACACTCCTGAGCCACGTCAATGTCGATATGGATCTTTCCGTCGGCCGGGTCCCGCTCTGTCGTCATGACGCCCAGTTCCACGGCGTTCAATGCGGCCCTGGCGTCTCCATTCGCTACATCTGCCAGGAAGTTCATGGCCTCCTCGTCGATCACCGCATTGTAGACCCCCATGCCCTTATCCTTGTCGTAGACGGCCCTGCGGATCAGTTCTCTGATGTCCTCCCGCTCCAGCGGCTTCAGTTCGAACACCCTGGAACGGGAAAGAAGCGCTCCGTTCACCTCGAAGTACGGATTCTCTGTAGTCGCGCCGATCAGAGTCAGCGTCCCGTCCTCCACAAACGGAAGTAAATAGTCCTGCTGCCCCTTATTGAAACGATGGATCTCGTCTACGAACAGGATCGTCTTTTTCCCAAACATCCCCAGGGAATCCTTGGCCTCCTTCACGATCTCTTCCATGTCCTTTTTACCGGCGACCGTGGCATTGATCTGTTTAAAATCAGCGCTGGTGGTATTGGCGATCACCTTTGCCAGCGTCGTCTTTCCAGTCCCCGGAGGTCCGTAAAAGATCACGGATCCCAGCTTATCCGCCTTGATTGCCCGGTACAGCAGCTTGTCTTTTCCGATAATGTGCTGCTGCCCCACCACCTCGTCAAGAGTCACCGGCCGGAGCCGGGACGCCAGGGGAGATTCCTTATCCATGGTATTTTCTCTCATAAAATCAAATAAATCCATTTTCCTTCTCCTGCATTGTATACAATATCACTTCCCGGCAGACCCGCGTGAGCTGGCTTCCGGAAAAACATCAGTCGTACCAAAAGTATAGCCCTGGTTTCAAAAAGTGTCAATGATTTCCGGGAACATACATTTGGATGAGGTGTCTCAAAAGCCTGGCCGCGCCAGAAAAGCCCCCCGAATCTGCAAAGGCTTTTTCCTGATATAAAATGCACCGCCTAAAAACACAGCACTCTTGAAAGCCCTAACCAGCCTCCATATAAAATACTGATCTCTCATAAACAGAAGCACGACAATCAAAACGCCTGCAGCAATCCATAATTCCATTTTTCTCCACAGGCTCATTATACCATGGCCGGCAGCCAATATCATTACGAACTTTAAAATATAGAAAAAGCCTGCCGGAGCGCTCCGGCAGGCAGACTTGATCTGCATAAGATCCGTTCTTACATTAATTGACTCCGATAGACATCGTCTCCGGCAGAGTGCTTCCGCCGTCGATTACGATCTGAGATCCGGTTAAGTAGCTGGACTCATCACTTCCCAAAAATGCAAACAGTTCGCCGACTTCAATCGGTTTAGCCAGACGCTTCATCGGAACACCTACTGCGATGTCTGCGATTGCTGCCTCCGGATTCTCCGGATTGGATTCCAGAGCCATCTTTTCAACCATCGGTGTGCGGGCATAGCCTAACTGGGAGCAGTTTACGCGGATATTGCGGGCTGCGTACTCTACGGCAAGGCACTTGGTCAGGCCGACGAGAGCGGCCTTTGTCATGGCATAGGCAGCCTCGCCCGCATCGGCAACGATGTCACCGGTTACGGAAGACGCGATCACGATGTTTCCGCCGCCCTGCTTTAACATATATGGAACCACGGCTTTACAGGTGTTCCATACGCCCTTGATATTCACATCAATGTGGAAGTCACGAGTCTTGTCATCCATTTCCTCGAAAGGTGCTAAACGGCATACGCCCGCGTTACAGCATGCAACATTGATCTCTCCGAAGGTGTCAGCGCCCTTCTTAGCCGCAGCGTCCATCTGCTCACGGTCGGCTACATTGGCAATAACCGTAATAATTTCCGCATTGTATTCCCTGCGCAGCTTCTCAGCAGTCTCCTCTACCGAAGGGGATAAATCTACCATAATTAATTTTGCGCCGTATTTTGCGTAAGCAGTGGAGATTCCCTCTCCAAGACCTGCAGCAGCTCCGGTAATTAATGCCACTTTTCCATCTAATTTAGCCATTTTACATATCTCCTTTGTTGTTTTTTATATTCCAGGCGGAATAACCGCATGGTTTGCCCTAATTATTTAAAACTTCCGGATACCGTCCGGTGTCTCAATTTCCACCGGATGCTTCTTCCAGTTTACCAGATTCATCCACAGCCAGATGATGCCGCCGATTCCAAGATAGACGAAGAAGCAGATCCAGGAATCCACGCCCTGTCCTAACGTACAGAAAAATGCAATCGTTATCGCTATCACCATGGCGAAGATCCGGAATGCATCGCCGCCCTTCACCGTATTGGAGCTCTCCCAATCCGGATGCTTGTGATGAATGCAGACCGCCGAAATCATCGTCAGCGCATACGCACAGGCACAGCCAAAACTCATCAGATTGAAAAATGCACTCATAAAATCAGAAGAGTTCTGTAAAACTATAAAAATTAAAGACAGGATCAGCAGGAAAATATTCGGCAGCAGAGGCTGCTTATTTTTGTTCACTTTTGCAAATATTTTAGGCAAAAAGTTTTTGTTCGCCATAGAGTACAGCATACGGACTGTGGACATCCAGAAGCCCAGCAGGGAAGCGCCCATGCCCAGAAGGCAGGAGATGAGTCCCACAACTATAGGCCAGAAAACCCAGCCGAGTTCGTTCTGCATCGTAGCAATCGTCAGGAATCCATCCTGCGCAAATCCTGCGTATACGTCCTTTAAACCATCCAGACCCGCAATACAGAAATAGTAAAATACGTAGATACAGCCGCATGTCAGAATCGAACCGCAAATCGCTTTTTTTGAGCTTTTAATAGGAAAATCTCCCTCTTCCACCATCTGGGGAACTGTCTCAAAACCAAAATACGGAGTAATCAAAAGCGCCATACCGATAATCCAGCCCGGAATTCCGTGTACAGAAACCAATGTGGAGGTGAAAATATTTCCAAAATTTGCAAGATGCCAGTGACCAGAAAACAGCAGGATAAATCCAGTCAGTATGGTAACTGCAATATTACAGAACAGCATGCCGGCCTGGGCCTTGACGAGAAACTGTACATTCTGAATACTCATCAGGAAATACAGAATTAAGAGAATCGCCGCACAGCCTACCATGGGCCAGGTGCCCAGATTCAAATGCATCGTCTTATTCACCCATGTCATGATCGCCATAACGACAGCCGGCGGAACGGATATCCAGGCCGCCATAATCAGCCAGGAGGCCAAAAAGCCCACGTGTTTGTTAATCCCGACCGTGTTATAAATCAACTCTCCGCCGGAAGTATGAAACAGAGAAGCAAGTTCGCTGTATACCAGTGCAATCGGAAGGATCGCAACCGTCATCAGGGCAAAAGCAAGAAATGTACCGGTGCCGCAATAACCGTAGAAAACAGAATCCCAGTAGTTTACAAAGGTAAAAATAGAGCCTGTCGCTACCGTATAAACAAAAATCAATTTTAAACTTTTGTTCAGACCGCCATTTTTATTTTGATTATCATCCATTCCCAAAACTCCTTTACATAATTAAACTTTTACATAATAAACTTTTCAGCAGACCCACCGCCGCAAATCATGAGGCGTTAAGCCCACAGAAATAAAAAGGTCCAAAAACCCCTTACAAAGTTTTTGGACCACAATGCCACTCTACTGATATACGCCGTTGCATATCATCTTATATTAAATTTTACCGCTAAAGTGATATCCCTTTAACTGAAATAGATCATAGCACTTTGTGATTAATTTGTCAAGAAAATACCAGTTAATGGAAAACAGAAAATCTGACGGCGGTCCCCTCCCTGCTTTCAATCGTTAGCGTGCCCTTAAGGCTCGATTTCACAAGGCTGTCCACAAGCTTTAATCCAAGGCCCTTGCCGGATCGGTCACCGCTTTTTTCATCAATTCCGCAGCCGTCATCCCTGACCGTAACCCAGGAGTATTCCTCTCCCTTTTCTATCGTCAGGAAAATGCTGCCTTCGTCACGGTCACAAAAGGCATATTTGATGCTGTTTGTCACCAGCTCATTTACAATCAGTGCAACGGTGGATGCCACGTGCTCCGGAAGCTCCAGATCATCTCCCGTGATATCCACATGAATCCGGCATCCACGGACGCTCCAGCTCTCCAGCACATAATCGATAATCTGAGCCAGCATGGTCTTTAAATCAACCGCTTCCGCCCCGGTATGAGCGAGAAGGTCATAGGTCATGCTCATGCTGCGGATATATCCGGTAATGGTTTTGGCAAACGCCTTCACCTCTGCGTATTTTTTCTGTGCCGCCTCCAGTCCGACGAGGCTGATGATCGTCTGAAGGTTATTTTTCACGCGGTGATGAACCTCATGGATTAAGGCCGCCCGGTAAGCGATCTCGTCCTCCATCTGCCGTATCTTCGTCTTATCCCGCAGGATAACGAGAATTCCCTGATACACTCCATCCTCCCGAATCGCACTGATATTTTCCTCCAATACGTATCGGTCAGTCTGGACTTCCTGCTTCCTAGTACCGCCAGCCATAATCTCTTCCTGGCTGTAATTTCCCGTCAGATCCAGTTCTTCATATCTGCGGCCGATGAGGCACTCCGAATGCCCTGCCTTCTGATACAGCTCCTCCGCCCGCGCGTTCGCAAAGGTGCAGACCCCCTCCTCATCGCAGATCAGGAATCCCTCCTGCAGATTGCTGATCAGCTGATTGATCTTGCTGTCAAAGAATGCCGCTTTTCCCTCTTTATTTACGATGCGTATGGGCTCCGTATCTGCCCCGGAATTCAGATATTCATAAGTCAAAGAACCGATGACCTTCTGCTGGTCATTAAAAATGGGGCTGACCGTATGTCGGACCACAATCTTTCTGTTGTCAATGATACCGATCAGCCCTCTGCCTGGAATCCCGTATTCCAGCGCCCGATATACCGCCGGTTCATCTTCCTTCTTTTCAACCTCCCCGATCACGTCCCGCTTATAGAGGTCGCAGTCCGGATGCCGGTACTGGGCCGCAACCATGGATTCCCCATTTCGTGTCAGTATATTGATATAGGTATCCCCGCTTTCCAGATTGCCGATAGAAGGCAGCGCATGAGATACATCCAGAAGAATCTGGATATCCGCTTCTGTCAAATCGGTATAAGAATGAGCAATCTGTACCAGCTTTCTGTCCCGTTCTTCTTTTGTCAGACAATCAGGCATTTTCCCCTCCCGTCCCCGGTTTTTGCAGTCTGTTTTTGCAGTCTGTTTTCGCACCCTGTTTTTTAGTCTCTCTACTCTCCATACGCTTTTAGAAGCATTTTTGCTATCTCCGCCATGGGCTTTCCCTTGTCCATAGCCAGCCTGCGAATATAAGAAAACGCTTCCTTCTCTGTCATGTTTCTGCGCTCCATAATAATCCCCTTGGCACGGTCCACATACTTTCTGTCATTGAGCGTTTCCTTCGTTCTGCTGAACTCCCGCTCCATTTCCTCAATCTGCTTATATTTATTCTGAGCGATCTTAATAGCCGGAATCAGAGTGTCTTCATCCACCGGCTTCACAATATAGCCCATGATATCCATATTCACTGCTTTTTCGGCAATTTCCCTGTCCCGGTAAGCGGTCAGCACAATGATAAAACCGGCCAGCTTCTCCTCGTTGATCACCCTGGCAGCTTCCAAACCGGTCATAACGGGCATGTTGATGTCCATAATAATAAAATCCGGTTTCGTCTCCCTGCACAGAGTAACGGCGTCCATGCCATCCTCGGCCTCTCCTGCCACTTCATAACCGTTATTCTCCAGGATTTCCCGAATATACATACGGATCAGAACTTCGTCATCTGCAATTACACCTCGTAACCCCATCAATCTCCCCCCAGCCATATACTCCCTGTTTGTATATGAAATATATGTATTTATTCAACTGTTTATTATACCATGAAATCAGGGGGAAACGCAATCTTCAATTGCCTGCGCCAGCTCTGACGAGTAAATTTATCTTTAATGAAATAGTCCCAGTTCCACCCTACCTTTTCAAGTCTACTCTCCTTTTCGTTTCTATAAAAGCACACGGGAGTTTGACACCTCATCTATATAAAAATAGTCGATAGGCCGCTACTAGCCTATATTTAGGGAGTCTTCAAATGCGCGGCTCCGTATCAAACGGCGTACCAGGCTACAGACTACTTCCTGCAGTTGGCCGGGATCCAGTTTCCTCAATAATCATTGATAGTATCCCAATAGGGAAGTTCCGAAAGTTCCGGCTTTCCACACAGATATCCAATATTTTCGATCACGGTATCCGAATTAAATTCCTGGTTTGTTTTTCTCATACTGCTGATATAAAATATAGAAGAGAGAATGCGTGTCATCAGTATGACTTGGCTCTCATAAGTGATATAACGCTGGTCCCGTGGGTCCTCCAATTTTTTTAACATGGTCGGGAGTCCGGTGAACTAATGACGGATTACTTTTACCAGTTCACATGCCAGATGAAACTGAGTCAGATATTCCCGGGTATCTTTTCTGGTAGTTTTTTCTTTTGTTTTCATGCTAAAAACCTCCTTTCTTTATGCGGTTGCGAAGAAATAATTCTTTGGTCAGTTTTATTATCTCGCAATCCCATATAAGATGGGAGGTTTTTTATATATTATTTTTTAATCGTCAGAGCTAACAGTAAACTCTATGGATTCCACCTCCTTTGACAGTGGGGATGGGGAAACCATCACGGACGACGGCGCAGAGACTGCTGATCAATTGAAAAACATCTGCACCATGTGCCGGAGGAGAGCTTGAGCCATTGGATTTGGGAGTGAAGACCTCGGTTCCGTACATGAACCATTTTGACAAACAAATGGATATCAATTATAATAAAACTATCGTTGCAATCATTTTTCAACTACAAGGAGACAGAATGGATATTGATTATTTTCGAGAATTTACCGTTCTCGCCGAAACCGGGAATTACTTAGCTGCCGCGGATAAATTATATTTAACACAATCGACACTGACACGCCATATTCAGGCATTTGAAAAAGACTTGGGTGCCCCTGTTTTTGACCGGACCACCAGAAAAATTGCCCTGACCGAGTACGGTGAGCTTATGCTTCCCTATGCTCAGCAGATCATGAAGCTGCAGCAGGACTATAACACCGCCATTTACAACCAGCAGCGCCTGGAGCACGATAATCTTCAGATCGGCACCATCCCAATGATGGTTTCCTATGGCATTACCGACGTTCTTGTCTCTTTCCGCAAAGAATATCCTGGAATTTCCATCGATCTTCTCGAAGGGGATTTTAATGATCTTCTGAAAATGCTGGAAAGCGGCAAATGCGATTTTGCGTTTATGCGCGAATTCGAGTATACTTCCCTAAATCTCGAACGGCTCCCCTTTTCCAATGATGCAATGATTGCCCTGATTCCGGAAAATCATCCCCTCGCAAAAGAAAAGGATATCTCTGTGGCCCAGTTAAAGGACATTCCTCTCCTGCTGCTCCCCAAAGATACTTTAATGTATGCCTTATGTGTCTCCGAATGTAAAAAAGCCGGCTTCGATCCGATCGTAACCTTTACCAGCCATCACGCTAATAACCTGCTGGACTTAGTACGCAAAGGCACCGGAGTTGCACTGCTCATGGAGAAACCGATACTGAAATATGATTTAAGCGGAATCTCCATTGTGGATATCCGTCCTGCCATCAAAACCACCGTCGACTTAGTTTACTTACCCAAGATTAAAATGACACAGATCGCATCCAATTTTTTGAGCTTCATAAAAAGCAGGCAGGAAACGCTGGAGTGATGCCAAACCGGCAATCACTTCATGTCCTCTAAAAACGCAGCGACATTCTTCTCAAACAGTTCTGCGCTGCCGCGGAAGAACTGGCTCTTCCTGCACTGATATCCTCCTGCGTCGTAAATTGCTTTTTCCGTCATATAACCGCCCGCGCCGTTGGTAAATGCGGTGAAAAAGATTTTTTCGCATTTTGCGGCGGCACGTATTCTCTGCAGTGACGCCGCGTTGATCTCGGCATGTGCCGCTACAACCGCGATATCTCCCAGCTTTAAAATTGCCGTGTCGCTGTTTACGTCGCCAGCCGCTTCAAACTCCACCTTTCCTGGCCGCATGGAATTAAAATCCCTGCCAATTTCTTTCTGACCCGGATAAACAAAATTCCTCGTTTCCATCTCAATCCGGTTTTCTTCTGGCTCGGCAGGTTTTCGAATCGCGATGCTAATGGAGGATGCCAGTTTTCGTCCCAGTGCCTCCACAAGAACGAAGCCCTTTTCATGAAGATCTTCTTTTTCCAATTCTCCCTGTGCATTCATCACGTCCGTCACCGCCCGCAGCTCCTGCCACTGATCCCCGGAGGCCCCAAGACAATAGCAGCAGACCGCTTCCGGATACAGCTTTTTCAAATTTCGTTCGGCAGCGCCGGCAATATCTCCCGAAATCAATCTGCCGCCATTTTCCAAAAGAGACCCCTCCATAACCCCGGGTGCCATATTTACCGCAAAAAAGATTGCGGTACAGGTTCCGGTTTCTTTCCCGTCTACCCGGATTACGGGTACAGTATGGTCGGTTTCCCCGGCTTCATTGGTTCCCTGCCACAATCCGTCCTTTAGTTCCAGCACTCTGCTCACATTCACGCTGCTCTTTGCCGTATAAAACCGGATTTCGGCGGGCTGCATGGATTCCCAGGCACGCGTCAGTGCTTTCTCCGCAGCCACACGCACGATCCTGCCGTACTCTTCGGCAAAGCGGATATCTTCCTCCGTCTCCATGCGCATTGCACCGTGGGGCGTGCTCAAATTGTGATTGCAGTGAACCAGCACATGTTCTGCCTTTGCCCCCGTCCTTTTGGCGGCGAGCTTCTGCAATTCCTCCGTGTCCGGATAGCTGACAAGGTTTAGTCCCATAAACACGCAGATCTCCTCTTTTTCCCCTTTCTTCTGGGAAAAACACAGAACATGAACAGCCGGATCATCGTGAACTCCGGTATAATTTTCTCCCGGCGTCGGCAGCACATTCTTTCCGAAATGAATGGGCGCTTCTCCTGCGCCCGCCTTGATTATTTCCATCTTCTCACCCCTTCTTCCTATGAATCTCTTTTACTCTCACCTTTCATTCCTCCTGTTCCTGAATCATGCATAAATCACGCTCAAAAACGCAATAATTCTTCCGTTGTTTCCGCTTCATTATTCCATCAGACTATGATAAACTATAAATATTCAAAGATTGATGGAGGTGGAAAAACCACATGAAGAATAAAAAAACTTTCTCAATTTCCGGAAAATCACAGCTTGACGGCTTTACGAAATACCGCAATACTTCGATCCTTTTTTGCATCCTCGTAATCCTTGTTTTCTTCCTCTTCTTCCGGAGTATCGGGAAGGAGAACATCTATATGGAACCTCAAGCGGATGCCCTGTATTTATCCAGCCGTACTGGAGAAGAAATTTATATTTCCTATGACAGCATCTCATCCATAAACCTGGTTAATACCTTTGATTTTGGCTTTCCAAAGGAGGGCGCGGACGATAAGCAGATCCGCTGCGGCCTATGGGAGAACGAGGCCCTTGGCTGCTATCAGCTGTTTACACTCAAAAATGTAAGTGATTATCTTGTACTTACAACCGAAAGCGGTACAGTCGTGTTCAATTACGAGAGCACCTCCGTCACGGATTCCATTTATAGTTCCCTGCAGGAACTGTTATCGGAGAAAGGACTGGCCGGACAAATTACCTTCCGCTCCTACACAGAGGCTGCGGTCCAATCCTGACGAAAGAGGTGTTCCGATGAAATCATTAAAAAATTATATTGACCGCAATGAGATGAGGCGCACCGGCGGTTATCCCGAAAGTGCCGGTTTTCACAGCAGAGGCTTTCACAAACACTTTGAAGGCTATTCTGAATATATTGAACCCGATTCAAAAGGAAAGCCGCATATCAAGCGTATCTACACCGGCGTCTACCACAGACAGCTCTTATCCGATTCCAGGAGAAGACAGGTAAAACTAACCTACTGTCTTCTCAGCGTTCTGGCCGTAGTCCTCTTCCTTTACTCCGCCACCCGGATAATCTCCGGCAGCGCCGCCGTCTGGCTGTCGGTCTGCGAAGCAGTTACCGTGCTGGGGCTCGCGTGGATGCTCTGGTCTCTTTTTAATTATGTAATTGCAAGCAAAAACATGACGCTGGATGACTACCGCTCTGTTTCCGCTCTAAAAAAATCTTCCCGTTTTGCGGCGGCAGCGCTTACGGCCTCTGCTATAGTCGCCCTGTTCTTCATCACGGAAAATCTGGCGTGTATGGCCGCTTTCCTGGCTGCCGCACTGTTCTGCTTTGGGATTGGGTTCATTGAAAAACGGATTTCCTATGAATCCTTTTTAAGCGATCAGGAAGCGCCCTCTCAATCGAATCAGATCGCCCATTAAGTCCCCTCTACAATGTCATATCTCGTGGGATCCTTCAGGTATTTTTTGCTGAACATAATTTCCACGTCCTTGTACCTCACAAATCCATTGTCATTGGGGTCATGCGCGCTCATGTCCGGAGGAATATCGACGGGACCGATGATTCCGTCTTCTGCCGGTCTTGGCCCATGGGGCTCCGGTTCGTCCGTCTCACCGTCTAAGGCTCTCAGCGCCGCCATCATGGCGTGATTAACCAGATCGCCGCCGGCAAGTTCCCTGCCATGTCCGTAGCCGACCCAGTCGTACTCATCTCTTCTGGCCAAAAGCTTTGCCACGCTCATCATGTAGAGCAGCATACTGGGCTGCGGATCAATTCGTTTATACCCAAGCGGCACCATGGCCGCCAGATTATCACCGGTAAACAGGATCCGGCTGTCTAAATCAAGCCACGCAATAGAGTCCGGCGAATGTCCATCCATGCGGACAGCCTCAAATCTTCTTCCCCCGATATCCAGTACGAAACCATCATCCACCGTAACAATCTCATAATCCAGCGGATATCTTTCTATGGGCTGTCCCCCATTCGGCTCTTTTGCAATCTTAGCCGCCAAACGCCCCATGTACGCCTTTTCAAAGTAACCGTTTAAGCCCGTATGGTCAAAATGTCCATGCGTATTCAGTGCGGTCTTTACCGGTTTCCCACACAGCTTTTCACAATATTCCCTGAGATTTCCGTAGGAATCCCCAGTGTCAATCACAACGCCCTGTTTCTCCCCCGCACACAGATAGCAGGTCGAACCGTGGGATGTAATCAGCCACGTGTTTTTTTGTACTTCCTTCGATTGAAAATACTGAATTTCCATATTCCGTTCTATCTCTCCTTTTCCTGATCTATTATTTCCGCTGTGCAAACAGCCAGTTATGAATGGCATCGATGGAATACGCGTAGCGCCACGTATGTACGTGATGCTCCCCGCCCCCGCTGTGCCAGCCGTCCGCAACCGTCGTCATTTCAAACGGCGTATAAAGAATATTTGCTCCCGATGCAAGCAGCTTTTCTGTCTTCCCGGCATACACGCTCTGTTCTTCCTTTGCGCTCCATACCTCGCGCGCAATTTTAGCACCCGCCCGTTCCAATTCAACCAAAATCTGGTTCATACCGGGAAATGCTTTTGCATCCCCCTGAGAGTTCACAAACCAGAAATGTCCCTTTTCTAGCCCGCTGTTCTGAAACGCCCGCTCATCCCACTGTCCTGCCACAAACAGGGAAGCCGCAAATAATTGGGGGTAGCGCAGATTCAGTACCATGGAGGACATACACCCCATTGACTGGCCGGTTGTATAAAGTCGCCCGGCATCAATGGAATACAGGGAAACGATGTGATCCAGCAGTCTTTTCTCTACCTCCAGGCGGTGATCGACGTTCCAGTCATCATCGACAATGGACGGCGGGAGAAACTGGGGGGCAAGCACAAAGCATTCGTGCTTTTTCTGCGCTTCCTTCGTCATCCACGAAAGCGCTCCGATTCCCTGGGAAAGAGTACATTTTACATCGTCACCGCAGACCGCCGCGTCGTGTATAAACTGGACCAGAGGGTATTTTTTTGACGGGTCGTAGTTTTCCGGTATATAAAGATTGTATGCCAGTCCCTCAAAGGAACCCTGCACAAATTCATCCACCAGAAGATTCTTTCTTCTGTCGCTTATATCCGCCTGTCCCCATTCCGGGATCACGGTTCCCCCCTCTGTCCGTATTTCCTTCTTCTGCCTTACCTTCACGACAGCCGGGACCACTTTTGCAACAATATTCTCCCAGGGGTTCCCTGGGAAATAAGTCGGAGCAGCTTCATCGTGCGGCGAGAGCGACAAGACTGCAAAACGGCCGTTTTCCGCCTCCTGGCAGTCCTCCGAGGCGCAGACGTATGCATGTGTGACTGTTCTGTCTTCCACCTGAAAGGTTTCCTGATCAACGGAGTCTTTTTCCAAAACCGTGTCATACTCCACCAAAGCCCTGGTACATTTCTGTCCCTCTGGCAGCACGTCCGTTACCGCCGTAATGTGTATTACATTTGGATTCTTCATACAATGTCCTTTCAAGAAACATACCGGCCGCCGTATATAAAATGCAGCGGCCGATATTGTGTTGACCAACTATCTAAAATTCATTGTCGGAGTAAATACAGCCGCCCGGAATCACATAATCCTGGAAATTCCAGCAGGGTGTCACCAGATCATTGGTGATGACATCAGCCTTGCACTCAGAGAACAGGCCGTAGCCATAATAATTTTCAACAATATAATCATGGAACGCGGATACATTTTCCGGTGTATTTCCATCGACAACCGTCACCGCGTTCAGCAGCTCTTGAATCTTCGGATCATCACTGTTATTGATGGTGTGAGATACGGTGTGATAATCTTCTGCATACCAGCGCAGCCACACGATAGGCAGATAATCATCCGACGCCATCTTGGTAAGGTATAAATCATATTCTCCATTCACCTGCTTGGACTCGACCAGATTCCCGTCCTCGGAATCAATCTCACAGTCAATTCCCACGTTTAACAGCATCGCCTGTATAGCGGTAGCCACGTTGACAAGCATCGCTTCGTTATTCATCATAATGGTCAGCTTAGAGCCGTCATAACTGGACTTTTCCAAGTATTCCTTGGCCAACTCCAAATTCTGTACGTTGTAGTAATTGTCCGCCGTCTCCCATTCGGTCTGATACTCCGGATATTTTGCATTACCGAGGGTAACTGCCTTTATAAAGTTGTTTGCGCCGGACGCCTGTCCCAGCTGATTTCCGTCCAATGCGTAGAAAATAGCTGCCCGCAGGTTTTCATCACCGCAAATACTCTTGGAGGAATCACTGTTTGCAAACAGTGCTGTGGTCAAATTGTCTAAGTAGCTTTCCGTGTAAAAGTTTTTCGAATAGGCCCCGCCTTCTTGGAACTGTGCAATATCTGTGGCCGATACGTAGCCTGAGAAATCCAATTCCCCGGTCTGTATGCCCACCGCGTTCTGAGACGCCTCGGCAACTACCTTATAAACAATTTTCTGCACGTTTGCACACTGGCGGATTGACTGATGATCGCTTCCCTCTGCCCAGTAATCCGTTCTCGCCTCCTCAGTGACAGATGAGCCTGACTGGTAAGCCGTCACTTTATAAGGGCCAGTTCCGCAGGGATCCGTAGCCAGATTGTGGTCTTTTGCCGCCTGCTCGCAGTACACGTAAGGCTGTCCTAAAATGGCACTTAAGTCACTCAATCCCGTCAGCGGTTCCTTCATAATAAAGTCCACAGTGTAATCGTCCACGATTTCTCCGTGATCGTATTTTGCAATATCGCCGCTCATACGGTTTCCTGCCGCCGCCAGCGTGTCATACGCATAAATGATATCGGACGCATGGAGTTCATTGCCGTCAGAGTCCTTTACTCCCTCATAGAGATGAATGCGGTAGGTTAAATCATCGATCTTTTCGTATTCCTTTGCGGTCACGCCAACCAATTCCCCGCCGAGTCCGTTAATATCAAACAGACGCTCATAGACATTCCACTTCCACATATTCCCGCCGCTGTCCGCAACTGCTTCCGGGGATAAATTGCCCGGCGCAATGTCCATTGCCACATTAATCACTTCATGCTTCACTGTCGCGGAATGTGCAGTGCCTTCATAGGACGCATGATGCATGGGGATTTCTCCAGATGTCGTCTCCGCGCCTGATGCTTCACCTGCTGTATCCGCTGCCTCTGTACTTACCGGCGCCTGTCCGGCAGTTGTGCCTGATACCGTTCCGCTGCCGCTGCACGCGGTTAGTGATACCAACATCGTTGCTGACAGTAACATTGCCAATGCTTTCCTCTTCATAATATCCTCCTATACTTTTTCGTCTCTCATTTTAATTTTTATGTAAAATTTCACATTTTACTGAAATTAGACATCTAGTTAATTTCCTCTGCTCTACAGCACGATACGAAGTGTTCTTTGGAAATCTCTCTCAACTGCTGCGGTTCTAAACATGCTTCCGACGCATAGGGACATCTGGATGCAAAGCGGCATCCGGGCTTCGGGTTAATAGGAGAAGTAATTTCTCCCTTCAGTTGGATGCGCTGCATGGGATGATGCACGTCCGTGGTTGGAATTGCTGACAGAAGCGCCTTGGTATACGGATGCAGATTATTGGAAAAAAGCTCCTTCGTCGTACATTTTTCCACCAGCTGTCCCAAATACATCACGCAGATATGGTCCGATATATGGCGCACCACCGACAAGTCATGTGTCACAAACATATAGGCCATCCCCATCTGATCCTGTAAATCCATAAGCAGGTTCAAGACCTGTGCCTGAATTGAGACATCGAGAGCAGAAACCGGTTCATCGCACATAATAAATTTCGGCTGCAGCGCCAGCGCTCTTGCAATCCCCACTCTCTGCCTTCTCCCGCCATCCAGCTCATGGGGATATGCTTTTCTCAAACGTTCATCGATTCCCACCAGATTCATCAGTTCTTCCGTCTTTTCCGCAAGCTCCGCCTTTGTCTTAAAGCGGCCGGAACGTTTAAGCGGTTCCTTTATGGTGCTGCTGATATCAAGTCTCGGGTTCAAAGAAGAATAGGGATCCTGAAATACGATCTGAACCCGTTCCCGCACTTCCTTTAATTCTTTTCCACCGACATGGGTGATATCCCTGCCCTCCAGAAGCACTTTGCCGTCCGTTGCCTCCTGCAGCCGGATGATGGTGCGGCCCAGTGTGGATTTTCCGCAGCCGGATTCCCCGACCACACCCAGGGTTTCCCCCCTGTGTATCGTAAATGATACGTCATCCACCGCATGATTTACCCCTGCGGGCACGTTAAAATATTTTTTCAGATGGGACACCTCAATCAGCGGTTCACCGCTGAATTTTCTATCCTTCATGTCTTAGTCCTCCTGCTTTTTCATCATACGGCAACGGCAAAAGTGTCCGGGCGCAATCTCTGTATATGGAATATCCCCTTCACATGCTTTTGTGGCATGAGGACATCTGGGATGAAAGGAACAGCCCGGCGGCAGATTAGTGGGATCAGGCGGCATCCCGGCAATGGGTTCTAACCGGTCCGAATTCTCGCTCATGGCCGGCAGCGCGCCGAACAAGCCGAGCGTATACGGGTGAGCCGGATGATCAAAAAGTTCCACTTTTTCTGCATACTCTACGATCTCCCCGGCATAAACCACGGCCACATTGTCGCAGGTCTGCGCGACAACACCCAGATCATGGGTAATTAAAATCATTGACGTGTTAAATTTCCGTTTTAAATCATTAATCATCTGGAGAACCTGCGCCTGAATCGTCACGTCCAGCGCGGTTGTCGGCTCATCCGCCAGCAGCAGTTCCGGGTTGCAGGCCAATGCCATTGCAATAACCACTCTCTGCTTCATGCCGCCGGAAAACTGATGCGGAAACTCCACATATCTTTCCCCCGGAATCCCAACCATCTCCAGCATTTCGACCACCCTCTTCTGCCCCTCGGCTTTCGAGTAATCGTTATGCAGCATTAGAACTTCCAAAATCTGGTCTCCGATGGTCATTAGAGGATTCAGCGCGGTCATGGGGTCCTGGAAAATCATTGCAATCTTATTCCCCCGGATTTTCAGCATCTCCTCTTCCGACAGCTTTACAAGATCTTCTCCGTCCAGGACAATCTGTCCGCCCTTAAAAATAGCCGGCGGATTCGGGAGAATTCTTAAAATAGCCTTTGCAATCGTCGTTTTTCCGGCGCCCGTCTCCCCCACAAGTCCCAGAGTTTCCCCTTTGGCCACCTCAAATGAAACATGATTTACCGCCTGTACAATCTCTCCGGAAGAAGTATACACAACCTCGATGTTCTTTACAGAGAGGAATTTTTCCTGTTCATTCATTTTCACTTTCTCCTCCCCCCTATTTTCTCAGTTTTGGATCAAGCGCGTCTCTTAATCCGTCACCCATTAAATTGATTGCAAGAGTCGCAAGTCCGATTGCAATTCCCGGGAACAAAAGCAAATGCGGGAATGAGGTAACGTAATTCTTGCCCGCTGACAGCATGGCTCCCCATTCGGGCGTGGGCGGCTGAACGCCAAGCCCGATATAGGAGAGAGTAGCAGCCTGGGTGATCGTTGCTCCGATTCCCATGGTAGTTCCCACAATCGTCGGCGAAATAACGTTGGGCAGCAAATGCCTGAACATAATGGAAGCCTTTGAACAATTCATTGCCTCCGCCGCCTCTAAATACTCCTTTGTTCTCTCTGCCAGAATCTGTCCTCTCGTCATACGGGCTCCGTTGGGAATCGCTCCGATCGACAGTGCGACAATCGTGTTGAAGAACCCGGGGCCCAGGGCCGTGGACACCACGATGCAGAGCAGGGTTCCCGGGATTGCCGTCCAGATATCACAGAAACGCATAATGAGATTTTCAGCCTGTCCGCCAAAGTATCCGGCTATTACTCCGAGTCCCGTTCCGCCGATTGCCGCGAACAGGGAACCGATGATTCCAAGAGCCAGCGAATACCTTCCGCCATAGAGCAGCCTGGCCCACTGATCACGCCCCAGATTGTCCGTCCCGCAAAAATGCTGCAGGGAAGGTCCCTGTAATGCGCTGGTCATATCAATATCGTTGGCCGTATATTTGCAGAACAAGGGGGCAAATACACACATGACCACAATAATACCCAGCAGGATTCCGCCGATTTTTGCAGTAGGAGTTTCAAATACGCGTGAAAATGTAGTCATAAAACGCGAATGTTTTATTATTCTTCTGTTTTTCATATTCTCTGCCATGTCCTCCTCCTATTTGCCGCTGATGTACTGTGCTTTAATTCTGGGATCCACATATGCATATATAATGTCCATCAGAAGAATCGCCAGTGCAGAAAACAGAGCCAGAATAATGGTTGCGCCTCTGATAACCGGATAGTCTCTGGAATTGATTCCGTTTAGTAAATATAATCCGCATCCAGGAATCGTAAAAATAGTCTCGATCACAGCCGTGCCTCCTACAATCCGTCCCAGCCCTCCGACTACCATCGTAATAATGGGCATCAGAGCATTGGGGAACATATGCTTCCAGATAACGGTTTTTTCTTTCTGCCCCTTTGCCCTGGCCGTAACCACGAAGTCTGCGCGGAACACCTCCAGCATAGAAGATCTCGTCTGTCTTGCGTTGGAAGCAATTCCTCCGATTCCAGCCGCAATAATCGGCATTATAAAGCACTTCCAGTTAGAGGTTCCCATGGGCGGAAGCCAGCCTAATTTTACAGAAAATAAAACAATCATCATCAGTGCAATCCAGAAGTCCGGCACCGATACGAGAACCATGGAAATTGCCATAGAAAGGTTGTCCTGCCACTTGCTCTGATTCACCGCCGCAAATACGCCAAGCGGAATACCAATCACAACCTGAATCAGCATTGCCAGTCCCCCGACCAGAATCGTCACCGGCAGCCGTTTCATCAGTTCACCTGAAACCGACACATTGTACGCCCAGGATGTCCCGAAATCCAGGCGGATAACATGTCCGAAATAATCCAGCAGCTGAATCATATACGATTTATTCAATCCCATACTGGCCCGGAGAGCCTCCACTTCCGCATCGGTAGCCGTCTGTCCCAGCATCGCCTTGGCCGGATCGCCAGGGATAAAATAGGTAATTGTAAAGATTACAAATGTTACGCCCAGCATAATCAGAATCATCCATAATAGTCTTTTAATTACATACTTATACACTGTAATAACCCCTCCCTTTTTGTTTTCTATAGTCATTCTACCAACATATCATGTTTTCATCAAATCCTTTTATTGACATTTTGATGCAAAAAATGCAATAATTGTATTTTTGTTTCATACATTTTGTTTAGTTTCTTTCCATACCGCCGCTGACGCTGAGCACCTGACCCGTCAGATAGGCTGACTCTTCACTGGCAAAAAAACAGATTGCCTCGGCTAAGTCTTCTGGAGTACCCATTCTTCCCATCGGAATGAATGGAAGCATGGAATATGGATCCGCGAAGCCGCTTTCCACTCCCTCGATTCGCAGAATCGCCCCTTTGGAAATACCATTGACGCAAATATCGTATTTCGCAAAACGGGCTGCCAGATTCAGCATCAGCGAGTGAACCGCTCCCTTGGCCACAGAATTGGTGAAACTTTCCAAATTCCCACCGCCGCGGCCTTCTACGCTTGTCATCAGGATCACTCGCGGGGCCCGGCTTCTTTTTAAAAACGGCAGCGCCGTCATTGCCATATCGAAGGCCCCGCAGATTAAATGGCTGATATTTTCCATCAATTCCTCTGATGTCACTGTCTCCGGCTCATTGGCTCTACCGAGAGATCCCGTATTCGAGATAACGACGTCCACGGAGCCAAACTGTTTCTCGACCGCCTCATATGTTTCTGTCTGTTTTTCCGCCGGTCCCTTTCCGTTTTCTTCATACACCGCGCATTTTCCCGGGTATCCCCTGGCGTTTAGCCGCTCTGCCAGCACGTTAGCCCTGCCCGCCTGGTGGGTCATCACTGCCACGTTCATTCCACCCTTTAAAAGTGCTTCCACCGCGGCAGTCCCATCACCCGCCGCCGCCCCTGCGAACACGCAGGTCCTGTTATGTAAGGTCTGCATCTATTCTCCTTCCCTGCTTATATAAACCGCTCTCTCATCCAGTCGGCGGCCTTGTCAAAGACATTCTTTGCAGGATCGCCGTATTGTCCGGGCACCGTCTCGATTCCATTCTGCAGGAAGAAATTGTGGCCCGAGCCCTCCGAAAAACAGATTGTCTTATCTTCCGAAGAGGCATTTTCATATATGATTTCCGATGCCAGATATTCATAACTTCCCGTCATACCCATGAGCAGCATCGGTACAGAAATATTTCTCACGTTTCCCGGTGTACAATTATAAGTATCGTTCCACTGAATTCCCTCAATTCCGTCTTCCTGTATCAGGTAGTTTCCGGCAGCCATTACCGCCCGGTTCGAGAGAAATGAACGCACCGTGGTAATCAGGCAGGACTCCAGCAGGGAAGTAGAACGTCTTGCAGGTCTGCTTTTTCGGAGGCAGTGCACAATCTCTTTCGTCACGGTTTTGTCTGCGTGCATCAGATCATACGCTTTTTTCGTGTGCGCCGCCAGCCGGACATCCTGCGGCAGCAGCTTGTTGCACGGGGCGAATTGTGCTCCGCCGGCCACGATAAAAGGTTCGTCGTCCAGAAACAGCCCATGGCCTTTTTCCAGTGCGGTGAGTCTGTCCAGTGCTTTTTTCACAACTGCATTATTTCTGCGCGCCTGTGCCTCACAGTATTTTTTAAGAAAGGCTTCCGTATAATGGCATCCTTCCGGACTGTACCCGTTTTTCTCGCTCAGCAAATCAAATTCCGGATCCAGCTTCATCCCATTTCCCTCTTCCACCACGGCCGGGTCCATGCTGAGCAGCGTCATAGAACCGTTTCCCCAGTTAGAATCCAGTAACATAACTCCATCTGCCGGCGTCAGTGACTCAGAAATGGTACAGCGGCAGAGACAGCGGGCCTCCTGGTAAACGCTGGCGCCATTTTCCGCAATACTCTGATAAGCACTCATCAAAGTTGCACCGCCACTGTGTCCCATTAAAATAACCTTGTGGATTCCTTCATATTTTTTCAGAAAGTTTACCGTGTCTCCGAGATCCAATATTTTTTTATCGAATCCCCCTTCGGCATCCGATACCTGACCGCATAAGGCGCAAAACCCTCTCTTTGCCAGCTCCGGCCCAATTGCAAAAGTAGAGTAATCATCGTCGGAATGCAGAATGATTACACCGACTCTGCTCTCTGCCATAAATTTTACCGGTTCGTACAATACCCCGTGTACCCGTCGCATTCCATCGCCAATCTGTACATATGTGTCTTTGATCGGCAACCCTTTTGAATAACCGCCGTCCGCCCTGAGGGGGCATCCCGTTACATGATTCATTTTTAACATACTTTTCGCCTTCCCTTCCTCTTATTCCGCCGCCTGAATCACGAATTTTCTGGTCTTCCACCGTCCTGACAGATAAAAGAAGATTCCGACAAAAAACGGCGTGAAATTGGCAATCACGTCTCCATACCAAAAACCGAGATAGCCGAGATTCAGCACGAGTCCCAGAAGCACCGCAAATCCAATTCGGTTTACTACGCCGTCCAAAATAGCAACCACAAAGGAAATTCTGTGGTTTCCGCTTCCTGTAATCAGTGTATTCATACCTGCACGCAGCGCCGATGAGACAAAGTTTACAATTGCAACAGGAATGTAAACTGCCGAAAGTGCCAGAACCTCTGCATCACCCGTAAACATTCGGAACACCAGCCGGGGCTTTAGTATCATAAGCACAATCAGCAGCACCGAAATCGCCGTATTGACCGCCAGCGCGGCTTTCATGATTTTCGGAACCCTGTCATATTTTTCCGCACCAATATTCTGCCCCACCATGTTGGCTCCCGCCTGGCTGAGAGCCTGATTCGTCAAGTTCGTGATATTTGCGATTTTATTTCCAATCCCCGCCAGTGCAGACACCACCACACCATAAGAGTTAATCCAGGAATTGACAAAAAGCTTGGAGGACTGCACCGCCACACTGGAAATCGCCATGGGGACTCCCAGCCGTCCCAAAGTCACCATCATCCGTTTGTCGATCTTCAAGTCTGCTTTCGTGAATCCGGGCATTAGGGCCTCTCTGTGTTTCAGCAGGTAGCGCATAGAGTAAATCAGGCTGACCGCCTGTCCGATCACCGTCGCCAGCGCCGTTCCGAAGGTTCCCATTTTAAGTCCCGCCACAAAGACCAGATCCAGTACGATATTAATGACCGTGGCAATCAGGATAAAGTACAGCGGATGCTTTGAATCACCGAATCCCCTGAAAATTGCGCTGATTACATTGTAGCCGTAGATAAATAAAAGCCCCGTCATGCACGTAACGGTGTAAATCCAGGCGGAATCCAGGGCCTCCCCAGGCGTATTCATGAGCACCATGATCCGGCGGCTCATCAATAATCCCAAAACGCTCAGCAGAACAGCCGCCCCACTGAGAAACGTAAACATCGTACCGATCAGTTTGGAAAGTTGTTTCCGCTCTCCGGCCCCAATCAGCTGGGAAATAATCACCTGCCCCGCGTTTGCAAAACCCATTCCCAGAAATGTGAGAAAATTCGTCACGTCCCCGCCCACCGACACCGCCGAAAGTCCGTTTTTCCCGATAAACTGTCCCACGATCAGCATATCCGTGATGTTATAGACAATCTGAAGCACGTTTGATAAAAAAAGCGGAGACGCAAATGTTATGATCTGCTTTAGGATATTTCCGCTGGTAAAATCTCTTATTTCCTCTTCTTTTCTCTTTGTCAAAGCTGATAAAACCTCTCTGCATTCTTATGCAATATCTGTTCTTTTTCTTCGCCGGTAATATCCAGATTCCGGATAAATTCTGGTCCGCCTTTCATCCAATCCATTTTGACCGGATAGGACGAGCCATAAATAACGTGATCCGCACCTACTACGGAAACCGCATATTCAAGCCCCTGTTTTCCCCATGGCTGGGCATGGGACATTTCATATACCACCTGCGCATTTAACTGCTCTGCCAGATTTCCGTTATCGCCCTGGAATCTTCTGACTGCCCCGCCGTCCATCGGGCCATGGGGCAGAAGCATTTCCTGAATCGCATAGAATGCGCCGCCCATCATGGAATGCGCCAGTTTCACGTTGGGATATTTATTAAAAAATCCGCTGTACATCTCCCGGCTCACCGCCAGCCCCTGATCCACTAAACGGCCGTAAGATCGGCGAACATTGTCATAGGTTCGGAAGGATTGATATTCCACCGGCACGGGAGTGTGATGAACATAGGCATTCATGTTTAACTCATTCAATTTTTCAAAGAATCCGGAAAATGCTTCATTATCCAAATATTTATCCCCATAATGAGCGCTCAGCTGTACCGTCTTCAATCCAAGTTCTTCCGAACAGCGCCTTAATTCTTCAATATTTTCGTCCGTACTGTAAGGCGGCACAACAGCCAGCGCGGTCAGACGGCCGCCGCTCTTCTTCGCATGCTCAGCCGCCTTGTCATTAAAGTATTGACACAGTTCTAAGTCCAGCCACTCCGCACAGCCCGGCAGCTTCATTACCGCCTTGTCAATACCGGCATCATCCATATCCGCAAGCTGCTTTTCAAGTTCGTATTCCCCCTGCACATAGTTCAGATTGGCAAAGCCCCTTGGCTTTTCCATTATAAACTGCACTTTGTCTGTCCCCTCCACGTTTTCCACATGGCCAAACCAGTCATAGCGGCCTGTTACTACACTCAAAAATTTATTTTGCAATTCTGAATCTGTAAAAAGGGTTTCCGGAATCCAATATAAATTTGCGTCGATTACCATGGTATAACCTCCATATCTTCTAATGTTTTTCTCAATTCCATCATAAATTCCAAAGCGCATTCAATCAAACCGACTTTTTTATCTATTAATGCAATATTTGCATTTTCCCAATGTATCGCATGGGAAGAAGTACGGCTTTTGTAATACCATTTTTCTCCTTGTTTATATGGTAATTAGGCGTTTGTTAAACGCCGTAACCCACTGATTTTAATGGGTTTTGTTGCTTCATTTATATCATCAACTCTCTTTTCTTGAGTCCTTTTCTGACTGTCAAAACAAGTTCATCGATGATTCACCTTCTTTTTTCCAGATCCTTTCACAACACTTCGATCTGGATGATTTTATTCCTGCTTCTTTTTATGCCGCATTTTATCACTCGATCGGTCGCAAACGCCCCTATCCTCTTCAGGGTTTTCTCACTGCTTTTATTCTACAAAAGATTTTTTCCATTCCTACCGATTCTCTGCTTCTGATTTTCCTCCATCTTTGCAAGGAATTAAGATCATTCTGTGGCTTTAATAAAATTCCTGATGTTCCTTTGATATCAAGCTTTGAGCTTAACTTTGAGCCTTATTGAGCTCATATTCCAGCACATGGCCGATTACACCGTCCCCATCTGCCAGCTACTCGATTCCCTGCATATCTTCTACGCTCTCTGGTTGGGTACTCATTCAAAATCGCCTTTACCAGAGTTTCTTTTTGAGGATCTCGTTTTCTTCTTGCCATTGTAATTTTTCCTTCTCTTTCAGAAATACTTTTACCATACCATGACAAAAAAAATGGAGTGTGAAGTTCATATAAGAACTTACACACTCTATTTTACGCTCCCAGCAGGAGATATTTTCAGCTCTGACGAGTAAATTTATTTTTAATGGAATGATTCCAGTTTTATCCTGGTTTTTCAATCCTGATCTCCTTTTTCCTTATATAAAAGCACACAGTCTCCCTGGGATCTTCCATTTCTGTTCTTCTACCGTTTCCGGGCCCACCTCCTCATTCTACACTCTTATCCAAAACGTATCTGGAACCCTTTTTCTATTTCCTGCGTATATTCTTTTAACTTATCCTGCTTCCATGATTCCAGCTGTGCCTGCGCACTTAAAGGGCACTCTAGGGACACACGCGGAGGTGTCTGCTCCATACCATCGCAGCAGGCTCAGAAAAGAAAAATCCGTGCTATCGCAAGATATGCGGGGAACATTCGCCGGTTGGCGGCAAAATAGCAGAGTACAAAAAGCGGAAATACCCGCTCTTCCATATGCTCCTAGAAAATACCTGAGTTTTGACAATGGATTAAAATGCAGGCAGTACTGCCAGACGGTCATACCGTTTGCCGCGGCGTCCTTATAGAACACCATTTCAAGGCTGATCAATCCACCAGAAGCTCCTCCACTGTAACAAAGGTATACCCCTGCTTCTCCAAAGTATCGACGACCTCCAGCGCCGCCTGCACCGAAGTCGGGAATACATCGTGCATAAGTATGATATCCCCGGGTTCTACATTCTTCACGATTTTCCTCACAACTTTGTTTGTATTCTGCAGCTTCCAGTCAAGAGGGTCCACCGACCACAGCACCACCGTCATATCGGTAGCGCACTCCAGCTCCTCATTCCACGATCCGTACGGAGGCCGCAGATATTCCGGCCTCTGGCCTGTGATCTCTTCGATTTTCCGGTTGGTCTCCCCGATCTGCCCGCAGGCGTTTTCCAGTGTCTCCTTGCTCATCTGTACATGGGTAAACCCATGATTTCCGATCAGATGGCCATCCTCCTTCATCTGGCGGATCACCCCTTCTTTTCCGTCAATATTTTCTCCCAGAAGAAAAAACGTGGCATGTACGCCCCGCTCTCTGAGTCCATCCAGCAGCTGGCTGGTATAGACGGAATGAGGGCCGTCATCGAAGGTAAGCGCGATCTGTTTCTCACCGGAAAACTGGCGCCGCACCTCACTCTGCGCCGAATCCCCGGCGTCAGCCGGAAGAAATAGAGTCCCCTTTGTTTCCTGATAAAAGCCATACATGCTTCTTCCCAGCGCGATATCCAGTGCAAGGACAGCAAACAGGCATAAAATTTTCCATCTCAGTTTCATTTCGATCTCTGGCTTTCTCACTATTATTAAACAATCTATGCACAGACGAAAGAAAATAAAACCGGTTTGTTTTCGTAATTTTTCTATCTTTTTCCCCTTAAATACGATATAATAGGGATATAAACCTGTTATTGTTGCATAATTTCATACGCACATGAAATTCTTTTGAAAGGAGAGGATGTTATGGGGCATAAAATTATTACCATCGGCCGTCAGTTCGGCAGCGGCGGACACGAAATCGGCGACAGGCTGTCCAAATCTCTTGGCATTCCGCTGTATGACCGGAATTTAGTGGAGATGGCAGCCGATAAAATGGGGCTTTCAGAAATCAGTGTCGAAGAAGTGGATGAATCTGTTTTAAACACATTTTTGTCAGCCTACCGCTATCCGGACCATGTCAATTCTTTCACCGGCTATGGCCTTCCTTTAAATGACAGCACCTATTTAACGCAGTCATCCATCATCGAAAGCCTGGCAAAGCGCGGGCCCTGTATCATCGTCGGCCGGTGCGCGGACTACGTTCTCCGGCAGAATTCCGGCTGTCTGAATATCTTCATCAGCGCTTCCATGGAGGACCGCGTCAAACGGATTATGGACCGCTACAATCTGACGGAAAAGGAGGCGGCCACCGCGATCAAGCGGACAGACCGGAGAAGAAAGAATTACTATGAGACGTATACCGATCAGAACTGGGGCAGCACCGATTCCCACCAGCTGCTGATCAACGTCAGCAAGCTCGGTATGGAACGTACGCTGGGACTGATTGAATACCTTTATAAACAGCCATAATAACCTTATAATAAACTACAGGAGCGATATGCTTTCTTGAGGGAGAAACCGCATATCGCTCCTGAATTTTGTTCTTCCTGACGTTCCGGCATCCATACTGCCTCTATATCATACCAACAAAGTGGTAAAACAGCCATATCACGCTCCCGCCAATCAAGGCGATTCCGCCGACTGCTGCAATGAGAAACAACGCAACCGCCGTCTGAAAAATCAGCAGGCAGAGCAGCGGATGCTTCTTTTCCAGTTTATCCACCATTTTTTTCACAAGGTTCCCATTTATTAAAAGGACTTCCATCATCGCAATCCCCTCCTCTTCTGCTTTCATTATAATGCAGGGCGATTTAAAGATTCTACGGTTGAGATTGCGGCTTTCATAAACATTCTATAAACGATTGACTTGTTCTGCTTTCCTGGGATATGATTAGAGTAATAACTTTTTACAGTGGAGGTCTTGACTGTTGCAGACGAAATATCTGATTTTGATTCTGGGGCCTTTGATTGTTATTCTGGCTCATGGTGACCGCGGCAGAAAGGCCGGCGGATCCGGCCGCTATATAAAGAGTATTCTGGGGATTGAAAACGGGAGCGGGAGACGTATCAAGGGATACGATTACATTCGTGTTCTGGCCGTTATCGCCGTCATCGGGACCCATGTTGTTCAGTCCGATACACAGCTTTCTGCAGGCAGTCCCGGATGGATCGGACTGCGCATCGCGGAGACCGCATTTCTGACCTGCAACGTGCTGTTTGTCATGCTCAGCGGAGCGCTGCTGCTGAACCGCGGGGAAGAGCCTGTCGCGTCCTTTTATAGGAAACGGGTCTTTCGGGTCGTCATTCCCATGGCGGTCTACTATATGTTCTACCTCTATATGGGGCTCTATCATTCCGGGCTGTTTAATCCGGCAAACTGGCTAGACGCGGGAAGGCGTTTTCTTTCCGGCCCCTCGGACTGGAACCCGCATTTCTGGCTGATGTATGTTATCATCTCCTTCTATCTCACCGCTCCGTTTTTCAGAGTCATGGTGCAGAATATGTCCGACCGCCTTCTGACGTCATTTGTCTTCCTGACCTTTCTCATGAACGGCGCCCTTGCCTGGCTTCCGTTGGCTGGAATCCAGTTCAGCTTCGTAACCATCCTATGCGGCTGGGAATCCGTGTTTGTATTCGGATATTTCTGGACGAGACCAGTCTCTAAACGCTTTTTTAAGCCTTTTATTGCCCTCGGGGCAGCGTCCTTTGTCTTCACCGCTGCCGTCTCCTGCATCGCTCCTGACGGGGCTGAAATGCTGTTTAACAGGGCTCCTTCGATGCTCTTCATGGCAGGCGGCATTTTTGCATGGTTTTCTGAGAGGGAGGACCATTTGAAAATGCCGGGGATGGCTGTCAGAGTAATCGGGAAGTATGGATTTTCCATTCTACTGATTCACTGGTACATTCTGCATTACGTCACCGAGGAACGGCTCGGCCTCTTCGCCTCCTCCTTTGGGGGTATCGGCGGCACCGTGTTCGCCATGGCCGTGACGCTGATCCTTTCCCTTCTGGCTGCTCTGGTGTTTGACAATACCGTTGTCATTGCCGTGGAATACGTCTGTGAAGCTGCGCTCAAATTGTTAGAAAAGATATGGAAAAGGCTGACCCGTCAGTCAGCCTCATAGTTTACATAAATTCAAATCGACCAGTTTTCACTACATCGGACATTTCTTTTTACGACTCCACAAACCGGTATCCCACTCCGACTTCCGTCAGGATAAACCGAGGCTTCGTGGAATCTTCCTCTATCTTCCGCCGGATATTCGCCATAAATACGCGGAGGGACTGGTAATCATCCGTCGTGTCGTAGCCCCACACCTCCTGCTGTATGAAATGGTGAGTCAGCACTTTCCCGGAATTGTTTACCAGAAGCGTCAGCATCTTATATTCGATCGGGGTCAAATGCACCTCGCCGCCTCTGACAAAGACTTTTCTCTTCTCGAAATCCATCTTGAAGGTATCCAGCTCGAAGACCGGCTCCTGCTTGGGAGCACTGCTGCGGTGGCGCAGTGCGACCCGAATTCTGGCAAGAAGTTCACCGGCGTTAAACGGCTTGGTGATATAATCGTCGGCTCCGGCGTCCAGTGCGCCTACCTTCTCCTGCTCCATGCCCCTCGCGGAAACTACGATGACCGGCACATCGGATTCCTGACGAATCTGGTCCAGCACCTCCATCCCATCCAGGTCCGGAAGCCCTAAATCCAGCAGGATCAAGTCCGGATTGTTGGCGTAAAAGCAGGAAATACCAGTCAGGCCGTCGTCGGCCAGATCACACCGGTATCCCTTCGTCTTCAGTGTTATTCTTATAAAGTTCTGAATTGTCTTGTCGTCTTCTATTACCAGGATATCTGCATCATTCATTCTGTCTTACCTCCATCGGCATGTCAATCTGGAACGTGGCTCCCCCCTTGTCGTTGTTAAACGCCGTGATACGGCCTCCGTGAGCTTCCACGATGGCCTTGCAGATGGTGAGCCCCAAACCGACTCCCCGCTGCTTATCTCCGTTCTCATACGCAGTTGTAAAAAAATTATCAAAAATCTGGTCCAGCCGTTCCTCCGGCACCCCGATCCCATTGTCGGATACCTTAAAAACAAGGAAACTTCCGTTCACTTTGGCGGATACGGTAATGGTGGTATCCTTTCCGGAGTGACGGATCGCATTGTCGATTAAATTCACCAGGACCTGGGTGAAGAGCCTGGCGTCTACCGGCAGCAGCACGATGTCGTGGGGGGTGGACGTCTTTAAATGGTGATCCCCCAGCCGTTTGGATACCAGCGTGACCGCACCCGATATCAGGTCATCGACCACCTCTTTTTTCTTCTGTATCTCCAAGCGCCCTTCCTGAATTCTCGTCATATTGAGCAGGTTCTCCACCATGGAATTCAGCCACTCCGCATCGGTGCAGATATCGTTTAGCATGCTCTTTGCCGTCTCCTCGTCGAGCCCTTTATAATTGTCATACAGGAAATTGGAGATCCCGGCGATTCCGGTCAGCGGAGTCCTTAAATCATGGGAAATACTGCGCAGCAGAGTGCTCTTCAGCCTTTCCTTCTCAATCTGGATCTTGGTATCCTCCTTCTCCTCATTCAGCCTCTCCCGCTCCATCACCAGGGTAATCTGGGAAATGACGGTGTCCACATAAATCCGCTCTTCCGCCTCCAGCTCACTCTCGCTGCAGTCGAAGATTACGACGCCGTACGTTTTATTGTTGCTGCGGATCGGCACGTATAGACAGGGATTTTCACCGAACTGGGACTCCCCGTGGCCGCAGACCATGGAATTGCGGTAACACCACTCCGCTATGGTATCGGCAAACTCCTCGTTATCCCGATTTCGAATCAGAATATCCACGTGTCTGGCCGTCAGCTTCTTCAGACTTTCACTGCTGTATCTGGCCACGGCCGGAAGACCGGACAGATTTAAGAATCCGCTTCCGATGGCATTCAGCCTGGTGGTGATCTCCGTCCTGGTGTTAGCGATGTCCATCTGCTTCTGCAGTTTAACCGTCAGCGACGCCACGATAAAAGCAACAATGATAAAGATCAGCAGCGAGATCACGTAGTTGGGATCATCCACCTGAAAGGTGAATTTCGGGGCGGTAAACAGGAAGTTAAAGGTGAACACAAATACCACCGCCGAACCGATTCCCCAGCACATGCTGCTGGTCTCCACACTGCAGATCACGACGCCTACCACATAGAGCAGAAGCAGGTTCTCAATCCGGACCCCCATATGGTTGAGCACGATGGCAAACATGGTGGACAGCACCCATATGACGGCTACTTTTGCAGCATTTTTTACTATTTTTAAGACATATCCCGCATCTGCGGCTTCATTTCTCATGATTCAATCCTTTTCCCGTTTCTTTTTCCGCTCGTACCTGCCTGAAAGCGTTTCTCACGCAGGAACTTCTTTCCGTCTGATGCCATTCTGACTACAGCGATAAGAACCACGTAGATCTCCAGCCGTCCCATGAACATACCGGTTATGGCGGTCCAGTGAATCACCGGACTGGCTCCATACGCCGTAATTCCCACGGACAGCCCTACCGTTCCCAGCGATGACGCAAACTCAAACATGGAATCCTGCAGGGAGTAACCGTAACAGCAGAATATAAATGTCCCCGCGCCAAACAACAGGAGGTAGAAAAATACAAACGCGTTGATCTGTTTTCTCTCCCGGTCCGGGATCGTATCCTTCCGCCCGCCCCGGTTAATCTGCTCTGTAAATACCACCCGGTCCGGATACGTATCCCGCACCAGCTTCCACCAGATTTCCTTCAGCATAACATAAACACGGTAAATCTTCAAGCCGCCCGCCGTGGAGCCGGCTCCGCCTCCTATAAGCATCAGAAGAATCATAAGAAACATCATGGCCGGCGTCCAGGAGGCGAAGGAGTCCACCGTCTGAAACCCGGTCGTCGTCAGCGCGGAAACCGCCTGAAAGAAAGCCGTCCGAATGCTTTCCGGCACACTGCCGTACACGCTGTTCGTCAAAAGAACCGTCAGAAGAGGCACAAAGAGCGCCAGCAAAAACAGCATGAGCCTTGTCTCGCAATGCGAAAAGAACGCCCTCCATTTTCCCTTCAGGAGAAGCAGATGAACGAAAAAATTCGTGCCTCCCAGCAGCATAAGCACGATTGTAACCATCTCGATCGCGGGACTGTGATAATATCCGATGCTCTCCGGCCTCGTGGAAAAACCGCCGGTGGAAAGCGCTGCCACGGCGTGATTAACCGCGTCGAAGAGGCTCATTCCAAACAGCACATAAAGTAGCGTTCCAGCCAGAATATAGCCGCTGTAAATCCCTATGACCAGCCTGGCGGATTCGATTAAATTGGGGAGCAGACGGTCTGAATGGCCTTCCGCGTGATACAGACGCATCCCATAGACATCGGACAGAACCGACGTCATGACCAACACCAGCCCGATCCCTCCGAAAAACAGCAGCACGGTCCGGTGAACCAGAAAAATATGCGGCGCCGTACCCGTATTGACCACAGTCAGACCAGTGGTGCTGAGTCCGCTGGTGGTCTCAAACACGGCCTGCGTTACCGTGTAATTTCCCGTAAGAACGAAAGGCATGGCCGTCACAAATATAACGATGATCCAGGTTCCCAGCACCACGATCATCTCCTGATTTTTTTCCAGCCTTCCGGCCTTTCTGCCCCGCAGGACAAGGCTCATTAAGTATCCGGCCAGTATGGCGGAGACTCCGGGCGCCACAAAGTACTGCGCCTGCCCGATTTCCTCCGGATAAAAGAAAAGGGTAAACAAAGGCAGCATCGTGATGATCCCCGCCAGAATCATCACGATTCCCATATAACCGGCAATGAGGCGGCCGCCTTTCAGCGTGCGCCGGTCGTCCTGGTATTTTGCGCCAAATGTTTCCCATATCATCTTGTCACTTGTCATTTTCTTCACTGCCTATGATCGCTTTTACCGCCTCTTTCTGACTCTCAGGCGTCGTCATGACGACCAGACGGTCCCCCGCCATGATCTTGCTCTGCCCGTTGGGCACCGTCACCTCGGCGTCCCTGATGATGCAGCTGATAATGGTGTTAAAAGGCAGACGCATATCGGCGATCTTCTGTCCCACCGCCGGACAGTCGGACATCACTCTGATCTCATTCACCAGAACCCTCTGGTTCTCCAGCGGCATAACCTTAACCAGATCTTCCACCACAGAAGCCTGTTCAATATAATGGGCCAGCATATAGGTAGCGCTGATGGCCCGGTCCACGCCCAGCAGCTCAAAGATTTCCACATTTTTCGGATTTCTTACGGTACAGACGGTCTTTTTCACGGCAAACAGGCGCTTTGCCATCTGGCATATCTCCAGGTTATCCGCGTCCTTCTCCCGCAGCGCGATCACAATATCGCATCCGCGGATTCCGGCGTCTTCCATCACATACTCCTTGCAGGGATCGCCGTAGATCACGGATATATCATCGTGAACCGCTGCGAGATGCTCACAGTAACTCATATCCTCATTGACCGTGATCAGTTTATGTTTTCCCATTAACAAAAGTCCGATCAGGAAATCAGCCTCGTCCCTGCCTCCTGCCACTACGATTTTCATGAGACCACCGCCTCCTGATACTCGCCTTCTGTCAGACGGTCAAACTCATTGACCGACAGCACAAACGGGCAGATTGGCTTCACATTAAAGCCGCTCAGCAGCTTTTCTTTATTCTTATCATTGAGCCGTGAAAATACCTCCGGCACCTTAAATATCCTGCATGCGATCTGGGACGCCAGAATATTAATATTATCATCATCCGTAGCCGCGATAAATACCTCCGCGCTCTCAATTCCAGCCTGTTTTAATAAATCCACGTCGGTTCCGTCGCCTACTATCTGATACCCTCCAAAATCATCCGGTAATTTCCGGAATGCATCTTCATTTAAATCAATAACCACAATTCTCGTATTACGCCCTGAAAGTTTACCTGCCAATCCCGCGCCAAATCTGCTCGCCCCTGCGATAATGATTGTTTTCGTTTTATGAAAAAACATACTGGCACCTCCTTTTTCCATCTAAAGCATAAAACAGCGTATTCTTACAGTTTTATTGTAACGGAAGGCATCATAAAAATGATAGTGGGAATCAATGCAGGCATATAAAGATTCTATAAAGATGGGATCCGGGAATAAAGAGTTAAAAAAAGACCACTGTCCCGCAAGAGACAGCAGCCTTTTATTCTGGTTTTATTCAGCAAAAACAGTGATTATGCTAAGCAAACGTTAACTGCCTGCAGACCACGGTTTCCTTCGGTTGTATCATAAGTTACCTTCTGGCCCTCTTCAAGAGTCTTGTAGCCATCAGCCATGATTCCGGAAAAGTGTACGAATACTTCTTCGCCAGTCTCGTCGTTTGTGATAAAACCATAACCCTTTGCTCCATTAAACCATTTTACTGTACCGTTGTTCATAACGCGTACCTCCTATAAAAATAAAAAAATTATTTGATTTATCTCATGAAACAAAAATCACATATTTTTGTAAAGCATCATCCGAAAATAATGACTTACAAAAATATGTGAAATCATAACCTCATTCGATAATACGGGTGTAGTTTACACCTTTTTTCATAAATTGTCAAGACTATTACAGCATTTTCCCTAAAAAAACCCCCGAATCTGCAAAACAGATTCGGGGGAAAGAAGAGTCTAAATTACTTTAATGTAACTTTTGCACCCTCAGCCTCTAAGGAAGCCTTGATCTGCTCAGCTTCTTCCTTGGAAGCGCCAGCCTTAACTACCTTCGGAGCGCTGTCAACTACGTCTTTAGCTTCTTTTAAGCCTAAGCCTGTAGCTTCACGAACAACCTTGATAACTTTAACCTTGTTAGGACCAACTTCAGTTAATTCAACGTCGAACTCTGTCTTCTCTTCTTCAGCTGCTGCGCCAGCGCCTGCTGCTGCTACAACAACACCTGCTGCTGCGGATACACCGAATTCTTCTTCACAAGCTTTTACTAAATCATTTAATTCTAATACGGATAATTCTTTGATAGCTTCAATAAACTCAGCTGTTGTTAACTTTGCCATGATAATATACCTCCATTTAATATATGTTTGATTTTTTGTAAGGAAGTTCAGCTCCCTTTGGTCGCTGAACCGCTAATTTTCTAAATTCAGGCTGCGCTGCGCTTGTCTTCGTTAAGAAAATTAAGCCTCTGCGCTTTCGCCGCCCTGTGCTTCTGCGATCTGCTTGAGCACGCGAGCAAAGTTGGTGATCGGAGACTGGATGCTTCCAAGTAACTTTCCAAGAAGAACTTCTCTGGAAGGAATGCTGGAAATCTGAGCCATGCCCTTTTCATCGTAATATACGCCTTCAACAACGCCGCCCTTAATCTCTAATGCCGGAGCTGTCTTGGCAAACTCAGCAAGGATTCTTGCCGGAGCTGTCGCGTCTGTCTTGGATACAGCTAATGCTGTAGGTCCTTCCAGATTCGGCTCCAGAACCTCGAATGCTGTGCCCTTTGCTGCAAAACGGATCATTGTATTCTTGTATACTTTGTAACCAACGCCTGCTTCTCTTAACTTCTTACGCAGTTCAGTATCCTGAGCTACAGTTAAGCCACGGTAGTCAACAACTACTGCGGTCTCAGCGCCATCAAGTAATTCCTTGATCTCGTCTACAACTGGCTGTTTTAATTCAACTTTTGCCATTATGGTTTACCTCCTGTTTAGTCTAAACCTGGCCGATTACCCGGCCGGTCCGCCCGTATAAACCGCAAAAAGAATATCTCTGTCCTGACGGAGCGCTTTTATCTCACTGGACTTTCGTCCCGGGAAAACAAAAACCTCTCTGCCACAAGGACAGAGAGGTCTACAGATCATTCGTTAAAACGATACTTGTACGTTCCTCGGCAGGCGTTTACACCTTATGCCTTGCGGCACCTGCTGTCTTCGGCAGTCAATACTTTGCGTATTGTAACATGATTTATGATTAATGTCAACCACAAAACAAAATTAGTTTGTTAATTTTGCTACGTTCAGCTTTACGCCAGGCCCCATGGTAGAAGTCAGAGTAACGCTCTTTAAGTAAGCACCCTTAACAGCACTTGGTTTTGCTTTCATGATTGCATCGATAAGCGTCTGGAAGTTGTCCGCTAATTTATCTTCTTCGAAAGAAGCTTTTCCAACTGGCACGTGGATAATGTTTGTTTTATCAAGTCTATACTCAACTTTACCGGCTTTGATATCGTTGATAGCCTTCGTTACGTCCATGGTAACTGTACCAGCTTTTGGATTTGGCATTAAGCCCTTCGGTCCGAGTACACGTCCCAGACGTCCAACAACACCCATCATATCTGGTGTAGCAACAACTACATCAAAGTCTAACCAGCCTTCGTTCTGGATCTTCGGAATTAATTCCTCTGCTCCAACGAAATCAGCGCCTGCAGCTAAAGCCTCGTCAGCCTTAGGTCCCTTAGCGAATACTAAGATTCTTACAGTCTTACCTGTACCATGAGGCAGTACAACTGCACCACGGATCTGCTGATCTGCGTGACGTCCGTCACAACCGGTTCTGATATGAGCTTCAATTGTTTCATCAAATTTAGCACTTGCAGCTTTCTTAACTAATGAGATTGCTTCCGGTGCATCGTAGAGAACAGAACGATCGATTGTCTTCGCTGCCTCTGCGTATCTTTTTCCTCTTTTCATTATAAATAACCTCCTAGTGGTATTGTCGGGGATGTCCCTCCCACGTTTTTAATTCCTGCTGATTCACGGGTATGTTCACTGGGCTAAGCGCGGAAGAACCGGGCCAAGCTTTGTAAACAGCGTCTTCACTAAACTCGAAAGGATCTCGTTAAGTGTTCACAGCCTATTCAGCTACCTGAATTCCCATGCTTCTTGCCGTACCAGCAATCATGCTCATGGCTGCTTCCAGAGATGCTGCATTTAAGTCAGGCATCTTTGTCTCGGCAATCTTCTGTAAATCTTCTTTGGAGATAGTTGCTACTTTTGTCTTGTTCGGAGCTGCAGATCCGGATTTAAGCTTGCATGCTTTCTTTAATAATACAGCTGCAGGCGGAGTCTTTGTGATGAAGCTGAAGCTTCTGTCAGCATAAACAGTGATAACAACCGGGATGATTAAGTCGCCCTGGTCAGCTGTTCTTGCGTTGAACTCCTTTGTAAACTGTACAATGTTAACACCATGCTGTCCGAGTGCCGGTCCGACAGGAGGAGCTGGTGTAGCCTTTCCCGCTGGAATCTGCAGTTTGATATATCCTGTTACTTTCTTTGCCATAATTAGGCACCTCCTAATAAATGTGGTATTGTCGGGGATTTCCCTCCCACGAGCCCTCTGAAACCAAAAGGCCGCTTTTACTTGTTACATCTTTTTAATTTCGTTGAAATTCAGTTCAACCGGGGTCTCTCGGCCAAACATCTCAACATTAATCGTGATGGATTTCTTACCTTCGTTGATGGACTTGATAGCACCAACGGTATCCTTCCATGCACCGGAAATTACCACAACGGTATCTCCAACCTCAAAATCAACAATGACTTCCTCATTTCTGAATCCTAAGCTCGCCATCTCATCTTCTGTCAGAGGAACCGGTTTCGATCCAGGACCAACAAAGCCTGTCACACCACGGGTGTTACGCACCACATACCATGTATCATCATTCATGATCATATGGATCAGTACGTAGCCGGGGAACATCTTCTTATCGGCCTTTTTCTCCACACCATTCTTCAGTTCGATAACGGATTCCAGCGGAACTGACACTTCCAGGATCTGATCCTGTAAGTTTCTGTTTTCAATGGTTTTCTCAATGTCGACTTTTACTTTGTTCTCATAGCCTGAATAGGTATGGACTACATACCAATGTGCTTCTGACATACACTCACCTTAACCCTTAATCATTATAAGATAAAACTGAGACCGAACTTGATGATTAAATCAAGAATGGCGATAATCAGTCCTAAAGCAATCGATACAGCCAGTACTGCAATTGTCTGCTTCGTTACGGTTTCTTGGTCAGGCCAGACGATTTTCTTGAACTCAGTCTTCAAACCCTGGAAGAAATTCTTCTTCTGAGCTCCCTCGTTGTTCACTGTATCTCCCATAATTTCACGTCCTTTACGTCAAACCGATTACTTAGTTTCCTTGTGCAAAGTATGTGTCTTACAGAATCTACAATACTTTTTGGTTTCCATTCTGTCAGGATGAGTCTTCTTATCCTTGGTCATGTTATAGTTACGCTGCTTGCATTCTGTACATGCCAGTGTGATCTTTGTGCGCACGACTTCCACCTCCACTTAAATTTTCGTTGTTGTTATTCGGCCATTCTTCTATTATCAGGTTCTCACGCCCTGCGCTGCCGCAAAACGTAATTTTGAGCATAAAAAAAAGACCTAAGCTCTTCCATTCGCCCAATTACTATATCATATGGGTCAGGATTCGTCAATCTTTTTTTGCGAAAAACTATTGATTTATAAAGTTTTTTAAGTATACCACGAAGAGAAAAAAATTGCAAGCAGGAAAAACAGCTTTGCCGGGAAACGACAAAAGGAGCCGCTGTTTTCGACTCCTTCCGCATTTTTCGACCGGACTGTAACTGTCGGCGCTCTCTTCCCCGCTAAATATCCCCGTCTTCTTCCCTGCAAATATCTGCTCAGCTGTGCCAGCCCTCAGCGTTAAAATCAAACACGTGGGGCACTTCTTCCTCCGGCATATGTAAAGCCCTTCGCAGCTCCCGCCAGAGGCATGCGATAGAGTTCTCGCCCTCCCGCAAATCGGCCACCACCAGGCCGCCATCCGCTGTCAAAAGCGCATATGCCTCTTTATATCTGCCGGTCTGATAGAGCGCCGTAATATATTCCAGCACAACACGCGACTCGGCTGCCACGTTCTCCGGAAGCTGTTCATAGACCCGGATCAGCGCATCATACCCGCTGCATCTGGCCAGAACCCGGAAGCCTTCCTTAACATAGGAAAGATCTCCCGCCCGCTCCATCAGTCCCATTTCCATCCCGGACACGGCTCTTTCGTACTCCCGGCCTTCCAGACAGAGCAGTGAGGCCAGGCCGTAACGGCTCCAGGCGTTTTCCTTCTGGCGGATGCTTTCACAAAAACACGACTCCGCCTCCCTGTTTTTCCCACGGGCCATGTGATTTAATGCAAGGTGGTATAACAGGTGCCAATCCGGTGAAACCGTACTTTGGTTTTGATTCGCCTGCTCTTTCAGCATCTCGTACCAGAAGTCATCCGCCATGCAGTCGGCAGGCATGTCAGCCGGATCCGCTGACGGAAAATGGCCGGTTTCCAGTAAAATCCGCCATGGAGTCTGGCGCTCATCCTCACTGAAAAAATCCAGATGAGGAGAAAGCGGTTCTTCCCCTCTGCGTACACGGCAGGCATTTTCCAAGTCTGCGTAACCGCTGCCGCGGTAAACCACCTCGCCTGGCTTCATGGCCCATCCATGGCTGTCCTTCAGCGTTTTTTCCAGTGTCTCCCCTGCTTCGTCACGCACCATGGCTGTCAGACCTTCCCGTTCTTCCTCAAAAGAGTCGCTGCGCCCGCTTAAAGTCACGGCGCCATACCGTTCCAGCCACTCCCACGCGGTGTGGGGCGCCATTGGAATACAGCCGTACTGCGTCTTTCCAAGCCCGGCCTGAATCTCCACATAACGGCCGGCTTCCTCCGTGAGATATTCCTGCCAGCGGGCGGAAGCGCTGTTATTACCCCAGGTAAAGAGCTTACGCCCCCGCAGGCGGCGGGTGGAATACTGAAGAAGCCCGTAGCCGTCCGGAGCCACGTTGGCAATATAGCGCGGGGCCTCCTCCGGGATATTGAAGAAATAATCCACCTGTCCGGGAATATTTTGGTAATAAGAGATATCGATGCCGTCCACCACCGGGACCGGCACTTTATAGACGCTTCCTCCGCCGCTGCTGTAGGCGCTCTCCGCCGGCACAATCACACGGCCGCCTTCGTATTCCGGAACCGCCATGTTGCTCCACCAATACATGGGCGTTACATCCGGATTATGATTCACCACGCGCATGCGGCAGTTTAGGAAGGCGCCGCCTTCATCCAGCCAGAAATCCATCTGATAGACCATTCTGCGCACCCGCTCATATTCATACATGCGCAGCACCGGCATACCGCTGTCATTCTCCAGCCTCGCGGTAAAGAGCGGTTCCATGGTCAGAGGCGTATGGCCGATGAGGCCGATGTTCCATTCCACTCCGCCCGAGAACCAGGCGTCACGCAGCGCCAGATTGCTGGGGCGTATCACATCGTTGGTATAAAGCAGCTCGCGCCCCGCCTTTAAATCGGTAAGCCGCCACAGGCGTCCGCCGAATTCAGGCAGAAACACGGCCCTTAAAAATTCATTCTCAAGAACTGCGGTCTTCACCGGATGAGTGCCGCATTCCCGCGTATAGCAGGTATAATCCCGGTACGGATAACTATTCGTAAGCCTCCCGTAGGCTTCGTATATCTCATCGTCCTCGTCTAAGTAAAACGCTGTCTTGTTCTGCATATTTTCCATGCCTGTCAAGTTGGGTACCGAGGCCTCCGGCCCTTTGGGCGCAGTTTTCATATATGCAGTTTCAAATGTCAATGTCGGATTCATAGGCTACCCCTTGATCGCTCCGCCGGTTACACCTGCGATGATCTTGTCTGACAGGAACAAGTAGAGCAGGAAGGTCGGCGCAAATACGATGACAACGGCCGCAAACATTCCGCCGTAATCATTTGTATACTGCATACCTTTTACCATATTATAAAGACCTACGGCAATCGGGCGTACGTTCTGCTTGCTTGCAAACAGCATGGACATGAAAAATTCATTCCAGATGGCGATAAAATTGAAAATCGTCACGGTTATAATACCGGGCTGCGCCAGCGGAAACATGATCTTCCAGAAAGTCTGGATGGGGGAACAGCCGTCGATGGCCGCGGCTTCCTCAAAGGTGTAGGACAGATTTGAGAAAAACGCCAGCAGGAAGAAAATGCTGAATGGCACATTCATGGCGATATAGAGGAACATAATGAGTCCCCGTGTGTTCGTAAGCTTTAATGATGTAATAATGGAAAAAAGAGGCATTACAATCATGATAACCGGAATGCCTAACGCTGTCGCAAACAGATTTTGCAGAATCATGTTGCCTCTGAATTTAAAACGCGACAGAGCGTACGCGGCGGGCGCCGCTACCAGGATAATCATGGTACAGGAAATCGCCGTATAGATCAGGGAGTTTACAAAGAACACGCTTATCTTCTGTGATTTCCATGCATTGGTATAGTTTTCAAAATGAAATCCGCTGGCGAATTTAAATAATTCTCCGCTTAAAATCTCACGGCTGGTGGAAAAGGAAGCCAGTATAACCCAGCCGATCAACAGGATCGTAAATATAAGCCAGACCACGCACATGATATATCCGGGCAGTTTGGGAACTTCTCTCTTGATACTCACTCTCGGCTTTATTTCTTTTTGTTTTGCCATGCTATCTCCCTCCCTACAGATCCGCGTCATCATTTTTAATGATGAGTGTGGTTAAGCTGAATACCGCAACTACAATGACTGCCATCATAACACCGATTGCGGCGCCCACGCCGGAATCACGTACTGCCTGGACCGCATTGGACGCGCCGAAAACAAGCTCATACATATAGTTCAGCGGCATTACCGTCTGCTCGGATAAGTTGACCGGATCGAATACCTGGCCCCAGATAAAGAAGCCGACACTCGATACCGTCCACATAACGAGGTTGGTCCGAATGGAACCGCGGAGCAGAGGAAGCGTAATATACCAGAATTTTTTGAATACATTGGCGCCTTCTATGGAAGCGGCCTCGTAATAATCTGCGCTGATCCGTTCAATACCGCTCATAAAAATCAGCATATGGTATCCTACCATACCAAAGCAGTAGGCAATCAGCATGCTCCAGAATTTGTGGTGGGGATCCGTCCACATGACATTGCTGCCGCCAAACCATCCGATGATGGTGTTGAGCAGGCCGTAGCTCTCTTTACTGAGCGCATAATACAGCCACATGGTACCCATAGCAACTGCGGAAACCAGGTTTGGCAGATAAATCACGCTTCGGAAAAACTTTTTTCCTTTCATACCGTTTGTGAGGGCTACCGCAAACACCAGCGCCAGAGCCATAACGGCGATACCGCCGACCAGCCACAGTCTTCCCAGGTTCATCATAGCCGTCTGGAACATATTGTTGTTAAAAGATTTCACATAGTTGGTAAAACCGCTGAACTGCCATGTGGAAACCGGATCTGTCACACCTTCTACCTTGCAGAAGCTCATGATAAAGGTGCGCATCGTCGGATACAGAAATACAATTAAGTACAGCAGCACAGCAGGTGTCAGGAACATTACCAGCATGGGAGTGGTGTTCCGGCGCAACGGGCTGCCGCCTTTTTTTGCCGTTTTTTGCTTTGCCATAAGAGTCGCCCTCCATTTTCCATAGAACACATTTTTCTATTGAAATAAAAAGGGGGCGGCGGCAGTGGCGCCACCGCCCCTTTGTCTATCAGTCTGTTAAAGCGATCATGAACCCTTCTGAATCTTAGCAAATGCATCCGCAAACTGCTGTGCGTTGACACTGCCGCTGATCATCATAGCCATGTTAGTCTTAATAGCCGCGTTGACATTGGTATCATTTTCCATTCCTACTGCCCAGTTCAGTCTGTGTGTCGTAGAATCCAGAACTGCCTTGGCATCTGCAAGTGCAGCCGGCCATGTAGCATCGTTGTCCATGGGAACACCCATACTGGCGTCAGCAAGCTTCTGATCCCATTCGCCGCTTGTCAGCCACTGAATCAGGGCAAATGCAGCGTTCGGATACTTGGTATCTTTGTTGATTGCGAAACACTGTGCACCGTACTGGTTGGATTCTGCTCCGTCACCGCCTTCAGCGATCTGCGGAAGTGAGAATGCGCCCCACTTGAAGTCTTCCGGTGTCTGGTTCTTTACTTCGTTTGGAAGCCAGCTTCCGTTTAAGTACATGGCAACACTGCCGTCAGCGATATTGCTCTGGCCCTGCGGATATACGTTGCCCGCTGCACGTGAATCTATGTAGCCCTTTGTTACCAGTTCTTCCAGAACCTGTGCTGTCTTTAAGACTGCTTCGTTGCTGAAGTCGCCTGCGGCAACAGCCTCGGTTGTATCAGAACCAGCGACACGGTCCATAAGGAAACCAAACAGGCATGCCATATAAGCGTCGTCAACGGTCATCGGAATCACACCTGCTCCCTTAAGCGCTTCACAGTCGGCAAGGAATTCGTCCCACGTAGTCGGAACCGCTGTAATACCGGCTTTTGTGAAGGCATCCTTATTATAGAACATAATAAATGTGGATGGCTGATAAGGAACACTCTTTAAGGTGCCGCCGCCCTGCTGCTTGGCTAATTCGATCAGAGTGGCATTCTGTGCGCCGTTTAACGGAGACGCATCATACATACTCTGAATATCCAGAAGATATTTTCCCCAGGTACCGTTTACACGTTCGATATCTTCGTCAAAGACATCAACGGTCTCTCCTGCGGACAATGCCGGCTCCAGAGTCTTACGTGTGTCACGAGAGCCTGCCCAGTTAATCTCTACTTCTACACCGGTAGATTTGACAAAAGCGTCAACAGCCTCGGAGATCGCCTGGCCCTGCGGCTCAGTCTCTGCCCACATCGGCCAGTAAACCAGTTTGGCGCCATCCTCAATTGTACCTGCTGCAGCGGCTGTCTCTGCCGGAGCAGCCTCTGATCCTTCCGGAGCTTTGGTCTCTGCCGAAGCCTGTGTGGTGGGTGCCTGTGTCTCTGCCGTCTTGGTGCTTCCACATCCTGCAAGAGCAGATGCAACCATCGCAGACGCCAGAACTAAACTCAGTATTTTTTTCATGTAAAAAACCCTCCTTTTTCAAATATGTTTATAGTATACACCATTTTTTGTATATTTCAACGAAAAAAGAAATTTTTTCCACAAATATTCCACAACATATTTCATTTTTACATATTCTATTTTATGCAACCTTACCATAGCGTTTTATTCCTCCTCATTACCTCCTTTTTTCCTATATATGAATGTCCCGGCCTTTTATGCATAAATAAGGAAGGGCTGGAGTACACTGGTATTAGATATGGAATGGAAAGAATGAAAGGAGGAAAAAACATGGTAGACCGTTGTGTTTGCTGCGGCGCAATCGTTCCCGAAGGTACGGAAGTCTGTATCAACTGCCGTCACCAATATTTGGATACTGAGAATGGACAGACTGTGTCATGTCCGGATCACTCCATTTCCCGGGCGCAAAATCTGAAGGGGAAGGAAGCTCCCGGCCATTCGAAATAGGATAAGATTTTATTTTTTCCCCGACTCCCTGAGGCAAAGGTAAAATTTCATCATTTCAATGGCCTCCTTCTGCGTCTTTTCATCGTATTTTTTCAAGATTCGGTAGGCCAGGTCCGGATTATCGATCCGTTCTTCTCCCGCCTGACCGAACAAAATATAATCCACCGATAGGTCGAGATAATGCGATAAATCCAAAAGTGTCTCTATGGACATGCCGCAGGTTCCCCGTTCAATATCGCCGTAATAATGAACGGCCCTGCCTATTTTACCAGCCACCTCCGCACTCGTCATTCCCAGCTCCTTCCGCCTTTGTCTGATTCTTTTTGCAGCTCCGGCGCGGTCGTATACCATTTCAACTCCTCCTTTATTTCCCCCAATAAAAAATGATCCGGCGGTAGAAACCGCCGGTGTTTTTTGTTTGTATAATTGATGTTGGTTTGTATTTTCCGTTATTCTGCCTGATACCCTCTGTCAATGATGATCTGCAGTATCGTATTCACGTAAGCCTCACACGTCTCTATCTGATCCGCCTCAACCATAACCCGGAGTACTGGCTCTGTTCCGCTTTCACGTACCAGAATGCGTCCTTCCTCGCCCAGTTTCTCTTCCACTATGGCAATCGCATTTTTAACTGCCTCATCATTTCTGGCGGCAGCCTTGTCCCTGACACGGATATTTTTCAATACCTGGGGATAAATCGTAAGCGGTTCGGCCAGTTTGCTGAGCGTCATTTTCTTCTCCAGCATCACTTCCATCATCTTTATGGCAGTCAGAATTCCGTCCCCTGTGGCGGCATATTTCCGGAAAATAATGTGGCCGGACTGTTCCCCGCCGAGCCGGTAGCCGTTCGCTTCCATATTTTCATATACGTACTTGTCTCCGACTGCGGTCTTTTCATATTCGATTCCGGCTGCGTCAAACGCCTTGTAGAGGCCGAAGTTGGACATTATGGTGGTGACCACCTTGTTTCCTGCCAGCTTGCCCCGCTCCTTCATGTAGCAGCCATAGATGTATAATATTGCGTCTCCATCTACAACATTTCCATGTTCATCGACACAGAGGCAGCGGTCGGCGTCCCCATCGAAGGCAAATCCCACATCCAGACCGTTTTCCATGACATGCTTTTGCAGGGCCTCAATATGGGTGGAACCGCAGCCCTGATTGATATTAATGCCATCGGGATTGTTATGTATCACATATGTCCGGGCCCCCAATGTGTCAAAGACGTTCTTGGCAATCATCCATGCGCTGCCGTTGGCGCAGTCCAGGCCAACCTTTAATCCCTCATAAGAGCGGGTAGCCAGCGATATCAGATAGCCGATATAGCGGTTCCGCCCGATGGCATAATCGACAGTTCTGCCAATCTTCTCTCCTTTTGCAAACGGGATCTCTCCAGTAATGCCATCCAGATACGCTTCTACCTCCAGAATTGTATCTTCCTCCATCTTTTCGCCGTAGTAATTGATCAATTTGATACCATTATCATAATACGGGTTGTGGCTTGCTGAAATCATGATACCGCAGTCGAAGTCCTCCGTTCTCACTACGTACGATACGCTGGGTGTTGTCGTGACATGGAGAAGACAGGCGTCCGCCCCCGAGGCCGTGAGCCCCGCAGCCAGGGCGTACTCAAACATATAGGAGGAACGCCTCGTATCCTTGCCTATTACAACCTTTGCGCGTCCGTCCGCGCGTTTTAATCCATAGTACCAGCCGATAAAACGGCCTGTTTTGTATGCGTGCTCTGCGGTCAGAGTTTCGTTGGCTTCGCCGCGGAAGCCGTCGGTGCCGAAGTATTTTGACATGAGTTGTTCTCCTTTTTTGTTTATTTCCAGCTGACAAGACTGATTATCAGAAGTACAATCATAATTCCCGATGTACTCAGAATAAAGCTTCCAGCAAGTAATTTGCTTTTTCTATATATTCCTTTTCTATATACTACCCATATTGCAAATCCCAATAGAACTCCATAAGTATTATTAAAAATATCATCCAGCTCACACAAACCTGTATGCGTAAAATACTGATATACTTCCACAAAAACGGAAAGAATAAGACCGGCTGAAAATGTACGCAACAATCGTCTGAATACAGACAAGGCGGAGGGCAATATGATTCCCAGTGGCAAAAACAACATCATATTTCCAATGATATCGTACCAATGCCTCCAGGAATGATTTGTCCAGGCATAACGAAAGGTCCAGAACAGGTGAAGATTTAGATTATCCCCCCTATATCTGCCTCTCCCCAGTATTGTGGCGGAGAGTATGGTAAATATCCAAAACATAAGCAGCAGTCTCCAGATATATTCATTTCTTTTTCTGCCTTCAATTAACCATCTTATTATTACTCCAATCAGGATTAATGACAGGCATAATAACGGCACCACATATTCTGAATATGCAAATCTGTATGGATTCCAGATATTCGCCAAGCTTACTCCACCATCCTTATGAATTATTTTTTCTCCATACCATTTTATTTATTATTCCAGTATAGCTCTGTATGATCTTAACCACTTTGGTACTTACATTTTCATCCATATAGCAGGGGACGTTAACCCCGTTATCCTCGTTTTTTATCATTTTAACCGCCATGTCAACAGCTTGGAGAACCTGATCGGCCGTAATACCGGCAAGAATAAAATTTCCCTTATCCAGTGCTTCCGGTCTCTCCGTACTGGTACGGATACAGACCGCCGCAAAAGGTATGCCTACAGACTGAAAAAAGCTGCTTTCCTCCGGAAGTGTTCCTGAATCTGAAACTACTGCAAATGAGTTCATCTGTAAATGATTATAATCAAAGAAGCCCAGTGGTTCATGAATCCGTACTCTGGAATCAAGTGTGAAATCTCTAAGCTCTAAAAACTTTTTACTGCGTGGGTGCATGGAATAAAAAATTGGCATATCATACATATCAGCCAGCTTATTCACCGCGGAAAATAGCTCCATAAAATTCTCTTCAGTATCGATATTTTCTTCCCGATGGGCTGACAACAATATATATCGGCCTTTATCCAATCCCATTTTCTCCAATATTTGACTGTCTTTTATTCTTTCCAAACTGGTATGAAGGACTTCCGCCATCGGACTCCCTGTGACGTATGTCCGTTCTTTTGCAGTTCCTTCAGAATTTAAATATCGTCTCGCATGCTCACTGTAGCATAAGTTTACGTCTGCTATATGATCAACTATTCTACGGTTTGTTTCCTCGGGAAGACATTCGTCAAAGCACCGATTACCGGCTTCCATATGAAAAACGGGAATATGAAGGCGTTTGGCTGCAATTGCTGATAGGCAGCTGTTCGTATCTCCAAGAATTAATAGTGCCTCCGGCTGAATTTGTACCATTAGTTTATAAGATTTATTAATAATATTCCCAATTGTTTCTCCCAAATCTTCCCCCGCAGCCTCCAAATAGTAATCAGGCTCACGCAATCCCAAGTCTTCAAAAAAGACCTGATTCAGACAGTAATCATAGTTCTGACCGGTATGAATCAGTATCTGATCAAAATAGATATCACATTTTTTAATAACTTCAGATAGACGAATGATTTCAGGCCTGGTGCCAACAATTGTCATTAACTTTAATTTATTCATCCACCGTTTCCTCCACATTTAAAAAATAAGTATCTGGATTTGCAGGGTCAAAGCATTCATTACACCACATGAATGTAACCAGATCGGCATTGCCTTCATTTATTATGTTGTGAGTATATCCTGGCGGAATATCTACTACTTCCATTTTTTCTCCAGATACATGATAATTAATAATTTCGTCTGAGCCAACCTTTCTGAATTGAATCAGCCCCCTCCCACTGACCACTAAAAATTTTTCATTTTTTGTATTATGCCAGTGATTTCCTTTTGTAATACCAGGCTTACTAATGTTTACGGAAAACTGGCCACGTTCAGGAGTACGAATAATCTCTGTGAAAGAGCCCCTTTCATCTTCGTTAGTTTTTAGTGGGTAGCAAAAGGAGGTTTTAGGAAGATAGCTTAAATATGTACTGTACAATTTCTTTATAAATCCCCCTTCAGCCATATCCGGAACGGTTTTCTCTTTCCTGCTTTCCCGAAAGGAAAAGATTGCTTCTGCTATCTCCCCCAAAGTTGCCGTATGTTCTACCGGAACACTACAAAAACCATCATTAAGTCTGAACGGTTTCTTCTCCATTGCACAGATAAGTTCTGAAATCACATCATCGATATAGACCAGTTTCAAAACTGTTTCCGGATTGTTTATCTGTATAGGGAGTTCTCGCGCAATATTATAACAAAATGTTGCTATCACACTATTATAATTAGGGCGGCACCATTTCCCAAACACATTAGGAAAACGATATATATACACATCTGCCCCGCATTCTTTTCCATAAGAAAAAAATAAATCTTCTCCGGCTTTCTTACTTTTGCCATAGGGATTGTTCATCTCTGCCTGAATGGAAGACGCAAGCATTACAGGACAGAAGTTTTTATTCTTTTTTAAAACTTCCAGTAATCGGGAAGCAAATCCAAAATTTCCGTTCAAAAAGTCTTCCGGATTTTCAGGCCTGTTTACTCCGGCAAGATTAAAAACAAAATCGCAGTCTTTGCAAAACGCCTCCAAACATTCTTCTGATGTTTCCACATCGTATTCGTAGATTTCATGTCCTCCCCGATTTTTTAATTCTGCTATAAGATTTTTTCCAATGAATCCATTAGCTCCGGTTACTAAGACTCTCATCTATCTGGCCTCCCATTCTGCAATTTCATCACGTATATATGATAACTCGAGTAGTTTTTCTTTCACTTGAGTTAAATTTAGTAATTCCGTATTGCTGGAGTTAAACTCACGAAGTATATTTCTCTCCTTATTTCCCTCTTTAAAATACTTATCATAGTTTAGGTCGCGTTTGTCACATGGCACGCGGTAAAATCCCCCCATATCCAATGCATTTGCGCATTCTTCATTAGTCAAGAGTGTTTCATACATCTTCTCACCATGGCGAATTCCAATGACTTTAATTTCATTTGATGCGTGGAAAAGTTCTTTCACGGCTTGAGCCAATATTTCAATGGTACAGGCTGGCGCTTTCTGAACCATTATGTCTCCTGATTCCGCATTTTCAAATGCAAACATAACAAGTTCCACCGCTTCTTCCAGGCTCATGATAAATCTCGTCATGGCAGGCGCTGTTACTGTCAAAGGCTTCTCTTCTTTAATCTGACTGATAAACAGCGGAATTACCGACCCTCTTGAACACATAACATTCCCATAACGCGTACAGCAGATCGTTGTCTTATCCGGAGAAACAGTTCTGGCTTTTGCTACAATTACTTTTTCCATCATCGCCTTGCTCGTACCCATCGCATTGACAGGATAAGCGGCCTTATCGGTAGAAAGACATATTACCTTTTTCACACCTTCTTCAATAGCAGCATTTAAAACATTTTCAGTTCCAAGAACGTTAGTTCTGACTGCCTCTAAAGGAAAAAACTCACAAGAAGGCACCTGCTTGAGAGCAGCCGCATGGAAAATATAATCTACACCATACATAGCATTTCTAATGCTTCCCATATCACGAACATCACCAATATAAAATTTGATCTTATCACTGACATCTGGAAAGTTTCGCTGATAAAAATGCCGCATATCATCCTGCTTTAACTCATCGCGGGAAAATATGCGGATCTCTTTTATATCAGTAGCTAAAAAGCGGTTTAATACAGCGTTTCCAAACGAACCAGTTCCTCCTGTAATTAACAATGTCTTATTTCTGAATAGACTCATAGTTTTTCTCTCCCTGCTTAATTCTCTCCATAAATATCTCTGGTATAGACCTTATCTGCAACGTTTCTCAATGGCTCTTCCATACGATTCGCAATAATAACTGTACTCGCCCTTGAAAATTCATTAAAATCTTTTATTACAGCGCACCCTTCAAACTTATCACTCTTTAAATTGGGTTCAAAAATAATTACCTTGATATTTTGATTTTGAATATTATCCATTACACCCTGAATTGCAGATTCTCTAAAATTATCTGAGTTCGCCTTCATTGTCAGCCGGTATACGCCAATAACAATATCCTTATTTTCAGGATAACCGGCCCTCCTAAGAACTTGTTCAGCAACAAACGCCTTTCTGGTTTGATTGGAATTAACAATTGCTTTAATCAGATCATTCGGAACGTCCTGATAATTGGCAACCATCTGCTTTGAATCTTTTGGTAAACAGTATCCTCCAAAACCAAAAGACGGATTATTATAATTCATTCCAATTCGGGGATCCATGCTCATTGCCTCAATTATCTGCTTTGAACTAAGTCCTTTACTTTCTGCATAGGTATCCAACTCATTGAAAAAGGCAACTCTCATGGCAAGATATGTATTGGAAAAGAGCTTGACAGCTTCGGCCTCTGTGGTTTTTGCAATAATGACTTTTATATCCTTCTTAATGGCTCCCTGGCACAATAATTCTGTAAAGGTCCTGGCCTGATCTTCCAGATCTATATCATTAACACCCACAACAATACGGCTGGGATACAGATTATCGTATAGTGCTTTTCCCTCCCTTAAAAATTCCGGTGAAAAAAGTAATTTTGCCATTGGATATTTCTGCTGCATCAGCTTTGTGTAACCGATAGGTACTGTTGATTTAATTATAATAACGGACTGGGGATTAATAAGCAGTACCCGCTCAATCACCTGTTCTACCAAAGATGTATCAAAATAATTTCTTTTTTCAATATAATTCGTCGGTGTCGCAATAATTACGTAATCTGCGGATTTATAAGCTTCTTCATCATTTTCAGTGGCAATTAGCTTCAGTTTATGATTTGATAAATAATCTTCAATTTCCTTATCCACCAAAGGTGATTTCCTGTTATTTACCATATTTATTTTTTCTTTTAACACATCCACTGCATACACAGTATTTCTTTGTGCCAAAAGTATCGCATTGGATAAACCTACATAACCAATTCCTGCAACCGCAATCGTAAAAGATCTATTGATCATTTTTCTTTCCTCCAATAAACAAAGTTCCAATAATATATAATGTTATTAACTTAGTACAATTAGCTGCTACTGCTGCTATGCAGAAACCAAGAAGTCCGTATGCATTAAGTAAAACCAGTCCCATACCAACATAGGTAATACCATAAACAAGTTCTTTAATTATCTGAAGCCATGTGGGAGCGAACTTTAATACTGACGACTGTGTCAAACTGCACACGGTACTGATCGTCGCCGCCAGATTTGCTATAAATATATAAGGCGCTGCCTGTTCAAAAACTGTAGGGTATAATAATTTTGTAAAAAATGGTGAAAATATCACAGAAAAAATCACAAAAATCACACCTCCGGCAGCAGCAATCATATTAATCGACCAGAATTTTTTCTTTGTCATAATAAAATTTCTTTGTGCATAATATCCCAAAAGCACACCTGCTATCGGTGTCATAACGATTCCTAATGATTTTCCAAAAAAAGAGGCAACAGTATAAACTGTTACCGCATTTCCCCCCAGTAATGGATAAATAATAAGTCTATCCAAATAAGTAATAAGGGTAGTTGATAAGCCTGTAAATATCAAAATAATGTACTTGATTAGTGTCATCCTAAAAACTGGCGTAGTAGTTATACGCTCCTTTTGCAAGGAACTATTTTTTAGTACATAAATAAGCTGCAACAACTCAGCCAATATAAAAGGAATAACCCAAATATGGAATCCCATTAGAGCCGCAACTCCAACAGCATACCCCACAGCCCCCACAATATTTTGAATCAGTATCTTTTTAAAATCGAGAATCAATCGGAATTCCACACAATAATAGGATCTTACCGTTCCCAGAACAACAAAGACTGCCAAACCAATTACGGTGATAATTGATTGCCTGAAATAGAGACTGCTGATCATACAGGAAAAAACTACAGCAATAAGCGAAGCGAAAAACAACAGACCATTAAAATCGCCTTCCAGATGCTCTCTCTCGTAATCGTTATTAACAATAAGCCTTACATTATTAAGAGTGTTTCCAAATGCGACAATAACGGTATTCGCAATCCCCATTATAGTAAGAAGAGTCCCATATTCCTGATTATTGAACTCCAATGCTAAAAACGGGTAAACAACAACCTGCATAACTCCTGTTAGAATTACAGATGCCAGAATATTATAAAAAAAGTCCTTTGAAATACTCCCAAACCTGCCCTTTGTTTTCATCGCCATACTTTAACTAAAATATTCCTTTCATATCTACACTCGCAAAGTTCTCCAAGGGCAGCTTAACAGGCCTCCCCGTTTTCTGGCTTTGATAAATTGCAAGTACCACTTCCAGTGCATTCTTTCCTGCTACTGCATCCACATACGGTTTTCTGTCTGCTTTAATTGATTCAATTACATCTTTAAATAAACTTATGTGTCCGTTCCCATAGACATTAGACGCAGCTTCTTCTAATCCCTGTTTCTTTATGTCCTCATCAGACAGATCGGCAAAATTCCACACATCAATATTATTAGCTGATGTGCCCCCCCAGTTTAACGGTCCCTTTTTCTCCAAATAAATATAAAGTCTCTTCCAGATTTTTAGGATATACATTTGTTGTCCCCTCAATAGTAGCAACAGCCCCGTTCTTAAACTGAAGAACTGCCATACCGACATCCTCTGCTTCCAGGTAATTATGAAATTGTTGTCTTGTAACTCCATAAACGGTATCAATCTCATCTCCAAGCATCCAGCGAAGAAGATCGATACCATGAATGCACTGATTCATTAGAGCTCCACCATCCTGCTCCCATGTTCCTCTCCATGGTGCCTGTTCATAATAGCTACGCCCCCGGTTCCATCTCACATGAACTGAGCCGTGTGAGATGCGTCCAAAACGCCCCGCTTCCAGAACCCGTCTCATTTCCTGTACTGCAATATTAAAACGATTTTGATGGCAGGCCGAAACCTTTACACCATTTGCCTCAGATCGCCTGATTATTTCCTCAGCATCAGAGATATTCATTGCCATTGGCTTTTCTATAATAATGTTTATTCCATGATCAATACAATAGAGAGCGATCTCTGCATGAAGACCGCTTTCCGTAGCAATGCTGATAAGTTCTAACTTATTCTCCTCTATCATTTGTTTATAATTTTCATATCGTTTAATTGAAAGATCTTCTTCTAAATCATATTTTTTTAGAAGTGTATCTATATGATCCGTACTTATATCACAAACCGCTACGATTTCCAGCTGATTGCTTAAAGCCGCTTTAATATGATTAGCAGCAATACGCCCACATCCGATTAGTGCATATCTCATTATATTTTCCTCTTATGAATTCATTATATTTTTGACAAAACCTATAAATTTCTTATGCTCAATTGCGAAATTCCCACTTACCGATGATCCATCAGCAACATTTTTTGTAACTACAGCTCCCATATTTACCCTGGAATCATTCCCTACAGTAATTCTGTTTGCAATAGAAGCATTTAACCCAATCCAGGTACGATCGCCAATAGTCGTATTGCCTCCAATTGCTGCATTGGAGGCAATCAGGGTGCTTTCCCCCACTTTAACACCATGGGCAATGTAGCAATGAGCATCTATTTTAGTATGATCACCGATAAATGTAACATCGTCCTTCCAAATTCCTTTTGCAATTTGTGTAAATGGATATATTTCAACAGAATTTCCAATGACGGCACAGCCTTGATCAGACAGTCCTTCCATAATTCCGGAATTGGCTCTTGCAAAGGAAAAGCTTCGACCGCCAATCACTACATTGGAATGGATAATACTGTTATCGCCGATTGCTACATTTTCATGAATGACCACAAATGGTTCAATAACAACATTTCTTCCTATCCGCACATTTTTACTAGCAATTGAAACCTGATGACTAATGGTACAGCCTTCACCTATCGTAGTCTCCATGTTCTTTTTTTCACCTTTCGCTACATAATGGTTATAAATCTGGTGAAATAAAAATTTTGGTTCATCCGACACTATAATCCCTTTTACATGAGAAGGCAGTTTATCAATTAAATCTGCTTTACAGATCATACAAACCGCATTCGGATTAATTTGAGGAATAAATTTTTCTTTTTCCATAAAACTCAAAAAAGGTTCTGTCACTTTGGAAGTGCAGTAATTCATATCTTCAAATTCCGCATCACAAATTATTCGTGCATTTTTTCCTATAGGTACTTCTGATAATTTCATCCCTTACCCCTTATAACTGTTTACAGTTTTAATTACACTTTGAATTTCTTCATCCGTCAGTTCCGGAAACATCGGAATAACAAGGCTGTTTTCCGCAATATTTTCTGCATTTGGGAAATCTCCCTTTTTGTATTTCAAATTCTCAAATACTTTTTGTAGATGCAGCGGAACCGGAAAATATACTCCACTGGATATTCCACAATCCTCAAGATACTTTCTCAGCTTGTCCCGCTTCTCTGTAACCAAAAGATATACATAATAAATATGAGTATTGTACTCCGCTATAAATGGTTTTTTTACCAGCTGATTTGTTATTTTTTCGTTATACATAGCTGCAATTTGGCGTCTTCTTTCATTCCAGCCGTCCAGATAGTCCAGTTTTACGTTTAGAATAGATGCCTGCAATGCATCAAGCCGTGAATTATATCCCACAACAAAGTTGAAATATTTAGGAAGATTCCCATTAAAATCTACTTCTGGTTGCGATATATCTGTTCCCTTCTGCAATCCATATGTGAAGTATCCGTTCATTCCGCTGCCGTGAACCCGCAATGCCATACACTGTTTATAAATTGCTTCATCACTGGTAATGATCATGCCTCCGTCACCTGCAGCTCCAAGATTTTTAGTTGGAAAAAAGGAGATGCAGCCTGCATCTCCCATACTTCCAGCTTTTTTTCCCTTATATTCTGCCCCGGCTGCCTGTGCCGCATCTTCTATCACTTTTAGCTTATATTTTTGAGCGATACTGCATATTACGTCCATATCTGCACATTGACCATACAAATGGACTGGAATGATTGCTTTTGTTTTCTCCGTAATCTTTTCTTCTATTTGAGCAGTGTCCATCAGATATGTATCTGATGTGCAATCAACAAATACTGGAATTGCGCCAACAGCAGCGATGGATTCAGCAGTGGAAAAAAAGCTCATTGCTGTAGTAATGACTTCGTCTCCTGCTTTTACACCACAGGCCCTGAGCGCAATAACAAGCGCATCCGTACCATTCCCAACACCTATTGCATATTTCGTTCCACAATAGTCAGCAAACTCTGTTTGGAACCTCTCCACAGACTCACCGAGTATGTATGATCCAGAATGTAAAACCTCCAGAGCCGCCTGATCTAACTCCTCCCGAATTGATTCATACTGCCTTACAACATTCATTGATGGTATCATTTTTATCCTCCGTTCATTCATATAATCTTCTAGCTAATGTTTTATAATCAAAAAATTTTTCTGCTATGGCTCTTGATATCATTTTCATCTCATCAATATTTACTTTTCCCAAAGATATGGCCGTCAAAGCGTTGCTGGCCTCCTCCATATTATTAATAAGCCAGCCATTCCCGTTTACAAATGGCCGATATTCTTTTAAATTATTTAGAATTACTACACTATTTCTACAAATTGCATTTTGTGCTATGGCAGAAACTTTTCCCGGCTGAACATAAATATCACATGCATTTAAATATCTGTTTAATTCATTGCCATCGCGCCACCCCAGATATCGGACTCTGCTGTCCTCAGCGATTAATGCTTCCACCTTTTCTTTAATATCTACTGATAAACTGCCTATTAAAATAAAAATTAATTTATCATTTTTTATTTTCTTAAATGTTTCCAGCATTTCAACCAGCTTTTTATTTTCATCAAACTTTCCAGCCTGAAGGAACAAGATATTGTCAGCTCTTAAATTAAGTTCTTTTATAACATTGTTTTTTGCCTGGTCTAACTCCTGACTGGATGGCAGGTTGCCTCCCAATGAATAAAATTCTATTTTTTCTTCTGGCAGTTTATACACTTCTCTAAGAAAATCTCCGCATCCTATAGAAATATAAAATACTTTTTCAATATATGGTAAAGCGTTTTGCAGATAGAATCGATACAGTAGTCCATGTAAAATGCCTTTAGACAATAAATTTGTACCTGATGTATAGTAATCTGCATGTGAATCTATATATATTTTCACATTATTATGATTTTTTTTATATCGGCACAATGTTTTAATTTCTAATGAGCTGGTTCCATGAAACAAGATAACATCTGGCATAAATGCCTCAATCATATCGTACAGACCATCAATACAGTGGAATTTTTGATTAATAAAACGGATACCAAAATCTTTATATTTTCTGCGTTTTACTAAAATGTTATCTTCGTTAAGGTAATCCCTGGGTTCTGTATAATATCCTTGTTTGTTGTCATTATTTTTAAATGTATAAGTAGATGCTATAATCAACACTTCGTGGCCGTCTAATTTATTTTGTCTTGGTAAAATATTTTCCTGATAGTTATAGTGATCTATGTAAAAAGCAGAGATACAACAATGCAGAATTTTCATTCCTTTATGATCCTCCACTCAATTTATAATGATTTATTAATACCTCTGGATCGAAAAAATCATTTCCATATTTTAACAGTTCTTTTTCATCCCAGTTCCACCACCCGATTCTCATCAATTCCTCAATCATTTCGTCTGAAAATCTTTTTCTAATTAGCCGTGCAGGGTTACCTCCCCATATTTCATACGGACCTATATTTTTAGTAACCACAGCCCCCATTCCAATCACAGCGCCGTCCGATACAGATATTCCAGCTTTAATTTTAACACCATTGGCGATCCACACATCGTTGCCTATTACAGTTCTTTTATATGGATTAAACTCTTTATTTGAAAAATTTCGTTTAAGCGCATTAGAACCTTTATAGAATACTGGAGAAGTCGAGACAAAAGCGCTTGGGTGCTCTCCTCCACCGATTATGCAATCACCTGCAATGGAGCAGAAAGAACCTATTGAAGTATTAATAATTGTCGCATTATAACCAATGTATGAGTAACGTCCCACCTCAACATCTAATAACTGGCTTCCGCCGAATATTTTAACTTGTTTTTGAAACGAACAATGTTTAATAGATGTGAACCTTAGCCTTTTAAAAATTTTAGGTAAATAGTACATATCAATCCTCTTCTAATTGTTTTTGGTATTATCCGTTACTTTTTAAAGTCGAATATTTGATATTACTAAAAGCAAAGACAATGCCAATAAACAGCCATGCTCTTTCATTTATTAAATAAGAACTTGAAAAAAGCAACGATATCAATCCCGTTGCAAATGCACAGTAAAAAGCAGTTATAATCTGATTATTAATCAATTCTAAATGCTTAATACTTTTATATACTTTTATAAAAAAAGCGAACAAAATAGCGCCTCCAAATACGCCTCCAAATTGATACAATATTTCAAAAAACAAATTATGTGCATACTGACCACTGATTGCAGAGGAACCTGAAAAATTTTGGTTTAAGATTACTCTGTCAGCATAAAGTCCATGTGGCAGTATGATATTTCTTTTAATCTCCTCTATCAGTATCTCGTAATAACTATTCCTATTGGATAAATCAAATAGGTTCCCATTTTTTAATAAAATCAGGGTTCTCGAGGTCGAGTTTATGGAGAGCATATAATCCAGAATTTCATCTCTTGCAAAATAAACCAGTATAGCTGCAAGTGAAAAGGCGCCGCAGGCGATAAGCTTCTTATACAAAGGAAACTGAGCTAACTGAATCCATATAAAAATGATTATTGAGACAGCCATACAGGCAACGGGACCTCTCGCTCCCATAACAATTAACTGGATTGTTAAAAAAGTGGATATTATTAGTTTTAGAACTCTTCCCTGTTTTCGTTGTATCATCATAATTAATATTAGCGTTGTTGGAATTAATATATTGTATGAAAAGGTCATGTAGCCTTCCCGCATACCATATTGATCCAGACTTCCCATATTGGCATAAACAATACAATAAACTATTACCAGTACATAATATTTTTTTATTGAATTCCATAGGCCTTCATCAATTTGTATATTTCTGGCTAAATAAAACCCTACGAGACATCGGCTGATAAAAATCATACTTCCCGATAATAATAAGGAAATAACATCACTTCCATTAACAAGGAGGCTGAACAATGCAAAGACAATGTATAAAATCCCCATTCCCAACAGGTTATTTACCCTTTTTTTATTACAGGCATCCATACAGACAAAAAATAAGATCAATAAATAAATTCCATTTCTGCACAGGTTTGTCACCATTGTATTACCAGTAAAAATTCTAATCAGATCAATGATCATGACAGAATTTATAAAAAGACAAAATACTTCTCTTTCTATATTAATTTTCAATCGAAATGTTCCAAATTTCAGTACCATATTCTACCCTCAAATATCAATCACAAGCTAAAAATCAGTTAATGTTTTTACTGTTTTTTATACACATGATATATTTACCAACGCATTTCTCCCGACTGATATTTTCTTCTACGTATTTTCGTGCATTCCTGCCATACTCCTGTAAATATTCTCTGTTAGAATATAAATACTTGATATTAGAACTTAATCCCTCCCAGTCTTCAGCATGATTAAACATTCCAACCTTTTGACTATTTATTAATTTCTCCATATCAGTATCTGAATCAAAACTGGCCAAAACCGGCGTACCTGCCGCCATAATACTCCAGGTCTTACTCGGCATTGCGCTGCTGCCAAACCCCTTCTTACACGGAACAATTGAAACATCGCCTAAACTATATACATAAGATACCTCTGAATACGGCTGGATCGGAAAAAAGCTAAGATTACAGAGATTAAGCTCTGCCGCCATGTTTTTGTATTCTTCCTCCTGGGCTCCCTTACCAAAAATCAAGAATTTAATATCACTGCAGTCCTTCAAAACTTCGGCGGCTTTTATTATCACCTCAATATTTTGTGCATACCCCAGATTTCCCGCATAAACAACATTAAAATTTTCTCTGGATAGTCCAAACTTTTCATACATATAGTTTTGATCTTTCGGAATTGGTTTTACTACGTTTCCATCGATCCAGTTGTTAACAATTTCTATTTTTGATTCGGGAACCCCTTTCGTCATGATGTTTGTTTTCATGTCATTAGAGATAACAATAATCTTATCCGCATTTCTATATGTAAAATTTTCAATAACTCTGCCCATTCGATATACTGCTGATCCTTTTTTTGCTATCCCGGTTCCTACCAGCGAATCCGGAAAAACGTCCTGCAAATTGTATACAAAAGGAATATGCATTACTTTTTTTATGATTGCTGCTGTTGCTCCCTGAGTGGGCGGCGTGCTCTGGACAAAGATAACATCAGCTTTAGAAGATATACTTTTCAAAATAAATACTGCGTTCATTAATATATAACGAGCCGCCCGCCCAATCACGCTCTTCCCTTCTTTTGGAATGCCGATTCGATGTATTCTTAACCGGCCATTACACCTTACTTCTACTTTATGGTTTTTATATTTATTTCGTACTTCATCGCTAACGCCTCTTGTAGGCAATGGTACAAATAAATCAACATCAATCCCGGAACCAGCCATATCCTCATAAAGATTTGTCGATAAGTATAAACTCGCTGCAACCTCTGGTTCATAATATGCGCTGAAAACGATTGCTTTCATATCACTCCCTTTATTCATATGTGATCCCTATTTCTTTTATTGCGTTTTCACATTTTTTCATTGCTTCTGCCGCGGAATCAGCCTGTGCAATAACAAAGCCAATACGGTCAACGCTGCTTCTCACCTGTTTGATGTGTTCTCCTACTCCATGAACAATACTGATCTGCTTTATTCCTTCAATTTTACCAGCGTTCTGTACACCTTCTATCTTTTGTATAACCCCTTCTTGACTTTCTAAATAGCGAATAGCTGAGGCTTTAAAATGCTTTGTTTTATAATCTGGCGTTTCTCCAAGAGCTATTTTAATACAACACTCAACCATATTGACTCCTGTCGATAACGGCACTAAATGTGTTGTGATATTATCCCCACCAAGTCTGGCGCCTAATTCTATAATTTTAGGTCCCTCACTGGTCACTTTTATTTCCGTGTGTGAAGGCCCATTTTCAATACCGATTGACCGATTTGCTGCTACAGCCACTTCCATAATTTTCAGTTGAATATCGGCCGGCAGCATAGACGGTTGACTATGCCCCGTCTCTACAAAGTAGGGAGCACCTGTCGTCATCTTGTCTGTAATCTGAATCACGTGGCATTCCCCATCTAAGCTTAACGTTTCTACGCTTACCTCCGGCCCCTCTAAATACTCCTCAACAACTAAATCTCCAGAACGGGAATATTTTTTACTATACTCATAAGCTCTATCCACCATTTCTTTCTCATAGCTTTTAAGGAGATTTACACCTCTGCTTCCCGAATTATCTGCGGGCTTAATAATACATTGACAGCCATGTCTCTTTATTTCATTAACAGCTTTGAAATAATCTTCTTTGCTGGAGGCTTTAAAATACATTGGTATCGGTACACTATGAGAATATAACGCATCTCTCATTGCAGCTTTATTCGTCGCTTTTAATGCAGTTTCTTCAGTAACACCCGCCAATCCAAGTTCTCTCGCTACAACTGCAATTGTTCTGATCGGCATATCACTCGCCAACGTCATAATTCCATTAATACCGTGTCTTTTTGCAGCCTTTAATACTTCTAAAGTATCTGTTGTACTAATAACTTCACGATCGATTCCTTCTTCGGCAAATCCTGCTGCATTGGGATCCATATCAACTGCAATTACAGACAATCCCATCTCTTTTGCTTTTTTTATAGCGGGTAATTGCAATATGCCAGCCCCTAAAATCATAATTTTTTTCATTGCTTTTTTGCCCTCTCAGCCTTTGTCAACCCGATAGATATTTTTACGAAAGAGTACCGTTTTTACTGTCATGCAAATTATCTTTACGTCGAAAAGAAACGACATATGTTCAACATAGTAAATATCGTTTTTCAGTTTTTCTTTCGTACCTACTGCATTACGATTAATTGCCTGATTATAACCTGTTACTCCAGGACGAACTTTAAGTATTTTCCTTTCTTCCTCACTATACTGACTGAAATAGGAAGCACTATCAGGCCTTGGACCAATCAAAGCCATATCTCCTTTTAAAATATTAATCAGCTGGGGTGTTTCATCAATACTGGTCTTCCTCGCAAACTTTCCAAATTTTGTAACTCTTGGATCATCTACGGAATTATAAGTTGACCCATCTTCAAGGCGTAGGTCCGGTGCATTCATTTTCATACTGCGCAGTTTGTACATCTTAAATGGTTTACCAAATCGCCCAGTACGATCCGCCAGGTAAAAAACCGGTCCGCCGTCTTCCAGCTTAATACAAATAGCGGATGCAAGCAGAATGATTCCCAAAAACGGCATTCCTATCAAAGCAAGTATAAAATCAATTACCCGTTTTACTTTTATATACATAGCTCAACTCCTCAGGCTGTAACATATTAATAATGAAATAATTCCTTATACTTTCCGGCATCAATATCTTTTTTATAATCTCTCATCATAACTTTAAAATCTGCATATTCTGGAACAAATCCAAAATCTCTTTTTGATTTTTCCATAGAAAACAGATATGATGGTGTACTATTCAGTATCTCCGGTTTATAAACAACTCTTGACTTTTTATCTGGACTCAAAGCAAATAAATCCGCAATTACTTCTGCCTGTTCCTGTAATGTTACACCTCTCCCAGATGTCATATTATAAAGGCCACTGGTCTTTTCACTCTGCATTGCTAAATAGAATGCATGAGCCACGTCTTTTACGTATACGACATCCCTGCTTAAATCCTTATTTCCAAAAACAGTGATATCCTCTCCAACAGCTGCCTTATCCATAAAAATCTGAAGTCCGGACTTGACATAGGTGCCGTTGATAAATAATGATCCATGGGGCCCCACGCCATAAACGGGAGGAAGACGGAAACAGGCATTTTTCATACCATGCTGCTGATTATAGTATTCCATAACATCGCAGGCTGCATTTTTCGACATCACATAAATTGCATGATCGCCTGTATAAAGTCCTCCCCGCGGTTCTTCCTCTGTTAACGCCCGATCCGCGGTCCACGATTTTCTGACATCGGCGTAGGAGGAAGTTGAAATTACCCTTTTTATTTTATTTTTTCTGCAGTACTCCAATACATTAATTGTACCTATTGTATTTATGTTAAAATAATCGGCTGCATTTTCATCTTCATCCAAATTTACCTGTGCATTTGCAGGCAATAGTCCAGCTAATAAAATTACACCTTCCACCCCGTGCCTGGGAAGTTCTTCAAAATCTTCTTTTCGAACAAGATCCAGATTTTTATAACACACGTTTCTATTTTCATAATATGAGCGAAATTTATTGTTACGCCCGGTAACAAGTACTTCACACCCCTGTTTCAGAAATTCCTCAACGGTATGAACTCCAATAAAGCTAGATGCACCGATAATAATATACATAGACGGTCTTCCTCCATAATATTTACACTATATTTTCTGTTACTACAGTCCTAAAAATTTCCATGACATACTCCACATCCTGATCCGTCAATCTTGTATGAAGAGGAAGACTAATCAAATTATGATAATAATCATAGGCATTCGGAAAGTCTTTGATATCCCACCCCAACGCTTTATACGCTGACATCATAGGCAACGGCTTATAGTGCACGTTAGCAGCAACACCTCGTTCTGCAAGCTTAATTATGATCTCATTTCTTTTCTCAATACTGATTTCCGGAATTCTTACCATATAAAGATGACCGGAACTACTATGGCCTTCTCCGTAATGTTCCAGATGCTTTATGCCCATTTCATCACACATGGCATCATATTTTACAATAATTTCTTTTCTTCTTGCCAACATCGCGGGATACCGTTCCAACTGTTTCAAACCAATGGCTGCTGTAATATCTGTCATGTTGCATTTATACCAGGCACCAACAATATCATATTCCCAGGCGCCAAGTTGAGTTTTTGCCAGCGCATCTTTTGACTGGCCATGAAGTGAAAACAACTGATACTGGTGATATATCTCCTCATCGCTGACTGAAGGTATGGAACGCCAGGTAGATGCACCACCTTCTGCCGTTGTAAAATTTTTTACTGCATGAAACGAAAAGGACGTAAAATCTGCTATTTCACCTGCCATTTTACTATGCCTGCAAGCCCCTAATGCATGTGCGCAGTCAGCAACAATAGCTACTCTGCCGATTGCTGCCTGTATCTTATTTTGGGGTCTGAAAATATTTTTTTTATTTTCAGCCACTTGAAAAATGCGCTCATAATCACAAATAATACCGCCAATATCTACCATAACAATTGCTTTTGTTTTCTCTGTTATAGCTGCTTCTACGGCCTCATAATCCATCTCAGTGCTATTTGGCTGTGAGTCTACAAAAATAACCTTTGCTCCCACATGTAATACTGCTGACGCAGAGGCTGTATATGTATAGGCTGGCACTATGACCTCATCCCCCTCACCAATTCCAAGAAGACGAAGATTCAATTCTTCTGCTGCTGTGGCAGAATTTAAGCACACAACCCTGTTTGTATGGCAATACTCTGCCAGATTTCTTTCTAATTGCTTTGTACGAGGGCCAGTAGTAATCCAGCCGGAGCGCATTGCTTCACAAACTTCTGCAATTTCCAGTTCACTGATATCCGGCGGGCTAAATAAAATATTTCTTTTTTCCATTTCTTTTCCTTCTTTGATCTAAAATTTCACCCCTAATTTTTCTCCAGTATCTCCAATCCAACCTCCACTCTCTGTATTCTTCCAAACATAACAAGTTCCAACCATGCCTTTCGCCTGTGTCTGTCTATCTTACAGATAGCGCCTTCCAGCTCTTTTAAAGGTCCCTCCAGTATTTTCACTTGATTATCTGCAATTAAGCCTTTTGATATGGTTACGATCTGCTCTTCTTTACCCAGCCTTTTTAAAATGGCTATTTCCTCCGAAGTTAATGGAACAATTGCACTGCCAGTTCCCAAAAGTTTTGTAAGACCCATAACTCGTTTCAATTCTCCGAAAAGTAAATCCACATCCTGGCTGTCAGCAAATACGTAACCTGGGAACAGCGGCATCATTTCCTTATGCCACTGCCCCATATAGCGCTTTAATTGTTCCTGATAAGGTATAAAGCACCGTTCCATTGCATGATGGTCAACCAGCCTCTCACATTGCGTTCGCACAGATTCCTCTGTTCCAGCCCTTACCTGTATCACATACCACATTTCTTAAATCCCTCGTTTTCTCCTGTGCACGCTGGAATGTATCAACAATAATATCTCAGTTTAGAAAATCCCGTCTCCAGGGCATGCTTCGCCACTCCGTCATCTTACAGGCGGATTTCTAAACATATCTTTTGTCATCCAAATAATATAAAACGCGGCAAAGCGACGATTTTATCCAATTGGATTTTATTCTTTCTTTTTCTATTAACTGATAACATTCTCCTGAAGATAATTTACTGAAGATAATTTACTGAAAATGATACTCCGGTATAATCTTCTGAACCAGCTGCCTCATATCCCCAGTCTCTTTCCACGCAGCTTCGTCAAGTCCAGCCAATTCTAACTCGAATTTTTCATAATCCATCTCAATCGGCTTCCCAATAAATATCCGGCTGTTCTTCGTCCCCTGCAGCCCTTCCTCCGCCATCAAAAGCTCTTCATACATCTTTTCTCCTGGCCGAAGTCCCGTAAACACAATATCGATATCTTTATATGGCTCATATCCGGAAAGACGGATCAGGTTTTCCGCCATATCCAGAATTCTCACAGGCTCACCCATATTAAGGACAAAGATTTCTCCGCCTTTTGCATAAGCCCCAGCCTGCAGAACCAGACTTACGGCTTCCGGAATGGTCATGAAATATCGGATGATTTCCGGGTCCGTGACGGTTACGGGGCCGCCGTTTTCGATCTGTTTCTTAAATAATGGGATCACACTTCCATTGCTCCCCAGCACGTTGCCAAACCTCACCGCGACAAATTCCGTGCTGCTCCTGCTGTTGCACATCTGGATCACCATTTCACAGAGGCGCTTGCTGGCTCCCATGATATTTGTGGGATTGACTGCTTTATCGGTGGAAATTAAGACGAAATGCTTCGTCCCGTACTTCATGGCCGCTTTGGCAGTTTTGTATGTTCCAATGACATTATTCTTGATTGATTCATTTGGACTGTCTTCCATGAGCGGTACATGTTTATGCGCCGCAGCGTGATACACGATGTCCGGACGGTATGTATCAAAAATAGAGTCCAGCCGGTTCGTATTTCTTACGGATCCAATCAGGGTGACGAGATCCAGTTCCGGATAGTTCCGCTTTAATTCCTGCTGAATCTCATAAGCGTTGTTCTCATACATGTCAAATATAATCAGGCGCTTTACCTCGTGGCCGGCCAGCTGTCTGCACAGCTCGCTGCCGATGGATCCGCCTCCGCCTGTTACCAAAACCACTTTCCCTTTTACGTATCCCATAATCTCATTTAAACTGACCTTTATGGGTTCCCTGCCTAAGAGATCATCGATTTCCACATCACGCAGCTTGGAGATGCTGACTTCACCACTCATTAACTGATACAGACCTGGGAGTATTTTCAGGCTGCATTTCGTTCTCTGGCAGATCTCCAGAATCTTTTTCCGCTCTACACCGGTAACGGTGGGTATCGCAATATAGATCTCCTCAATATTGTACTTTTCCGCTAACTCGGGTATCTCCTCCCGTGTCCCCCGGATCGGTACGCCATTGATATATTTCCCGTTTTTATTCCGATCGTCATCTATGATACAGACCGGTATACCAGGTGCTTTTTCGCTGCTGTTTAACTCTTTTATCAGAAGAGTGCCCGCCTGGCCGCCGCCGACAATCATGATCCGCTTTTTTACCGCGGCATCCCGCTTTCTTCCCAGATGTCTTCCTGCCAGCCGCAGCGCCCGGTAGCTCATACGGCTGATTCCCACAAATGCCGTTATAAATAAAAGCCATAAGATATGGTAGCTTCTGGGCACCTCGATGCTTAAGAATCTCATTCCCAGGATTTGCAGAATAAACGTTACGCCACAGGCCGCAACAATGGATTCCAGCTCGATTATCCCGGCGCTGCTCCACATAATGGAATACAGGCGGAACAGCGCGAATACAAGAACGGTCGTCACCGTCAGAATCACACTGTATGATGTGACTGCGCTTATATATTGTGAGGGTATGGATTTTGTAGACAAATCAAACCGGATCCAAAGAGCTAAAAATGAGCAGATCTGAATCATGCAGATATCGTAGATAAGAAATAATACCGATCGGAACCATTTATTTGCTATAATACGTGTCTTTATCATTTTATCCCCTTCGTATCCTACTTGCGCCGTCTGGAACGCTTTGCCTGTTTTTCTTCGCTGCTGACAGACGCCGTGTTCACTTCCGTGTTTTGTTCACTCTTTTTTGCCTTATCACTGCTGCCGCTGGCCCCATAGCCGTAATACTTCCCATAGTACTTACTGTAATACCCGCTGTAATAGCCTTTATTCTCCTGGTCCACCTTGTTAAGAACCGCGCCCAGGATCCGGCATCCGCTCTTCTCCAGCTGGCCTTTTACCTTTTGAACCATCTTATAGCTGATGACTCCGCTCTCCACCACGATAACCGCTCCATCCACATTTCGCGCAATGATCGCCGCGTCAATGACACTGCCCAGAGGCGGGGTGTCGATCAGTATGTAATCATAGTTTCCCCGCTGTTCGCTGAGCATCTCCTCAAACCTGGCATTTCCCAGAAGCTCCGCCGGATTCGGTGTGGACGGTCCGGCGAAAATCACTTCCATGTTTTCTATGTTTGTGCTGTAGGTGACATTTTCGGCGGATTCCTGGCCTACGAGATAATGGCTCAGGCCTCTTGTCTCCCGGTCGACGCGGTAATGACCCATCAGGACGGATTTGCGCATATCCGCGTCCAGCAGAAGCACCCGTTTCCCATCCTCGGCAAATGATCTCGCCAGCTGGAATACGACTGAGGTTTTTCCCTCGTTGGGAATGGTGCTGGTAAACAGGATCACCCTCTGGTCGTCGCCGCAGAATGTGATGTTGGTTCTCAGCGTTTTGAACGCTTCGTTTGTCCGGAAATCCAGCTGCGGTATTTTCTTAAATTCTACCTTCTGCATTTACTCCACCGCCCTTCTTCCCCATTTGCTTTTCTTCTTTTTTCGTCTCTCATTTTCTTCAAATTCCGGTATCTGCCCCAGCGTGTTGAGGTCCAGATAGCGCTCGATGTCTCCGGCATTCCGGATGCTGTCGTTCATCAGATACAGCAGAATAATGATGCCTGCCGCTGCGATTCCTGCCGCCAGTCCGCCGAGTACCGTATTCTTTCTCACATTGGGACTGGAAGGCGCTGTGGGGAGATTTCCCTCTTCCACAATTTTGGGCGGCACCGAGTCCATGATCTCGGCAATGCGCGCTACCGACACCGATGCCATCTCATCGGCAATGGCCCGTGCTGTCTCTGGATTTGTATCCCTGGCTGAAATAGTCAGAATTCTCGTATCGGCCGGATTGTTGACCGTAATTTTCCCATTTAACTGCTGATAACTCATGTTTAATCCCAGATTCCTTGTCACCTGCTCAAGAACCGGGCGGCTGGTCACCAGCACCTTATAATCCTTTGTCAGCTGTGTTCCCAACTGAAGATCTGACAGCGATGTAATATTGTTTGTCTTGTTTAATATGTAAATCATGGTGGAAGAAGTGTAAACCGGTTCCACCAGGGTTGTGGTGTACAGCATGGCCGCTGCCGCCCCCACGACAACCGCCAGAATCATAATCCACAGTCTTCTTTTCATCACCCAGAAAAGCTGCAGCAAATCAATCTCTATCTCATCGTCTCTTGTATCTTTCATCGTTCTCCCTCTGAAATTCTTATAGTATCCGGCCCTCCAGCAGCCTCGCAGGATTTTCATAGAGCACACGCTCCACAAGCTCGTGACCACAGTGGCGTTCCAGCCATTCCACCGCCTTTCTCATCCGCGGCGGTTTCCTGTCCGCGCCATGTGCATCCGTGGAAATCAGCTGGACATAACCGGCTTTCATCAATTTTCTGTACCAGACCATCCGCACGTCCGGAATCCGCTGAAAAAAGCACTCTGTGTTCATCTGAATCACAATTCCCAAATCACGCAGTTCCTCTATTCTCTCCACGCTCTGATACAGGCAGACATATCGCTCCACATGTGCCAAAACCGGGATATAACCCTTTCTCACCACGCGAGAAAGCCCCTGAAACATATCCTGGTATCTTACCCCCTGATAGAATTCCAGAAGCACGTACTTGGTATCTGCTATTGTAAATATTTCGCCCTGTTTTAACAGTTCCTCCACGCCGGAAACATAGAGCACTTCGTTGCCGCAGTAATACTTTATGCCTTGAATCCCTGCATTTTCAGCGGCCTCTTTGACCTCATTCATTCGTTTTACAATGGCTTCCTTCTCCGCAGAAACCTTCCCCGGTGTATAGTGAGGGGTAAATACGATATGGCTGATTCCTTCATCCCACGCCATCTGAACAGCACGCAGAGACTCCTCCAGAGAAACGGCGCCGTCATCTATTCCATAAAGCAGATGGCAGTGGAGATCAAATAGACCGAGCGGCATTTTTGTACCCCCCCCCC
>OBXM01000047.1_pt1 | contig 163274 bp, 118 predicted proteins | sample 1538141 | NCBI WGS metagenome assembly OBXM01 (sample SAMEA2580153, study PRJEB22360) | human gut metagenome | biome: human gut; feature: human-associated habitat; material: faeces | place: Denmark | collected 2008/2010 | reverse complement strand
GGCCCGCCTTCTGCCTCTGACGGGCCTTACGGTAGAAAATCCTTACAGTGAAGAGGGAATCGCCGCATCCATTCGCCTGGGAACCGCCGCTGCCTGGGAGGACGCCTCAGCCTTTCTGTATTTTGTGGCCGACCAGCCCTATACAGAGCCCGCCGTTATCGCTGCCTTTGCATCGTCCTTTCTCAAAAGCGGCAAAACGATCGGCTGTACTGCCTCCAATGGCCGGCGGGGCAGCCCCACAGCCTTTTCCGCCTGCTACCGGCAAAACCTTATGGGGCTAAAGGGCGACAAAGGAGGCCGCCAGATCATGGAGTCCCGCCCGGATGAGATCTGGATCATGGAGACAAAGGCGGATCAGCTGTGGGATATTGACCGGGCGGAGGATTTGGATGCAGATAAAATGAAAAAAGACGCAGACCGAGGCAGGATACAAGGGGAAAAGGAGAAGGAAGATGCATAAGAAAGATGGGAAAAAAAACAAGAAGAGGGGATGGAAAAGGAAACGCTCAGGCAAAGCGCTGGCAGCCGCAGCCCTGCTTTTGGGGGCGGCCATTCTTTTTTCCTGCGGATTTGCAAAAACCTCTCAGTACGCCGGGGGCGGACGGGGATATCTGCGGTCTGCCACCTATTATTCCGATGACTGGGTGATCAATTTCTGGAACAGTGAAAGCTGCCATATGGAGGAGGAACTGGCTCAGATTGCAGCAGACGGGTTTAACAGCATCATTCTGGCTGTGCCCTGGCGGGAATTTCAGCCTCAGACCCGTCCCATATCCTATGAGGATTACGCGTGGGCAAAACTGGACCGCGTGATGGAAATGGCTGCGGCCCAGGATCTGGGGGTGATCCTGCGGGTAGGCTATACCTGGGATTATGCCGGTTCGGACAATATTTTAACGCGCTATGAGCGCCTTCTGTATGATGAGGAGATACGATCCGCCTGGCTTTCCTACGCCGCCCGCCTTTATGAGAGGGCCAGCGCTCACGAAAATTTCTGCGGCGGTTTTCTTACCTGGGAGGATTTCTGGAATTTTACGGAAAACTGCGCCGGATATGGAAATGGAATTACCGGGAGAAAGATGGCAAAGCAGGTGGGATATACCGCCTATGCCAGGGAGCGCTACAGCCTTAAAGAACTGAGCGCTTTCTATGGGACGGATTTTTCCGATTACAGCGAGATCTATCTTCCTGAAAAAGAGTCCTACGCAAGGAAGGTACTCTTTGAATTTTATGACGCATTTTTACAGAAACTTTTAAAAGAGACTCAGGCTGTCTTTCCCGATCTTTCCATGGAGGTGCGTCTGGATACGGATGCTGTGAAAAAGGCGGATGGTTCTCTGGAAGGCGTGCCGCACTGGAATACCTTTGGCTGCGGCGATGCTTCCTATACCGGCATCATGTACAGCGTTCCCATGGGCTTTGCAAATGCGGGAGAGAAGGTCACGGCAGAGGAAGCGCTTAAAAAGGCGCCTGTATTATTAAATCAGGTTCGGGCTTATAATGGAAATAAGCCCGTTTATGTAGATCAGTTTCTCTTTACGGATAATACGGTGGGATTTGAGCAGAATGCCCAGCTGGAGGAATCAGAGAAAACAGCCTATCTGAACGGAATGGGGGAGATTTTTCGGAAATATACCATGGGATACGGGATCTGGACGTACCGGGATTATGGGGATAATAAGCTTTACAATCCCCAGTTTGCCTTAGGGCTTCGGGGATGGAAAAGCTTTGGCGGAAGCTATGTGGCAGAGGGGGACGAAGGAAAGGAGGCCGTTCTTCCATCAGGCAGCCGCATTTCACAGGATATCCGAAGCCGGGCCACCGGGGCCAGCGGAAAGGACGCCTATGTGCGTTTTACGCTGGAAGGTAGGGACGGAGCTGTAGTCACCGTGCGCGCCGGCGGACGTTCACAGACGGCGGCAGCCGGGGAACGCCGTACAGTGGAAATGAAATTTGAGGACTGTTCTGCGGAGGAGCTCTCTATCTCCTGTACGGGCGGAGGAACTGCCATGGTCGACAATGTAAAGGTCTATACTTATATAACGGAGGGCGATCTTTACCGTATGGACGGCTCGCAGGATCACTGCATGGAGGCAGTGCGTCAGCTGAACCGGACGCTGGGGGCCAGTCAGGCAGACAACAGCTGAAACATGGAAAAATAACAACGGCAGGAATTTTCTCTTGTCAGGGTATGAGACCTGCTGACCGCGCACATACTAACTTCTGTCATACATCCGTCGGTTACAGGCCGACGGAAGGACTTAGCGCTGCTTCTGCTGTCTTTTTCAGGATACAAAAAGGCATCGGGAGCGTATTTATGGGACAGGAGGAAATGAAATTATGACAAAACTGGAATGTTCAGTGGAAAACTGTGTGCACAATGCGGATCAGTGCTGCTGCAGGGGCTCTATTCTGGTAGACGGCCATGGAGCCAGGGATGCAGAAGGAACCTGCTGTGCAAGCTTTGAGGAAAACAGGGGAGGCGTTTTCAAAAACCTTTTTAAAACGCCGGAAAGCCGCCTGGAGGTAGACTGCGACGCGGTGAACTGCGCTTACAATGAGGACTGCTGCTGCACAGCCTCTGGTATATCCATTCGGGGAAACGGAGCCTGCGACTGCGAAAATACCCAGTGCGCCACCTATAAAGACCGATAAAACAATCCATGCAGACATTTGAGGCTAAAACAGATCAAAAAAGTTATTGACAAACAGCTTCTGGTATGATATTCTGTTAAAAGTTGTGAAAACAACTGACAGGAAAGCAGGTTATCCGCCTCACCCTGGCACGAGCAAGTGACCCGGGTTTATATCAGAAGCTGCTGTAAGGGCGATGCGTTTCTAAGCGTACGTATACAAGGAAAACAGCAGATGGGTATGATTATTCGCGGATGGCAGAAGCTGTCCGCTTTTTTTACATTTTGCTTTTTCATCCGAACAAACATGACTATGGAGGTGTACGACTATTAGCGAGTTAATGATCAACGAACAAATCAGAGACAGAGAGATCCGTCTGATCGGCGAGAACGGAGAGCAGTTAGGCATCATGTCTGCAAGAGACGCCTACAAGATGGCTCAGGAGGCAGAGCTCGACCTGGTAAAGATCGCTCCCACCGCAAAGCCGCCCGTATGCAAGATTATCGACTACGGAAAGTACCGTTACGAACTGGCCCGCAAGGAAAAGGAAGCCAGGAAGAAACAGAAAGTGATTGATATCAAAGAAGTTCGTTTATCGCCAAACATTGATACCAACGACTTAAACACCAAGGTAGGAGCTGCAAGAAAGTTCCTGGAGAAGGGTGATAAGGTAAAGGTAACACTTCGTTTCCGCGGCCGTGAGATGGCCCATATGTCCAAGTCAAAGTACATTCTGGACGATTTCGCTGAGAGTCTGGCTGACATCGCAGTTGTGGATAAGCCCTCAAAGGTGGAAGGAAGAAGCATGGTTATGTTTTTAACTGCAAAACGTTAAAAATAGAAAGTTTTCAAGGAGGAAATTTACAATGCCAAAGTTAAAAACCAGCAGAGCAGCAGCAAAGCGCTTTAAAAAGACAGGAACCGGTAAGTTAGTCCGTAATAAAGCTTACAAGTCTCATATCTTAACTAAGAAGTCTACAAAGAGAAAGAGAAATCTCAGAAAAGATATCGTTACCGACGCTACCAACGTAAAGGCAATGAAGAAGATTTTACCATACCTGTAAGTTTTAAGTTAAATAGGAGGAATTACCGATGGCAAGAATTAAAGGCGGCTTAAACGCAAAGAAGAAGCACAATAGAATCCTGAAGATGGCTAAGGGCTACAGAGGAGCACGTTCCAAGCAGTACAGAGTAGCAAAGCAGTCTGTAATGCGCGCTCTGACCAGCTCCTACGCAGGCAGAAAAGAGAGAAAGAGACAGTTCAGACAGCTGTGGATCGCTCGTATCAACGCAGCAGCCCGCATCAATGGTCTGTCCTACAGCAAGTTCATGTACGGCTTAAAGCTGGCTGAGGTTGATTTAAACCGTAAGGTTCTGTCCGATATGGCAATCAACGATGCAGAAGGCTTCGCAAAGCTGGCTGAGCTGGCAAAGGCTAAGATTGCTTAATTAAGAGATAATATAAAATGAGAGCCCCGCTCTATAGCTGTATGTGCAGCTGCAGAGCGGGGTTTTTGCGTGCCTGGATAATGAGAAAACAGAGAGATTGGTGTTGGAAAAATAAATACCAGAGAATAAGTCGAATTTTGCGGAAAAATGCAATATATACAAATAAAATGAGAGGCATGAAAAAATATATGTAATAATTGAATAAAATTGATAAATAATAAAAGAAAATTTTATTTTATTTTTCAAAATAAAGGGATATAATGAATCCGCTTTGAACAAAACTTCAAAAAAGGAACAAGGGGGTTCATATGAAGAAAAGTAGCAAACGAGTGGTTCCTGCATTGCTGAGTCTGGCGATAGCAGCAACGTCCCTTCCAATGAACACGCTGGGGATGCCGATGATATGGCTTGCCTCAGATGAAAAAACGGGGGTGGGGGAAGAAAACCAGATGGTTTCTGAGAAGGCGCTTGTTTATGTAAGCAGTTATGACGGAACCGTACGGTCCCAGGACTTTAATGGAAACTGGAAATTCTTTCTTGGGGATGCAGGAAATGCACAGGAGGTAAGCTTCGATGATTCCAGATGGAGATCGGTCAATCTTCCGCATGATTACAGCATTGAACAGGAATACTCCTCTAATATGGAGGCGGAAAGCGGCTATCTGCCAGGAGGGACGGGATGGTATCGCAAGAATTTTACCGTGCCGGAAAGCGCGGCTAATAAGCAGATCCGTGTGGATTTTGACGGCGTTTATATGAATGCTGCGGTCTATATCAATGGGAAGGAACTTGGAAGCCACCCCTATGGATATTCGCCGTTTTCATTTGACCTTACTCCGTATCTGAATTTCGGCGGGGATAATGTGATTGCGGTCAAGGTCAATCATCAGACGCCTTCCAGCCGCTGGTATTCAGGCAGCGGCATTTACCGTGACGTAAAGCTTACCATCACTCCAATGGTTCATGAGGCTTTAAATGGGACAAAAATCACAACGCCGGGTCTGGAGGATAGCACAGCAGATGCGACGGTACATATGGAAACTGAGATTCAGAATGAGTCCATGGAGGAGAAGGAAGTAAATGTTTCTTATTCCGTTTATGAAAAGGATGATGGCAGCAAAACGCCTGTTGCAACAGGAAAGGCAGAAACGGTTAAAGTGGCAGGCGGAGGGACAGAGACGGTTACGGCCGATCTGACGGTAACCTCTCCCCAGCTGTGGACATTAGAGGATCCGGAACTGTACGTGGTGGAAACGACCATCCAGTCAGGCAGCGATGCAGCAGATGTGACGGTGTCTGATTTTGGTTTCCGCTATTTTGAATTTGACACCAGCGAAGGATTTTTTCTTAATGGGGAACCTGTGAAGCTGAAGGGAGTATGTATGCACCATGATCAGGGCGCTCTTGGCGCGGCGGCTTATAAAAGAGCCATTGAGCGTCAGGTGGAGATCCTTCAGGACATGGGATGTAATGCGATTCGTGTGACGCATAATCCTGCCGCCAGGACTCTGATTGATATCTGCAATGAAAAGGGTATGCTGGTCATTGAGGAACTGTTTGACGGATGGCATGGAGCGAAAAACGGAAACAGCCAGGATTACGCAAAATGGTACGGCACGGCTGTTGAATCAGGAAATCAGATTTTAGGAAAAAATCAGGAATCTATGACATGGGCAGAATTTGACCTCCGTTCTGTGATCCGGCGTGATTATAACGCGCCCAGCATCATTTCCTGGTCTTTGGGAAATGAGGTGATGGAAGGGATTGGTATTGGAGTAGGAGAATACCCTGCTCAGGCGAAGAAACTGATTGGCTGGGCCTGTGATGAGGATTCCACCAGACCGGTTACCTTTGGGGATAATAAACTGAAATCGAATCTGGCTCAGTCGCAGCAGATTGCAGAGTCCATTGCAGAAGCCGGCGGTATGGTCGGGTTCAATTATACCACTCTTGATCAAATGGACAGCTATCACAGCAGCCATCCGGATTGGCCGATTTACGGATCGGAGACAGCTTCTTCCATTAACAGCCGGGGCGTGTACGATCCCTCCAAATATGACCGGCAGCTGACGGCCTACGATGAATCAAAGGTCAACTGGGGACATCTGGCAAGCCAGGCATGGTTTGATACTATTCGAAAGGACTATGTGGCAGGGGAATTTGTATGGACAGGCTTTGACTACATCGGTGAGCCTACCAACTGGAACGGTATCTCTGCCGGAGCGGTGGGAGCATGGCCCTCACCTAAAAATTCCTACTTCGGAATCGTAGATACGGCCGGACTTCCCAAGGACAGCTACTATTTGTACCGCAGTATGTGGAATGAGGAGGATAATACCGTTCATATCCTTCCTGCATGGAACAAAGAGGCGGTTGCTGTAAATGAGAAGAATGAGGTAAAAGTAGTCGTGTACTCAGATGCAGCCAGCGTAGAACTCTTCTTTACACCGGCCGGAACGGATGAAAAGAAGTCCCTTGGTGAAAAGAAATTTACCGTATTAAACAGTAAAAAAGATGATGGAAGCGATGGCAGCTATACATATCAGATGTATCTGGACGGCAGCAATGGTGAGAACAATCATCAGAATCTGTACCGCACCTGGATGGTGCCTTATGAGGACGGCACTCTGACCGCGGTTGCAAAGGACGTGAACGGAAAAGAAATTACAGGATCAGGGCGAAGCAGCGTAACGACTGCTGGAAAGGCTGCCCGGCTAAAGGCAGAGGAAGACAGGGATTCCATCAGGGCCGACGGAAATGATCTTTGCTATGTCACAGTCCAGGTGACGGATGAAAACGGCAATCTTGTGCCGGATGCGGATAACCGGGTTTCTTTTAAGGTTGAGGGAGACGGTGAACTGGTTGGCGTGGATAACGGCTGGACGACAGATCACGATTCCTATCAGAGCAGTAACAGAAGGGCTTTTAACGGCAAGCTGGTTGCGATTGTGCGCTCTACCAGAGAGGCGGGAGAATTTACCCTGACCGCTTCTTCGGCCGGACTTGAAGGCTCCAGCGTGACAGTATCAACGGAGGCTGTGGAAGATTCGCAGACGGTTCCGGAAAATGGAATCGTCAGCTATGAGATCTCCAAAAATTACTATGTAAAAGTGGGTAACGAGCCTGCGCTGCCAAATACGCTTACGGCATATCTTGCAGACGGATCCGCTCAGGAATTACCGGTTGCATGGGAAGAGATTGACCCTGATAAGCTGGAAGAAGAGGGGAGCTTTGTAGTATCCGGTGACATGAATGGAACAGCCGTAACAGTAAGCGTAAGTATGCTGAAACAGGTGGCGGCAATTCTGAATTATTCTACTACCGTACATATGGGAGAAAAACCGATCCTTCCCGAGGCGCGCCAGATTGTAGGCAGCGACGGAACGGTCTTAAACATTGCCCTTCCGGTCGAATGGGAAGAAAAGGATGATTCTGCCTATGATGAGGCTGGAATCGTAACTGTGAACGGGATTGCCGAAGTATTTGGAGAACCTATGGAAGTGACGGCCTCGGTACGTGTTCAGGAAGAAAGGATGGAGATCACGGATAACGTGGGAACAAAGGCCAAGGTGGCTCAGAGCATTTCAGAGGATATGACATCCGATACCTTATCTGCGGTAAATAACGGTTCTGCAGCCAGTGAAGAAAAACAGGATGCATCAGGCAGAAACCTTTCCAGATGGAGCAACTGGAAGTATACGAAAGAGAAGGATAATGATCCTCCGGCAGAACTGATATTTACATATGATACGCAGGAAACTCTGGGACAGGCAAAGATTTACTTTGCAGAAAATAACTCAGATCTTAAAAAACCGGATGCAGGTCAGACACAGTGGTTTATATCCAATGATAAATCAGAATGGATTCCTCTTGAAACAAAAGAAACCATTGCAGATGAAGAAAGTTCACCGGCTGTCACCTGTTATACCTATGATTTCTCGCCGGTCAAAGCCACATATATAAAGGTTGTGGTACATAATTCCAGGACGGCCCAGGTTTCCGAAGGAAGGAAAGCGGCCACGGCAATTACGGAAGTGGAGCTGTACCGCGCGGAAGGACGGTTTTCGGCTGGAAATGAGGTTGGGCTGTCTGCGCTGACATTAAACGGGGTGGAAGTGGGAGAAGATATGCTTACCGGCGATTCCTACAGCACGCCTATGACGGTAGTGGAGGATATTTTGGCAGAGGGTAAGGAGAATGCGGCAGTTACCATCCTTCCTGCTTTGGAGGACAAGGTAATTATCATTACAGAAGCTGAGGATCATTCCAGCCGGGCGCAGTTTACCATTAACCTGGGGGCAGATTCGGCCATCGGACCGGATGATGCTTCCATGGATTATCCTGCAGACCAGATGACAGTAGATTTGGTCAGCAGCGAGGAGGTTGTGGGAGAACAGGCACCCAAGGAAAATGTTCTGGATGGAAAGACAAACACATTCTGGCATAATAACTGGAAAACTTATGATCCTTCAGATGGGCGCTGGATTATCCTCGAACTGGAGGAAGAGACAAAGCTTGAGGGCCTTCGGTATCTGCCCAGACAGGATGCGAAGAATGGACGCGTTAATGAGTATAAGGTTGAAGTGAGTACAGATAAAATAGAATGGAAAACAGCAGCATCCGGAAACTGGGGGGATGACGGCGGCTGGAAGCTGGCAGCCTTTGAAGAGCCTGCTGCGGCAAAATATGTGCGCATGACAGGCGTAAAGACTCATGGAGACCAGAAGGATAAGTTCATTACGGCAGCAGAGATCCGTGTTCGCAGGGCCAGAGAAACCATAGATTTAACCGATGCGGCAGAGGCAGTTTTGGATGATGAAATATACATCATGGATGAGGCAGGGAATCCTGTGAAGCCGGAGGTTACGGTTACACTGGACGGCGCAAAGTTAAAGTATGGGATCGACTACACACTGGCCTATGAAAATAATGATAAGCCGGGCACGGGTTCTGTAACCGTCAAAGGAATTATGAAGTATTCCGGACAGATCCGAAAAGAATTTCGGATTGTCAGCCTGATTTCTCAGGATATAACGGCGGTAAACGGAGCTGTCATAAGAATTGAGGGAGAAGATTACACAGGAGGTTCCCAGGCTCAGGCTGAAAGCGGAAAGACAGTTACGGTACAGGCAGAGGAGCGCCAGGGACAGGTCTTTGACCACTGGAGATGCACGCCTGCCGCGGTGCTGAAAAATCAGCAGCTAAAGCAGGAGGAGATTACATTTACAGTTCCAGGCAGCAGTGTGCGTCTGGTTGCAGTGTATCGGGATGAGGGAATGTCTCATGTGACAAAAGATTCCTACAGCACAGCAGATCCTTCTGACTGGTTTGCCTATACAGATGAGGAGGAATTAGGCGAACTGCTGGATGCAGCCATGGACGAGAACGATGAGACGGCCCTTGCGCGGGGAGGCAGCGTTGAGCTGAAGATGAATATTAAATACAGCAGGAGCGCGCCTTCCAAAAAGGATATTTTGAAAAGCTATAATGACAGAGTAGCAACAGATTCCGACGCCCAGAAGGCAACCCCTTCCGAGGCCGGCAGGGCAACTCCCTCGGATGCCAAAAAGGCAACCGGTTCCAATGCGAAACGGGCAACGGCATCGGATGCGGATCTGGCAGTAAAAAATCCTGCAGCTATTTTAAGCCGTGACATTCCGGCTCCTCTTCTGGCTCTTCAGGATGAAATGGGAATCCAGGAGGACAGGGAACTGAAAAAGGCAACCCGAATCAGTTTCTGGCTTCGCACAACCACCCATAAGATCACAAACGGAGGCGGACAGCCGATAAGCGTACAACTGACAGATAATTCTCTTCCCGCAGCCCAGGTGGTACTGGAACTGCCTGAGGAGGACCGGAGAATGACGGATTACATTGTTTACAGTTATGAATTTGATGGGGACGGTTTCATGCTCACGGAAGTAAGCAGCATGGCAGAAGGAAAGTATCTTACGTTTGATGCGGGTGTAGACGGCATTTATGCACTTGCATACACAAAATGCTTTGACGTAGTGTTTGAAGACTGGGACGGAACTGTTTTAAGCCGTCAGAGGATTCCTTACGCACAGGCAGCCCAGGCTCCGGAAGATCCTCAAAGAGAAGGCTATCACTTTGTGGGATGGAGCAGAGAGTTTGATGAGGTAAAATCAGATCTGACCATCAAGGCAAAATATGAGAAGGGCGAGGCTGAAAAGCCTGCGGATAAGACGCTTCTTAAAAAGAGGGTGGAAGAGATTCTCCAAAAGCTGGAGTCTATGGATGAAGAGGACTACACAGAGAAGAGCTGGGATGACCTGAATGATGCCTTAGAGGATGCAATGGAGATTATGGAAACAGAGGGAGTTTCTCAAAAGGAAGTAGATAAAGCTCTGGAGAAACTGGAAAAAGCTTATACTTCACTGAAAAAGAATCAGAAGAAACCAGATCATTCCTCAGATGGATCAGGCAGTTCTAACAGCCAACACAAAACTTCAAACATACCGGTGCCTCTGGATGGGGGGAAATATGTAACAGTAGGTGTTTGGAAAGAGAACGGCCAAAAATGGAGTTTTACTGATGCAGACGGCGTACAGGCAGTGTCCCGCTGGATCTATACGCTCAACGGCGATTCCTATGACTGGTTTTACTTTGATGAAATGGGAAATATGGCTGACGGATGGCTGACGCTGGATGACGGCACATTCTATCTGAATCCGGTATCAGATGGAAAACGGGGCAGGATGATCACCGGCTGGAAACAGATTGATGGGAAATGGTATTATTTCAATGATGTGTCAGACGGATTTCGAGGAAAACTGTTAAAGGATACAAAAACGCCGGATGGATATCAGGTAGGGGAAGATGGCGTGTGGAAACCATAATAGGGAAGGGGGGCTTGAAATAAGCAAATAAAAGAAAGGGTTATTTTCAAAAAATACCGCGGAATCGGATATGGGATCCCGCGGTATTCCCCAATTCAATGCTCTTATTTTGCCCGCTTCATATTCGGCGCCAATACCAGGCAGAAACCGACAGCTGCAATTACACCCACGATACCGCCGGCAAATCCGATCCAGGCGATGGAGCCATAGGTGCAGACTGTGCCTCCCAGCCAGGTTCCGCAGCCGATCCCCAGATTAAAGATGCCGGAGAAGATGGACATGGCTACAGCAGAAGCGGCCTCGGAGGAGGCTTTTATAGTCTCCGACTGGAAAGCTACGTTAAAGGCAGTAGCACAGATGCCCCAGAGTACGCACAGGGCAATCACAGCCCAGGAACTTACGCTGGCAGGCGATAAGAGCAGGAGTGAAAGCGTAATGCCTAAAAGGGCCATCTGTATAAAGGAATAACGCATCCTGTCATAAAACTTAGAGAAAAGGAAACTTCCCAAAAGTCCCGCTACACCGAACACTGTCAGCGCAAGGGTGATAAGTCCTGCGGGCATACCGGCCACCTGCTGCAGGAAAGGGTCGATGTAGCTGTAGCCTGTATAATAGGCTGTGGCAAACAAAAAGGTGATTCCATAAAGCCCCATAAGCACCGGATTCTTAAAAAGCTCCGGCAGCTGGGTCAGGGTAAATGACTGAGATCCGGGGAGTTTCGGGAACAGGGCGCTCATGTAAAACAGGACGATAAAAGCGACCACGGCCACGCTTGCAAAGGTCATTCGCCAGCCCACGGTGAGGCCGATCATACGTCCTAGAGGCAGGCCGAAGATCATGGCCACAGAGGTTCCGGTTACGATCATGCTGAGTGCGAAGGAACGGTGTTCTTTTGAAACCAGCCGCACTGCCATGGGAGAGGCGATGGACCAGAAGATTGCATGAGCGCAGGCCACACCCAGGCGGGAGAGGAGCAGCACGGTGAAATTGGGGGAAACAGCAGAAAGAATCTGACAGATGCCAAAGAGTCCTACAGTCCCAAGGAGCAGCTTCTTAAAATCCATTCGGCAGGCCAGGATCATAAGAGGCAGGGATAAAAGAGTGACCACCCAGGAATAGGCCGTGATCAGCATACCAGCCTGTGCCTCTGTGATATGAAAGGCAGCGGCAATGTCGGTGAGAAGGCCGATGGGCATAAACTCTGAGGTATTAAAGATAAAGGCGGAAACCGTCATTCCCAGGAGGGGAAGGAGTTCCCTAAGGGGCATAGCTTTTTTCATGTGTCTGTACCATCCATTCAAGTTTTTACGGGAGAAATATATACTACACGGGCTGAAAAATCAAGATAAAAAAATAGATAATTCATAAGATTTTAGAGAGCTCTTTTCGGGATATTTCCAAAAACTTCAAAAAAATGGGTAAAAATCAGAGAAAATAAAAAATTCTACTACCCAAATAGGATATTTTAGTGTATAATAACACAGTCTGCAGATAAGCAGACCGATGGAGGAATACCCAAGTGGTTGAAGGGTCTGGCTTCGAACACCAGTAGGTCGGCAGCACCGGCGCAAGGGTTCAAATCCCTTTTCCTCCGCTTTATAGCCTGACGCCAAAGGCGCAGGCTGCAGTTATAAAATACCGCCTCCCGCCGTTGGAAGTTTACGGCAGAAGGCGGTATTTTGTTTATGAAGCATGACTGCAGGGCTAAAACAGGACGGCTTAGACGGTAAGCAGAGACTGGTCAGAAGGTTCCTGCCACATCGGCGGGGACGGGAAAATTCACCGCTCCCCCATTCATTTCACTCCCTGCCACATCGGCGGGAATGGTAAATTCCACGGCTCCCATATATCCCGGCGCTACTTCATACTCATCAAAGGTAATGACTAAAAGTCCCTGCTGGTTGAAATAAAAGCTTTCCTCTCCGCTCAGTCCCTTAAAGTCGTCTTCCGGCATATCGCTGTTGTAGAAATAGCTTACAGAATCATCCTTTGCCATCTGATCTGCCATCTGTTCTTTGATATTGCTGCTGATGGCTGCGAGTTTTTCGGAGGGATTCTGAAACAGATCCTTCAGTGAAATGACCTTCCCGGTGGATTTGTCAATGGTAAATATCTTGGTATATTCCGCTCCGCTGGCCATCACCACTGTGGTATCGATGCGGATGCACAGATATTTGTTATTATCAGTAACAACCTTATAAGAGGAATCCAGGGAATAATGGCCCTCTCCCTGCGACTGGGCCAGTTCTTTCTCATAGGAAGCAATCAATTCGTCTGCATACTGCTCAATGGACTTATTGACTGCCTCCGGTGCAGCTTCCACCTGAGGGATCTGGACATTGGCCTCAAAATTATCGGTATTATTTTCATAGGTACGGAAGGTGACTACTTTGGAAATGGGGCCGATCACCGGGATCTGCTCCATGGCGTTTGCGATAGTAGGGTCGATATTGGCCAGGATGGTAATTGCCATCATGGCCGCCGCTGCGGTCATGCCGGTACGTTTTATAAGTTTCATAAAAATGACTCCTTTCTGTGGCGGAAGAGGGGGAAACTCTTTTGAATGAGAGGCGCTCTTTCCCAATGCAATGCCTTTAAGGATACGCTCCCTTGCCTCAAGAGGAACGGGGAGAGAGGCATACTCCTGTCGGAGATTTTCTAACTGTCTGTATCCGGAAGGTTTGAACTCGTTCTGATCCATATAAATACTCCTTTCATTTGGCGTAGGATTTCTGAAGCGGCTCCGGCTCCATGGTGATCCTCAGTTTTTTTAATGCCCGGTAGAGACGGGCTTTTACAGTATTTAGATTTTCATCCACAATTCTGGAAATATCTTCCAGTTTCATATCTTCAAAGTAGCGAAGCACAATGACGGTTCTGCTCTTTTCATCCAGGCTGTTTAAGGCTGTTTTAAGGTCAAGCTCCTGGTATTGGTCCTCAATGGGAATATCGGGAAGCTCTTCGGTTATAATCTCCTTTTTATTTCTGCGCAGAAGATCCAGCGCTGTATTGACAACAATCCGGTAGATCCAGGTAGACAGGTAGGTTGGATTTTTTACCTGTCCGCAGTCCCGGATGGCTTTGCAGGCGCTTTCCTGAACTACATCCAGCGCATCCTCCCGGTTTTGTACATAGCTGTATGCCAGACGGTAGAACCGCTCATAATGTTCGATGAGTATCTGCTCTGTCTGCTGTGTGATGGGGTTGGTATCCACGCTAAGCTCCTCCTTTCTTGGTGTGAACCGCGGTGAAATTCGCCGGTTCATCTGATTCTGTGTGTTAGACGGCAGCATTTGTGAAAAAGTTGCATCGTCTGGTGGTAATGATTTATTCTACGCCATCTGGAGCAGGAGAATCAAGCATTATAGATAAAACTATATAACTATCATATAAAATCATGTATTTTACTTATGAAAAAACTGTGTATATAATGGAAAGATAAAGGAGAGGAGCTAATGAAACAAAATTTAACAAGAAAAATTCTGGCGTCTCATCTTGCAAAGCCTTCAGATATGGTTTTTGGGGAGGAAATTTTTCTGAAGGTAGATCAGACACTTACCCATGATATCAATGCAGTTATGACATACCTGGCATTTGAGGCCATTGGACTTGACCGGACGCAGGTAGAGACCAGCGTAAGCTATTTGGATCACAACCTGCTTTATCTGGATTATAAGACTCCGGATGACCATATCTACCTTCAGTCAGTTGCAAAGAAATACGGCGTATATGTATCACGGCCGGGAAACGGAATTATGCACGCGGTTCATGTGGCGCGTTTTGGCGTACCTGGAAAGCTGAGCATGGGCGGCGACAGCCACACTCCTCATGGAGGCGCCATCGGTATGCTCTGTATTGGAGCAGGGGGTATGGATATTGCCACAGCTATGACCGGTGTTCCCATGCGGCTTAAAATGCCGCAGGTAATCAGGGTAAATCTGACTGGAACTCTCCGCCCCGGCTGCAGCGCCAAGGATGTGATTTTAGAGATGCTGCGCAGAATTTCAGTAAAGGGAGGCTTGGGAAAGGTTTATGAGTATGTGGGGCCTGGAGCCGAGGCTCTTGAGGTAGATGACCGGGTAACCATCGCTAATATGGGGGCGGAGATGGGAGCTACATCCTCGATTTTTCCGGCAGATAAGCAGGTGCGTAAATATTTAAAGGCTCAGGGCCGGGAAGAGGATTATATAGAGCTTTTACCGGATGAAAACTGTGAGTATGACGGGGAAATGGAGGTAAATTTAAGTGAATTGGAACCGCTGGCTGCCTGTCCGCATCAGCCGGATCGTGTGACGGCCATCCGTGAGATTGAGAAAAAACCGGTACAGCAGGTAATGATTGGAAGCTGCACCAATGGCAATTATAAGGATATTGCAAGAGCAGCCCTGGTCTTTAAGGGACATCATGTCCATGAGGATGTGAGCTGTACCTGCGCCATTTCCACAAAGCAGATTTACAAACAGCTTCTGCATGACGGATATATTGATGTGCTTTTAGATGCAGGGGTGCGCCTTTTGGAACTGGCCTGCGGTCCCTGCACCTCGATCGGACAGTCTCCTGCCACAGAGGCTATTTCTGTGCGGACGACGAACCGCAACTTCAGGGGACGCGGGGGCAATCCCAATGCCAGCGTATATCTGGTAAGCCCGGAAAGTGCGGCAGCGACGGCGATTGCCGGAGTGCTTACAACAGCAGAGGAAATAATGGGACAGGAGGTTTCGGTACTTGGAACTGTTGAAGCGCCTGAACGGTATCCGGTAGATGATTCCATGATTATCAGGCCTCTTTCTCCCGAAGAAGCTTCCGAAGTGGAGGTTGTCCGCGGCCCTGATATCGCCCCTCTTCCGGTACCGGACGCCCCGATGGAGCATTTAAAATGCAGGGTCAGCTTAAAAGCAGGAGACAATGTAACCACAGACGATATTACGCCGGCCAGCGCAGAATTTTCCAGTATGCGTTCCAATATTCCCTTGATGAGTCGGTATTGCTATTATCGCTATGATCCCGATTTTGCCGTCCGGGCCAGGGCGATGGGAAAGAGTATCATTATCGGCGGTGAGAATTACGGACAGGGTTCTTCCAGAGAGCACGCGGCCATAAACCCCATGTACCTGGGCGTAAAGGCAGTGATTGCCAAGGGGATTGCGCGGATTCACAAGGGCAATCTGGTAAATCACGGAGTGGTTCCCCTTCTGTTTGAAAATCCTGCGGATTACGATGAAATTGACCAGATGGACGAACTGGAAATCGAACATTTCCCGGAACAGCTGAAATCAAAAGAGGTTGTGGTAAAGAACGTAACCAAGGGTACTGTTTTTAAAACTGTTCTGGATGTAACGGACAGCGAACAGGAAGCAGTGCTGTGCGGAGGACAGCTGCGGTATCTGAAACATCAGCTGAAGCAGGAAACTGCGATTCAATAAAAACTGGAGTAAGGAGACACCATTGGCCCGATTATCACGAAAGAGGCTCTGAGGGTGATTCATAAAAAGGAGAATGGTATGGATTTTCGCGAAATGCTTTATATTACTGCGGTTGCAGACTGCAGGAGTGTCACGGCAGCGGCTAAAAGGCTGTATATTTCCCAGCCGTCTTTAAGCTATATTATATCCAAGGTAGAGCAGGATGTAGGGGTAAAGCTGTTTGATCGCAGGACCTATCCCCTGACGCTTACCTATGCAGGAGAAAAGTATGTGGATACAGCACGAAAAATCCTTCTTCTCAATGATAACCTGCGTAAAGAACTGGCAGATATTGGTATGGGGGAAAAGGGAAAGATTTCTCTGGGAATGCCTCTTGAGAGGGCCGGATATATGCTTTCAAAGGTAGTGGGGGATTTTAAGGAGAGATATCCAGGGGTGGAACTGCGTCTGCAGGAAAGCAAGGTAGACAATCTGGTTGAAATGCTTTTGCGGGATGAGATTGATTTTTTTGTTGCTCCAAAAGACAGAGACAATCTTCCAGCCGGGCTGAAAACAGAGAAAATTTACAGAGAGGAACTTCTTCTGGTAACGCCTCCGGGGATGGTTACAGAAGAAATGATGGTTCCGGGCATGGAGGAGATGGTTGATATGGGCCAGCTTAGTCAAATTCCCTACATTCTGCTGAAAAAAGGTCATGCCAACAGAAAAAAGACGGAGAATATTTTGAAAAGTCATGGAATTGTCCCCAATATTGCCATGGAGGTTTCCAGCTGTATCTCTGCCGTGCAGCTGGCAGCATCAGGGCTGGGGGCGGCGATTGTGCCGCTGCGGGCGCTGGAGGTTCTGGGAGGAAAAGAAAAATTCTGCTGCTATACTTATTCCAGGGAGCCGGACGGCTGGGATGTGAATGTATTTTATAAAGAAGATGTTTATCTGGACCGGGCGGAGAGGTATCTGATCGAACGGATGAAAGAGGTATTTGCCTTTTGAGGCTAAAATATACTTGCGCAGAGAAAAACAGTCGGCTATACTGATGGTATCAGATCGTGAAGACACATGACGGATTTCAGGATCCCTTCCGTGTCTTTCGCAGAAAGACGGGTTACAGATATGAACGATATCAGGGATGAGGAAAACGAACTTACAGAAGAACTGAAGGAACTGGCAGAGGTTCCCGTAGAAGAGCCTGTAAAGAAAACGGTGAAAAGCCGCAGGCGGGGAGCGGCGCGTTCGGTTCGAAAAAGGCGCGGCTTTCCCTTTGCAGCCGTGTTTATGGCGCTGGTAATCGGTGTCCTGTCCGGTCTTGGCGGGGGTTATTATGTATGGGGGTGGGAACGTCCGTACACGGTGGATCTGAAGGCAGTTGAGGTGCCGGGCTGGGTGAAACAGGAGTTTATACGGAAAAATATCTTTTCCCGGCCCGATGTAAGCCGCAGACGGATCAATAACATCGTGATCCATTACGTGGCTAATCCCGGCTCAACCGCACAGGACAACAGGGATTATTTTGACAGTCTGGCAGATCAGGACAGCGAAAAGGGCGGCACCTCCACCAGCAGCCACTTTATCGTGGGCCTGGAGGGAGAGGTGATCCAGTGCATCCCCATTGACGAGGTAGCTTATGCCAATGCCCCCAGAAATGACGATACGCTCTCCATTGAGGTCTGCCACCCTGACGATACCGGGAAATTCAGCGATGCCACATATCAGTCTGTGGTTCAGCTGACCGCCTGGCTGTGCAGCCAGCTAAAGCTAAAGAGCAGTGATGTGCTCCGCCATTACGATATCAACGGAAAGCTGTGCCCGAAATATTATGTGGAGCATGAGGACGCCTGGAAACAGCTGCGGGAGGATGTGGACGCGGCTATGAGAGCAGAATGAAATACATACCCGATCTGGGAGAAAACGGCGCAGCAAAACGGGCGGAGATGACCCTAGAGAGGGATCATCTCCGCTTTTCTGTGGTGAAATACGGTATAATAGCGGAATCCGCAGCTTTTTAAAAGCTCACGGGCCTGTTCGAAGCCATATCCTAAATGTTCCGGCGTATGGGCGTCAGAACCCACAGTGATAAGCTCTCCGCCCATTTCCCTATACCGCTTTAGGATAGAAGGCGCGGGATTGGTCTGCTGTAAACGGCTTCTGAGCCCGCCCGTGTTGCATTCCAAAGCCTTGCCCTGTTGGATCAGGATCTGCAAAATGGCGTCGACAGGCTCTTTAAAGTTTTCATATGAATATACGCTTTCCCCATCGGGCGCATATCTGGCCCCGTAGTCCAGGTGGCCGTAGGAGTCAAAAAAGGGGTGAAGAAGCCGTACCCGCTTAAGAGATGCTTCAAAAAAGTCTTCCAGCCCTTTTTTTGAGCCGCAGCCTTCCCAAAAATCCGGAAAATACGGATCCTGACGGCGGATAAAGTGGCTGGAACCGATGATAAAATCAAATTCCCCGCCGTATGCTTCGTAAAATTTCTCCAGATAATCCCGGATATGGCACTGCAGCCCCAGCTCAATGCCAATGTTTATCCGCAGCATCCCCTCATATTTCTTCTTTATGGATTTTAACGCGGACAGATACTCCGGCAGATGCAGCTCAAAATCATCCTCGCAGAAAGGACAGTCATAGTCGTGGTGGTCCGTGACGGCAATTTCCTTCATCCCAAGCGCCGCCGCCCGTTTGATCTGGGCCTGGACGGGGGTATCGGAGTCGCCGGAAAATTCCGTGTGCAGATGGCAGTCGTAGATCATACAGGATCCTCCTTTGTGTGGAAAAAGCAGTGAAATAAGGGAAGAAATCTCTCTGTGACATTATACTCACAAAGGTGGGAAAATACAAGGAAAAGAAGGTCAACAGGTAAAGTGCTGTAATTTCCTGAGTAAATTGTTATAAAATTAACAAAAAGGTAGAATGCAAAAAAAACGCTTGCTATTTTGGAAAAAATTGATTACAATGAGAGCAAGTTGATTATTATTTAACAATAATACAATTTAACAACTAGGAGGAATTGAATCATGGCAGTAAAAGTTGCAATTAATGGTTTCGGACGTATTGGCCGTCTGGCATTCCGTCAGATGTTCGGAGCAGAGGGCTACGAAGTGGTAGCTATCAACGACCTGACTGATCCTAAGATGTTAGCTCATCTGTTAAAGTATGATACCGCTCAGGGCGGATACGCTGGCCATATCGGCGAGGGCAAGCACACCGTAGAGGCTGGTGAGGATTCCATCACAGTTGACGGAAAGAAGATCACTATCTACAAGGAGCCAAAGGCTGCTGACCTTCCATGGGGCGAGATCGGCGTAGACGTAGTATTAGAGTGCACAGGTTTCTACTGCTCCAAGGACAAGGCTCAGGCTCATATCGATGCAGGCGCTAAGAAGGTAGTTATCTCCGCACCCGCAGGCAATGACTTAAAGACCATCGTATTCTCTGTAAATGAGAACACACTGACTGCTGAGGATACCATCATTTCCGCAGCTTCCTGTACAACAAACTGCCTGGCTCCAATGGCTAAGGCTCTGAACGATTACGCTCCTATCCAGAGCGGTATCATGAGCACCATCCACGCTTACACAGGTGATCAGATGATTCTTGACGGACCACACAGAAAGGGCGATTTAAGAAGAGCACGCGCAGGTGCTGCAAACATCGTTCCTAACTCTACCGGCGCAGCTAAGGCAATCGGCCTGGTTATCCCAGAGCTGAACGGCAAGCTGATCGGTTCCGCACAGCGTGTTCCTGTACCAACTGGTTCCACCACCATCTTAACTGCTGTTGTTAAGAAGGCCGGCGTTACAAAGGAAGATATCAACGCAGCTATGAAGGCAGCAGCTTCCGAGTCCTTCGGCTACAACGAGGATCAGATCGTATCTTCTGACGTTATCGGCATGAAGTACGGCTCTCTGTTCGACGCTACTCAGACCATGGTAGCTCAGATCGCTGAAGATCTGTACGAGGTTCAGGTTGTTTCATGGTATGACAACGAGAACTCCTATACAAGCCAGATGGTAAGAACCATTAAGTACTTCGCAGAACTGGCTTAAGACCAGACAGATCTGTGGTCTCAGGCCGCAGACACGGTCAGATTTATTTCTAGTAGACTCATAAAAGGGGTCCGGTCGTCAGGACCGGGCCCCTTTTACGCAGTATGAAAGGGGTACAACCACTATGTTAAATAAGAAATCCATTGACGATATGAACGTAAAAGGCAGAAGAGTGCTGGTACGCTGCGACTTCAACGTACCGTTAAAGAACGGCGAGATCACAGACGAGACCCGTATTGTGGCTGCTCTGCCAACCATCAACAAGCTGATCGCTGACGGTGCAAAGGTAATCCTCTGCTCCCATTTAGGCAAAGTAAAGAACGGCCCTAACGAGGGTGAGTCCTTAGCTCCTGTAGCAAAGAGACTGAGCGAGAAATTAGGCAAAGAGGTCGTATTCGTAGCTGATTACGCCGTAACCGGTGAAGCAGCAACCAAGGCAGTGGAGGCTATGAATGAGGGCGACGTAGTCCTTCTTCAGAATACACGCTTCCGCGGTACTGAGGAGACAAAGAACGGAGAGGCATTCAGCAAGGAGTTAGCAGATCTGGCTGACGACTATGTATGCGATGCGTTCGGCTCATCCCACAGAGCACACGCTTCCGTAGAGGGTGTGACCAGGTTCATCACAGCCAAGGGCGGCACAAACGCAGTTGGCTACCTGATGCAGAAGGAGATCGATTTCCTGGGAAATGCAGTTGAGAATCCGGTAAGACCTTTCGTAGCAATCCTGGGCGGCGCTAAGGTTGCAGACAAGTTAAATGTCATCTCCAACCTCTTAGAGAAGTGCGACACACTGATCATCGGCGGCGGCATGGCATTTACCTTCTTAAAGGCAGAGGGCAAGGAGATCGGCAAGTCCTTAGTAGATGATACCAAGTTAGATTACTGCCGCGAGATGATGGCAAAGGCAGAGAAGCTTGGCAAGAAGCTGCTTCTTCCTGTAGATGCAGTTGTAGCTGCTTCTTTCCCGGATCCCATCGATGCTCCTGTAGAGGCTGAGAACGTATCCGTAGACGCTATGCCTGCTGACAAAATGGGCCTGGATATCGGTACTGAGACCGCAAAGATCTATGCAGAGGCTGTTAAGTCTGCAAAGACCGTTGTATGGAACGGACCTATGGGCGTATTTGAGAACCCCACTCTGGCAAAGGGAACCATCGCAGTAGCAGAGTCCCTGGCAGAGACAGACGCAACCACCATCATCGGCGGCGGCGACTCTGCAGCTACAACCCACCCCCCACCATGGGCGGCGGCGCCTCTGCAGCCGCTGTAAACCAGCTGGGCTTTGCTGACAAGATGAGCCACATTTCCACCGGCGGCGGCGCTTCTCTGGAATTCCTTGAAGGCAAGGTGCTTCCAGGCGTAGCAGCAGCTGACGACAAATAAAACAGATACTTAGATGAATCTGCCGCCCGGACCGGAGACAAGCCTGCGGTCCGGGCGGTCCATTTACAGACCCTATGTGTATAAAGGAGAAACGATTATGGCAAGAAAGAAGATCATTGCAGGCAACTGGAAGATGAATATGACGCCATCCGAGGCAGTGGCCCTGGTAAACGAGTTAAAGCCATTAGTAGCAAATGATGAAGTGGATGTAGTATTCTGCGTACCCGCCATTGACATCATCCCTGCGATGGAGGCTGCAGAGGGAACCAACATCCAGATTGGCGCTGAAAATATGTACTATGAGGAAAAGGGTGCCTATACCGGCGAGATCTCCCCGAATATGCTTACCGATGCAGGGGTAAAATATGTGATTATAGGCCACTCTGAGAGAAGAGAGTATTTTGCTGAGACAGATGAGACTGTAAATAAGAAGGTATTAAAGGCGTTTGAGCACGGAATCACCCCCATCATCTGCTGCGGCGAGTCACTGACTCAAAGAGAGCAGGGCATCACCATTGACTGGATCCGCCAGCAGATCAAGATTGCTTTCTTAAATGTAACTGCAGACCAGGCAAAGACTGCTGTGATCGCATATGAACCCATCTGGGCTATCGGAACCGGAAAGGTAGCTACCACAGAGCAGGCGGAAGAGGTATGCGCAGCAATCCGCGCCTGCATCGGCGAAATCTATGACCAGGCAACCGCAGAAGCAATCCGCATCCAGTACGGCGGTTCCGTATCCGCTGCATCGGCGCCTGAACTGTTTGCACAGGCAAACATCGACGGCGGCCTCGTAGGCGGCGCTTCCTTAAAGCCTGATTTCGGAAAGATCGTAAATTACAAGCAGGCATAAGCGGCTGATCTGCAGTATGTCCCAGGAGGTTGGGGCAAACCACTGTAAATAAGGAGATAAAAAGATTATGAGCAAGAAACCAGTAGTTCTTATGATCCTGGACGGGTACGGCCTCAATAAAAACTGCGACCACAACGCGGTATGCGAGGCAAAGACCCCGGTTATGGATCAGTTAATGAGCCAGTGCCCCTTTGTACAGGGACAGGCAAGCGGTCTGTTCGTAGGACTTCCTGACGGACAGATGGGCAACTCCGAGGTAGGCCACTTAAACATGGGTGCAGGCCGGGTGGTATATCAGGAGCTGACCCGTATAACAAAGTCCATCGAGGACGGAGATTTCTTCCAGGTGCCTGAGTTTTTACAGGCAGTGGAAAACTGCAAAAAGAAGGATTCAGCCCTTCACCTGTTCGGCCTGGTATCTACCGGCGGCGTACACAGCCATCTGACCCATATCTACGGTCTTTTAGAACTGGCAAAGAGAAACGGCCTTGAGAAGGTATATGTACACTGTTTCCTGGACGGCCGCGACACACCTCCGGAGTCTGGTAAGGACTTTGTGGCTCAGTTAGAGGAAAAGATGGCCGAGATCGGCGTTGGCAAGGTGGCTTCCGTTATGGGACGTTACTATGCCATGGACCGTGATAAGAGATGGGATCGCGTGGAACTGGCTTACAGGGCTCTCACAAAGGGCGAAGGAAAGACTGCCGAGAGCGCTGCAGCCGGTATTCAGGCGTCCTATGACGAGGGCAAGGCAGATGAGTTTGTAGTTCCCTTCGTGGTTACAGAGAACGGTGCTCCCAGAGCCGCCATTGAGGACGGCGATTCCGTTGTATTCTTCAACTTCCGTCCTGACCGGGCAAGAGAGATTACCCATGCTTTCTGCGATGATACCTTTGACGGATTTGAAAGAGAGAAGAAACTGGATCTGGTATATGTCTGCTTTACAGACTATGATGAGACCATTACCAATAAGCTGGTGGCCTTTAAGAAAGAGCAGATCACCAATACGTTTGGAGAATTTCTGGCCGCTCACGGCAAGAAACAGGTTCGCATTGCTGAGACAGAGAAGTACGCCCATGTTACCTTCTTCTTTAACGGCGGCGTAGAGGAGCCGAATGAGGGCGAGGACCGTATCCTGGTTCCTTCTCCCAAGGAGGTAGCTACCTACGACTTAAAGCCGGAGATGAGTGCAGACGGCGTGTGCGACAAGCTTACAGAGGCCATTCGCTCAGGCAAATATGATGTAGTAATCATCAACTTTGCCAACCCGGATATGGTAGGCCATACTGGCGTAGAGCCGGCGGCGATCAAGGCCATCGAGACGGTAGACGCCTGCGTAGGAAGAGCGGTAGACGCGATCAAGGAAGTGGACGGCGTGATGTTTATCTGCGCAGACCATGGAAATGCAGAGCAGTTAGTAGATTATGAGACAGGAGAGCCATTCACCGCTCATACCACTAACCCTGTGCCATTTATTCTTGTAAATGCAGACCCATCCTATCGTCTCCGTGAGGGCGGTGCTCTCTGCGACATCGCTCCCACCCTTATCGAACTGATGGGGCTGGAGCAGCCGAAGGAGATGACAGGTAAGTCCCTGCTGGTGAAATAATAAAAAATTGCTCTGCCATATCGGACCTTAATCCGCATTTGGCAGTCTGAAGTGCGGAAATGCTGTCTTTATAGACGCTTTCCGCATTTTGGTTTTATGATATAGGGAAGAGTTCTTAACCAGCCTCTTTAAGAGAAGAAATGATATGGAGCACAACAGAAACAAAGGAGTTTTATGGATCGTATTTTATTATTAAAGACTTTCTTAGATGAAAAGCACAGTACGACCATGGTGCATGAACACTATTTAAACACGCTTCGTGAATATGCCCCTGGTACGGATCTTTATATGAGGGAAATGCATTTTGTGATGGCTGCAAATCCGAAACAACCGGTTTCAATTACAGAACTGGCGAAAAAACTGGAGGTTACTTTGGGAGCTGCTTCGCAGATGGCAACAAAGCTTGAAAAAAAGGGACTCATTCTGCGCAGTTCGGATCCTGAAGATCGAAGAAGAACCATCGTGCGTCTCACTGAAAAAGGGATTTTGCTCTACCAGAGACATATGGAATATGATAAAAAGAGCTTGGAGTTAATGAATGATATTTTCTGCGAATTTTCAGATGAAGATATGGAGCGCCTGATCTATGCAGAACGTCTTTTCAGGAAAGCGCTTCATGCAAAGGTTAATGATTAAACGGTATCATACATTATGCATAAAAAATAATTCTGAATTTGTTCAAAAATACAATGGACAATCAGAGTTATTTTATCTATAATTACTTTAGATACTAAAGTAATTATAACAGCAAAAAAATTTTTGATAAATTACTTTAGCTACTAAAGAAAAAAAGGAGAAAAATGATGCAGGAGCAAAAGGAATCCCTTTGTGGATTTGATCGTGTATTTGACCGGTGTAGGACACACGATTTGAAATGGCGTCAGGAAGGGGTAGAGGCGTATCTGAATCAGAAAGTGCGTCAGGATATGATACCCATGTGGATCGCCGATATGGATTTTGGATGTATGGATGAAATTGTAAAAGCAGTAAAAGGTAGGGCGGATCACGGCATTTACGGATACTGTGCCCCTGGCGCGGAGTTTGGTGGGCACATAGCCTTTTGGGAAAAAGAGCGGTTTGGATGGAAGATTTCTGCCGACTGGATCACGGCCCTCCCATCGGTGGTAAGCGGAATCAATATTGCGATCCGGGCATTTTCAAAGGAGGGAGAAGGAATTATTATTCAGACGCCGGTGTACGATCCTTTTATTTCCATTGTGAAACGGACAGGGAGAGTACCGGTCTTTAATCCTCTTAAAAGGAAACAGAGTCATTATGAAATGGACTTTGAAGGGTTAGAAAGGTTGGCGAGTCTGCCCGAAAACCGTATGCTGATTTTGTGCAGTCCGCATAATCCGGTAGGAAGGGTATGGACAGAGGATGAATTGAGGCGTCTGGCAGAAATTTGCCTGAAGTACGATGTAAAGATTGTGGCTGATGAGATCCATTCAGATATTGTATATCCAGGTCATCATCATACACCTCTGTTGTCATTAGATCCCAGATATGGACAGAATTTTATACATCTGTCTGCTCCGGGAAAGACCTTTAATGTACCAGGATTAAAGATGAGTTTTTCGATTATCCCGGATGAGGAGAATAAAAAGGCCTTTGATACCATGCAGCTGGCAATGTCTCTGGATATCAGAAATACTTTTGGTGTAGAGTGTGTCAGCGCCTGCTATACAGAGAATGGAATACAATGGTTGGACGGGCTTCTGAAATATCTTTGGAACAATGCAGAACGTGTGCATGAATTTGTTCGTACTGAGATGCCAAAGGTGACTATGGAAATGCCGGAAGGCACCTTTTTATGCTGGCTGGATTTCAGCGGGTACGGCTTGACCGATGAGGAATTGCTGAAACGAATCAATCTGGAAGCCGGGGTAATATGTGTGCCGGGAGGCTGGTTCGGGCCAGGAGGGGAGCATCATCTCAGACTTAACATTGGCTGTCAGAGAAAAACGCTAGAGGAGGCTCTGCAGCGTATCAAAGAGGCGCTGGATTGAGGGAAAAGGAGAAGGATATGAGTGAGAAAAAACTAACGAGGACGGATTTGTTTTCAATGGCTATCGGACAGATCATCGGAGTGGGGATTATGACCATGACAGGCATTGCCATCGGATTTACGGGACGTAGCGTTAATATAGCGTATATCGTGGCAGGTCTTCTTACGATTGTAACAGCGATTCCTCAGATTTATATCGGAGGAACTGCTAATTTTGAAGGCGGGCAGTATTCACAGATTGCAGTCTTGGGAAACAAAAAACTGGCAGGTATTTTTATTTACATCCAGATCGCCATTGCACTGGCATTATCTATGTATACTTTATCATTCAGTGAATATTTTCTGTCGCTGTTTCCAGGGGCAAACAGGAAACTGATTTCCTTTGTAGTTCTGACAGTGATCTGTCTGATGCATCTGACAGGCATGAAACAGGCGGCTAGACTTCAAAATTTAATGTGCGGTATCCTGGCGTTGGGAATCGCTTCTTATATTGTGTTTGGGATCGGACATATCCAGCCGGGATATTTTGAAATGCCAGGTTTTGCCACTGGTGGCCTGACAGGATTTATCGTGGCATCTGTTTATCTGACCTTTGCGGCAGGGGGAGCGACCTATGTAGTGAATTTCAGTGCGGAATCCCAAAACCCAACTAGGGATATTCCATTTGTGATTATTGTTTCTACGGCGGTGATTGTTATTCTTTATGCGGTAATGTCTACGATCGCGGCTGGCGTTCTCCCGGTGGAACAGGTGGCGAATCAACCTCTAAGTATGGCAGCAGTTTCTTTTATGCCTTCGTCTGTCTATACATTTTTTGTAGTGGGAGGCGCAATGTTTGCTCTTTTGACGACGCTGAATTTTAATGTGGGTATGCTTCTTTATCCTCTTAAAAAGGCCAGTGAGGACGGATGGCTGCCAGGAGGGCTTGCAGCGGTCAACAGCCGTTTCCATACATTTCACTGGCTGATTCTGGTACTTTATCTCATCAGCGTTCTCCCTATTCTTTTTGGTGTGGATTTAAGTACCATTGCAAACAGCACGGTAATTCTTACCACATCTGTACGGGGACTTATTTCCTTTGTGGCAATGTCGCTTCCAAAAAAAATGCCGGAACTGTGGGAGAAGTCAGCATTTCACATCAGTGAAGGGAAATTAAAGGCAGTTTGTACCGTTTCTATATTTTTAACAGCTATTTCTGTTCTGATGCTTTTTATGACATCATCCATGGCACAGATCTGCGGAAACTGCTGTATCTTTGCAGCGGCAGTAATTTTGATGATTCTGTTTGGAAAAAATGTAAAAGTAACAGCAAATTTTGCAGAAAAATAAAGAAATTTTGGGTTTTAGAAACCGTTGGGAAGGAGCAGGCATATGGATCTGCATAAGGGAACTGTGGTGTATTTCAGTCCTACAGGAGGAACGAAAAAAGCCATTATGTGTATTTTAGATGGTCTGAAGATAGAAATGGACGAATTTGATATTACAGGAATGGCTCAGGGAACCAGCGGACGAGAGTTTGGCGGTGATGAACTGGCAGTAATTGGTGTGCCGTCTTATGGAGGAAGGGTTCCGAAACCGGCAGTGGAAAAACTGAGACTTCTGAAAGGAAACCGGACACCGGCAGTCCTGGTGGCAGTATACGGAAACCGGGCCAGTGAAGATACGCTGGCGGAGTTAAGGGAATTGTTATCCGAACAGGGATTTATCTGTGTGGCGGCAGTAGAGGCTATAGCGGAACATTCTATTATGCGTCATTTTGCAGAGGGGCGTCCGGACGAAAATGACCATAGAATTTTGAAAGATTATGGAAAAATCATAGCTCAGCGGATTCTGTCGGCAGCGGATGATGAGCAGCTGAAACACGCAGACATACCAGGAGATCGCCCCTGGCGTCAGTATAACGGAATTCCTCTCAAGCCGAAAGCGTCAGAACAATGTATGGGCTGCGGCAGATGTGTCAATCATTGTCCTGTTGGGGCTATTTCGCCGGAGCATCCAGATCGTACGGATACAGGCCGTTGTATTTCCTGCATGGGCTGTATTGCCGTCTGCCCGGCCCACGCCAGAAAACTGAATTCTGTTTTACTGAAAATAGCAGAAGAAACTAATAAGGGAAAATTTAAGAGCCGGAGAGAAAATAAGCTTTATTAGATGTAAGAAGAGCGGGACTTAAATGCAAAATTTAATATGAGTAGTGCCCCAAGGGTGTGTTTCATTTTGATTCAGCAATGAAACACACCTTTTTAAATATAAGTTTTCTTTATGATTATTCTGCGCTATAATAAAGAAAACAAAAGGAGGAATGCGCATGAATGTGAAGGAACAGCAGTATGTCTGCGAATTGGCCCGCTGTCGGAATCTGACAAAGGCGGCCCAGAACCTCTTTATCTCCCAGCCTGCGCTCAGTATTTACATAAGCAATCTGGAAAACAGTCTGGGTGTAAAGCTGTTTGAACGGATTGGAAAGAGTTTTATCCTGACGTATGCAGGCGAGCGCTATGTGGAAACGGCAAAGAAAATGCTGGATCTAAATGAGGGCTTTGAGCAGGAACTTCAGGAGATCGTCGGAGAGTACAAGGGCTGTGTGCGTCTTGGAATGCAGACCAGGCGTTCCGCCTATTTTCTGCCGCCGCTGATCGCTGCCTATGAGAAGGAATTTGAGCATATTACGGTGGATATCCGGACGGGGAATTATGAATATCTGTGCAGGCAGCTAAAGGAGCACCAGCTGGATCTTATTATCTGCAACCGTTCCGATGCCGATATGTCTGCAATGAAGGTCTATCCCATTTTTGAGGAGATGCTTTTAATCGCGGTTCCGGTCTGCCATCCTCTGAATGAGAAGGCGGTTTATGTGCCCGGACGCCGATACCGCTATCTGGATATTGCCTGTCTCCAGGGAGAAACGCTGATCCTGCAGCGGCCCATGCAGAGCATACGGCGGGATGTAGACCGGCTTTTAAGGGAAAGGCAGGTAGTTCCCGGACGGATCCGCGAGCTTGAAAGTATTGAGACGGCTATGCAGTTTGTGGCGGAAAATCTTGGAGTGGGCTTTAACCGGGAGGGCTACAGCTATGAGATGAGCTATAATAAGAGGGTGAATTATTATGGAATTCTGAACCAGAACGATACGGTTACACTGATGCTGGCCCATCGAAAGAACCTTGCGCTTACAAAGCCCATCCGCCGTATGATCGATATGCTGCTGGAACGGGCGGGAGAATATTATCAGCAGAATTGATTGTTTTGTTTAGAAATAATAGACAAATTTAAGGAATCTGAAAAAATAATAAAATTTTTATAATTCCGCAATTTCTGTTTTTTATGTAATATATGTGTATATTTATTCACAGTTATATTCATGATGAAGGAGGAGTTGCGTATGCCAAAAGAAAAAAAGCCCTTTAAGATGCCGCACACATTTGTGATCATTATTTCGATCATCCTGTTTGTTACGGCAATGACCTGGCTGATTCCGGCGGGGGAGTATGTCCGTTATAAGAACGCTGCCGGGATCGAGGTGATCGACCCTACGCAGTTTTCATTTGTGGAGCGTACACCGGTAAATCCTCTGCGTATTCCGCTCTATATTGTGGAGGCCATCTGCAAACGTATCAGCCTTATGCTTGTGATTTTGTTTTCCGGCGGCGCATTTGCCCTGATCAGCAAATCCGGTGCGCTTCACGCAGCGGTTGCCAAGGTAGCAAAGCTGTTTAAGGACCGTCTCTATGTGTTCATCCCCATCATGACAACGGTGTTTGCCCTGATCTGCACTACACAGGGGGTCAACCAGTTTATTGCCTTTGCCCCGATTGTAGTAATGATTACAATGGCCATGGGTCTTGATTCTATCGTTGGAGCCGCGATCATCCTGCTGGGCGGCTGTGTGGGCTTTTCAACAGGAACCTTAAATCCCAGCACGACCCTTGTAGCTCAGGAGATAGCGGAGCTGCCGCCGTATTCAGGCATCGGCTACCGAATCGTCTGTTTTGCGGTATTTCTGATTGTGACCAATATCTATCTGATCCGCTACGCAACGAAAATCCGTCGGGATCCCACGTTAAGTCCCATGTATGAGCTGGATAAGGATAATGAGATGAAGCATCTGGATATGGATTCTTTTGGCGCGCTGACCCTTCGCAAGGGCCTGATTGTAGCCGCTCTGGCTGCTGCGCTGGCGCTTATGGTGTATGGAGGAATAAAGTTCTCCTGGGATATGGAGGAACTGGCCGCAGTCTTTATCGGTCTTGCCGTTGTGGTAGGCTTTCTTGCGGGGGAGACGCCGTCCTCCATGTCAGTTATCTTTATCGACGGCTGTAAAAAGATGCTGACGGCTGCTCTGATCATCGGCCTTGCGACTGCAATCGCAAATGTAATGACAGCCGGACACATCGTAGATACGGTAATTTACGGACTGAGTTCTGTGATGTCCTATGCGCCCAAGTTCTTAGTTGCGCCAGTGATGTATCTGGTAAATACCCTGATCAGCTTTGTCATTGTTTCCGGCAGCGGAATGGCCTCCGCGGTTATGCCAATCACGGCGCCTCTGGGAGATCTGCTGGGACTGACAAGACAGACAACGGTTTTAATTTTTAACTTCAGCGATGGATTTACCAACTACATCCTTCCGCATTCCACAGCCCTTATGGGGATTATCAGCGCAGTCAACATTCCATATGACCGCTGGATGAAATTTATGTGGAAATTGTTTGTGATCTGGATGGTGATCTGCTGTATTATGGTATACGGCGCACAGATGATGCATTACGCATAGGCGCAGGAGGGAAAAAATGAAGGAACAACTGTTTCGGGCGATTGACAATAAGAAAGAAACACTCTGGGAGATGGCAGATTTTATCTTTGATCACCCGGAGTATGACGGAAAAGAGTACCAGGCCTCAAAATGCCTGACAGATTATCTGCGTGACAACGGCTTTTCTGTGGAAATGGGAGTAGGCGGATATGAGACTGCATTCCGGGCGGTCTACGAAAACGGAACTGGCGGTCCGTCTATTGGTATTCTCTGTGAATACGACGCGCTGGTAGGGCTGGGGCATGGCTGCGGCCATCATATGCAGGGACCAGGCTGCCTTGGGGCAGCAGCAGCTTTGAAGGAAACCCTTGCGGATAAGCCTTACCGCCTTGTAGTGTATGGAACGCCGGCAGAGGAAACCAGGGGGGCAAAGGCGTCGATGATAAAGAACGGGTGCTTTCATGATATTGACGCTGCGTTTATGATGCATGGTTCGCCTACAACTTGTACGGATGTAAAGTGCCTGGCGGATCAGAGTTTTCGCGTGAAGTTTTACGGAAAGCGCGCCCACGCGGCTCTTGCTCCTGAAAAGGGACGCAGCGCCTTTGATGCTCTTTTGGTTGCCTTTAACGGTATTGAATTTTTGCGGGAGCATGTGCCGGATGACACAAGAATGCACTATACTGTAAGCGGGCTTCCCGGCCCTTCAAATGTTGTACCTGCAGAGGCGGTGGGAACCTTTTCCCTTCGTTCCTTCTCAAAGAAGAACCTTGAGGGAGTGGTAGCCCGTTTTTACGATATCATAAAGGGGGCGGCGCTGATCGCCGGGGTGAGCTATGAGGTAGAGTTAATTCATGATTTTTACAACAAGATTCCGGTGCTGACTCTCAACCGCCTTTTGATGGATAACGCTGAACTGGCAGGTGCACCCCGGCTGTCTGAGCCCCGTGAGAAAACAGGGTCCACAGATTTTGGGAATGTCATGTATGAAGTGCCGGGATCCTGCATCCGCGTGGCCTTTGTGCCGGAGGGAATTTCTTCTCATACACAGGAGTTTGTGGATGCCGGAAAATCCCAGGACGCTCACAACTGCATTATCTATGGAGCCAAAGCCATCGCCGGCGCGGCGTTTGATCTGATCCGGGAGCCAGGGCTTATGGCGGAAGTGAAGGCGGAGTTTGAAGAAAACAGGAAACGGTTCGCGTAAAAGATTCCATGGGAGAAACAGAGCCATCCCTCATGCTGTGAGCCAGAAGCTTAAGATTGACAGCCGGTCAGAGAGCTTCTTCACCTTTTGAGAGAAGGGCCGGTTATGCTGGCCTCGGCGATCCCGTACGTTATGAGCTATGTGTGGTTTCGGCAGCTTGACCGGGGAAAAGGGCGACAGGAAGAACATAAGTGAGAATAAGATAGTCCATGGAACAGGGTGATCCATAGAATAGGGCAGGGGAAGAAATGCTGCGGTTAAAAAATTCTTCCCCTGCCTCTTCCATTTTCCCGTTATATCAGTTACAATAAAAAGATAACTGCCGCGGTCAGAGGGATTGGGGCAGAAAATGGAATGTACGAGGGAGAACGGAAAATGAATACGAAAAAGGGAATGAAAGCAGGGAAGCTGTTAAAGGGCTTTCTTCCATATTATGGAAAATACAAAAAGATCCTCATACTGGATCTCTTCTGCGCGGCTCTGACCACACTGGGAGAACTGGTGCTGCCGCTGATCCTGCGCTTTATCACCAACCAGGGAATGCAGGATCTGGCATCCCTTACCACGGGACTGGTGGTAAAGATTGGTATGCTGTACCTGGCCCTTCGAGTGATCGATTCCCTGGCCGCCTACTATATGGCCTATACCGGCCATGTGATGGGCGTGTATATTGAGACGGATATGCGCCAGGATGCGTTTGAACATCTTCAGATGCTGTCTGACAGCTATTACAGCAATACCAAGGTGGGACAGATCATGTCCCGTATTACCAGCGATCTGTTCGATGTGACGGAGTTTGCGCATCATTGCCCGGAGGAATTTTTTATTGCTGTCTTAAAGGGAATTGTTTCCTTTGTGATCCTGTCGGGAATCAATCTGGAACTGACCCTTTTAATTTTCGTGATGATCCCCATTATGATCGTCTCCTGCACCTGGTTTAACTTAAAAGTAAAGGCGGCTTTCCGGCTTCAGAGAAACCAGATCGGCGAGCTGAACGCCCAGATCGAGGACACGCTGCTGGGAAATCGGGTAGTCCGCGCCTTTGCCAATGAGCCGGTGGAGATCGAGAAGTTCGGCAGGGGCAATCAGGACTTTATGAAGATTAAGAAGCATACGTACCGGTACATGGCGGCGTTTCAGATTACCACCCGTTCCTTTGACGGGCTTATGTATGTGCTGGTGATCGTAGCCGGGGGACTTTTCATGATTCAGGGGAAAATTGAACCGGGAGATCTGGTGGCCTATACCCTGTATGTAACAACGCTTCTGACGACCATCCGCAGGATCATAGAATTTGCAGAGCAGTTCCAGAGGGGTATGACGGGTATCGAGCGTTTCCAGGAGATCATGGATGTGACGCCCGATATCAGAGACAGCAAAAAGGCAAAGCCATTAACGGAAGTAAAGGGCGGCATTGAATTCGACCATGTAAGCTTTGAGTATGCCGACGATCATACCCAGGTGTTAAACGATATCTGCCTGAAGGTTCGTCCCGGCGAGCGGATCGCGTTGGTAGGCCCCTCCGGCGGAGGAAAGACCACGCTGTGCAACCTTCTGCCCAGGTTTTATGATACTACAGAAGGAGCGATCCGCATTGACGGAAAGGACATTAAGGATATCACCCTGCGCAGCCTTCGCTCCAATATCGGAGTTGTGCAGCAGGATGTATATCTGTTTTCGGGAACGGTATATGAAAATATCCTCTACGGACGCACCGGCGCTTCCAGGGAGGAAGTGATTCGGGCTGCAAAACTGGCGGGAGCCCATGAATTTATTACAGAACTGACGGATGGCTATGACACCTATGTAGGCGAGCGGGGCGTGAAGCTTTCCGGAGGACAGAAACAGCGTATCAGCATTGCCAGGGTATTCCTTAAAAATCCGGCAATCCTGATCCTGGATGAGGCTACGTCGGCCCTTGATAACGAAAGTGAGTATCTGGTATCTCAGTCTCTGGAAAAGCTGGCTGCAGGGCGGACTACCCTGACTATTGCCCACCGTCTGACTACGATCCAGGGAGCTGACCGGATTCTGGTACTGTCAGGAAATCAGATCGTGGAGGAAGGAAACCACAGGGAACTTCTGGAAAAGAAAGGGATGTACTACCAGCTTTATATGACGGCTAACCGCTTAAATCAGGGGATAAACTGAGACGGAATGAAAGGTCTGCCATCCGCAGGCAAAAAGCAGGGGCTTTCTGCCTGCGGATGGCGTGTAAAATAAAAAGGAGAATTACGATATGAGAATCGCAGCAGCTACGGACAGCAACAGCGGAATTACCCAGGAGGATGCAAAGAAACTGGGAGTCCATGTGCTTCCCATGCCATTTATGATCGACGGCCAGATGTATTATGAGGGCGTTAATTTAACCAATGAGGAGTTTTTTAACCGCATGGAGGCGGGAGCGGATATTACTACCTCTCAGCCTTCTCCCGGAGAGGTAACAGATTTCTGGGACAGGCTGTTAGAAGAGTATGATGAAATTGTTTATATTCCCATGTCCAGCGGCCTGAGCGGTTCCTGCCAGACTGCCATGCTGCTGGCAGAGGACTACCAGGGAAAGGTTCATGTGGTGAATAACCAGCGCATTTCCGTAACCCAGATGCAGTCCGTACTGGATGCCAGGGATCTGGTAAAAAAAGGATATGCAGGGGCAAAGATCAAGGAAATCTTAGAGGCATCAAAGTTTGAAAGCTCCATCTACATCACTCTTACCACGTTGAAATATCTGAAAAAAGGCGGAAGGATCACACCTGCGGCTGCGATGCTCGGAACGCTGCTTCAGATCAAACCGGTGTTAACCATCCAGGGGGAGAAGCTGGACGCATTTTCAAAGGCACGAACTCAAAAGCAGGCAAAAACCATTATGCTGACGGCGCTTAAAAAGGATCTGGAGACCCGTTTTCATGATCCTGAGGCCCGCAGCACATGGCTGGAGATTGCATACACCTGCAGTGAGGAGGGAGCGCTGGAGCTGAAGAGGGCGTTAGAGGAATCCTATCCGGGAGCGGAGATCTGCATGGCGCCTCTTTCTCTGAGCGTTGCCTGCCATATCGGACCGGGAAGTCTGGCTGTGGCCTGCAGCGGCCGGTTAAAGGAGCTGGAATAATTGAAAAAGAAGAAATGGCTGGAACGGCTGAAGATAAGGGGCAGAAGCGTTATGGTTCCAATGACGCTTCTGATGATCCTGACAGCGCTGATCCCTCTGATGCTTCAGGCCATGATCGCCAGAGGGGCATTCAACCAGACCCAGTTAGATGCAAAAGGAATTGAGATACAGAATCAGTGCGTGATCTTAAGCAACCGTCTCATGCGGTCAGGCTATATGACCTCAGATAAGGGAAATACCATGGAGCTGGACGCCCAGATGCAGACCATCGGGGATATTTACAACGGGCGGATTGTAATTGTAAACAGCAGCTACAAGATCATAAAGGATACGTTTAACCTGTCTGTGGGGAAATACTACATTTCCGAGGAGGTGATCCGCTGCCTGAATGGAGAGACCAGCAGCCGTATGAACCGGGAAATGGGGTATTTGGCTCAGACAATCCCCATCCACGATGCCGCAGATGAAAAAAAGGTGACAGGAGCCATTGTGGTTACGGCTTCCACGGAAAATATTTCCTCCCTGATGGACCGGGTCTATGGAAGCACGCAGCTGTTTCTTTTGTGTATGGCGGTGGTGATCATCGTTTTTTCCATGGCGGCGGTACATTTTGTAGTAAGGCCCTTTAAACGGCTGTTAGCCTCTTTGGAGCGGGTTTCCTACGGAGATCTGGATGCGGATATTACAGAGGATGCTTACAGTGAAACCAGTCAGCTGTCTCTGGCTGTGCAGAAATCCCTGCGCAGGTTAAAGGCGGTAGACCAGTCGCGTCAGGAATTTGTTTCCAATGTATCCCATGAACTGAAAACGCCTATTACCTCGATCCGGGTGCTGGCCGACTCTCTTATGAGCATGGAGGAGGTGCCGGTGGAACTGTACCGGGAATTTATGGCCGATATTTCAGATGAGGTAGATCGGGAAAATCAGATTATCAGCGACCTTCTGACTCTTGTGAAAATGGATAAGTCGGCTCAGAGTCAGATGAATATCATGCAGGTAAATATCAATGAGGAACTGGAGCTGATTTTAAAACGACTGCGCCCTATTGCAAAGAGAAGCAATGTGGAGCTGATTTTTGAGAGTATCCGCGAGGTAACGGCGGATGTGGATCGGGTAAAATTTTCTCTGGCAGTGACAAATCTGGTGGAAAATGCAGTGAAATACAATGTGGATTCCGGATGGGTGCGGGTTACGCTGGATGCTGATCACAAATATTTTTATATTCGGGTGGCAGATTCCGGGATCGGGATTCCCCAGGATTGTATCGATCATATTTTTGAGCGATTCTTCCGGGTGGATAAAGCCCGGTCCAGAGAAGTGGGAGGTACGGGCCTTGGCCTTGCTATCACAAAAAATGTGATCCAGATGCACCATGGTATCATTGACGCGGAAAGTGCGCCGGGAGAGGGAACGACCTTCAGCGTGCGTATCCCATTAAATTATGTGCCGAGACAGGAGGAAAAGTCATGAGGACCAGGGAAACGATGAAAAAAGCCCGTTCTTGGAGCTTTGGGGTCCTGTTCTGTCTGGTCTGCGCCATGCTCCTGTCGGGCTGCAAAGAGCGGGAAACGCCTTCTTCTGCGCCGGAGGAAGGCAGGTATCTGGTTTATTATCTGAATTCTTCCGGCGTCACCTTATCGCCTCAGGAGTATGAGGCAGTGGAGACCAGGCCTGAGGCTCTTGCGGATGAACTGATGGGACAGCTGATCCATGTGCCCAAGGATCTGGACTGCCAGACACCTTTGAGTGAAAAGGTAGCTTACAGGGAATGCCGGCTGGACGGGCAGATGCTGTATCTGTATTTTGATGTGAATTATGTGAGCATGAAACCGGAGCAGGAGATCCTGTGCCGGGCAGCGCTTGCCAGGACGCTGACACAGATTCAGGGGGTGGATTATATCAGTATTTACTGCGGAGACCAGCCGCTTATGGACCGTCAGGGAAACCCGGTGGGAGCCGTGGCGGCTTCTGATTTTATCCTGAATACCAGCAATGTAAATGCCTATGAAAAAACAGAGCTAAAGCTGTACTTTGCCGATAAAACGGGCACAAAGCTGGTAGCTGAGACGAGAGAAGTAGTGCATAACATCAATACATCCATGGAACAGCTGGTTGTGGAACAGCTCCTGGCGGGGCCAAAGGAGGAGGGGCATCTTGCGGTGCTGCCTTCAGAGTGCAAGGTGTTAAGTCTGTCAGTGACAGATAATGTATGCTATATCAATTTTGATTCTGCTTTTCTGAAAATGGAGCATCCGGTAAATGAGTATCTGCCGATCTACGCCATCGTGGATTCCCTGGCGGAAATGACGAATATTACCCGGGTACAGATCATGGTCAATGGCTCTCAGAATGTTATGTTTCGGGATGTGGTGTCTTTAAACAATACCTTTGAGGTAAACCGGGACTATATTGGAGAAGAAAAATGAGGTAAAAAAATGAAAAGGCCCCTTGTGGTAATTGCAGCAGGATTCGTACTTGGAGAGGTGCTGGCCCTGCAACAGCAGGAGGCTTTCAGACAATGGCTGATGGGGAGCGGTATCCTTTTGGCTCTTTTGGGAATAGTCTGGATATTTTTATCCGGTTCGTTGAGAAAGAGAGGGAGGAAACGCCGGGAAAGCAGGAGTGTCGATCGAAGGGCGCTCCTGCTTGTTTTTTTGTGTTTGTCTGTCAGTATGGCCGCGGGAGGCATAAGGGCAGGTCTGGAGAAGGTGCGTTTGGATCGGGAGGAGACGGCGGCAAATGCCTTTGAAGGCAGCCAGACCATGGTTATGGGAAGAGTGGCCGGGCGCAGTTTGAAGGAGGAGCGGCTGACACTGGAGCTTTGCGGCGTTCAGATACAAAAAGCAGATAAAACGGACGTTTTTGGGAAAGTCGTTTTATATATCAGCCAGAAGGATGCGCCGCGCTGGGAGGAGGAGCTGGCAGTGGGAAAGAAGGCGCGTTTTCTTGGGCGGGCCCAAGCGATAAAGGGGGCTCTGAATCCGGGAGAATTTGATTTTAAGAATTATTACCGATCTAAAGGAATCACGGTGAAAATATATGGGGAGAAATGGTTTGGATCGGAAGGAGAGGCATACCCCTATCCGGCGCTGATTGAAAGAGTGAGGGAGCATTGCCGCCGTGTGCTTAAACAGTGCTGCGGGCCGGAGGATCAGGCTGTTTTTGAAGCCATGCTTCTGGGGGATACGAAGGAAATGGAGAAGGAGCAGAGAAAGCTGTACCAAAACAGCGGGATCGCTCATCTGCTGGCCGTCAGCGGACAGCACCTGGCCATTATCGGCGGGGGGATCTATCTGATCCTTCGGCGGCTGGGCTTTGGCTTTGCCGGCGCAGGCGCTGCGGGAGCAGGGCTGGTGATAAGCTACGGACTTCTCACCGGAGGATCCGGCTCTGCCATGCGGGCGGTAATCATGATCCTGTGCCTTTGGCTGGCCATGGGAGCAGGACGTACCTATGACACCCTTTCGGCTCTGGGACTGGCGGCAGTGGTTCTTCTGCTGAGAGAACCCTATCTGATCTTTCAGAGCGGATTTCAGCTGTCTTTTGGAGCCGTATGGGCCATCGCAGGGCCGGGGAAATGGCTGGAGGAGCAGCTGGAGCTTACGGCTGGCTGGCAGAAAGGGGCGGCCGTCAGTCTGTGCGTTCAGATTGTGCTTACCCCTGTGATGCTGTGGCATTATTTTCAGTATCCCCTGTACGGGATGGCGCTCAATGTTCTGATTCTTCCGTTTGTTCCTCTGCTCATGTATTCGGGACTGCTGGCAATCGGTACAGGAAGCGTAAATGTGTTTCTCGGAAAGGCGGCAGCCGGGGCAGGACATTATATCCTGATGTACTATGACTGGCTGTGCCGCAGAGCGGAAGGACTTCCGGGATATTGCCTGGTTCTTGGAAAGCCGTCATGGGGGCAGATTGCGGTTTATGGAGGCGTTATGGCGGGAGCGCTGTGGTGTCTGGCGCGGGGAAGGCAGAAAAATGTGTTCAGAGGTGGGAAACAACTGCCAGGGAAGCGATACGCCTTCTTGGCTCTGGCGGTTTTGCTGGCAGTATTTTTCTGGAGTCTTTCTCTGCTTGGGCCTCAGCCTGCAGGAGGGATTCAGGCCCTGTGCCTGGATGTTGGACAGGGGGACGGAATTTTACTGAGAGCAGGCTGTCACAGCATACTGATCGACGGCGGGAGCAGCAGTGAGAAGAAACTGGGAGAGATGACCCTGGAGCCCTGCCTGAAACGTTTTGGGATCACAACTTTGGATATGGCGATTGTCAGCCATGGAGATAATGACCATATCAGCGGCCTTATGTGTCTGCTGGAGGAAAAGCGTGTGCGGATCGGCACTCTGGCGCTTCCCATTGGGGGAAGGGGGCAGGAAATTTATGAAAAGCTGGAAGGCTTGCAGAAAGGGGCAGGAGGGAAAACCATTTATGTAAAGACGGGGGATATCCTTCGCGCGGGCGGACTGGAGCTTACCTGTATCTTCAGCGGGGAAGGCAAAAACATGACAGACAGAAACGCCCACTCCCTGGTGATCTGTGCAGACTTTGAGGGTTTCCATATGCTGTTTACTGGAGATATGGGCATAGAAGAGGAGAAAAGGCTGCTTAAACGGGCCGGGGAAGAAGGCGGTGAACTTCAAAAGACACATTTAGCTCACGCAGCCATATTAAAGGTTGCTCATCATGGCTCTGGCGGCTCTTCCTGCGATTCCTTTCTTAAGGCCCTTCCTCAGGTAAAAACGGCAGTGATTTCCTATGGGGCAGGAAACTCCTACGGCCATCCGGCTGCAGAGGTGGTGAAGAGGCTTAAAACACGGGGGATTCGGGTAATGGAGACGGGAGGAAAAGGCTGCATCCTCATAGAGTCGCCATAAGGCTGCGGACAGGATTTTAGCTGACGAAGGAATCCCCTGGCAGCTGTGGGCGGTTGACTTTAAGGGCAGGCTGCTGTATAGTGGCGGAAGAATAAAAAGGGAGAATATTATATGGCGGATATCAGGAAAATAACAGATTTTGGAGCATCACAGCTGGACATATATGCGCGGATTCCGGAGGTGCAGCTTCTGCGTTTCCATGAGCCCGGGCCGGGTATCTTTATCGCAGAAAGCCCCAATGTAGTAAAACGGGCCCTGACTGCAGGATATGAACCCATCTCGCTGTTGGTGGAAACGAAGCATATCAAGGGAGAGGCAAAAGAGGTAATCGCCATGTGCGGGGATGTTCCTGTATACACGGCAGAGTTTGATATATTGACAAAACTGACAGGATTTAAGCTGACCAGAGGTGTTTTGTGCGCCATGGGGCGCAGAAAGCTTCCGTCAATCCGCGAAGTCTGTGCCGGGGCCAGACGGATCGCTGTGCTGGAAAATGTTGTAAATCCAACAAATATAGGCGCTGTATTCCGTTCAGCAGCCGCTTTGAATATGGATGCGGTGCTTCTGACGCCGGGCTGCAGCGATCCCCTGTACCGGCGCGCCAGCCGTGTCAGTATGGGAACCGTATTTCAGGTGCCGTGGACCTTTTTTGATGAAAAGAAGGAGTGCTGGCCTGAGGAGGGAAGGAAAATCCTGCGTGAACTTGGCTTTAAGACAGCTGCCATGGCCTTAAAAGAGGATTCTGTTTCCTTGGACGATCCCGTGCTGAAAGAAGAGGAAAAGCTGGCGGTCGTACTGGGAACCGAGGGCGATGGCCTGGCTCCGCAGACCATTGCAGGCTGCGACTATACAGTGATGATTCCCATGAGCCATGGGGTGGACTCACTGAATGTGGCTTCTGCGTCGGCGGTGGCGTTTTGGGAGTTGGGGAGGAAGGAAACGATTCTACATTGACACAGTAAAAATAATCTGCTATAGTAATTCACTGTACGAAGCGAGAGGGTGAAAAGCCGAGCGTGGCTGCAGCCTCTCGTTTTGTTTCGGAGACATAAAACCGTTAAAGTCAGAATGAAAGAGGAAAATAACAGTTCATGGATATTGTGAAATTTGAAGAGTTACAGTTAGATGACCGGATCATCCGTGCTATTACGGAGATGGGCTTTGAAGAGGCATCTCCCATCCAGGCCCAGGCGATCCCAGTTGTATTAGAAGGCAGAGATATCATTGGCCAGGCTCAGACCGGTACGGGAAAGACAGCTGCGTTCGGGCTCCCGCTGCTTCAGAGGGTAGATCCGAAGGTTAAGAAGCTGCAGGCTATTGTGCTGCTGCCTACCAGAGAGCTTGCGATCCAGGTGGCGGAGGAGCTGCGCCGATTTGCCAAGTTTATGCATGGTATAAAGGTTCTTCCCATCTACGGCGGTCAGGATATTGTCCGCCAGATCCGGGCCTTAAAGGATGGCACACAGATTGTGGTGGGCACTCCGGGCCGCGTGATGGATCATATGCGCCGCAAGACGGTGAAAACCGATCATGTTCATACCGTTGTTCTGGATGAAGCGGACGAGATGTTAAATATGGGCTTTTTAGAGGATATGGAGACTATCCTGAGCCAGCTTCCTGCCGAGCGTCAGACGCTTATGTTTTCCGCTACCATGCCTCCGGCCATTGCGGAAATTGCAAGGAAATTCCAGACGGATCCCGTTACAGTCCGGGTGATCAAAAAGGAACTGACTGTTCCCAAGGTGACACAGTATTATTATGAAGTAAAGCCCAAAAACAAGGTGGAGGTAATGTGCCGTCTTTTAGATCTCTATGATCCCAAGCTTTCCATTGCATTCTGCAATACCAAGCGTCAGGTGGATGAACTGGTTCAGGCTCTTCAGGGAAGAGGCTATTTTGCTGACGGCCTTCACGGCGATTTAAAGCAGGTTCAGAGAGACCGGGTGATGGAAAGTTTCCGCAATGGACGCACGGATATTCTTATCGCTACCGATGTGGCCGCCAGAGGTATTGACGTGGGAAATGTAGAGGCGGTATTTAACTACGATATTCCTCAGGATGACGAGTATTATGTCCACCGCATCGGCCGTACCGGAAGAGCGGGCAGAGAGGGAAAGGCCTTCAGTCTGGTAGTAGGCAGAGAGGTTTATAAGCTCCGTGATATTCAGCGTTACTGCAAGACAAAGATCATCCCTCAGGCGATCCCTTCCTTGAATGACATTACAGAGATCAAGGCAGAGAAGATCTTAGACCAGGTACAGGAGACCTTAAATGACAGCGACCTGACAAAGATGGTAAATATTCTGGAAAAGAAGCTGATCGAGGAGGACTACACTTCCTTAGATCTGGCGGCGGCACTCCTTAAAATGGCCATGGGCGATGACAACGAGGATATCATCGATAGCTATATGCCGGCCAGATCCTTAGACGATCTTGACAGCTACGGCAGAGGACGCGGACGGGACAGAGGACGCGGCGGCAGAGGCGGACGCAAGGGCGCAACGGACCGGGCGGCCATTGATTATGTGACCGGCGGCGGGGAGCATATGGCGCGTCTGTTTATCAATATCGGGAAATCCCAGCGGGTGACTCCGGGAGATATCCTGGGCGCTGTGGCGGGAGAGTCCGGCATTCCCGGCCGTCTGGTAGGCAGCATTGATATGTATGACGGCTACACCTTTGTAGACGTACCTGCCCAGTATGCCGAGGACGTATTAAAGGCCATGAGCCATGCAAAGATCCGGGGCAAAAATGTCCATGTGGAAAAAGCCAATTCCAGACGGTAATGGAACGAACATCCGCGGTTTCAGACAGGGCTGCGGCTAAAAGAGAGAAGGGATCATCCATGAAGGGAAAAAAGACTGAGGAGACAGTTAAGACAAATGTGATGCGTCTTTTGGAGGCGGCAGGTATTCATTTTGAAACAGGAACCTATGAGGTAGATGAAAACGACCTTTCCGGCAGCCATGCCGCAGATCTGATGGGTGTGGATCATGACCAGATGTACAAGACGCTCGTCTTAAAGGGCGAGAAAAAGGGATATCTGGTATGCTGTCTCCCTGTGGATGAGGAACTGGATCTGAAAAAAGTTGCCAGGGCCGCCGGGGAAAAGAAGGTGGAAATGATTCATGTAAAGGATATGCTTTCCATCACCGGATATATCCGGGGCGGCTGTTCTCCCATTGGAATGAAAAAGAAATTCCCTACCTACATTGAGGAGACGGCCCAGCTCTTTGAGACGGTCACAGTAAGCGCCGGACAGAGAGGCGTTCAGGTTACCCTGTCGCCGGAGGATCTGAGGGCATATACAGAGGGAGTCTTTGCGCCGTTGATCTGAGATTTGGAAATATTCTCCAAAGAACCCTCTTCTTTCCAGGTCAAAATGTGTGATCCTGGCGCAAAGTTGAAAAAATCAGCTTGAAAAACACGGCGCTTTGGGTTATAATAGGGCCATAATAAATGAGACATATTTGTGATTCCTGGGGTGTTCGATTTCTTACCAATTTTGAACCTACATTTGACAAAAGGGATTCCAATATTTTTAAGCGGATGTCACGCCTCCGTACGAGTGGAAGGCAGAAGTTTAAGTGAGGTTGCCCACCTAGCATTGCTAGGCGTCAATATGTAAGAGCCGGCACCTTGGGGTCACAGATGATAAAAGCAGCGGGGGATTTCTCGCTGCTTTCTTTCATATCTGGATCCTGCCGTCTTGTGGATAAGACAGATAGGAAGCTTTTTTATCTTAAGATGGCGCAACATGAGTATGACGGGAGAATCACGGAATGAATGGTAAAAATAAAATGATTGCCTGGATAGCCGGAACGATCACGGTCATTATTCTTCTGGCTGTTCTGATCGTTTGGATGGAGCCTGCAAAAGAAGGCATTTCCAGAGCGGAGGCTTATAAAGCGCTGGCATTGGTATTTGCCGACCGCCAGGAGTGCGAGAGCGCAGAGGAACAGCGGCAGAAATCCTGGTTTTCGGACCAGGAAAAGGATAACTGGTTCGTAAAATATATGGATCTGCTGTATGAGAAGGGGTATCTGGATCCATCCCTTACGCCGGCTGATTTGGAGAGCGCTCAGAAAAAGCTGACCTATGGGGAGGCTGCGTTTGCGGCGGAGCAGATTTCCGGCCGGCTGAAACGCCAGGTAGGAATGAATAAGGGAAACCGGGAAAAACCATTTCCGGCAGATCAATGGTGGGATCTTTACCGGGCTATTTTAAAAGAGGCGGATCCGCAGGGAAACGTAAAAGAGGTGGAGGCTATTTTATATGGAACGCCTTCCAATATCAAGGATGCGCCCAGCTGGACCGCATATACTACGGAAGGAGAGTACGGCTTTCAGGGACTGGCTCTGGATGCCTGGCTGGATCATGAGATCCGCTTTATGGTTCGGGGAAATGAGATAGCTGCTGTGACTGCAGTGGAAAGCAGCGATGTGGTGTACCGTAATATCTGGCTGTCTCAGGTAAAGGATGGCGTATTTCAGGCTTATATGGGCGCAGCCTCCAGGGAATTTACGGCAGAGGGAAAGCTGGCGGAAGAGGCCAAAAAGACAGAGGACAAGCTGGCCCCCAATCTGGCGGATCTCCACATGAAGGATGGACGTCTGACCAAGGTGACGGTAAAGAAGGAGCGGATTCATGGGAAAATTCTTTCCGTTACAGACGATACGGTTGAGATCGAAGGCTATGGAAAGATTCCTCTGGATGAAAATTTCCATGTATATAAGCTTTACGGTGATTTCAGCGTGCTTGGCGCTGCAGATATCCTGGTTGGCTATGATCTTCAGGAGTTTGTGGCAGCGGATGGGAAACTCTGTGCGGCTCTTTTAGAGAGGCCGTTTGATGCCAAGACCATCCGGGTTCTCTTGATGGATACGGGGTTTAAGAGTCTGTTCCACCAGAGCGCGGAGATTAAGCTTAACTCCGGTGCGGAAATTACCTATAAAAATGAAAATGGCGATGATGAGGTCAGCCGCTTAAACCAGGGCGATGTGCTGAAACTGACCCTGGAGGATGAACGGCTGCAAAATGGCCGCATGACTATAAAACCGGATGGGGAAGAGGGAATTACAATCTGCTCCATAGAGCGCAGTCAGGGCCAGCCGGTTTACAGCGGTTCTCTGGAGATAAAAAAAGAGTCAGACGGCCTTGTACTCATCAACGAGCTGTATCTGGAGGATTACTTAAAAAAAGTGGTTCCCAGCGAAATGCCGGCCTCTTATGAAAAAGAGGCATTAAAGGCGCAGGCTGTCTGTGCCAGAACCTATGCTTACCGGCAGATCCAGGGCAATACATACGGCCAGTACGGCGCTCATGTGGACGACAGCACCAGCTTTCAGGTTTACAATAATATCACTACCAGCGAGCGTACCGATCAGGCGGTGGATGAGACCTACGGACAGATGCTCTTTTATAACGACACCCCCATTGAGGCATTTTATTACTCTACCTCCTGCGGCCATGGAGCGGATGGCAGCGTGTGGGGAAGCGGGGGAGAAGCCCTTCCTTACCTGAGGTCTAAGCAGATTAAAAATGGAGGAAGAGAACTGACCGAGGAGGACAATGAAACCTTTGACGCTTATATCCGCTCCCGCAAAGTCACGTCTTATGATGCAAAATACCCGATGTTTCGCTGGCAGACCGAACTGACGGCCGCTCAGATCGGCTTAAAGGCTTCTGCGGTGGGAAATGTTCAGGATGTGACTGTGACCTCAAGGGGGCTGGGCGGGATTGCTGCTGAGCTTACTGTGAAAGGAGACCAGGGCACAACCCGTATCAAGGGGCAGAGCGCCATTCGCACCTTTCTGGGAAATGAAGAAGCGCCGATTCGTAAACAGGACGGTTCTAAGATGACCACAGCTTCTCTTCCAAGTGCGTTTATTTCCATTGAGAAAATAACCGATGAGGCTGGAAGTATTTCCTTCCGTATCTACGGCGGAGGCTTTGGCCATGGCGTAGGAATGAGCCAGAACGGAGCCCAGTCTATGGCAAAATCGGGAAAGACCTATAAAGATATCCTGGATTTCTTTTACCAGGGAGCGGAACTGAAAGAAAATTAAAGGATTTAAAAACTGTTAAAAATGCGCCTTGTTACGGGGGATTTGTAACAAGGCGCATTTTTGATACTGCGCGGCTGCGCATTTAAAAAGAGGAGGATGGGATCCTATGCCCGGACAAGAAATACCTCTGTATTCTGTACGCCATGGTGTTTGGACTCCGCGTGGGTATCATAAAAGATGTCGATATGGCGTCCACGTACGCCGCCGCCTTTATCCTCCGCAGTGTAGACAGTGCCGTTGATCATGATCTTGGAACCGTAGGGAACCACCGACGGGTCTACCGCGATGGTGTGGCGGGCAGTGGCTACGGTGCCGGTGCTGGTGTGGCGTCCCCAACTTCCGGAGCAGCTTTTACAGGGGCAATAGCCGGTGGTCTTGAATATGCCCAGAGACTGAAGCTGGGGGACCGTGCTGGAAGCTGCGTCTGGTTCCATAACCGCCTCAGGAGTTCCATTGGTATAGGTCCGGGTGTTGGAAAAGGCGCGTCCGTCTACAGAGCCCTCGATCACATAGACACCGTCTCCAAACGACGCCCAGTCTACATTTAGGGTAAAACCATGATTTCCGTTCCCTTTGCGGTCATCTAAGAGATTCTTGCGGAATTCGCCGGCAGACAGGCGTTCGTTTAAAACCTCTTCTCCCGTTGTTTCCTTTTTGATTACGATATGTACATTTAATGCCTGATCGGGTTCATCACTGTCATAAGCCCAGCCGCTAATGGTTTGACTGGTTACTTCCTCAAAACGTCCTTTTGCAGGGGCTGCAAAAACAGTAAGGGCAGAAGAAACGGTAAATGCGGCTGCCATGATGATCCCTGTCAGTAAGTGTTTTAGTTTCATAAACTTAACCTCCATTTGCGGTATTTCCGGAACCCGGAGATTCGGCATATACCGTTATTCATAATTGTTACTTAAAATTAACACAATACTAATATATGTAATATTTTTGTAACATATGAGCAATAAAGAACATTTTACCATATTTTTTTATTATGTCAAGTGAAAGATGAAACCAATTGATGGGGATGCTTTTAAAGGGAGTGTCTGCAAATAAAAAACTGAACCATCTTTTAAAAGACGATTCAGCTTCTTAAATGATCTGAGGAAATATATGGAAGAGGTTATTAATCCTGGTATTATACAGATTACTGTACAAGAAAAACCTCTGCGTAGTAGACGCCGTTTGCAAGCGCCTCGTCATGGCTGTCATAATAAATATCGAGAGTGTTTCCTTTTACGGATGACCCCTTATCTTCAACCGTATAGATAGTATCGCCGATACGCAGCTGAGTCCCGATTGGAAAGCGGGTGAGATCGGCGGAAATCGTGTGATGGGCTTTTGGAACTGTACCGGAATAGGTTAGTTTGTGTTCTCCGCTGCAACGTTCACAGCCGCAATAACCGGTGATTTTAAAGGTGCCAAGAGAAACCTCGGCGGGAACTGGCTCTGCAGGCGGTTCTGATTCAACTGGCTCTTGGACTGCCTGTACGCCGGGGCCGGCGTTTACAAAGGAATTGTCATTTTCCTGAGCAAAGGCGGGAAAAGAACAAAGCAGTCCTAAGACCGCAGTTATTGTCAGAAAAGATATCTTCCACTTATACATATAGCTGCCTCCTGATGTTATGTTGCGGTAAATATAGTCTGGGTAGTTATGTGTGTGTTAGACTGTTTTTATTATATTACAAAAATATTAAAAGTCAAGCTGAAATGGTGAATAAAGTGTTACATATGTTACAGGCCTGCCTGTGGGGGAAAGTGATGAAGGGATTGTCTGAAAAGGAGAAGTTTATAAAAGGAATCTGAATTGCGAAAATCCGGGAAAATAATAAAAAATCCCTTGACAAAATCCGCGGAAAGGAATATATTATGGAATGTAGATGTTAGCACTCCACATTAACGAGTGCTAATAATCGAAAGAAAGGAAGGTGACAGGAACTGATGGATACGCAGCTGGATGACCGGAAGGTCACCATATTAAAGGCGATCATCAAAACCTACCTGGAAACAGGCGAGCCGGTTGGCTCCAGAACTATTTCCAAGTATTCAGAGTTAAAATTAAGTTCCGCCACCATCCGCAATGAGATGTCAGATCTGGAAGAGATGGGCTATATTATACAGCCGCATACTTCCGCGGGACGTATCCCTTCCGATAAGGGGTACCGGTTCTATGTAGACCAGATCATGCAGGAAAAGGACAATGAGGTCACAGAGCTTAAGGATATGATGGTTCAGAAGGTTGATAAGCTGGAACTGGTCCTTAAGAAGATGGCCCAGGTTCTGGCAGCCAACACCAAGTATGCGGCTATGATCAGCGGGCCCAGCTACCATAAGACGAAGCTGAAGTTCATTCAGCTCTCCAAAGTAGAGGAGCATAAGCTTTTGGTCGTTGTGGTGGTGGAAGGCAATATCGTTAAGAATACCATGATCGATATTGAAGAGGAACTGGGAGAGCAGGAACTGCTGAATCTGAACATCCTGTTAAACAGCAGCTTAAACGGGCTGACCATTGAAGAGATCAATCTGGATATCATCAGCCGGCTGAAAGGGGATGCAGGCATCCACAGCCAGGTGGTGGAACTGGTTTTAAATGAGGTGGCAGAGGCTATCAAGGCCGGTGGGGAAGATCTTCAGATCTATACCAGCGGGGCTACGAATATTTTCCGGTACCCGGAGCTCTCTGAGGGCGATAAGGCCAGCAAGCTGATTGGTACTTTGGAACATAAGGAAGTGCTTCAGGAGTTTGTCTCTGAGATCAATGGAGAAAGCAGTGACGACACGGGGATTCAGGTCTATATCGGCGATGAGACCCCGGTACAGTCCATGAAGGACTGCAGTGTTGTAACTGCCAACTATGATCTGGGAGGGGGCCTTCGGGGAACAGTGGGCATCATCGGCCCCAAGCGAATGGATTATGAAAAGGTTCTTGGGACGTTAAGAAATCTGATGAGCCAGCTGGATGCAGCATTTAAAAAGGATGAAAGGTGATAAGCAGTGAGTGAAGATATCAAGAAGGAAGATGTAAAGGACATTCCTGAGACAGAGGAAACGAAAGCCGGGGAAACAGAGGAAACGGCGGCTGAGACCGATACTCAGGAGACAGAGGCAGAGGAAACGTCTCAAAAGGAGTCAAAAGGAGGCTTCTTTAAGAAAAAGAAGGATCCCAAAGATGAGAAGATCGAGGAACTGACCGACCGTGTGAAACGCCAGATGGCTGAATTTGAGAACTTCCGCAAGAGAACGGAAAAAGAAAAATCCACCATGTATGAGATGGGCGCAAGGGATATCATCGAGCGTATGCTTCCGGTGATGGATAATTTTGAGAGAGGCCTGGCGGTAATTCCTGAGGACAAGAAGGAGGATCCGATTGCTGAGGGAATGGAAAAGATCTACAGGCAGCTTCAAAAGGTCTTTGAGGAGGCCGGAGTAAAGCCGATCGAGGCGGCCGGCAATGCGTTTGATCCCAATTTTCACAATGCGGTAATGCACATTGAGGATGAAAGTCTGGGAGAGAACATTGTGGCTGAGGAGCTTCAGAAGGGATATATGTACCGTGACAGTGTAGTAAGGCACAGTATGGTCAAGGTAGCAAACTGATATTTGGCTTTGGTTAGGAGAATAATCATTCTATATAGATCAAATTAGGAGGAAATCACTATGGGCAAGATTATTGGTATCGACTTAGGTACAACAAATAGCTGTGTGGCCGTTATGGAAGGCGGAAAGCCAACCGTTATCGCCAACGCAGAAGGAGTAAGAACAACTCCATCCATCGTGGCATTTACAAAGACAGGAGAGAGACTGGTAGGCGAGCCTGCAAAGCGTCAGGCTGTTACAAATGCAGACCGCACCATTTCTTCCATTAAGCGCCATATGGGTACAGATTACAAGGTAGACATTGACGGAAAGAAGTACACACCTCAGGAGATCTCCGCAATGATCCTTCAGAAACTGAAGGCAGACGCAGAGAGCTATCTGGGTGAGACGGTTTCTGAGGCAGTTATCACAGTTCCCGCTTACTTTAATGACGCACAGCGTCAGGCAACCAAGGATGCAGGAAAGATTGCCGGTCTGGACGTAAAGCGTATTATCAACGAGCCGACTGCTGCTGCACTGGCTTACGGCCTTGACAATGAGAAAGAGCAGAAAATCATGGTATATGACCTTGGCGGCGGTACCTTCGATGTTTCCATCATCGAAATCGGTGACGGCGTAATCGAAGTTCTCTCTACCAACGGCGATACACGCCTTGGCGGTGATGATTTTGACAATGCCATCACAAACTGGATGATCGATGAGTTTAAGAAGGCAGAGGGCGTAGATCTTTCCGCTGACAAGATGGCTCTTCAGAGACTGAAGGAGGCAGCGGAAAAGGCAAAGAAGGAACTGTCTACCGCCACCACCACAAACATCAACCTTCCGTTCATCACAGCGACTGCAGAGGGACCAAAGCATCTGGATATGAACCTGACCAGAGCGAAGTTTGACGAGCTGACTCATGACCTCATCGAGCGCACCGCAATTCCGGTACAGAATGCGTTAAAGGATGCAGGCATCACTGCTTCAGAGCTTGGCAAGGTACTGTTAGTAGGCGGTTCTACCCGTATGATCTCCGCACAGGATAAGGTAAAGCAGATTACAGGAAAGGAACCAAGCAAATCTCTGAATCCAGATGAGTGCGTAGCCATCGGCGCAGCTATCCAGGGCGGCAAGCTGGCAGGCGATGCAGGAGCAGGAGATATCCTTCTTCTGGACGTAACTCCGCTGTCTCTGTCTATTGAGACTATGGGCGGCGTAGCAACCAGACTGATCGAGAGAAATACAACGATCCCGACTAAGAAGAGCCAGATCTTCTCTACAGCAGCTGACAATCAGACGGCAGTTGATATCCATGTGGTACAGGGCGAGCGTCAGTTTGCAAGAGACAACAAGACACTTGGTCAGTTCCGTCTGGATGGAATTCCGCCGGCAAGAAGAGGTATCCCTCAGATCGAAGTTACATTTGATATTGATGCCAACGGTATTGTAAATGTATCTGCAAAGGATCTGGGAACCGGAAAAGAGCAGCATATCACTATCACTTCCGGCTCCAATATGTCTGACGCTGATATTGATAAAGCAGTGAAGGAAGCGGCTGAGTATGAGGCTCAGGATAAGAAACGCAAGGAAGCCATTGATGCGAGAAATGACGCGGATTCTATGGTATTCCAGACAGAAAAGGCTCTGGAAGAGGTTGGCGATAAGATCGATGCTAATGACAAGTCCGAGGTAGAGGCTGACTTAAATGCACTCAAGGAAGCGATTAACCGGGCTCCGGTAGACCAGATGACTGATGCTCAGGTGGAAGATATCAAGGCTGGCAAGGAGAAACTGATGAACAGCGCTCAGAAGCTGTTTGCAAAGGTTTATGAGCAGACACAGCAGGCAGGAGCAGGTGCAGGCCCTGATATGGGCGGTGCGGCAGGCGGTTCAAGACCGGATGATGACGTAGTAGACGCTGATTTTAAGGAAGTTTAAAGAAATATGGATTCCCGCCTGTAACAGGGCGGGAACCCTTTATTTACAAAAAACAACGAGCGGGGCGGGGGAATACGCCGGGGCTCGTTTAAACCTGTAAGGCCAGAGGTTCGGTCCATTGGGAAAGATGTCCCCTGGCCGGACCTAAAGGTCTGTTTGGGAATTGCTGAAAGTAAAGAAAAACGTGCTGATATAGTAAGAGGTAAACAACATGGCAGAAAGTAAGAGAGATTACTATGAAGTTCTGGGCGTTTCAAAGGACGCAGATGATGATGCCCTGAAAAAGGCGTACAGAAAGCTTGCCAAAAAGTATCATCCCGATGCGAATCCGGGCGATAAAGAGGCAGAGGCTAAATTTAAGGAGGCCTCTGAGGCATACAGTGTGCTCAGCGATCCCCAGAAGCGCCAGCAGTACGACCAGTTCGGCCATGCTGCCTTTGAACAGGGAGGCGGAGGAGCCGGAGGTTTTGGCGGATTTGGCGGGTTTGATTTTGGCGGCCAGGATATGGGAGATATTTTCGGAGACATTTTCGGAGATATTTTTGGCGGCGGCAGGTCGGCAAGAGGAAGGAGCGGCCCTCAGAGAGGAGCAAATGTCCGTACAGCAGTGAGGATTACCTTTGAGGAAGCGGTGTTTGGCTGCGAGAAGGAGATTGAGATCAACTTTAAGGAGACCTGTACAAGCTGCAACGGTTCCGGGGCAAAGGCGGGAACCTCTCCTCAGACCTGTACGAAATGTAATGGCAAGGGCAAGATTATGTATACCCAGCAGTCGTTCTTTGGTCAGGTACAGAATGTGCAGACCTGTCCTGAGTGCGGCGGTACTGGAAAGGTGATCAAGGAGAAGTGTCCGGATTGTTATGGCACGGGATATAAGACGGTGCGTAAGAAGTTTAAGGTGTCGATTCCGGCCGGCATTGACAATGGACAGTGCGTTCGTATGGCCGGAGGCGGAGAGCCGGGAACGAATGGCGGTGAGAGGGGCGACCTTCTGGTGGAGGCTGTAGTTTCCCAGCATCCGATCTTTAAGCGTCAGGATACCAGTATTTATTCCACAGTGCCGATTTCCTTTGCAAGAGCGGCTCTGGGCGGAACGATCCGTATCAAGACAGTGGACGGGGAAGTAGAGTATGAAGTTCGTCCCGGTACGCAGACGGATACGAAGGTAAGACTGAAAGGCAAGGGAGTGCCTTCTCTTAGAAACCGCAGCATGAGAGGCGACCATTATGTAACTTTAGTGGTTCAGGTGCCGGAACGGATGAATCAGGCGCAGAAGGAGGCTCTCAGAAGGTTTGATGAGGCTATGAACGGAACAGCGCCGGAGGAGGCAAAGCCCAAGAAGAAGGGGCTTAAGGATTTTTTTGAGAAATGAAGATAAGGCGGATGAGCGTGCCGGGATGAAGGCCTGCCTGTTAGACAGGTCAGCAGATTAGCGTGTAAATCCGCAGGGAAATAAGAGGGAGACTGCCTTGGCCGAACCTGATATGTGAAAGAGGGGAGGGAAGGGCGGTCTTTTTTTGATTTTTATAAGTCTCATCCGAAAGGTGTCTGCCTCTGTTTTTGAGCTGTCCTGAATTTTAGCCAAAAATTAAGAAAATCGCAAAGATTATGAGTGGGAGAGAGGGTATAATGATATCATTGTATAGGCATATTCCGGGAGGAGTATGCGGTAGAAAGGCTGTAGAAACACCATGAAAAAGCGAATTCTGATCACGGGCTCAGGAGGATTTCTGGGATCGAGACTTGCGGAATATTTTGAGGGGAAGGCCGGCTTTGAGACGGTGTCTGTTACCCACGAGGAACTGGATATTACAGATGCGTTGGCGGTATCTGCATTTTTTAGGGCAATCGGGCCGGAAACAGTGTTTCATTGCGCCGGGCTTTCCAATACATGGCAGTGTGAGCAGGATCCGAGAGCTTCAGGCCGGATCAACGTTCAGGGAACGGAAAATATAGCGAGGGCCTGCCGGGAGAACGCAAGCCGGCTGATCTTTATGAGTTCGGACCAGGTCTATACGGGGACGGATTCTATGGAGCCGAATAAGGAGTCAGACCGTGTAAAGCCGGTAAATGTATATGGAAAGGACAAACGCCGGGCGGAGGAGGCAGCCTTACTCCTGGCAAAGGAGGCCGTATGTCTCCGGCTGACCTGGATGTATGATCATCCGGCGCAGGGAAGAACGCCGGGAACCGGTCTGTTGGGCCAGCTGTTTGAGGCGGCAGACAGGGGAACGCCCGTTTTAAGCCCGGTGAACGACTATCGGGGAATCACCTATGTGTGGGATGTGATTCGGTCTATGGAGCGTGTAATGGAGCTTCCGGGAGGCATTTATAATTTCGGAAGCACGAACCGGAGAAACGCATACGAGACCGCAGGGATTTTTGCTCAGGCGGCAGCTGCGGAAACAGGGATTCTGGCGGAGGTAAAGGCAGACAGAAACCGCTTTGGGGCTCTTCCCAGAAACCTGACCATTGACACAGAGAAGATGACCTCCTGTGGACTACAGCTGGGAGATACGCTGGAGGGTCTGAAACGCTGCATGAATGACTACGGGGTTCGCTGGAGATACCAGGGAGACCGGGCTGCCGGACAAACGTAGGGATATCATCAGCAGACAGGGGGGTGCTTATTTGTTTGCTCCAAGGACGTTTCTTTCGTAATGGAAGATATATTGCTGCATTACTCCGGCGTAGCCCTCATAGCTGCCGAAACCATCCTGGATTATATGGTCGAAGAGCTGGCTTTTTGGGATGGTCAGGTATTTTTCTTTGTCAAAATAGTGCTCCATGAGGATTTTCTGGATCCAGGTATCCACAGGAAATGCCTCAATATGGTGAAGGCCGAAAAGGCAGATGCAGTTTGCGACCTTCTTTCCGATGCCGTAGAATCCGGTGAGATATTCCATGGCCTCCCGGTAGTCCAGAACATTCAGATGATCCAGATCCAGATTACCGCTGGCGGCATCTCTACAGAGCCGGTGGATATATTTGGCGCGGTAGCCCAGCTTTAAGGCCAGCAGGTCGTCTAAGGAGGCGCGGCACAGCTGTTCGGGAGTTGGAAAAGCAAAGGGGAGTGGGCCGCTTTCAGTCAGGGAAGGCGAAAACTCTGAAACGGCGGAGAGGGGCGTTCCATAGCCGCGGCACAGGGCTTCTACAAGGGAACGAATCGCAGGGATGGTCTTTTGCTGGGAGATCACAAAGGTAATGATCATTTCCCAGGGATCCTGGCGCAGGATGCGGATCCCCTTTCCGGCCTGGGCGGCCGCGGCAAGATATGTATCCTCCGGGTCAATGGAATCGATCATGGCCTGATAGTCCGCGGACAGGTCAAAATAGGAATGCCAGCCGCTTAGAGTATCCTCGCTGCATTCAAAGGTGAAAGATGTATTTTCCTGGCGGACAGAAAGAAACTTTCCGCGGCTGATCACGTTCCAGAGTCCCGGTTCATTTCCGGGCATCATTCGGAAACACTGGCCGGAAAGGGCAGTCTGTTCCAGATCAAAGCAGGGGATGGTGCAGGTGTATTTCATAGGTTGTGAATCCTTTCTCTGGTGCGGGATTTGAATCCGTTTTGGATAAAGGCATCCTCCGGCAGTGATGATTTTGCAGGATGCAGGTGCGCCGGGGGATATTTCTATGATAGCGGGAAAACGTAAGAAGGTCAATGAGGAAATGGCGGAATCCAAAATAGGGGTTGACTTTTCCTGCTGAAACGGCTAGAATTTACAATAGATTCTATATCTAAAAGCGATGAGAGTGTACAGTAGGCTCTTATGTTCCGACAGAGAGGGAAGGCCATCGGCTGGAAGCGTTCCCGGGTTCACATAGGAAGCTGAATTTCCCACCGGAGCTGCATGGGTGAATGAAACCTGCCGGTTTTATAGCCTGTGACGTAAGCGCGCGTTAAGCGTTTTGAGCGCCTGTCAGGCCTTTAAAAAGGATGTGCCGTATATACGGACGGACAGGAACCAGGGTGGTACCGCGGAAATATTGATCCGTCCCTTCAGTTCACTGAAGGGGCGTTTTTTATTGTGCGGACAGCAGGCGGGACTGTGTTCCTGCTGTACATTTTTGAACGAGAACATGAAAAGGAGAAGCCATGAAAGAGCAGTTAGAGAAGATCAAAGAAGAGGCGTTGAAGCAGATTGGTGTTTCCGAAGGCCTCGAAAAACTGAATGACATCCGTGTCGCTTATCTGGGAAAGAAGGGAGAACTGACCACCCTCTTAAAGAGCATGAAGGATGTGGCTCCTGAGGATCGTCCTAAGGTAGGGCAGCTGGTAAATGAGGCCAGGGCCGTGATCGAAAGCCGCCTGGAGGAGGCTAAGACAGCACTGGCAAAGAAGGCCAGAGAAGAGCAGTTAAAGCGCGAGGTGATCGACGTAACCCTTCCGGCAAAGAAGAACAGCGTAGGCCACAGCCATCCCAATACCATTGCCCTGGAAGCTGTAGAGCGTATTTTCGTCGGTATGGGATATGAGGTAGTGGAGGGGCCTGAGGTAGAGTATGACGAGTATAATTTTACCAAATTAAACATTCCTCCAAACCATCCGGCAAAGGATGAACAGGATACCTTCTATATCAATAAGGATATCGTGCTCCGCACCCAGACCTCCCCGGTACAGGCCAGAATCATGGAGACAGGCAGACTGCCCATCCGCATGATTTCCCCAGGACGTGTATTCCGCTCCGATGAAGTGGATGCAACTCACTCCCCGTCCTTCCATCAGGTGGAGGGCCTGGTAATCGACAAAAATATCACATTCTCTGATCTGAAGGGAACCTTGGCAGAGTTTGCAAAAGAAATGTTCGGGGCTGAAACAAAGGTTAAATTCCGTCCCCATCATTTTCCATTCACCGAGCCCAGCGCCGAGATGGATGTAAGCTGCTTTAAGTGCGGCGGAAAGGGCTGCCGTTTCTGTAAGGGCTCCGGCTGGATCGAGATCTTAGGCTGCGGTATGGTGCATCCACACGTATTTGAAATGTGCGGCATTGATCCCCAGGAATATACGGGCTTTGCCTTCGGCGTAGGCTTAGAGCGCATCGCCCTGTTAAAATATGAGATCGACGATATGCGTCTGCTTTATGAGAATGACATTCGCTTCCTTAAGCAGTTTTAACCGGCTAAGCATCGGAGAATGCGCTTAAACGGGGGAGTCCCTGTCTTTCAGAAGGTGCGGCGGGGCAGGCCCCTGCGCCCAATATTTTTCGACAAAAAAACATAAAGGAGAACTAACATGAACACAGCATTATCATGGATCAAAGCATATGTTCCTGACCTGGATGTGACTGCACAGCAGTATACAGACGCCATGACACTGACAGGCACCAAGGTCGAAGGATATACCTGTTTAGATAAAAACCTGGAAAAGATTGTGGTAGGAGAGATCCTTTCCGTAGAACGCCATCCTGACGCAGACAAGCTGGTGGTCTGCCAGGTAAATGTGGGCCAGACAGAACCGGTTCAGATCGTTACAGGTGCTCCAAATATCACAAAGGAGTCTGTGGGAGCCAGGGTTCCGGTGGTACTGGACGGCGGACGTGTAGCCGGAGGCCATGACGGCGGCCCTCTTCCTGAGGAAGGCATTAAAATCAAAAAAGGCAAACTAAGAGGCGTAGAGTCCTTTGGTATGATGTGCTCCGTCGAGGAACTGGGAGCTGACCGGAATATGTATCCCGACGCTCCGGAAAGCGGTATTTATCTGCTGCCGCAGGACAGCGTTCCTGGTGATGACGCAGTCCGTATTCTTGGGTTAAGGGATGTTGTATTTGAGTATGAGATTACATCCAACCGGGTGGACTGCTACAGCGTAGTGGGGATCGCAAGAGAGGCGGCCGCGACCTTCGGCAAGTCCTTCCACCCTCCGGTAATTACGGCGACAGGCAATGGAGAGGATGTTCACGATTATTTAAAGGTACGCGTAGAGAATACTGATCTGTGCAGACGCTACTGCGCAAGAATGGTAAAGAACATTAAGCTGGCCCCTTCACCCGAATGGATGCAGCGCCGCCTGGCTGCCAGCGGCATCCGCCCCATCAACAACATTGTGGATATTACCAATTATGTGATGGAAGAGTACGGACAGCCGATGCACGCTTTTGATTATGACCAGCTGGCCGGTCATGAAATTGTGGTAAAATGCGCTGGGGACAAAGATGTATTCCAGACCTTAGACGGGCAGGAAAGAAAGCTGGATTCCACAGTTTTAATGATCAATGACGCTGAAAAGCAGGTAGGAATCGCCGGTATTATGGGCGGTGAAAACTCCAAAATCACGGACAATGTTTCCGCCATGGTGTTTGAGTGCGCCTGCTTTGACGGCACCAATATCCGTCTTTCTGCCAAGAAGCTGGGACTGCGCACGGACGCTTCCGGCAAGTATGAAAAGGGTCTGGATCCCAATACGGCAGAGGAGGCTGTAAACCGAGCCTGCCAGCTGATTAAGGAGCTGGGAGCCGGTGAGGTTGTTGGCGGCATGATCGATGTTTACCCCGTTAAGAGAGGGGAAACAAGAGTAAAGTTTGAGCCAGAGAAGATCAATAAACTGCTTGGCACAGACGTTTTGGCAGAAGATATGCTTGCATACTTTAAGAAAATCGATCTCGGCTATGATGAGGATACGCAGGAGGTCGTAGTTCCCAGCTGGCGTCAGGACGTGCTGTGCATGGCAGATCTGGCAGAGGAAGTGGCAAGATTTTATGGTTATGACAAGATCCCGACCACCCTTCCTTCCGGAGAAGCTACAACAGGAAAGCTTTCCTATAAGCTGATGATCGAGGAACTGGCAAGAGAGACGGCAGAGTTTTGCGGTTTCTCTCAGGGGATGACATATTCCTTTGAAAGTCCCAGGGTATTTGATAAGCTGCTGATTCCTCAGGAGAGCGGCTTAAGAAAGGTCATTACCATTTCCAATCCTCTTGGAGAGGACTTCAGCATCATGCGCACACTGCCGTTAAACGGTATGCTGGCATCGCTGTCTACCAACTATAATCGCCGCAATAAAGAGGTTCGCCTCTATGAGCTTGCAAATGTATACCGTCCCAAGGCGCTTCCTTTAACAGAGCTGCCGGATGAGCGTATGCAGTTTACTCTTGGTATGTACGGAAACGGAGATTTCTTTGACATGAAGGGAGTGGTAGAGGAATTCTTCGATAAGGTGGGAATGAACAAAAAGGTTCATTATGATCCGAACGGGGATCACCCATACCTGCATCCCGGCAGAAAAGCAGATATTGTTTATGAGGGACATATAGTAGGATTCTTAGGTGAGGTACACCCTGAAGTGGCCCAAAACTATAAGATCGGCGACAGGGCTTATGTGGCTGTGATCGATATGCCTGCCATAACAGAATTTACCACCTTTGATCGGAAATACACGGGCATTGCCAAATTCCCGGCTGTTACCAGGGATATCAGTATGGTAGTTCCAAAGAAGATCCTGGTAGGACAGATTGAGGATGTGATCAGTCAGAGAGGCGGAAAGATCTTAGAAAGCTGCCATCTGTTTGATATTTACGAAGGTGCTCAGGTGCTGGCAGGCCACAAGTCTGTTGCCTACTCCATTACCTTCCGCGCCAAGGATCATACCCTGGAGGAGAAGGAAGTAACGGCTGTGATGAACAAGATTTTAAGTGGTTTAAAGGAACTTGGGATTGAGCTAAGAGCGTAAGCAGGCTGCAGGGAAAAAGATAAAAAATCATGAACCTCCCGGAAAACCGGCCGTGCTGGTTTTTCGGGGGGTTTTTGCGAAAACAGCAGATTTTCCTGGCTTATTTGCAGTAATTACAGTATACTTTTTGTCAGAGAGGTAAATAAAATCTCATGTATTTACACAAAACAGGAGGAAGAGGGCGGATGAGAAAAAGGTTACAGGTTCGCAGACTGGCAATATGTACCGCTTTGGCAGTAGCGCTGGCTGCGGCGGGCTGTGTCAGGAAAGGGAAAGCAGCGTCTTTCGATGAAACGGCGGTGCAGGAACTGGCGGCAGAAAGCGCAGTGACAGAGAATGATTCTGCAGCTGCAGATACAATGTCCTTTGGAGAACTTAAAAATATTGTATTCATATTTTCCTCCGGCGCAGGAGCGTGGCAAACGAAATTTACAATCCAGCCGGACGGCAGCTTTTGGGGAGAATACCAGGACAGCAATATGGGAGAAACAGGCCAGTCATATCCAAAGGGTGTTATATATCAGTCTGTGTTTACCGGTCAGCTTGCAGAGTTTCGCCCTGTCAGTGAGTATACATACAGTGCAAAGATTTTATCCCTGGAATATGAGAACCCGGTGGGAACAGAGGCAGTACAGGATGGGGTTCTTTATAAGTATACAGATGCCTATGGACTGGAAGATACAGAAACGGTTACACTCTACGTGCCCGGAACGCCGGCGCAGGAGCGGTCAGAAGAACTGAATCGCTGGCTTGTGTGCGGGGAGACAAAACTTTCTTTTTATGCCATTGGCAATGATGCACATCAGTACGGTTTTGTGGGAACAGATCTGGCAGAGAATATACGGGAAACGGTAGCTTCTGCGGAAGAAAAAATGGAAGAACTGGATCAGAAGCTGCAGGCAGCCAATACACAGTTAGAATTAAATGATATATCCAGAGAGCAGTACAGTCTGTGGGATTCGGTTCTAAATGGGCTTTGGGGCGCGTTAGGTCAGCTGAAGGCCCCGCAGGATATGAAGGCACTTACTCTTCAGGAGCGATCCTGGATTAAAGAAAAAGAAGCTGCTTCAAAGGCTGCGGGAGAAGAATTTGAAGGCGGAAGTATGCAGGATATGGCGTTCAGTCAGAAGGCCATGGAACTAACCAGAAAAAGAGTGTATGAACTGCTAAAGGAACTGGATTAGAGGGTACGTCCCAATCTGTTAAGGCAGGATGATTTCTGAAAGTGGAACGGGTGTAAAAAAGTTAAAAAAACCGTTGACAAAATTCTCCATGTCCGTTATAATAATCTACGTTGCTGAGACAGACCGATGAGTCTGGATCACAATCAAATATAATAGATGCAGAAGTGGCGGAATTGGCAGACGCGCACGGTTCAGGTCCGTGTGGTAGTAATACCTTGAGGGTTCGACTCCCTTCTTCTGCACGAATCAGACAGGAGATCAGATAGTTGGTCTCCTGTTTTTGTTGTCTGTATCCAGGGGCCGTTTGGGTGCAGAAGGGAAAGTCTGTCTGAGAGACCCGCGCTGGCCGGCGGTCAAGAGGATAGGTTTGGCCTTAAAAACACCGGTAAATGCAGTATCAAAGCAATATGCCCCCTTTCGGACTCAAAGGCAGATGAAAGCCCTGTCTGGTCTGAAAAGGGGCATATTGATGTGGCATAAAGGAGTTTGTGTATTTCTGAATCGTTACTATTTTTCTGCGGTCTTATCCTTGGGAAGGGTTACATTTAAGAAAACAGCAACTAAGGTAGCGATTACAACGGGAGACTTGCCGAAAATAGTAGTCACCCAGTCGGGGAAAGCGGCCAGTGAAGCGGAGGCCTGTGATACACCCATTCCCAAAGCGGCCGCAAGCCCAACGATAGAGGTGTTGCGGTAGTTCATGTTTTCTGTCATGACAAGTTTCATGCCGGTCATGGCAATGGAGGCAAATACAGATACGGTAGCTCCGCCAAGAACCGCATAAGGAATGGTGGTAAGGAGTGCAGAAAACTTGGGGAACAGTCCTGCGGTCAGGATGATCAGGGCGGAAAGTCCCAGGGTCACGCGGTTTACCACCTTTGTGGTAGCTACGATTCCTACGTTCTGGCTGTAGGTAGCGGTGGGGAGACACCCTAAAAAGGCGCCGAATATATTGGATACGCCGTATCCCAGGATCGCTCCGTGAAGTTCGCCTGTAGTTGGCTCACGATCCAGGCCGCCTGCTGTAGTGGCAGAAAAATCGCCGATGGCCTGAACGGAGTTGATTACAAAGAGCAGGCCGATGGCTACGCAGGCGGATGGTTCAAATGTAATGCCAAAGTGCATGATTTGAGGCAGCTGAAAGACTCCGGCTTCCGCAACGTTTGTAAAGCTTACCATTCCGAAGAAACTGGAGAAGATATAGCCTGCGATCATACCGATCAGTATGGAGGCAAGCTTTAAGAATCCTTTTGCGAAATGGTTCAGCGCGGTCACAACGACCAGTGTGAAGATAGCCACGGTCCAGTTTTGCCAGGAGCCGTAGCCGGGCTGTCCGGTGCCGCCCGCCATATAGTTGATAGCGGTTGGATAAAGAGAAAGCCCGATGGTAAATACAACGGTTCCTGCGATCAGAGGCGGGAAAAATCTGCGGATTTTTTTGATTGAAAGCCCTACCACAACCGCGCAGATACCGCCTGCGATCTGCGCCCCTAAAATGGCGGCGATCCCGCTTGTTTCGGCAATGGCCTGCATACTGGGTACATAGGCAAAGCTTACGCCCAGAATAACGGGCAGGGCGGAACCCAGATGAAAGCCGTTCTTTCTTCCAATGGGGAACAGCTGTAAAAGTGTAGACAGAGCAGATACCACCAGAGATGCCTGGATCAAAAGCACCCGATCTGCCGTATCGATCCCGGCTGCGCCGGAAATGATGATCGCAGGAGTAACGCAGCCTACGATCATTGCAACTACGTGCTGTAAAGCCAGAGGGATGGCCTGACTCATTTTGGGAGCGCCGTCCAGTTCAAACAGGGACGCGCATTGTTTGCGTGCAGTCATATGTTTCTTCTCCTTTACCTGAGAATAGATATACCTTGGATCCCATGTCCGGAACGTATATACCGTATGGATGGGGGGTGGCTGACCCGGCGGACATTTCGTATTCATATATACCTGTGCACCGCTGCAGGGCCGGGCGCGCAGGTATGCGCATATGTAAATATTTAGTTGATCTGTCCCAAATGGATGTGTGTGCCGGTTTTCCCTGTGATTCCGTCTTTTGCCTTTTCAAGCAGGGTAATGAGAGCAGTGCGTCCCGGCTTGGATTCTGCGAACTTAACGGCAGCCTGTACTTTAGGGAGCATGGATCCGGGAGCAAAATGTCCCTCTTTAATATATTTTCTCGCTTCCTCCGTGTCAAGCTCATCCAGCCATTTTTCTTCCGGCTTTCCGAAGTGAATGGCAACCTTTTCCACGGCGGTGAGTATAATGAGGAAATCGGCATCCAGATTTTCCGCCAGCAGTTCGCTTGCAAAGTCCTTATCGATTACGGCGCTGGCTCCTCTTAAATGGTTTCCCTGACGGGTTACGGGGATACCGCCTCCGCCGCAGGCGATTACCAGCTGGCCGGAATTCACCAGAGAGCGGATGGCACCGATTTCAACGATCTCGGCAGGTTTGGGAGAGGCAACCACACGACGGTAGCCGCGGCCTGCATCCTCCTTCATGATATAGCCGTATTTTTCCTCTGCAGCCTGGGCCTGTTCTTTTGTCATAAAGTGGCCGATTGGCTTGGAAGGCGTTTCAAATGCAGGGTCATCGGCGTCGACTCTGACCTGAGTGATCATGGTAGCTACCGGGATATCGTAGATATCGCGGTTATAAAGTTCTTCTCTTAAAGCGTTCTGCAGATCATAGCCAATGTAAGCCTGGCTCATGGCAACACAGACGGAGAGAGGCGTGTTGGGCTGGTTGGCATCTTCACGGCTTAACGCGGCCATGGCGTTGTTGATCATGCCAACCTGAGGCCCGTTTCCATGGGCTACGATGACCTCGCAGCCTTCCTGGATCAGATCCACGATCGCTTTGGCCGTGATCTTAACAGCCTTCATCTGTTCTGGGAGTGTGTTTCCAAGGGCATTTCCGCCCAGGGCGATGACAATCCGTTTTTTCTTTTTATTTTCCATAGTGATCTTACCCCTTTTGCGCCGGTTTCTCTGCTGCCGGCTGTTTTTGCTGACAATCCGTATCAATTTTGAGAAAAAAAGAGCGCCGGACACGGAGTTCATCTGAAATTGCGTCTGACAGAAAGCAATATTAAGACGCGCTCCGGCCCGGCGGCTCAGTCATAGTTGGAAGTGTTTATTTGAATACCCTTGGAGTTCCTCTGTCCTCCAGCTTCTTTAAGATATCTGCAGGATCAGTGAACTTGGCAAGCATGATCATAGCTGCGATCACATAAGGCTTGTAGCTTGCCTCCTTGTACAGAGGATCACGGTAGCGGTCAAATACGCTTGCCTCAACCTCTCCGTCCTTGCAGCTTACATCGTTGATGTCAGCGGGCAGACAGTGCAGGTACAGAGCCTTTCCGTCCTTTGTGGTTTTCATAAGCTCTTCGGTGCAGCACCAGTCTTTGTGCTCTGCATTCTGAGCTAAGAGTTCCTTCTCCAGAGCCTTGATTCCCTCGGAATCGCCCTCTGCGTACAGATTGGTTCTCTTTTCCATGGCTGCAAATGGAGCCCAGCTCTTTGGATAAACGATATCGGCATCCTTAAATGCATCAGCCATATCATGGGATACACGGAAGGAACCGCCTGATTTCTCGGCGTTCTTTCTTGCGACCTCCTCTACCTCAGGCATAACCTCGTAGCCTTCGGGATGAGCCAGAACGACTTCCATACCCATGCGTGTCATCAGGCCGATCACGCCCTGAGGAACGGATAAGGGCTTTCCGTAGGAAGGAGAGTAAGCCCAGGTCATGGCTAATTTCTTGCCCTTTAAGTTCTCTGCGCCGCCAAACTCATGGATGATATGCAGCATATCAGCCATACACTGAGTCGGATGGTCAATATCGCACTGTAAGTTTACCAGAGTTGGCTTCTGCTCAAGGATGCCGTCTTTGTGACCCTGGGTAACAGCGTCAACTACTTCGTGCATATATGCGTTTCCCTTACCGATGTACATATCATCGCGGATACCGATTACGTCGGCCATGAAGGAGATCATGTTGGCTGTCTCGCGTACAGTCTCGCCGTGGGCAATCTGAGATTTGCCCTCGTCCAGATCCTGAACCTCCAAGCCCAGCAGATTGCAGGCGGAAGCAAAGGAGAAACGGGTACGGGTAGAGTTGTCGCGGAATAAAGAGATGCCCAGGCCGCTCTCAAATACCTTTGTGGAGATGTTGTTTTCTCTCATGAAACGCAGAGCGTCGGCCAGCGTCCACACAGCCTCTAACTCATCGTCTGTCTTTTCCCAGGTCAGGAAGAAGTCGTTCTCATACATCTCCTTGAAATTTAAGGAATTCAGCTTATCAATGTAATCCTGTAATGTTTTCATGTGTTTTGTTCTCCTTTATTTTTAGATAGAATGGGTGTGAAGTGAATGCCTCCGCAGATCCGGGCTGCCGGACTGCGGATGACAAAAATCCTTATATTGTGCGGCAACGGGAGAAGTCTGTTTCGCACATTGCATATGGATTACTTGCAGTAAATGGTTGGAAGAGCAGCGTACACGGCGGCACAGGTAACCAGATCCTGCTTCCAGGTTTTCTCATTGGGTGCGTGTGCCTGAGCCTCGGCGCCCGGGCCAAAGCCGATGCATGGGATGCCGTTGCGTCCCATGATGGATACGCCGTTGGTAGAGAAGGTCCATTTGTCAGTCAGAGGGCGGGCGGTTCTCATTTCCAGAGTTTCTTTGGCACCGATACGGTTCTCACCAAACAGGTTGGTATAAGCCTCCTCCAGAGACTGTGTTACCCTGTGATCTTTCGGGATGACCCAGGTTGGGAAGTAACATTCGATGGGATATACCAGTCCCTTGTAGGAAGGACGGGAATACTCATACATGGAAACCGTTACGTCGTCGCCGTATTTCTTAACGGATGGGAGAGCGCGGATCTCATCCAGACAGCTTTCCCAGGTCTCGCCGGCTGTCATACGGCGATCCAGGGATACGGCGCAGGAGTCAGCAACGGCACAGCGGCTGGGGGAGGTAAAGAAAATCTCGGAAACGGTTACGGTTCCGCGGCCAAGGAAGTTAGCCTCCTCCCACTCAGGGTTGTATTTTTTATCCAGCATCTTTACAAGGCCCTTTACTTCCTTGTCATCAGCTGCATCATTTTCGTTTAATGCGCGGACATCCTGAAGGATATCGGCCATCTTGTAGATTGCGTTGTCTCCCCGCTCAGGAGCGGAGCCATGGCAGGAAACGCCCTTAACATCTACGCGGATCTCCATGCGTCCCCTCTGACCGCGATAGATACCGCCGTCGGTAGGCTCAGTGGAAACGACGAATTCAGGACGAATCTTGTCCTCATTGATGATGTACTGCCAGCAAAGGCCGTCGCAGTCCTCCTCCTGAACGGTACCCGTTACAAGAACCGTGTACTTATCAGAGAGAAGGCCCAGATCTTTCATGATCTTTGCGCCGTATACTGCGGAGACGATTCCTCCGCACTGATCGGAAACGCCGCGGCCGCCGATCTCGGTCTCAGTTTCATAGCCCTCGTATGGATCGAAGGTCCAGTTGCCGCGGTTGCCGATTCCTACGGTATCGATGTGGGCGTCAAAGCCAATGATGGTTTCGCCTGTGCCCATAAAGCCAAGCACGTTGCCCATGGGATCAATCTCTACCTTATCAAAGTCAAGATCTCTCATTTCCTGCGCGATGCGCTCGATATGGGCCTGCTCATCACAGCTTTCGCCGGGATTCTTTACGATTTCGCGTAAGAACCTGGTCATGTCCTTCTGATAATTCTGTGCAGCTTCTTTGATCTTTCCGTAATCCAGCTTCATTTGATATATCCTCCATGATTGATTTGTAAGTGTTCAGAGCGCCTGTTTTTGCAATTGGTTTGATAAATTTTATTTGTCCAGGCCTTTCCATACGATATTTTTATAACGGTCGGGATCGGTGTCGCCTTCGGTAGAGAAGAGCAGGACTCTGGAGGTTTCATCCAGGCCGATCTCCTTCTTTAGCTGCCCGTATTCATCCAGCGTAGTCATGGCAGCCAGCGCGCCGAAGGGAGCGGCGCCGGATTCGCCGGAGGTGACAGGAGCGTCCCCCTTTATCGGGGCGGCCAGCATACGCATACCGTTTGCAGCTACCCAGTCAGGAGCGGCGATGAATACCTTTACATGGTTCTTTAAGATATCCCAGGAAATGGTATTTGGCTCGCCGCAGGCAAGGCCCGCCATAATGGTAGGCATATCGCCGTCTACAATGCGGATGTTGCCGTCACCGGCAGCAGCGCCCTTGTAGAGGCAGGCAGCAGACTCGGCTTCTACGACTACGAAGGTGGGTGGGTTATCTGCATAAAGGTTTGCAAAGTAGCCTACCACAGCGCCGGCCAGAGAACCAACGCCTGCCTGTACGAAGATGTGAGTAGGACGCTCGCAGCCCTGAGCCTTTAACTGCTCACCTGCCTCCATTGCCATTGTGCCGTAGCCCTGCATGATCCATGCAGGAATCTCTTCGTAGCCGTCCCATGCGGTATCCTGTACAATCACGCCTCTTGGCGTCTCGTCGGCTTCCTTTGCAGCCAGACGGACACAATCGTCGTAGTTCATTTCCTGAATATCCACCTGAGCCCCCTCTTTGGCGATGTTTTCCAGACGGGTCTGCGTGGTTCCCTTGGGCATATGTACTACGGCTTTCTGTCCCAGACGGTTAGCCGCCCATGCAACGCCGCGGCCGTGGTTGCCGTCGGTTGCGGTAAAGAAGGTAGCCTGACCGAATTCTTCTCTTAACTTCCTGGAAGTAAGGACGGAGTAGGGGAGCTCGGATACATCTTTTCCGGTCTCCTTTGCGATATAACGGGCCATTGCGAAGGAGCCGCCTAATACCTTGAAAGCGTTCAGGCCGAAACGGTAGGATTCATCCTTTATATACACTTCCTTCACTCCCAGATAGGAAGCCATGTGGGGAAGTTTTGTAAGAGGAGTCTCGCTGTACTGCGGGAAGCTTTCGTGGAAGGTTCGGGCTTTCCTGATCTCCTCTAATCCCATGATGGGAAGATTTTTGTCTTCTGTTTTCGGCATATGGTTGACCGCCCACAGAATTTTCTGATCCATAATACTTTATCCTCCTTAATTTGTGCGGCACATTCTGGAAAGAATGCGGGGTTAAGATGATTTGCGGCTGTTTACATCAATGTAGCTGTACAGGGTAAATTTGGAGATTCCAAAATATTTTGAGACTTTATCCCCTGACTTTGTAATAAGAAAAGCACCGGCATCGTTTAAAAACTGAATGGCTGTGACTTTTTCCTCTTTGTTCATCAGGGCGGCAGGCTTTCCTACCAGCGCTACGGACTGCTCAATCAGCGAGTCTAACAAATCATTTACATTGTGGACGATCTGTTCCGGCTGCTGTCTGGTTCCGCTCTCCGGCTCTGTATCAATGAGAGCATGGATGGAGCGGTCAATGGTCATCAGTCCTGTGATATCGTAGTTAATAGAGAAGATGTAGTCTACAGCCGTACATTCCTCATTCCTTATAAAGAATGTGCTGGATTTTAAAATCTTCCCATTGGATGTACGGGTCAGATAGCCTACATGGTCTTTCAGCAAAGCAGGATCCTTATGGAGGGTCTCAAAGACAACCTTAGAAGGGCCGTCGCCCTCCTTGCGGTTTGTCACATGACCGTTGTTGATATGAACGACGGAGTGATCCAAATCGTGCCGTTTTAAGTCGTGAATTACGATCTCACAGTCAGGCCCGAACTGCTTTGCAAGGCCATTGGCCATCTGCTCCAGCAGATTTAATGTGTAAGCCATAGCCTTACCTCCTTTATTGTTTTGATAGGGTGCAAACATGGCTACTTTGTACAATAAAAAAATTTTAAAGTGCAGCCACATTGTTTATGATTCCATCATAGCACAAAAAAATGTAAATGCAAGAGGTTTTTACAAAAAAATTTTGAACAACTAAAAAAAATTGTATTTTACTCTTGCAAATGGTTATTTATAGTGTTACTATAAGGGTATCAAACCAACAGAAAAAGGAGAGAGTACGATATGCTGATGATCGGAAACGGACGTCTCGTTACAAGAGATGCCGGGCAGCCATTTTTTGAAAATGGGGCAGTAGTGATCGACAAAACTGCCATTAAGAAGGTGGGGGAACTGGAAACCTTGAAAAAGGAGTTCCCGAAAGCAGAGTTTGTTGACGCGAAGGGGGGCGTCATCATGCCGGCTTTCATCAATACTCATGAGCACATCTACAGCGCCATGGCAAGGGGCCTTAGTATCAAAGGATATGATCCCAGGGGTTTTTTGGATATTTTAGATGGTATGTGGTGGACCATTGACCGTCATCTGACCAACGAGCAGACCCGCCAGAGTGCCAGAGTAACCTATATGGACTGCATCAAAAACGGCGTTACTACCGTATTTGATCACCATGCAAGCTTTGGAGAGATAAAGGACAGCCTTTTTGCCATCGAGGATGCGGCCAGGGAGTTCGGTCTGCGCACCTGTCTGTGTTATGAGATCTCAGATCGGGACGGCATGGACAAGGCAAGAGAATCTGTGATGGAAAATGCCAGATGGATCCGCCATGCCCTTGCAGATGATACGGATATGATCGCAGGCATGATGGGTATGCACGCGCAGTTTACCATTTCCGATGAGACCATGGAGCTTGCCGCAGCCAACAAGCCTGATGGGGTTGGCTACCACATTCATGTAGCGGAGGGAATCGAGGATCTTCACCACTGCTTAAGAAAATATGGAAAGCGCATTGTGGACCGGCTGATGGACTGCAATATCCTGGGAAACAGGACGCTTTTGGGCCACTGCATCTATGTAAATCCCCATGAGATGGATTTAATTAAGGAAACGGATACAATGGTAGTCCACAATCCGGAGTCCAATATGGGCAATGCCTGCGGCTGTCCTCCCACCATGGAGATCATTCACAGAGGCATCCTCACAGGTCTTGGAACCGACGGATATACCCAGGATGTATTAGAGTCCTACAAGGCAGCCAATGTTCTTCACAAGCATCATCTCTGTGATGCAAATGCGGCCTGGAGCGAGGTTCCTCAGATGCTCTTTGAGGGAAATGCAAAGATCGCCAACCGCTACTTTAAAAAGCAGCTGGGCGTTTTAAAGGAAGGTGCAGCCGCAGATGTGATCGTAACGGATTACATTCCCAGAACGCCGATGAACGCATCCAATGTAAACAGCCATATCCTCTTTGGCATGACCGGCCGCAGCGTGGTTACCACCGTCTGCAACGGAAAGGTGCTGATGAAGGACAGAGAGCTGCTTGGCATTGATGAAGAGAAGGTGCTCTATGAGGTAAGAGAATCGGCCGCAGAGCTGGCACAATCCATCAACGGCTGAGAAAAACAGCGTGGAATGCGGATGCTCCTCATTCGCGGATAAACGTATGGATGAAAAATTAAGACAGATGCCGATTACAGGGCGGCGGGAAAGCAGCACCCCGGTCTTTTTGAGGCCGGGCGGCTGAGCCGGACGAGAGAAGGAAAATGGATGTTTCCGGTGCTGGGACCTGGTCGTGTACCGTGTACGGCTGCAATACAGGCACCAGGAGGGTGCGGGACGTACACTTTATAGAAGGAGGAAAAATATGAGCGACATTATGACACCCATTCCTTTTGGAAAATTGATGGACTGGATCATCAAGGAGCATAAGACAGGTTCCGTTTTCGGAGTCAAAAGACCTTTTATTGCAGATAAGAAGAATACAGCCACGATTTTCGGACGGAGTCTTGAAACTCCCTTCGGCCCTGCGGCAGGTCCCCATACACAGCTGACACAGAATATTGTGGCTTCCTATGTGGCCGGCAGCCGTTTCTTTGAGTTAAAGACCGTACAGAAGTTAGACGGTGAGGATCTTCCTGTATCCAAGCCCTGTATCAGGGCAGAGGATGAGTGCTATAACTGCGAGTGGTCCACAGAGCTTTATGTGCCTCAGGCATATGACGAGTATGTAAAGGCCTGGTTTGCCTGCAAGGTTCTGGCAAAGGAATACGGCCTTGGTTCTATGGATGGTTTCCAGTTTAATATGTCTGTCGGTTACGATCTTGAGGGGATTCAGACAGAAAAGATCGACCGCTTTATCGAGGGGATGAAGGATGCCTCCGGCGCTCCCATTTTCACAGAATGCCGTCAGTGGCTGTTAGATAATCTGGATCGTTTTGAAAATCTGACAAGGGATGATGTGGAGGGGATCTCTCCTGAAGTCTGCAACTGCATTACTCTTTCCACCCTTCACGGATGTCCTCCCCAGGAGATTGAGCGGATCGCAAAATATCTCATTGAGAAAAAGCAGGTACATACCTTTATTAAATGCAATCCTACGCTTCTTGGCTATGACTATGCAAGACGGTTGATGGACGAGATGGGCTATGATTATGTGGCATTCGGAGATTTCCATTTTAAAGATGATCTTCAGTATGAGGATGCAGTACCCATGTTAAAGAGACTGCAGGCTCTGGCAGATGAAAAGGGGCTGGAATTCGGCGTGAAGATCACCAATACCTTCCCGGTGGATGTAAAGCAGAACGAGCTGCCCAGTGAAGAGATGTATATGTCCGGAAAGTCTCTCTATGCCCTGTCTCTGTCCGTTGCCTTAAAGCTGGCAGATGATTTTGATGGAAAGCTTCGGATCTCCTATTCCGGAGGCGCGGATTATTTCAACATTGAAAAGATCGTGGATGCAGGCATCTGGCCGGTTACCATGGCTACAACCATGTTAAAGCCTGGCGGTTACCAGAGGCTGGAGCAGATCGGAAGGCTGTTTGCGGCAAAGAAAGCCCCTGTCTTTGAGAGCGTGGACGCCGCAAAGGTGAGAACTCTGGTAGAGGGGGCAAAGACAGACAGGCATCATGTAAAGGCGGTAAAGCCCCTTCCTTCCAGAAAGATAAACCGTCCCGTGCCCCTGGCAGACTGTTTTATCGCTCCCTGCCAGGAAGGCTGTCCCATCCATCAGGATATTACCCAGTATCTGCAGCTGGCAGGCGAGGGAAAATATGAGGAGGCGCTGAAGGTTATTTTAAATAAGAATCCGCTGCCGTTTATTACAGGAACTATCTGCGCTCACAACTGTATGAGCAAGTGTACCAGAAATTTCTATGAAACACCGGTCAATATCCGCAGAACCAAGCTGGAGTCCGCAGAAGGCGGTTACGAGGCAGTGATGGAGGATTTTAAGGCCCCAGCGGTTTCCTCTGACAAGAAGGCTGCCGTAGTAGGAGGCGGCCCGGCAGGTCTGGCAGCGGCATTTTTCCTGGCCAGGGGAGGCATGAAGGTAACTGTATTTGAGAAGGAAGCCAAGATGGGCGGCGTGGTACGCAATGTGATACCGGCTTTCCGCATCCCTGACAGCGCCATTGACAGGGATGTCAAGATCATAGAGGCCATGGGAGCAGAGCTGGTAAACGGAAAAGAGATTCAGTCCATAGAAACGCTTAAGAAGGAATATGATTATGTGGTTCTGGCCCTGGGCGCTTCTCAACCCGGCGAGCTTAGGCTTGAGGCAGGCGAGCCGGTTAACGCTCTGGAATTTCTGGCAGAGTTTAAGGCAACAGACGGAAAGGCAAAGCTGGGCAAAAATGTAGCCGTCATCGGCGGAGGAAATACGGCTATGGATACAGCAAGAGCTGCAAAGCGCAATGCAGGGGTAGAGAAGGTTTCTCTGGTATACAGAAGAACGAGGCGCTATATGCCGGCGGATGAGGAGGAACTGGCAATGGCCCTTGAGGACGGCGTCGAGTTTGCAGAACTCCTTTCTCCGGTACGTCAGGAAAATGGCGTGCTTTACTGTAAAAAAATGGTTCTGGGCGATTTGGATGCAAGCGGCCGCCGGGGCGTTGCAGAGACGGATAAGATCATAGAGGTTCCCGCAGACACGGTGATCGCGGCCGTAGGTGAGAAGGTTCCATCCGGTTTCTATGAGGCAAACGGCATTGCCCTGGATTCCAGAAAACGTCCTCAGGTGAACCCGGATACGCTGGAAACTTCCATCAGGGGTGTGTACGCAGCAGGCGACGGCCTCTTCGGGCCAGCTACAGTAGTAGAAGGTATCCGGGACGGCCGGAAAGCGGCGGAGGCAATCCTTGGAAAAGGACTTGCTGAGGATCTGTTTAAGCTGTCGGATGAGAAAACCATTGCGGACCGCAAGGGGAATCTGGCAGAGGAGGATGTGACGGAGACGGACAGCAGCAGATGTCTCTCCTGCAGCAGCTATTGTGAAAACTGTATGGAGGTCTGCCCCAACCGCGCCAATATTGCTCTTGCAGTTTCCGGTATGGAGAAGCATCAGATTATCCATGTGGACTATATGTGCAACGAATGCGGAAACTGCCGCAGTTTCTGCCCATGGGACAGCGCACCCTACATGGACAAGTTCACACTGTTTGCCAATGAGGCAGATATGGCAGACAGCGCCAACCAGGGCTTTACGGTTCTGAATGTACACAGCGGCGCCTGCCGCGTGCGCCTTCTGGGAAATGAATTTGCTTATCAGTCAGGAACCGCCGATGAGCGGGTGCCGGAGAAAATTGCAAAGATCATCGAGACCGTGATCTGCGATTACAGCTATCTGATTCTGTAATTACAGGGGCTGTCCGGGGGAATTTTAGAAAGAGACGGCAGCCAGGGCAGAGGATGAGATCAAAACAGGCCCGGAGGGGAAGGAAGGTTCCCGCCGGGCCTGATACACAGAATAGATGTTAAAGAAATAACGCAATTTTTGAAAACAGGACGGATAAAAGAAAGGAGAAGCCCATGGCAAGGGTAAAGACGTTAAAGGCAGTGTATACGTTTCGCGCCACAACAGAAGCCATGAAGATGGAGCAGTGTGCAAGAGAACATGAGATTCCCGGCCGGCTGATCCCTGTTCCAAGGCAGATCAGCGCAGGCTGCGGGATGGCCTGGGCGGCTCCGGCAGAGGCAAAAACAAGAACTGATGAACAGATCCGTTTGTGGGGTGTAGAAGTGGAGGGGTTTTATGAGCTCTTATTGTAAAGTTTGGATCAACGGCCAGGAGGTGGAAGCTGATGAAGAGCGGAAACTGATGGACGTGCTGAGAAATGATCTGCGTCTGAAATCTGTAAAGGACGGCTGCTCTGAGGGTGCCTGCGGCACCTGTACGGTTCTGATCGATGGAAAGGCGACGAAGTCCTGTGTACAGAAGATGGGGCGTCTGGCCGGAAAGCACATTTTGACCGTAGAAGGCCTAAGCCAGAGGGAAAAGGACGTGTATGTATATGCGTTTGGCGAGGCGGGAGCGGTGCAGTGCGGCTTCTGTATTCCGGGTATGGTGATCTGTGCCAAGGGACTTTTGGATACGAATCCCGATCCCAGCCGTCCGGAAATTGCATACGCTATCCGCAATAACTACTGCCGGTGCACCGGCTATAAAAAGATCATTGATGCCATTTGGCTGGCAGCCAGGATGCTGCGGGAGAATATGGCTCCGGATAAGCAGGAGAAGATGATTAAGGTAGGCAGCAGGGTTCATCGTGTAGATGTGGAAGGAAAGGTACTGGGCACAGGAAAATATGTGGATGACCTGGATCAGGTGGATTTTCCGGGTCTGATCTATGGAAGTGCCGTGCGCTCCCGGTATCCCAGAGCCATTGTGAAGGCGATCCGCACAGAGAAAGCAAAGGCGCTTCCTGGTGTAGTGTGTGTACTGACGGCAGAGGATATTCCCGGAAAGAACAAGGTGGGACATTTAAAACAGGACTGGGATACCATGATTGCAGTGGGAGACACCACCCGGTATCTGGGAGACGCGATCTGTATCGTAGCCGCGGAGACACCGGAAATTTTAGAGCAGGCCAAAGCTCTGGTAGAGGTGGAGTACGAGGAATTAAAGCCGGTGACCTGTCCTGCGGAGGCCTTGGCAGAGGGGGCCCCTCTTATACATTCCTCCGGCAACGTCTTAAGTCATGAGCATCTGGTAAGAGGCAATGCGGATGAGGTAATCGCTGCTTCTAAGTATAAAGTAACACGCCGCTATGAGACGCCCTGGACTGAGCACGCCTTTTTAGAGCCGGAGTGCGCCATTTCCATGCCCCTTGACGATGGCGTGCTGATCTATTCCACAGATCAGGGTACATATGATACCCGTCACGAAACCTCCATCCTTCTTGGGCTTCCGCCGGAGAAAGTGATTGTGGAAAATATGCTTGTAGGCGGCGGCTTTGGCGGGAAGGAGGATGTGACAGTTCAGCATCAGGCCGCTCTGATTGCCTATATTACCAGGCGGGCTGTTAAGGTAAAACTGACCCGGAAAGAAAGCCTGCTGATTCATCCCAAACGCCATCCTATGAGCATTGAAATGACTACAGCCTGCGATGAAAACGGCCGTCTGACCGCGATGAAAGCAACGGTGATCTCCGATACAGGCGCATATGCCTCTCTGGGCGGTCCTGTGCTCCAGAGGGCCTGTACCCATGCGGCAGGGCCGTATAATTACCAGGTGATCGATATTGACGGAAAGGCAGTGTATACCAATAATCCGCCCGCAGGAGCCTTCCGCGGCTTCGGAGTGACACAGACTTGCTTTGCCACAGAGATGAATTTAAATCTGCTGGCTGAAATGTGCGGTATGGATCCGTGGCAGTTTCGCTATTTAAATGCCATCCGTCCCGGCCAGATCCTTCCAAACGGCCAGATCGCCGATCCGTCAACGGGTCTTGCAGAGACCTTGGAGGCGGTAAAGGATATTTACTACAGTCATCCTTATGTTGGGATCGGCTGTGCCATGAAGAATGCGGGCGTAGGCGTGGGAATCCCGGATACGGGCCGTGTGCGTCTCATCGTAGAGGGCGGAAAGGTTCATATCCATTCAGGCGCTTCCTGTATTGGCCAGGGCGTGGGAACGGTGCTGGTACAGATGCTGGCAGAGAGCGCAGGCATCAGCATGGATGAGATCGAATACCACCGGCCCAATACTTCCATGGCGCCTGATTCAGGAACTACCTCCGGCTCCAGGCAGACCCTGGTAACGGGAGAAGCCTGCAGGAGGGCGGCCAAGGAGTTAAGAAAAGCCCTCTTTGAGGCCACCGGCCGCAGATACGAGGCCAGAGAAATGCCAAGCGCCTGCCTGTCCAACGTAATGGTTGCAAAGGAAAGCCCGGAGACGGCAGCTGTGACCTTTACGTCAGAGGAGGTAGCGCTGTTAAATGGAAAGGAGTTCTACGGGGAGTATCTGGCAAAAACAGATAAGATGGGGTCTGATGTGGAATATCCCGTTTCCCATGTGGCGTACGGCTACGCGACCCAGCTGTGTATTTTAAAAGAGGACGGAACCATTGAAAAAATGGTAGGCGCCCATGATGTGGGAAAGGTAGTAAATCCCATGAGCGCCCAGGGCCAGGTAGAAGGCGGTATTGTCATGGGCTGCGGCTATGCTCTGACAGAGCAGTATCCATTAAAGGATTGTGTGCCCACGGCGAAATATGGAACTCTGGGGCTGTTCCGCGCAGACAAGGCTCCTGAGGTGGAGACGGTGATTATAGAGAAACAGGGTGTTGACGTGGCTTTTGGTGCCATCGGTATCGGCGAGATTACCTCGATTCCCACAGCGCCCGCAGTGGCCGGCGCCTATTATAAACAGAACCATATCTTTGAAACAGAGCTGCCTCTTAAGAATACGCCTTACGCCAGGAAAAAATAGAAGGGAAGCTGCAGCAAAGGAAGGAGTATCATCAAAAAGACCGTTTCGGTTTCACGGATGGATGTGAGGGATCCATCCGTGACCGGGACGGTCTTTTTGACGGCTGCAAATCATTATTTTTTTTTCACAGGAGGCTCGTCCCTGCGCAGCTGATCGGCAATCCGCTCAATGAGCCTCATTTTCAGATATACGTCAAAGGACAGTTCACATACAAAGGAAAAGAGACGCAGATACTCCTGATCTTCGGATTCTGCGGGGGTATCTGAAAAAGTTTTCATGGCCCGCTCAAACTTGGCGGAAACGTCTGCTTTCAGGCGTTCCATCTCCTCGCTTTCAAGGGAAAAAACCTCATGGTAAATGTCCTCCAGGGACAGATCAGAGACTCCCTGTGCAGAAAAATGCTTTGCTGTAATGGGCTTAAAAAAGGTTTCGATATCGTGAAAGGACAGCAAACTCTTAAAATAGTAAATAAAGATCAGCATCAGCATATGATCTCTGGAATACTTTTTCTTGACCGGAGGGGGGAGGAGGTTATTTTTGGCATAGTTGTTAATCATGGTTTTCGTAAGAACCTTATCCTCCTCGTATCGCTTGGAGTCCTTTAAATGCTCCTCCATAAAGGTGGTAACCTGATCCATGTACAGGTCAATATTGGGAATCTCCTCCGGCTTTACATGGGTCTGGGCTTCTAAAAAGGAAAGGAGGCCGGCCAGCTGTTCATCATTTGATCGCATCTATATTCACCTCGGTTTAACACATGATGTTATATTGCTGTATATATTATATAGTATTGAAAACCAGATAGCAAGAAGAAAATGAGAGCTGCGAAAGGTCTTTCCCAGGAATAGGACATATGCTATAATGGATATCTGTCCATAAGGGCAGTGATGAAAAGAAAAAGGCGGTATACAGTATGAGCATTTATGATACATTAAATCCCATGCAGAAGGAGGCGGTGCTTCACACAGAAGGGCCGCTTTTGATCTTGGCGGGAGCCGGTTCGGGAAAGACAAGGGTTTTAACGCACAGAATAGCCTATCTAATTGATGAAAAAGAGGTCAATCCCTGGAATATCCTGGCGATTACATTTACAAATAAGGCGGCCGGTGAGATGAGAGAAAGGGTGGACGCCCTGGTAGGCTTTGGGGCAGAAAGCATCTGGGTCAGCACCTTTCATTCCACCTGTGTTCGGATCCTGCGCCGTTATATTGAAAATCTGGGATATACCACCAGCTTTTCCATTTACGACAGTGATGACCAGAAAACACTGATGAAACAGGTATTTAAAACGCTGGATATTGATACGAAGCAGTATAAGGAGCGGTCGGTACTGTCCATTATATCTTCTGCCAAGGACAAGCTGATCTCGCCAGAGGAATTTCTTTTAAACGCAGGGCAGGATTTCCGTCAGAAGAAGGTAGGGGAGATCTATAAGGAGTATCAGAATCAGCTTAAGAAGAACAATGCGCTGGATTTTGATGATCTCATTGTAAAGACGGTAGAACTATTTCAGAATAACCATCTGGTTCTGGAGCATTATCAGGAACGGTTCCGCTACATCATGGTGGATGAGTATCAGGACACCAATACGGCTCAGTTTAAGTTAATCAGCCTTCTGGCCTCTAAATACGGCAATCTCTGTGTGGTAGGCGATGATGATCAGTCGATCTACCGTTTCAGAGGAGCGGATATTGAAAATATTTTAAGCTTTGAGCAGACATTTCCGGGAGCGAAGGTAATTAAGCTGGAGCAGAATTACCGTTCTACCCAGAATATTCTGGACGCAGCCAACGGTGTGATACGCCACAATCAGGGAAGAAAGGAGAAGTCTCTGTGGACGGCTAATGGTACAGGAGATAAGATTCTCTTTAAACAGTTTGAGGCTGCAAGGGATGAGGCGGATTACATTGCAAGACAGATTCGGGACAGCAGCTGCCCCTGTCAGGATCAGGCGGTACTTTACCGCACCAATGCCCAGTCACGTCTTTTGGAGGAGCGGTGTATTTTTTACAATGTGCCTTACCGGCTGGTAGGGGGCGTAAATTTCTACCAGAGAAAGGAAATTAAGGATATTCTTGCCTATTTAAAGACCATTGCCAACGGAGTCGACGATCTGTCGGTTCTTCGGATTATCAATGTGCCAAAGCGGGGAATCGGCGCTGCCTCTATGGGAAAAGTGACGGTGTTTGCCTCGGAGCATGGCATGAGCCTTTACGGCGCTCTTGGGAACGCCAGGATGGTGCCGGGGCTTGGAAAGGCGGTGGAGAAGATCGGCCGTTTTACGGCACAGATTGAGGGATTTCGCTCCATGGCACAGTCGGAGGAGTATTCCATTAAGGAGCTGATAGAGGCTATCTTGGAGGAAACCGGGTATGAGGAGGAACTTCAGTCCGAGGGCGAGATCGAGGCAGAGACCCGTATGGAAAATATTGAGGAGCTGATCAGCAAGGCGGCGGCCTATGAGGAGGACGCCCAGTATCCCTCATTAGATGAATTTTTAGAACAGGTGGCGCTGGTGGCTGATATCGACAATGTGGATTCCTCCGAGGACAGAGTTACTTTAATGACGCTTCACAGCGCCAAGGGACTGGAATTTCCCAAAGTATATCTGGCAGGGATGGAAGACGGCCTGTTTCCAGGAATGATGGCGATTTCTTCAGATGATCGGACGGATATGGAGGAGGAGCGCCGACTGTGCTATGTGGGAATCACTCGGGCGAAAAAAGAACTTGTGATTACGGCGGCAAGAAAGCGCATGATCCATGGAGAGACCAGATACTGCAAGGTCAGTCGTTTTGTGGAAGAGATTCCGGCAGGCCTTCTGCGGGAAGAACGGCTGGAACCGGCTCTGGGAAATGAAACAGGCGGCACCTTTGGAAATACATATTTTACCGGCGGTTATAGCGTTTCAGGCATGAAGCCTGGCTCTGATGAGGAAGGGCTGCCATGGAATCAGCCTGGAAGCGGGACGGTGAGTACCTTTGGAAAGGGGTATAATGCTTATGCCTCAAAGACGGCAAATTTTGGGAGCGGGAGCAAAGGTGCCGGCGGCAGCGGCTTAAGGGGAGAAAGTACTGGAGGCGGACTGGAAAAGGGAACGAAAGCTGGATTTGGAAAGAATCCAGGATTTGGAAAGACATTCACCGTCCAGAAGGCGGAAACTTTAGAGTATAAGGAAGGAGACCGGGTTCGTCATGACCGTTTTGGTGACGGCACAGTAAAGAAGATCACAGACGGAGCCAGAGATTATGAAGTGACAGTGGAGTTTGACACCAGCGGTCAGAGAAAAATGATGGCCTGCTTTGCAAAACTGAAAAAAATTTAAATTGGAGCAACTGAAAAGAAATGGGATAGTAAAAAGCTGTATTTCATGATATAATATAAATAGCCAGACGCCGGGCAGCCAGGCGGCTTTGTATAAGGACAGCAAACCAGACAGAGCCGCAGGGTTTCCCGTTACTGCAAGAAAGGACGGATATGCCATGAATCGTTTTGACAGAGAAAGACTGGATGCCATGGGAAAAGAAGCATTAAGCCGTATGGAGGAACTTATGAACACCAGTCGGATCAATGAACTGATCCACAAGAGAGAAGAGGATGAAAAGAAGAGAAACTGCATCCTCTGGATACTGGCCATTATCGGCGCTGTAGCGGCTGTGGCCGGCATCGCCTATGCCGTATACCGTTTCTTTACACCGGATTATCTGGAAGATTTCGAGGATGACTTTGATGATGATTTCGACGATGACTTCTTCGAGGATGAAGAGCCGGTAAAGAAGGCAGAGGATAAGAAAGAAGATACCGAGGACACGGAAGTATAGACTTATCCCGGTGAGAGAGGGCGACAGCCGGAAACAAAAGGCGCAATGGCCGAAAGGGTTTCCGGCTGTTTCTTTGAAAAGGAGACCGTGGGATTCGGCAAAAAGGGGTGTTTGTGCGGCCCTTCGCCGTTTTCGGCGGCAAATTTAGGATAAGGAGTAACAGCATTGAAAAAAGGTGATATCTGCGAGGCAGTTGTAGAAAGGATTGATTTTCCAAACAAAGGAATCCTTCATGTGGAGGGAGAGAGGATCATTGTAAAAAATGCGATTCCCGGTCAGAAGGTGCGCTTTGTTATCAATAAGAGGAGGAAGGGGAAGAGTGAGGGCCGTCTTCTGGAGGTGCTGGAACCGTCTCCGTTAGAATATAAAGAAGAGGCCTGTCCGCACGCCGGAGTCTGCGGCGGCTGTCTGTATCAGGGCCTGCCTTACGAGGAGCAGCTGAGAATCAAGGCAGAACAGGTCAAAGGGCTGATTGATGAGGTCTGCGACTCCTATGAATTTGAAGGGATCAAGGGAAGCCCCGAGCCTCAGGGCTATCGGAATAAAATGGAATTTTCCTTTGGCGATGCATATAAGGACGGCCCGCTGGCCCTGGGAATGCACCGCAGAGGCAGCTTTTATGATATTGTCACCACTCCAGGCTGTCAGATTGTTCATTCGGACTTCTGCCGTATCCTGGAAGCCACACTGGAGTATTTTTCCGCCCGTGGGATCGGATATTACAGAAAGCTTAAGCATACAGGATACCTTCGCCATCTGCTGGTGCGCCGGGCGGTAAAAACAGGGGAGATCCTGACTGCGCTGGTTACATCAGGGCAGACGGAGGGATTTGCTAAGGATGGTCAGGGAGACGGCCGGGCAGAGGAACAGGAGGTATTAAAGGGCTGGATGGAAATGCTCAAACTGCTTCCTCTGGAGGGATCGTTTGCCGGTATTCTGCATATCCGTAATGACAGCCTGGCAGATGTGGTTCAGAGCGATGAAACCACAGTGCTCTGGGGCCAGGAATATTTTTATGAAGAGCTTCTGGGACTTACCTTCCGGATCAGTCCCTTCTCCTTCTTCCAGACCAATTCCCTGGGGGCAGAGGTATTGTACGAGACTGCCAGAGGGTACATAGGTGAAACAAAAGACAAGGTAGTATTTGACCTTTACAGCGGTACCGGAACTATCGCTCAGATCACCTCCCCGGTGGCAAAAAAGGTGGTGGGTGTGGAAATTGTAGAAGAAGCTGTGGAGGCTGCGCGAACGAATGCCGCTGCCAATGGACTGGATAACTGCGAGTTTATCGCCGGGGACGTGTTAAAGGTTATTGATGCGCTGACGGACCGTCCCGACCTGATTATCCTGGATCCGCCAAGAGATGGGATACATCCGAAGGCGATTGGAAAAATCCTTGAGTTCGGTGTAGACCGGATCGTCTATATCAGCTGTAAGCCTACCAGTCTGGCCAGAGATCTGGTTCTGATTCAGGAGAGCGGGTATCGGGTGGAGAAGGTGTGTTGTGTGGATATGTTTCCTTGTACGGCGAATATAGAAACCATCTGCCTCTTAACTCGTAAATAATAAGCAGTTGCGTTTGTTTAGCCAACATTAGAATCAGATTTGCCTACTGTTTACCTACCTGATGAACCAGCGGATTAGTTATTTTTTGCAACGGGGCTGCGCTCTCTGTTTTGAGACGGTGTGTAGAGAATCGGCAAGTCCAGCCGCTGCAACGCCTGGGCGAAGGCTGGACGGTTGCAATCTATATGTCAACTGACTGGTATGCGCAGTATAGATGGGATTAGAAGAAGTCGACATAAGCGCAGACCTGCGTGTTCATTTTGTGATTGGCCATGGGAGCAGAATACTAAAATAAGTCATAAAGAGAGAGTATAGCACAGTAGTGCGATTGCTCTCTCTTTAAATTTATAAAGAGATTCAGGGATTTACTAGGGATGATGCAGCAGCCCAGTTCTCTACATTTTAAGAGCAGAACGATAAATTGTATTTAAAACATAAATGAATAATATTCATTCATTGACATTTAACAAAACACTGCTATACTGATGATAGGAAAAGGAGGCCAGAATATGGATGATAGAAAGAAAACTTCAAAGGCTGCATTTAACCAACAAGCCCCCACCTATGATAACGATATGAGGGGACAACACGCCCGGTCTCTTTATCCGGCTCTGTTGAAACGGCTGTCACAGATTCCATTTTATTCTGCACTGGATCTGGGATGGGGGACCGGGGAAATGATGAAACGGATTCTGGAGGAGGATAGCTCCAAACAACTGTATGGCATTGATTTGTCAGATGAAATGCTTGCGGTCGCCAGGAAAAAATTGCCGGAGCAGGCTAAACTCCTGTTAGGAGACAGTGAATCGCTGCCCTTTTTGGAGCGTTCGTTTGACGTGGTATACTGTAATGATTCGTTTCACCATTACCCGGCTCCTGAGAATGTACTGGGAGAGATACACCGGGTTTTGAAACCAGGCGGCGTTTTTCTGATGGGAGATTGCTGGCTTCCCTTTGCGGGACGTGTGGTTATGAATTTCTATATGCGCCACAGCAAAGAAGGAGATGTGAAGATATACTCCAAAGAAGAAATTATTACCATGCTTTTAAAATATTTTCACGATGTATCCTGGGAACGGATTGGCAGTACCTCATGTATGGCTTCCGGGGTGAAATAATGGGCTTGGGCTGTATGGATGTTTTTTCCATGGGGACAGATGCTGTGAAAGGAGATTCGGATATGAGGATTACAAAGGAACCGGAAGTACGCAGGCAAGAGATATTAGACACTGCTCTCAGATTATTTGGGGAGCAGGGATATGAAAAGACCTCGATCGCTGATATTGCAAGGGCGATCGGTGTGGCACAGGGCTTATGCTATCGTTACTTTCCATCAAAAGAAACACTGTTTGACAGTGCCGTTGAGCAGTATGCAGATCAGCTGGTGGAGTCGTTTACAGGTATACAGATAAGCCGTGATCAAACATTGCGGCAGATGATTGAAACTATGCCAATTGTGGCGGAAGATCAGAATTCCTCTTATTATTCCGTTTTTCATGGTGCAAAAAATAAGAAATTTCACGATCAGCTTTCTATTAAAGTATGCGAAAAACTGGTGCCGATTGTAGAAAAACGGCTTCAAAAGGCGCAGCAAAAGGGCGAGATCCAGATGAAGGATCTGCAGACGGCTGCAATGTTCTGTGTGTATGGACAGCTTGGCATCCTGCTGGCCGATCATCTGGAGAAGGAGGAAAAAGTAAAGCGGATTCGAGAGTTTCTTATATTTGCATTGCATCTTTGACAGGTGTACCGCCTGATTATTCCGATACACTGTCCAGACGCTATGATTTTCTTCTCCAGGGTGTTTCATAGGAAAACCATTTGTTTGCCTGGTGGTCTGCAAGCCTTGAAAAAGGGTACATTTCTATTCCTCGCTCCTTTAGCTTGTCCTCCAAATAATCCCGGACTTTCCAGACATTCGAGGGGTCAGGGCGATTCATGGTAAGAACCCGGTTCAATTCTTCTCCTGAAATTTGAAGGTCAGACAGCGCAGAGTCTAAGTTTATATTTAATCTGCGGAAATTTTCCTGTAACTCTCTGGCAGTGTTTCTGGTTTGCATGGGTGTAAGCATACGATTCCTCCAATGATTGAAAACTGAAAGATTAAGGCCTTGGCGGATATACATGACCGGAAAATCCCAATAAACGTACCATATGGCTGCGCAGGTGCAATTCCTATGGGCCGTTTCATTTGGTCTGCTATAAGCAGGAGGCGTGTGTATCCTCTTATTGTTTATGATAGCATATACATAGATACTCTACAAGATATATCATCTTTGAAAATCACCGGCGGTTCTGTTTTGAGAGTGGTGCTTTTTTAGCGTATCGGTAGTACAGACCTTTTTTGTTTTATTTCCATATGTTATGATACCATATAACGATAGGACGTGTCACTTTTTTATGTATAGATAATAAACATGACATATAGGTGGCGTGTTTTATGTGTTAGGATATGGTTAGGGGGTGTGAAATGAAGATAGACAGACTTATAGGAATTCTTTCTGTTCTGCTGCGGCAGGAGGTCACAACAGCCCCGAAACTGGCTGAAATATTTGAGGTTTCCAGAAGGACTATTAACAGAGATATAGAAGATCTTTGCAGAGCAGGGATTCCCATACAGACAATTCAGGGGACTGGCGGCGGGATCCGCATCATGGAAGGCTATGCTATGGACAGGACGCTCCTTACCTCAAAGGATATGCAGATGATCATGGCCGGGCTGCGAAGCCTGGACAGTGTAAGCGGCAGTCAGTATTATGGGCAGCTTATGGAAAAAATAAAGCCAGGTTCCTCCGACCTGATCAGCGGGAGGGATTTTATATTGATCGATCTGTCCTCATGGTACAGAGAAGCCATAGAGCCGAAGCTGTCTCTTATCCAGACTGCCATTGAACAGCGCCATGAGATCTCCTTTGATTATTATGCGCCTGACAAAGAAAGCCACAGAACCATAGAACCTTATTTCCTGATATTTAAGTGGTCAAGCTGGTATGTGTATGGGTGGTGTAAAACGAGGGAGGATTTCAGGCTGTTTAAGCTTAACCGTATGGCGGAAATGAGCTGCGGGCAGGCGGTGTATGAGGTTCGAAAGGTGCCTGCTCCAGATCTGTCTGTGAAGAAACGGTTTCCCGGAGGCATATATGTGGAGGCAGTTTTTACGCCGGATGTAAAATGGCGTGTGGTGGAGGAGTACGGTCCGTATTGTTTTACAGAGGATAAAGCCGGAAACATCTGCTTTAAGGGGGAGTATACGGATTTTGAGAGTCTGGTATCATGGATGCTTACCTTTGGAGACAAAGTGACAGTGACAGAACCAAAGAAACTGAGAGACGAGCTTTTTAAAAGAGCGGGAAATATCGTAAAGAAATATGGAGGATAAAAAAATTGAAGACTCTGTGAGATGGCTGTGTCTGTTTCAGTATGACAGCCAACAGACAGGAAAAGAAAAATTCCACAAGGGAAAGAATACAGGAGGACAGCGGCAAATGAATACGGTCTTAATGGTATTAAAAAACTGCTACGCGGACTGGGAAGCTGCATATCTGGCAGCGGGGATACAGGAGCTGGGAGGCGAAGGATTCCAGCTAAAAACAGTTTCATGGTCATCGGATCCGGTAGTATCAATGGGGGGATTTCATGTGTGTGCGGATTATTCCATTGACAGCTGTCCGAAGGATTTTACAGGAATCATTCTGATCGGAGGAACAGGATGGAGAGAGGAGGATGCGGGAAAAATAAAACCGATATTACAGGAAGCGGAAAATGACGCCAAAGTGATCGGCGGTATTTGTGACGCAGCTGCATTTCTGGGGACGGCAGGTATTCTGAATACAGTGTTCCACACCTGCAACGATCGTGAGGATATGAAAGCCTGGGCGGGAGCTGTCTATTCGGCAGAGGAGAAATTTATTCCCCGGCAATGTGTGAGAGACAGAGGAATCGTTACAGCCAATGGCACGGCAGCATTGGAATTTGCCAGGGATGTTATGCTGGAACTGCAGATTTCAGATGAGAGTACCATTCTGAAATGGTATCAGTTCCATAAAAAGGGATTTTATGCCCAGGAGGGGGAGAACAGTGGCAACGACAAAGGAATTTCATGATTATGTATTAGAGCAGCTTCAAAAAGCCGACCATGTTGCAACAAGGAAAATGATGGGGGAATACTGTGTTTATTTTAATGGAAAGCTGGCAGGAGATATTTGTGACAATACTCTGTTTTTAAAGCCGACAGAATCTGTCTTGCGATTGCTGCCTGATGCGGAGCGGGGATATCCCTATGAAGGTTCAAAATGTTTAATGGTAATTGTGGACGAAGTGGAAAATACAGAGCTGATGGAGCAGGTTATGAATGGTATGTATGATGAATTGCCTGCGCCGAAAAAACAGCGTCATTCATAGATAAAGAGCCAGATCTCCTTAGCTGTGGATGACAGGAAAAGCAGAAAACCGGCCCTGTGCGAAGAGTCGGTTTTCTGCCACTTATTCTTATTCCCCGAAAAACATGGCTATATCCTCATTCACTGACCGGATTTGGGCGATTCCGAAATTCTCCGTCAGTACCTTTGCCACATTGGGGCTTAAAAAGGCCGGAAGTGTGGGGCCAAGATGGATGTTTTTCACTCCAAGGTGCAGCAGCGCCAGTAAAACGATCACTGCCTTCTGCTCATACCAGGCGATATTATAGATGATAGGAAGTTTATTGATATCATCTAAACCGAATACCTCCTTCAGCTTCAGCGCAATGACAGCCAGAGAATAGGAGTCATTACACTGTCCTGCATCCAGAACACGGGGAATACCATTTATATCGCCAAGATTTAGTTTGTTGTATTTGTATTTGGCGCAGCCGGCTGTCAGGATCACAGCGTCTTTTGGAAGGGCCTTTGCAAAGTCGGTATAGTAGCTGCGGCTCTTTGCCCTGCCATCGCAGCCGGCCATGACAACAAATTTTTTAATGGCCCCAGACTGAACGGCGGAAACGATCTGATCGGCCAGGGCCAGCACCTGGGCGTGAGCAAAGCCGCCGATGATCTGGCCGCGTTCGATTTCTGCGGGGGGAGGACACTGCTTTGCCTGAGTGATCAGGTCAGAAAAGTCTTTTATTTCCCCGATTTCTCCTCCGATATGGGTGCAGCCAGGAAAGCCTGCTGCGCCGGTGGTATAAAGCCGATGTTTATAGCTGTCCTTTGGAGGGACAATACAGTTGGTGGTCATAAGGATGGGGCCGTTGAAGGATTCAAATTCCTCCTTCTGCTTCCACCAGGCATTGCCGTAGTTGCCTTTAAAATGTGCATATTTCTTGAAGGCAGGGTAGTAGTGGGCCGGAAGCATTTCAGAGTGGGTATACACATCCACCCCGGTGCCTTCTGTCTGCTCCAGAAGCATTTCCAGATCCCTCAGGTCATGGCCGGAAACCAGAATACCGGGGTTTGTTCCAACGCCGATATCAACGGCTGTGATTTCCGGATTTCCGTACGCTTTCGTATTGGCCTCATCTAACAGCGCCATACCGGAAACCCCATATTTACCAGTTTCCAGAACAAGCTGGATCAGATCCTGTACTGTAAGGGAATCATCCAGCGTCGCAGCCAGTGCTTTCTGGAGAAATGCATCTGTTTCAGGATCATTTTTTAAGAGTACATTTGCGTGCTTAGAGTAGGCGGATAAGCCTTTTAAGCCATAGGTAATCAGCTCCCGCAAGGAACGGATATCCTCATCTTTTGTAGAGAGAACACCGATCACGGCTGCCTTTGCGGCAAACTGAGAGCGGTCTTGTGACCAGAGGGCTGCCTCAGGGAGAGCAGCAGGAGCGCTTACCTGAGAAAGAAGGGCTGTCTTTACCGTAAGGGTATGCTCAATCTTGGAAATGATTGCCTCTTTGTCGAAATTTGCATTGGTGATGGTGGTAAAGAGGTTCAGTGTTATAAGATGGTCGATCGTTTCCTCTACGGCAACATTTTCCTGACGCAGCTGTGTGGTAACAGCAGCTAAACCTTTCGTCACCCAGACCAGAAGATCCTGCATGGCGGCAACATCGGGCTGCTTTCCACAGACGCCCACCCGTGTACAGCCTGTGCAGCCGGCAGTTTCCTGACATTGGTAACAAAACATATTAGATTCCATTATTATTTCCTCCTGTTGTATCCTTCGGCCGGACCGCCTTGCCTGCGGCCCGGTAAAGGGTGCGCGTGATAGATTTATAGATATGATTGATACGCTGATTATAGGAGAGAAGAAGAAAAAAATATGTTGTTACAACAACAAAATTTCATTTTTTTTGTAACGGTTCCTCCTCTGCTCCATGACACAGGCAGCAGAGTTTTATCACATCTTCTGGAGGATTCAGGGAATAAAGCAGTCCATAGGGAAGGGGAAAGTCCCAGTCCACGGGAAGCGTTACCAGTCCGGGATGGACTTCCTGCCAGCATTCGAGAGTCACCATGGCGTTTTGGGTCTGGGCGCAGCGGTTAAAAACCTCCATATCATAAAACTGCGGCGTATCTTCAATCTCTATCTGTGGGTGACAGGAAATCTCAGCCCGAATCCTGTCTACCACAGAAGAATCCCCCTGTTTGACCATCATCAGGGTCTCGCCATAAAGATCCTGTATGGTCAGCCGCGCTTTTTTAGCCAGTCGGTGCTCCCTGGAAAGAGCGATACAGTGCTGATAAACGCCCAATGGCTGAAAATTGCAGTGATCCAGCCAGATAGCAGAATCGCAGGCTCCGATCAGAAAGTCAAATTTTTTACCCAGGGAAGAGATTTCCGACACAATCCCCTGGTGATTGTCCTCAAAAGGCACAATATGGAGCTTATATCCGAGAAAATGGTCTTTGACCTGATACCACAGATCCATAAAGGGCCTGCAGGGATTTAAAAGAGAGGTGCCGATACAGAACGTAGTGTCTGCCGTGCCGGCAGCCTGTTTTGCTTCTTCTATGGCCTTGTCTGAATAATCAAACAGGAAACGGGCATGGCGATAGATTACCTTTCCGGCAGCCGTCAGACGGATTCCCTGGCTGGTGCGGTCAAACAGCTTCATATCCAGATGCTTTTCCAGGGCATTGATCTTTTTCATGACAGCAGGCGGGGAAATATATAATTGTTCTGCAGCCTTATTAAAGCTGCCGCAGTCTGCCACGCAGACAAAAACCGTAAGCTGGCTGTTGAACATGGGAAATAACCTCCTTTTAAACAGGCGCAGCCATTAGCGGCCGCATGAGCATTAAGGTTTGGTTAATGCGATATTATCATTTTGGTTCTTCCATGTCAAGAAAGAGAAAGATACAATAATTAAAAGAAATGGCAACAGATCAGAATGCAGATACGAAAGGAGATCAGCAGTGAAAACAACGGATAAAATTTATAATCAGGCAGATTTTGAAACGGCAAATGTATTTGGGACAGGAAATCCAAACACAGCATTCGCAGCCTATTTTACAGGAAATTCCTATTTAAATCCTCTGACTGAAATGGGAAAGGCGCCGGTATTTCTGGCAAATGTGAGCTTTGAGCCGGGATGCCGCAATAACTGGCACATCCATCGGGCGGCAGAAGGAGGCGGCCAGATCCTGATCTGCACCGCAGGAGAAGGCTGGTATCAGGAGGAAGGAAAAGCGCCGGTCAGTCTGCGGCCGGGAATGGTGGTTGTCATTCCTCCCAACGTCCGTCACTGGCACGGCGCAAAAGCGGATTCCTGGTTCAGCCACATTGCCTTTGAGGCTCCAGGCCGGGAACTTAGCAATGAATGGTGTGAGCCGGTGACAGATGAGGAATACGGCTGTCTGGCAGCGCAAGAGGGCTCACAGAAATAAAGAAGAAATGAAGCAAAGCCGGTAGAAGCGGGGACTCTTTTTACATTGTCTCCAGTACGCCAGGCAGTTCCTTTAAGGTTTTGATCATACAGTCAGGACGGACTGCCCCGGTGTTTGGGGATTTTATGAGTTCCTGGTTAAACCAGACCGTTTTGATTCCGGCATTGATTCCGCCCAATATATCCGAGCTCAGACTGTCCCCGACCATAACCGCCTCTTCTGTTTTAAAATCCGGTATGTTCTGAAAGCAGCGCTCAAAAAAATCTTTGGAAGGCTTATTACAGTCCAGCTCCTCTGAAATAAATACATATTCAAAATATCTTCGGATCCCGGCGCTTTTTAGCCGGCTGTTCTGCACTGCGGCTGTGCCGTTGGTAGCCAGATACAGCTTATATCTTCCGTAAAGGGAATCTAAAAGCCATTCCGCCCCGTCTATAAAATAATGTCCCACAGCAAGCAGTTCCTCATAGATACGGGCTGCTTCCTGTGGGGAAGCATCTGTTCCAAGCTCATTAAAAAGCAGCTGGTACCGCCGTATTTTTACCTGCTCCCTGGTAAGCGTTCCAAGCTCCAAAAGCTTCCACTGCGCCAGATTCAGCTGGCTGTAGCGTCGGATTACTGCTTCCGGGCATTCAATCCCCAGAGTTTTCAGCGTCTTTTTTACTGCAATCGCTTCCGCTTTGCTGAAATCCAGAAGGGTATTGTCAAGGTCCATGAAAACGTGTCTGATCATTTTTTAGCTCCTTATGTGTAAATTCTGCCGCCTGCGGCTGACCTGTTTATATACGGCTACTTTAACACAGATCGGCGGCTGCGTAAATACAGATTGGCCGTCTGATGGGGGATGTAAAAAATTTTTGCTGACAAATTCCCTTCTTTTCAGTATAATGTAGCTTATACATATTAACCGTTCCCGGACACAGATTCGGGACGCCGCAAAAAAGGAGGAATTTTTCACTATGGAATCCGATCCACAATCGGCCAGTATCATCACACAGCTGCTCATCCTGCTGGTCTTAACTCTGATCAACGCATTTTTCTCAGGATCTGAGATGGCTGTGGTATCTGTCAACAAAAACAAGATCCACCGTCTGGCGGAGCAGGGCAATAAAAATGCCGCCCTGATCGAGCGCCTGATGGAGGATTCAACGGTCTTTCTCTCTACCATCCAGGTGGCCATCACCCTGGCGGGCTTCTTCTCCAGCGCATCGGCGGCGACAGGTATCGCCCAGGAGCTGGCAGTAAAGATGAACCAGTGGAACGTGCCCTACAGCCAGACGGTAGCGGGAATCGTTGTAACGGTGATCCTGGCCTATTTTAATCTGGTCTTTGGTGAACTTGTGCCAAAGCGGATCGCTCTTCAGAAGGCAGAGGGCTTCAGTCTTTTCTGCGTAGGCCCGGTTTATTTTATCTCGCGGGTCATGAACCCGTTTATCCGTCTGCTCACCCTGTCTACCAGCGGCATTTTGAAGCTTCTGGGGATGCACAGTGAGACTCTGGAGACGGATGTTTCCGAGGAGGAGATTAAGTCTCTTTTAGAGACAGGAAGCGAAAATGGCGTGTTTAATGAGATCGAAAAGGAGATGATCACATCCATTTTCTCCTTTGACGATAAGAAAGCCAGAGAGGTTATGGTTTCCAGACAAGATATGGTGGCCATCGACATTGAAGAGCCGATGGAGTCGTATCTGGATGAGATTTTGCAGTCCATGCACTCCAAGATCCCAGTTTATGAAGGGGATATGGACAACATCATTGGTATTCTGTCAACCAAGCTTCTGGTACTCCAGGCCAGGGAAACGTCCTTTGAGGAATTGGATATCCGCTCCCTTCTGCTCCCGCCTTATTTTGTGCCGGAAAATCTCCGCACGGACGCCTTATTTGAACAGATGCAGGCCAAAAAGGAGAAAATGGCCATTCTGGTAGACGAGTACGGAGGCGTATCCGGTATGGTTACGCTGGAGGATCTGATCGAGGAGATCGTGGGAGATATCCATGAGAAATACGAGGAAGAAGAGCCCGAGCTCATGGAGATCGAGCCCAACCGGGTCTACCGTGTATCAGGAAGCATTTCCCTTTTTGATCTGAAAGAAGAACTGCACCTGCACATGGACAGCGCCTGCGATACGCTTTCGGGGTATCTGATGGAACTTCTGGGCCATATTCCTGAGGAGGAGGAACTTCCTCTGACGGTTCAGACGGAGGAAGCAGATTATGAGATCCAGTCTGTGGAGGACAGGGTTATTGACAGGATAAAGCTTACATTAAAAGAGCTGCCTGGAACAGAGGAAGAGGAGGAAAAGTGAAGATTTTAGCATTATTTTAACAAATCTTAATGGATTGTAAGAATAAACACTGATTCCTTTAAGAAACGCCAGATATAATACAAGCTATCAAATGTGCGTATGCCCGGCAGTCCGGGAATGGCGCATCCCGGACGAAAGGGTGCGTTAACGTGCAAAAGGAGGGTTTTGTATGTATCTGGCGTTACTTGGTTTTGGCATGATCATCGTATTTATGGCACTGATCATGGCAAAGAAGCTCAGCCCATTTACCTCTCTGATCCTGGTTCCTATCCTTTTTGGCCTTTTAGCCGGTTATGGCTGGGATACCTTCGGCTATGCCATGGACGGGATCAAGAGCGTGGCTTCCACTTTCGCAATGATGACTTTTGCGATCCTGTATTTCGGCGTTATGCTGCTTACGGGAATGTTTGACCCTATGGTAGACAGGGTGGTAGCCTGGTGTAAGGGCGATCCGTTAAAGGTTTTAGTTGGAACAGCGGTTCTGGCAGCCTTTGTGTCTCTGGACGGAGACGGAACCACAACCGTTATGATCTGCTGTACGGCTCTGATCCCTATTTACAACCGTCTGGGGATTAAAAAGATCTACCTGGCAAATCTGATCATCTTACAGAACTGTATCATGAATCTGATTCCATGGGGCGGCCCTACAGCCCGCGTTATGTCCGTTATGCATCTGGATGCAGGTGAGATTCTGGCGCCTCTGGTGCCTGGAATGGCTCTTTCTGCTATTTATGTCATCGGCGTTGCCTACTACCTGGGCATCAAGGAGAGAAAGCGTCTGGGCGTGCGCAAGGATGTGGTTAATGAGGTTCACACCGTGGAGACTTCCGAGGAAGAACAGGAATGGAAGCGTCCAAACCGTCTCTGGATCAATCTGATTCTTACAGCTGCTATCATCGTTTCCCTGATCATGGGTCTTGCTTCTTCCGCAATTCTCTTTGGTGTGGGAACTGCGCTGGCACTGGTAATCAATTATCCAAATCAGAAGGTTCAGAGAAAGGTAATCAGCTCTCTGGCTCCTGATATGATCAATGTAGTTATGATGGTTCTTGGCGCAGGCGTACTTATGGGCGTATTAAACGGCCCGGAAAATGCCGGTATGTCAAATGCCATTGCAGAACTTCTGGTATCTGTAATTCCTGAGTCTCTGGGACGCTATTTTGCAGTGATTATTGCAGTAATCAGCGCGCCGGGTACATACTTGTTAAACAACGACGCTTTCTACTACGGCGTTCTGCCTCCGCTGGCTGCTACTGCTCAGGCTTATGGCTTTACAGACCTGCAGATCGGCTTTGCAGCCCTTATGGGACAGGCGTTCCATTTCTTAAGCCCGCTGGTTCCATTCATCTACCTTCTGATGGACCAGACCGAAATCACCCTGGCTCAGTATCAGGGATATATTTTCCGCTGGTGCGTAGGTATTTTCGCTATCTTTATGGTGGTGGGACTTGCACTGGGATATCTGCCGATTTTGTAAATGCAGCAGCGGTTCAGGAAGAAATGCTGTCCTGAATAGTTATAAGAAATAAATGGAATATTGCAAAAAATTAGCAGACAAACAGTAAAAAATCAGTTATAATATGAGTGTTATGCGGAAGTGGGACGACCTGCCGTAGGGATTTTGAACGGCGGCCGTCCCCAATCTGCGCAAAAAATACTGCAAATGTGTACAAAGATGGAGAGTTTTCCCTGTACACTGCATAACAAGGAGGAGAAACAATGAGTTTTCTATTGGAAGGAATCCTGGCAGTCACCTGGCAGCAGCTGGTCATGTATATTGTAGGTATCGTACTGATCTGGCTGGCTGTAAAGAAGGAATATGAGCCTTCCCTGCTGCTTCCCCTGGGATTTGGAGCCATTCTGGTAAATCTGCCCTATTCTGGAGTGATTGATCAGATGGTTCAGGGAAAAGTACCTGCTGCAGGTATCATCCAGTGGCTGTTTGAGTCCGGCATTGAGGCTTCTGAGGCCATGCCCATCCTGCTGTTTATCGGTATCGGAGCCATGATCGACTTCGGTCCTTTATTAAGCCAGCCAGTGCTGTTCTTATTCGGTGCTGCGGCACAGTTTGGTATCTTTGCGGCTATCCTGATTGCCTGCCTGCTGGGCTTTGATTTAAAGGACGCGGCTTCCATCGGTATCATCGGCGCGGCAGACGGCCCTACATCCATCCTGGTATCCCAGGTGCTGGGCTCCAACTACATGGGCCCCATTGCGGTGGCCGCTTATTCCTATATGGCTCTGGTGCCGATCATTCAGCCCTTTGCTATTAAGCTTGTAACTACCCATAAAGAACGCTGCATCCATATGGAATACAATCCAAAGAGTGTAAATAAGACCCTGAGGATCGCTTTCCCGATCGCAGTTACCATTATCGTAGGCTTTATTTCTCCTCAGTCCGTAGCACTGGTAGGTTTCCTTATGTTCGGCAATCTGCTGCGTGAGTGTGGCGTACTTAACAGCTTAAGCCAGGCGGCTCAGAACGAACTGGCAAATATAATTACCCTGCTTCTTGGTATTACCATTTCCTTCAGCATGAAGGCGGAGCAGTTCGTAAATCCGGCAACCCTGATGATCATGGGCTTAGGTCTGGTGGCCTTTGTATTCGACACCATCGGCGGTGTGCTCTTTGCAAAGTTAGTCAATGTATTCCTGAAGATGGCAGGCAAGAACCCTGTTAATCCTATGATCGGCGGCTGCGGTATCTCTGCATTCCCCATGTCTTCCCGCGTAGTACAGAAGATGGCGGCAGAAGCAGAGCCGGGCAACATCATCCTGATGCAGGCAGCCGGTACCAACGTATCCGGTCAGGTAGCCTCTGTAATCGCAGGCGGCCTGGTGATCAGCATTGTCACACAGTATCTGTAAGGAGGAAATACGCATGAATAACGTAGAGATTGCTCTGGAGATCATGGCAAAAGGAATGGGCGGTATTTTCGTAGCCATCTTTGTGATCATGGTGGCAGTGATTGTTCTTGGAAAACTGACTTCCGGAAAGAAAGAGCAGTAGGAAATAAAATGTAATAATAAAAACTCCCGGTCTCCAGGATGGTTAGAAGCCATCCTGAAGACCGGGAGTTTTTTGCTGTAAACGCATCAGAAGAGGATGCAGACTGGATTATACGTTGAAGCGGAAGAGTACCACATCGCCGTCCTTCATTACATATTCTTTGCCTTCGGAACGAACCAGCCCCTTTTCTTTGGCTGCGTTCATGCTGCCGCAGGACATGAGATCATCGTAATTTACCACTTCGGCACGGATAAAGCCTCTCTCAAAATCGCTGTGGATCTTGCCCGCAGCCTGAGGTGCTTTCGTTCCTACCTTGATGGTCCAGGCTCTGGATTCCTGAGGGCCGGCAGTCAGATAGCTCATAAGGCCCAGGATCCGGTAACTGGCGGCAATCAGCTTTTCAAGGCCGGATTCCTTCAAACCCAGATCATCCAGAAACATCTTCTTTTCGTCGTCCTCAAGTTCTGCGATTTCCTGTTCAATCTCCGCGCAGATCACGAATACCTCACAGTCATTCTCACCGGCAAACTGACGGACTTCAGAAACATATGGGTTGGAAACGCCGTCATCAGCCAGATCATCCTCAGAAACATTGGCGGCAAAAATCACCGGTTTCCAGGTAAGAAGATCCAGGGAATTGATAAATGCGCGGTCGTCCTCATCATCCGCCTCAAAGCTGCGGGCTAATTTGCCCTCCTCCAGATGAGCCTTGATAGCCTTTAAAAGCTCCACTTCCTTAGCCAGTTCCTTGTTGTTGAAAGCGCCCTTGGACTGCTTGGCAATGCGGCGCTCCAGGATCTCAATATCAGAGAATACCAGCTCCAGGTTAATGGTTTCAATGTCACGAACAGGATCTACGCTTCCGTCTACATGGATCACGTTTGGATCGTCAAAGCAGCGGACTACATGGACGATAGCATCGACCTCGCGGATATTGGACAGGAACTGATTTCCCAGTCCCTCGCCCTTGGAAGCCCCTTTTACCAGACCGGCGATATCTACAAACTCGATTACTGCATGAGTGGTTTTTTCTGAATGATACATTGAGGTCAGCTTGTCCAAACGCTCATCCGGCACTGGTACAACGCCTACATTAGGGTCAATGGTGCAGAAGGGATAGTTGGCCGACTCTGCCCCTGCCTTGGTCAGGGAATTAAAAAGAGTGCTCTTGCCTACATTGGGGAGTCCTACAATACCTAATTTCATTTTTATCTTTACCTGTTCAGAAACCCTTGTAATTTTGCGGGTTTTTGCCTTTCTCTATATTTTTATTACACCTTTTTACGCCTTTTTTCAAATCATGGGTGCAGCTGATTCAGATTGCTGAGCAGCTTTTATAAGGGATTCGTCCGTGACATAGACATATAGGTCTATTGTTGTTATGAGGCTTGCCCGATAATTTCATAATTGTATTCGGTACGGGGGAATAAATTATATTAGCAGTCCAATAATTAAACCATTCCCGGCAGTGTCAAAAAATATTTTTCTTTGCCTTTACCGCACGCCTTACCTTTTAAAGTTTTTTACTATATCGGACTCCTTTCAGCAAAAAAAGGACTTAACGCAAGTATAAAGTATAGCATAAAGCCTCCTTTTTTTCAATCTTATGGGACTAATATTCTGTTGTTTAGGGGGCGTATAATCAGTTTCTGGCGAATATATTCTTCAAGCTCATGTTTGTTCATATACAATCATACACCTTTTTTTCTAAAATTACAGCATGAACCGTAAAAATATAGATAGTTCATCTAAAGAGCAAAGTACAGAATTTTTGGCAGTTCTCCAACAAGAAACCCGGCATCTGCACTCCCTTAGCCATTCTTTCAGAGAAGAAGCTGGGGATGCGGTGCAAATGCTGCAGACATTTTTTGCCGTGAGTGGTAAATTATAATAGTAATTTAGCTGTAAATAGTATATACTGTAGGTTGTGCGGCCTTTTGGCCCCCAAGGGAAAACATAAAAGTATACATTCTGAGCGCCAAACGGCTTTGAACGTATACAGAAGAAAAAGAGAGGTAGGAGTGTCATTATGCTTAGATTGGAAAATCTCTCCTTTGAAGTAAATGATGAAAAGGGAGAAAAGGGCATTATCAAGGATATTAGCCTGACCGTAGATGACGGGAAATTCGTGGTGATCACAGGTCCAAATGGCGGAGGTAAGTCTACCACAGCAAAACTGATCATGGGAATTGAGCATCCCACGGGAGGAAAAATCTGGTTTGACGGAGAGGATATTACAGAAAAGAGTATTACAGACCGGGCAAAGATGGGAATCAGCTTTGCATTCCAGCAGCCGGTGCGTTTTAAGGGAGTTCAGGTTATTGACCTTTTACGTCTGGCTTCCGGCAAGAAACTGACCGTATCTGAGGCCTGTCAGTATCTGTCTGAAGTGGGACTCTGTGCCAAGGATTACATTAACCGCGAGGTCAACAGCAGCTTATCCGGCGGAGAGTTAAAGAGAATTGAGATTGCTACCATTCTTGCCAGAGGGGCCAAGCTTTCTGTATTTGACGAGCCGGAGGCCGGCATTGACTTATGGAGCTTCCAGAACCTGATTCAGGTGTTTGAGAGGATGCGTCAGAATACAAAGGGCTCCATCCTGATCATTTCCCATCAGGAGCGTATTTTAAATATTGCAGATGAAATCATTGTGATCGCAGATGGAAAAATCGTAAATCAGGGTACAAGGGATGAGATCATGCCAAAGATCATGGGAACAGCTTCTGCAGTGGATGCCTGTTTTGGTTTCCTTGATTCCGTGCAGTAAGGGAGGACAAGAGGATGGATCAGATCGAAGAGAGATTATTAGAGGAAGTGGCTGACCTTCACGGTGTACCGGAGGGAGCCTACAATATCCGCGCCAACGGACAGATGGCCGGAAGAAATACAACGGCAAATATTGATATTGCCACCAAGACCGACAAGCCTGGGATTGATATCCGCATCAAGCCGGGAACAAAGCATGAGAGCGTTCATATCCCGGTAGTTTTAAGCGCCAGCGGTTTAAAAGAGGTGGTATATAATGATTTCTACATCGGAGATGACGCGGATGTGGTAATTGTTGCAGGCTGCGGCATCCACAACTGCGGCGTTCAGGATTCTGAGCATGACGGTATTCACCGTTTCTTTGTAGGCAGAAATGCAAAGGTAAAATATGTTGAGAAGCATTACGGTGAAGGTGAGGGCACAGGAAAGCGCATTTTAAATCCGGGAACAGAGGTATATATGGAAGAAAACAGCCTCATGGAGATGGAAATGGTTCAGATTAGGGGCGTAGATTCTACCATCCGCACCAACAAGGCTCAGCTGGCCGCAGGCGCCAAGCTGCTGGTTCGGGAGCGCCTTCTGACCCACGGCGATCAGACAGCGGAAAGCGTGTATGATGTGGAACTTAACGGCGATGATTCCAGTGCGGATGTGGTATCACGTTCTGTTGCAAAGGACCGCTCCCGGCAGGTATTTAAGTCCAATATCATTGGAAATGCAAAGTGCAGCGGCCATACGGAGTGTGACGCCATTATCATGGACGATGCAAAGATCGTGGCAGTCCCTGGTCTGGTGGCGGACAATATTGATGCGGCATTGATCCATGAGGCCGCCATCGGAAAGATCGCAGGAGAGCAGATTATCAAGCTGATGACGCTGGGACTGACAGAGGAAGAGGCTGAGGCGCAGATCGTAAACGGATTCCTGAAATAATAAGGGAACGAAATGTATTTTAAATAAAAAGCAGGAGGTTTTTACCTTTCCTCCTGCTCCATGCGGCTGGATACCCGGTACTGTCTGGGGGTCAGCCCGGTATATTGTTTAAAGATGCGATGGAAATAACTGAAATTTTCATATCCCACGGCCATACTCACATCCAGTATGGACAGAGCGGTTGAACGCAGGAGCGAACAGGCCTGGTTCAGCCGTTTTTTTTGTACCAGTTCCGTATAGGTACAGCCTGAGAGCCGCCGGACTGTCCGGGACAGCCAAGTCAGGTCGCAGCAGAGCCGCCCGGCTAACTGGGTCAGTTCACCGTCCTTATAATGCTCCTCCACATACTGAAAGACCTGCATCAGAATCTCCTGCTCAAAGGAGGTATGTCCTGCTTCGATCCGGTCAGTGTAGTTTAAAAGCTGGAGAAAAAGCAGTCCCATGGTGATCTGGTTCATCAGCCGTTTGTTCTGAATCTCATGAAAAATGGTCCATACCAGGTTCTCCAGCAGATTCTGGACAGGCAGGACATCCGACACCTTAAAATGCAGATAGGACAGCGGCGAATCTGCGGTCTGCAGGCATCCTACCACAAAATCCCGAAGCATACTCTGCTCCGATCCCAGCATAGCCAGTGTCTGGTCAAAAAACTCCGGCAGGATAATAAAATTGACAGCCACATCCTCTCTGCCTGCAGGAAGGATCTCCTGGGTGGCGTGCTGATTTAAAATAAGAAGTTCTCCCGTCTGCAGCACCAGACGGGTTTTGTTTATAATGTGGGTGGTCTGGCCGGAGCACATATAGATCATCTCCACATAATTGTGGGTGTGCCTGGGGAAATGGACGAACCGGGTGTGAGGACGCACCCGGATCAGACGCCCTTCCTTTAACATCTTCCCGCTGGTGATGACGAAATCAGATCCTTCGGAATAGAGGGTCTGGTCTACGCCGGATCTTCCTTCCAGGATACGCTGTTCCTCTTCGGTGATCCTGCTTAATTCAGCTAACAAAAGCTTGTTCATGGGAGCCCTCCTTTTGGTTTCAGCGCATATGCTTATTGTATCACAGATGTGCAAATAAAGACAGTTTTTTAGCCAAAAAGCGTTCTTTTTTTCTCTTTCTTTTTCCAATACAATAAAATTATAAAAGAGATTGTACGGCAAGGGATGCAGTGCAGAGGAGGAGGACGATGGAAAAGTATTATCTGGCGGTGGATATCGGCGCATCCAGCGGCCGCCATATGCTGGGACATATAGAAAACGGGAAAATGGAACTGGAGGAGATATGGCGCTTTGAAAATGGCATGAAGGATCACGACGGTTCCCTCTGCTGGGATCTGGAGGCGCTGTTTCGGGAAATCAAGACAGGAATCCGCTGGTGTAAGGAACTGGGAAAAGTACCGGTATCCATGGGAATCGATACCTGGGCTGTGGACTATGTGCTTTTGGATGAAAAGGATCGGGTGCTGGGAAAAACCTATGGATACCGTGACAGCCGAACAGAGGGGATGGATAAAGAGGTATATAAAATCATTCCCGAAGATCAGCTGTATGGCCGCACGGGTATCCAGAAACAGAGTTTCAACACCATTTATCAGCTGATGGCAGTAAAGAAAAACAACCCAGAGCATCTAAAGAGAGCAAGGACATTCCTAATGCTCCCCGATTACTTTCATTTCCTGCTGACAGGGGAGAAACGATCAGAGTACACCAATGCCACCTCTACCCAGCTGGTAAATGCAGCAGCCAATGACTGGGACAGAGAACTGATCCGGCGTTTAGGATATCCGGAAGATATCTTTCTTCCCTTAAGCCAGCCGGGGACGGCAGTGGGAAACTTTAAAGAGGAGATTGAAAAAGAGGTGGGATTTTCCTGCCAGATTGTCCTTCCTGCCACACATGATACGGGGTCTGCCGTTATGGCAGTTCCATATGGAGGCGATCACAGCCTGTATATCAGCTCAGGCACCTGGTCTTTAATGGGGATTGAGAGCAGAAACGCCATCTGCACAGAGGAAAGCCGACAGAGGAATTTCACCAATGAAGGCGGATATGAATACAGATATCGTTATTTAAAGAATATTATGGGCCTGTGGATGATTCAGTCGGTGAGACGGGAACTGGAGCATACATATTCATTTGCAGAGCTTTGTTCCATGGCGGCAAAGAGCAGCGGTTTTCCGTCCAGAGTAGATGTAAATGACCATGCCTTCTTAGCGCCGCCTTCCATGATACGCGCCATTCGGAAAATGTGTGCCCAGACGAGGCAGCGGGTGCCGGAGACGCCGGGAGAGCTGGCAGCAGTGGTATATGAGAGCTTAAGCGACAGCTACCGGGAGACGGTAAGAGAGATTGAAGGGCTAACAGGCCGGGTTTATGATACCATCTGTATCGTAGGAGGAGGCTCCAATGCAGATTATTTAAACCGCCTGACGGCAGAAAAATCCCATAAAAAGGTGCTGGCAGGGCCAGCAGAGGCAACCGCTATTGGAAATCTCGTGGCACAGATGATCAAAAACGGGGAATTTGACAGCTTAGAGGCAGCGAGAAGGTGCGTAGGACAGTCATTTTCCATCCGTGAATATAAGCCGGAATGAACGGGTCAGAAGAGAGGAGAATCAGATATGAATCAGACAGAACGCTATGAATCTGCAAAAGAGCTTTACAGGGGCCTTGGTATTGATACAGACCAGGTGATCAGGAGATTAAAGGAGATTCCGGTGTCCCTTCACTGCTGGCAGGGGGACGATGTAAAAGGGTTTGACCAGGACGGCCCTCTGACTGGGGGTATCCAGGCAACGGGAAATTATCCGGGAAGAGCCAGAACGCCAGAGGAACTGATGGAGGATATGGAGATGGCCATGAGCCTGATGCCGGGGAAGAAGAAGCTGAACCTTCACGCAAGCTATGCAGTCTTTGAGAACGGAGAGTATGCGGACAGAGATCAGTTAGAGCCGAAGCATTTTGCAAAATGGGTGGAATTTGCAAAGAAGCATCATATGGGAATTGATTTTAATCCTACCTTTTTCTCCCATGCAAAGGTAAAGGACGGACTGACCTTAACAAGCCCTGACAAAGAGACGAGAGAGTTCTGGATCCGTCACGGAAAGGCCTGTATCCGTATTTCCGAGTATTTTGCAAAGGAGACGGGAATACCCTGTGTGATGAATATCTGGATCGGCGACGGTTTTAAGGATGTTCCCGCAGACCGCTTAGGCCCCAGGCTGCGCTACAGGGAGTCGATTGAAGCGATTCTGGCAGAGCCCTATGATCCCAAGCTTGTGAAGCCCTGCGTGGAATCCAAGGTATTTGGAATCGGCGTAGAGTCCTATACCGCAGGCTCCGCGGAGTTTGCCCTTTCCTTTGCTGCTACCCACCAGGGGGTTCTTCCGCTGATGGATAATGGCCATTATCACCCCACAGAGATGGTATCCGACAAGATTCCGGCCCTGTTGTGCTTCTTCCCTGAGATCGCCCTCCATGTGACCCGCCCTGTGCGCTGGGACAGCGATCATGTAGTGCTTTTTGATGATGAGACAAGGGAGATTGCAAAGGAAATCGTCAGAAATAATGCCCTGAACCGGGTATACATTGCCCTGGATTATTTTGACGCCAGCATCAATCGTATTTCGGCATGGACGGTAGGCTTTAGAAGCTTCCAGAAGGCTCTGCTGTCTGCCCTTTTAACGCCGTCGGAGCTGTTAAAGGGACTTCAGGATGAAAACCGTATGTCCGAGCTTATGATGCTGCAGGAAGAGATAAAGCTGTATCCGTTAGGAGACGTGTGGAACGAATACTGCCGTCAGTGCGGCGTGGAAGGCGGCCAGGGCTGGTTTGAGAAAGTCAAGGCATATGAGCAGGACGTATTATCAAAGAGAAAGTAAGGGGGAAAGGAACATGAAATTTTTAGATGCAGAATTTGTACAGGGATTTATCCGTATGGCCAATGACGGCTGGGAGCAGGGATGGCATGAGAGAAATGGCGGCAACTTATCCTACCGTGTAAAGCCTCAGGAGGCAGAAAGCGTAAAAGAGGAGTTTTACCCAGGAGAGTGGCGGCCCATCGGAACCACCGTTCCGGCCCTGGGCGGGGAATATTTCCTTGTAACAGGCAGCGGAAAGTATTTCAGAAATGTGATTATCAAACCAGAGGATTCCATCTGCATGATTGAACTGGATGAGTCGGGAGAAAACTACCGCATCGTCTGGGGGCTTGTAAACGGCGGAAAACCTACCAGCGAGCTGCCGTCCCACCTGATGAATCATGAGGTAAAGATGCTGGCTACCGGCGGCGCATACCGCGTGATCTACCATGCCCACACTGCGAATGTGATCGCTCTGACGTTTGTTCTGCCTCTCACAGACGAGGTATTCACAAGAGAACTGTGGGAGATGGCAACCGAATGCCCGGTAGTATTCCCTTCCGGTATCGGCGTGGTGCCGTGGATGGTTCCAGGCGGCCGCGATATTGCAGTTGCTACCAGCGAGCTGATGAAGGAGTATGATGTGGCAATCTGGGCGCATCATGGAATGTTTGCAGCAGGAGAGGATTTTGATCTGACCTTCGGCCTGATGCATACGGTAGAGAAGTCAGCAGAGATTCTGGTAAAGATGCTGTCTATGCGTCCTGATAAGCTTCAGACTATCAGTCCCAAGGATTTCAGGGATCTGGCAAGGGACTTTAAGGTAACTTTGCCGGAAAAATTTCTGTACGAGAAGTAAAGCGAAGGGGGAGAGAAATGATATGATCAGAAAAGCATTTAAGATGTTTTTATATCCGGGCATGGAGGAGGAGTATGAGAAACGCCACAATATGCTGTGGCCGGAAATGAAAGAAATGATCCATGCCCATGGCGGACATAATTATTCCATCTATCTGGACCGCGAAACCCATGTGCTCTACGGCTATATTGAGATTGAGGACGAGACGCTCTGGGCCGCCTCCGCCGATACGCCTGTGAACCGCAGATGGTGGGACTTCATGGCAGATATAATGGAAACCAATGAGGATAACAGCCCTGTATGTGTGGATCTGACGCCGGTGTTTCAGTTGGATTAGACGGAAAATTCAGATATAAAAAACAGGATAGCCATCTGACAGGGTAAATGAAAAGAGCCAGGGATTTCTCTGACTCTTTTCATTTACCCCATCAGATAGTCACAGTATCCATGCAGGTATAAATATCAGAATGTGAAAAAACAACCGGTTAGAAGGAGTCCGTTCTTTCACGTGGCAGAGGAATGGAAAACCATATTGCGGTGAATCTCCCTTCCTTGCTGGAGATCTGAAGCCGGGAAGCAGGGCCATAGGAGAGGATTAGCCTTGCGTTGGTATTAGCCAGACCGATATGCTGGCTGATTTTATTTTCCTGTTCCTTTAAACGCTCTTTTAACAGAGACAACTGTTTTTTGGACATTCCCTTTCCAGTATCGTAAATATTAAAATACATCCGGTCCCTTTTTGTGTGGACAGTAATCTGGATCCGGCCGCAGCCAGCCTTTTCGCGGAAACCATGGTAGATAGAATTTTCTACCAGAGGCTGCAGGAGCATTTTCTTTACAGATGCGTCTGCGCATTCGGGGGAGATGAAGAAAATAGTTTCAAAAAGTCCGGGATAGCGCAGCTTCATAATACTTACATATTTTTCCAGATAACTTATCTCATCCTCTACCAGTACATCCTCTTGGGCGTCACTTAGAGAATAGCGCATCATAGAGGAAAGGTTGGAGATCATCTGGCTGCACAAATTTTCACCGCCGGTAAGGCGGATGGATTCCCAATAGATGATATTTAAGGTGTTGTGGAGAAAATGAGGGTTGATCTGGTGCTGGAGAGCTTGGATCTTCCATAGCTGGAGGCGGGCCTCCTTTTCCGAATCCTGGATACGAAGGTAATTCTGCTCGATAAAAAGGTTGATTACGTTCATCAGTATAAATTCAAAGGGGCCTGACTGAAAGCTTCTGGGAACGGGAGCCTGACGTACCGCTGATTCCGGTTCTGTAAATACGGAGATGATCCGGTTCAGATATTTGTAGTCATGGCGTGTCTTAAACCAGGCCAGAATACCTGCTACTGCCATAGCCAGGCAGGTAATCAGTACATACATACTGGTCAGATGGATGGTTGTGGAGTAAATTTCCGTCCGTGGTGTCATAAGAAGACAGGAAAAGCCGTAGGAACGGGGGGAATGAAGACAGTCTGCGTGCCAAATGCCGTCACTGCCCTCAGCCATAAGGGCATTTTCTGCTAGTGGACGATCTTCCGGCGGGGATACCAGCGTCAACAGTTCTTCCTCTGAAAACAGTTTGGAGGAAGGCCAGATGGTTTGGGATCTGGGATCTGCCAGGAAAAGCTGCTGATTTTTATAGCTGAGCAGTTCATTCAGTTCCTTTTTCAGCCGGTCGGCCCGAAAGCTGTAGATCACGACGCCGTTCTGGATGCCGGTTGCCCGCTTGGAAAGTTTGCGGCAGATCAGCAGATTTTCAGAATGATATTCTGTAGATAAAAAGGGTTTGCTGGAAAATTCCATCCATGCATCTGTTTCACCTGTCCGTTCAAACAGAGACAGGATCCGGGCTTCATTTTCCTCGGAAAAAGAGAGAAGCTTGGAGGTCAAGGGGGCGAAGATCCGGCCGTAGCTGTTGGTATAATAAATGTAAATAGAATTCAGTGAGTCATTAGTATAGATCTGGTTTTGAAAACTCAGGGAAATATTTTCAATGGCCCGCAGGGATTCCAGTGAAAGAGAAGGCTCTTTAAAAGCCTGCTGCAGCTGTCGTGACACCTTTGGATTAGATGAGAGAAACAGACAGGCATTGTCTACATGGGTGTAATAATTGTCTAAAATAGATCCTGCTCTCTGTAAGGAGGCGTATGCTTTTTCTCTGGCCTCCGCCGTACTTTCCCTGGCAGTGCGGAAGATACTGTAAGCGCTTACCAGCAGAAGGGGAATCAAAAGAAGAAGCCCGTTTGCAAGCAGACTTCTGGTAAAAAAATGGATGGTAGTAGAATGAGATTTTTTTCGCAGCTTAGCTGTTCTTTGGTTTGCCATGGTTTCTGTATTCGGTGGGAGTCTGTCCCCAGTAGGCCTTAAAGGCACGTGCAAAGTTGTTGGGATTTACATAGCCGATCTGGGTACTGATATGGTAGATCCGGGCTTTAGGATCCTGAAGCAGCAGGGCTGCCTGCTTCATCCTGGCATCGTTTAACAGATCGGAAAATGTTTTTGAGGTTTTCTGGCGGATCAGCTGACTCAGATAGGAAGCATTCAGATACAGGAGGTTGGCCAGTTCAGAGAGAGTTCCGTTTTGATAGTTCTGGATACAGTAGACCATCACCTTTTGTATGATTTCATCGGAAGAAACGGTCAGTTCATCCTGAGAGGACAGATCGAATTTGGCATCCAGTTCCTGACGGATGGTACAGAACACATCTTTTAATTCCGCAAAGTCTGCAGGCTTTAAAATGTAGTAGCGAACACCATAACGGATGGCTTCCTGAGCATATTTGAAATTATCATAAGCGCTTAAAAATATGATAATGGGACGGGGGACATTTTTTAAGGAGAGTTCTTTTGCCAGCCCTATGCCGTCCATCACAGGCATACTGATATCGCTTAAAATGGCATGAACGGTATGCTCCTTTATATACTCCAGGGCTTCCAGCCCATTGTTTACCTGGCCGCATATGTGAAAGCCCTGTTCTTCCCAGGGAAAGCAGGAGGCCAGGATCGAGCGGGAACTGCTCTCATCATCGGCAATCAAAAGCTCATACATGATATCGGATCCTCCTTAATAACTGCAAAACGACCGTTTCATGTACGGTCCTGTCAGACTGCTACAAGTATACCATGTCCCAGTTTTTTAGTCAAAACAATACCCTTATTTAAAAGGAAAACCAAAAATAATGATAGACTGCCAAAATAATGATAGATAAAAATGATAGCAGAATACAACCTGAGCAGAGGCTTGCAATTCCCTCCATATGGTATACTTAATTCAGTTAAAACAAGAACATCCAAGAAAGAGGAGGTAATACCGATGAAGGTACCGCAAAAAGGGGGAGCAGCCGTTCGCAGATATCCTAAGAACTGGCGTTGGGGGATGCTTTTTATCCTCCCATGGCTGCTGGGATTTCTGATCCTGCAGGCTTACCCGCTGATCATGTCCTTATATTATTCATTCACAGACTTTTCCATTTTGTCAGATGGGAGATGGGTGGGATTGAAAAATTATATGGATCTGTTCAACAAAGACAAATACTTTGTAAAATCATTTATACTGACCTTTAAATATGCCCTCATGTCTGTGCCGATGAAGCTAATTATGGCTTTGATTGTGGCAATGATTTTAAATATGAAGCTGAAAGGCATTAATTTTTTCCGTACTGTGTACTACCTGCCTTCCATTATGGGCGGCAGCGTGGCAATCTCTATCCTGTGGCGTTTTATGTTTATGAAGGATGGAATGGTCAACAAGATTCTTGGGGTAATCCATATTCCGGCAGTGAACTGGCTGGGAGATCCGGATATTGCCCTTGTGACGATCAGCCTGTTGGTGGTCTGGCAGTTTGGCTCATCCATGGTACTTTTTCTGGCAGGTCTTAAAAATATTCCCACAGAACTTTACGAAGCAGCTTCCGTAGACGGAGCCAACAGATGGGTTCAGTTCTGGAATGTGACATTTCCGCTTTTAACACCAGTGGTATTTTTTAACCTGATTATGCAGATCATCCATGCACTTCAGGAGTTTACATCCGCATTCATTATCACAAACGGCGGACCGAATCACGGTACCTATCTGATGGGGGTAAAGATTTACGAGGATGCTTTCCAGAACCTGAAAATGGGCTATGCATCTGCCGCATCCTGGGTAATGTTCCTGACGATTCTGCTGATTACTCTGCTGGTATTCAAATCATCCAGCGCATGGGTATTTTACAATGACGGAGGAGCAGACTGATGAAACAAAAACAATCTAAACTTATTGCTTATGTGGTTCTGATTGCCATGGGAACAGCTATGCTTTATCCGTTGGTCTGGCTGTTCTTTGCCACATTTAAAGATAATAAAGAACTGTTTGGCAAGATAGCTCTTTTGCCGGAGCATATTTCCTTTTCCGCTTATAAAGAGGGATGGAAGGGAAGCGGGCAGTTTACATACTTTACATTTTATATGAATACTCTTAAGCTGGTAGTTCCTACCGTTATTTTTACTACCTTTTCTACGGGAATTGTGGCATACGGATTTGCCCGGTTTAAATTTCCTTTTAAGAAGGTGCTGTTTATGCTGATGATATCTACCCTGATGCTTCCGGATGCAGTCATCATGATCCCGCGATATGTGGCATTTAACAGCTTTGGATGGATTGACACCTATATGCCGTTCTGGGCTCCGGCTGTGCTGGCCTGCTATCCTTTCCTGATTTTTCAGCAGATCCAGTTCATGAGAAGTATCCCGAGAGAATTGGATGAGTCTGCTTATATGGACGGCTGCAATCCGTTTATTGTATATGTAAAGATCCTGGCGCCTCTTATGAAACCAGCCATGTTTTCTGTTGTTATTTTCCAGACGCTCTGGAGATGGAATGATTATTTCAACAACCTGATCTATATCAGCAGCGTAAAGAATTACACCCTGTCCTTGGCGCTTAAAATGTCTATCGACAGTCAGGGGGCATCCACTCCCTGGAATCAGATTCTGGCCATGTCCTTTGTATCACTGATCCCGCCGATTCTTCTTTATTTCTTTGCTCAAAAGTATTTTGTAGAAGGAATCACAGCGGGAGGTGTGAAGGGTTAAGCAGTTATAAACTATATAATGTATGTTCCGAGATATTCAGGAGCAAGCAGAACAGATGCAGAAGATACGCTGTTTTGCACAAATAAAAATAGGAGGAAAAACAAGATGAGAAAATGCATGAAAAAAGGTATGGCAGCAATCACAGCAGCTATGATGGCGGCAGCAGCACTGACAGGATGTTCCGTGGGCAGCAAAGAAACAGAAAAGGCATCAGAGTCTGTTAAGGAAGAGGCAAAGACAGAGACAGGTGCTAAAAGCGAAGATGAAAATGTGACTTTGCGTTTTTCGTGGTGGGGCAGCGACAGCAGACATCAGGCTCTTCTTTCTGTAATCGAAGCATATGAGAGGAAGAATCCAAATGTTAAGATTGAGGCAGAGTATCAGGGGTATGACGGTTACTATGAGAAGATCATGACTACGCTTTCCAGTAACACAGCTCCTGACATCATTCAGTTAAGCAAGGAATGGCTGCCTGATATCCAGGGTGCGAAGCACTATCTGGCAGATTTGTCCACTCTTCCCATTGATTTAACTACGTTAAAGGATCGCCTGTTAGAAATCGCCGGTACCTATAACGGGGAGCCTAACCTGTTCCCCTGCACTGTAGGAGGCGCAGTTGTTTACGTAAACACAGACTTTGCGGAAAAATACGGTGTAGATATCACAAAGGAATATACCTGGGATGAGATCAAGCAATTGGGAGCTTCCATTCATGCTCAGGACGAGGATGTGTATCTGATGACTGCAGATGCAGATATGTTAAGCCGTCTGGTGATTCAGCCATACCTGACTCAGAAAACAGGAACTCCTCTGATTAATGAGGAAACCTATGCTCCTTATTTTACGGAGCAGGATGCCACGGAAGCCTTCCAGAATGTCATGGAATTATATGAAACAAACACAATAGAGCCCTTTGGTGATGCAGCTGCTTTTGCGGGCCAGATTGACCAGAACAACAAGTGGATTAACGGTCAGATTGGTATGATCATCGACTATACGGGAAGTGCCCCAAAGTACATGAGTTCTATGGAGACTCTGGATGTAATGGCGATTCCTGTAACAGCAGATGCCAAGTGCAGCGGTGTTCCCTACAGCGGTGACCGTGGATTTGCTATCAATGATAATTCTGCACACAAGGAAGAGGCTGCTAAGTTTGTTGACTTCCTGATGAATGATCCCGAAGCCATCGCTCTGTGTAAAACGGATGTAGGCTACTGTCCGACAAAGCCGTCTGATGACATTCTGATTGAAATGGGTGTTGTAAGCGAGATCCAGAAAAAGGGCGTTGATATTTCTGAAAAGGATTCCTATACAAACAACATGATCAGCGGAAACACCGACCTGGAAGTGATCCGCAGAGATATTGTACAGGAAGTAATCTATGGAGATATTACTCCTGAGGAAGCAGGAAAGTCCTTAATGGAGCAGTACCAGGAGATTTTGAATGAACTGAAGGGGGAATAAACAAATACATCCAGCACATTCAGGCTTATGACTTAAAAAGAGGAGGCAGATATGAAGAATAAATCGGATTATCAGGAAATGCTCCTTAAAATGGTAAGACCTCTGACCCGTCATTATACTGATGACGGGTCTGGGCTTTATCTGGGAGCTGCATCAGCAGGATACGGAAACAGAATTGCGGAAATGGAAGGATTTTCCAGAGTTCTGTGGGGATTGGTCTCTTACTGGGCCGGAGGTGGAGAGGATGAGACCCTTCTTGCCACCTATCAGAGGGGGCTGGCGGCAGGTACAGATCCAACATCCCCTTTCTACTGGGGGGATCTTCACAGTAAGGATCAGAGGATGGTGGAAATGGCAGCTATCAGCTATGGGATTATGATGGTGCCTAAGAAGCTGTGGGAGCCTCTGACAGAAGAAACGAAGGAGCATCTGGCAGACTGGCTGTACCAGATCAATCTCTATTCGCAGGCAGACAATAACTGGCATTATTTTAAGGTGATTGTCAACCTGGCTTTAAAGAGTGTGGGAAAACGGTGGAATCCGCGGGAAGTAGAAAAAGCCATGGACAGTTATGAATCGTTTTATCTGGGAAACGGCTGGTATTCTGATGGAAAACGGCCCCAGAAGGATTACTATGTGTCCTTTGGAATCCATTTTTATTGTCTGCTGTATGCTCGTTTTATGGAAAAGGAAGACCCGGAGCATACCCTTCTTTTTAAAGAACGGGCAAAAACATTTTCGAAAAGCTTTATCTACTGGTTTGATGATGAGGGAAAAGCTCTGCCATTTGGTCGTTCTCTGACCTATCGCTTTGCACAGGCTGCGTTCTTTTCCGCCTGTGCGCTGGCGGGAGTTGAATGCTTTTCCTGGGGGGTGATGAAGGGAATCTTGTCCCGTCATCTGGATTACTGGATGAAACAGCCTATCTTCGACAACGGAGGAGTGCTGACAGTGGGGTATACCTACCCCAATCTTTTGATGTCGGAAACATATAACGCGCCGGGATCTCCCTACTGGGCCCTAAAGACTTTTATATTCCTGTCCTTGCCCGATGATCATCCATTCTGGAAGGTCGGGGAAGAACCTCTGCCGGTGCTGAAGCCGGTATGGGCGATAAAGGAGTGCGATATGCTGATCTGTCACAGACCGCATGAGGCAGTAGCGCTTACGGCAGGACAGTACCCAACTATGGAGCACCCTATGGCGGCAGAAAAATATGCCAAATTTGCTTATTCCACTGTGTTTGGATACTGCATTTCCCGGTCCTTTCATTGTCTGGAGCAGGCAGGAACAGATAGTATGCTTACCTTTCATGTCCACGGGATGTATTATGTGCGCCGCAGGTGTCTGGAATATGCCGTAATGAACCGGGAGGTTTATGCAAAATGGAGTCCTGCTGAGGGAATTGAGGTGGAAACCTGGCTGACTCCTACAGAGGGGGGACACAGGCGCAGGCACAGGATCGTAAGCCGGCTGGCCTGTGAAGCATACGACTGTGGTTTTTCCTATCCCGACTGTATGGAACAGACCCATCAGAAAGAGAAAAAGGGGGAGGCGGCAGTGTGGGATGAAAATGGAGAAAGCCGCCTTGAGGCTTCTCTTGGAACAGGAGTGGTCATCCATCCGTTTTCCAATATGAATCTGATTTTCCCCAATGTGCGGATTCCGGCTGTGAAGTTTCATATCTGTCCGGGAATAACAGAGATTGAAAGTCTTGTGACAGCTTCCTTTACGGAAAAGGAAATCATTATTGGAGGAGGAAACTGCTATGACTTACGAAATAGATATGCAGACAAAACTCTGGCTTAGGGAGCTGGAGAAAAAGCTGGGCAGGAAACTGGAGGCAGAGTGCCTCCGTCTTGGAAGCATCATGCCCTATGTGCCGGAAAACGGTGTTTACTATGATATGGGAGCCAGGGAGTTAAGTGCCTGGACCAATGGATTTTATGCAGGAATGCTGTGGCAGATGTACCATGCTGCCGGAAAGGAGTGCTGCCGGAAGGTGGCAGAGGGAATCGAAAAACGGCTGGACGAAGCCTTTGAGGAGTTTGTAAAGCTGGATCACGATGTAGGCTTTTTGTGGCTTCACACAGCAGTGGCAAATTGGAGGCTGACGGGAAATGAAACCTCTCGGAAGCGGGGGCTTCACGCTGCAGGGATTCTGGCAGGCCGTTATAATCCGGCAGGTCACTATATCAGGGCTTGGAACGGGGAACGTCAGGGAATTGCCATTGTGGACTGTCTGATGAATCTGCCCCTTTTGTATTGGGCGGCAGAGCAGACCGGATCAGCAGCCTGGAAAAGAATTGCCGTGGAACATACGGAGACCGCGTTAAAATATATTCTCCGCCCAGATGGCTCCTGTAATCATATGGTGGATTTTGACCCGGAGACAGGAGAATACCGGGGGAATCCTGGTGGTCAGGGCTATGAGAGCGGATCATCCTGGAGCCGGGGGCAGTCCTGGGCTATCTATGGTATGGCTCTGGCTTATCGTTATACAAAAAAACAGGAGTATCTTAACGCTTCCAAGAGGTCTGCCCATTATTTTATGGCCAATACAGCATTAAGCGGTTATGTGCCTCTACTTGACTTCAGAGCGCCCAGGGAGCCGGCTTACTATGATACGACTGCCGGGGTCTGTGCAGCCTGCGGCCTGCTGGAACTTTCAGAGCACGTAGGAGAGCTTGAAAAGGAACTTTACGTACAGTCGGCTTTAAGGTGTCTTAAGGGTATAGAGAGCTTTTGCTGCTGGGAGCCCAGGAGGGATTCCATTCTGGATGGAGGTTCTGCCCGATATGACAGGGCCTCTGACCGACAGGTTCCTATTATTTATGGGGACTATTTTTTGACAGAGGCAATATTGCGGCTGAGAGGAAAAGCATTTTTAATCTGGTAAAGGTGAAGCGGGGAGAATATCACTAAGCCAGACAGGAATTTTCTGAATCATCCTCATTGTGAAACTTGTGTGAAAACGTGGAAATGATGCGTTTTTTCTGTTAAAATAAATACAGCTTCACAGACATATGAGGTCTGCGAATGATGAAGAACAGCATACAGGAGGAAAATACCCATGGATGGTTTAAAGATATTAGTGGTGGATGATGAAGCCAGAATGAGAAAGCTGGTGAAGGATTTTCTTGTCAATAAAGGCTTTTCGGTAGAAGAGGCAGGAGACGGAGAGGAAGCTATTGACAAGTTTTTCGCTCAGAAGGATATTGCGCTGGTGCTCCTTGATGTGATGATGCCGAAGATGGATGGCTGGGAGGTTTTAAAGACCATCCGAAAATATTCCCAGGTGCCGGTGATTATGCTTACGGCCAGAGGTGAGGAACGGGATGAACTGCAGGGATTTTCTCTGGGGGTGGACGAGTATATTTCAAAGCCATTCAGTCCTAAAATTCTGGTAGCCAGAGTAGAGGCGATCCTGCGCAGATCCAACGCGGCTTCCGGAGGCGCGCTTAACGTAGGAGGAATTTCCATCGATAAGACGGCCCACCAGGTTACGATTGACGGCAGAGAGATAGAACTGAGCTTCAAAGAATTTGAGCTTCTTTCCTATTTTGCGGAAAATCAGGGAATTGCCCTGTCCAGGGAAAAAATATTAAATAATGTGTGGAACTACGATTATTTTGGAGATGCCAGAACCATTGATACCCATGTAAAGAAACTGCGCAGTAAGCTGGGAGAAAAGGGGGACTATATCAAGACCATCTGGGGAATGGGATATAAATTCGAGGTGACGGCAGAATGAAACGTTCCATCCGACTTAAGTTTACGGCCCTGTTTATCGGTCTGCTGGCAGCTGTGCTCCTTGCTATCTGGGCGGTAAACAGTTTTTTTCTGGAACAGTATTATATAAAAGAAAAAGTGAAGATCCTCCAGAATGCCTATGAGCAGCTGAACCAGTATGCCGTGGAGCAGGCGGCTAAGGGAGGCTGCGTTACGGATCAGCTTCAGAGCTTTTATTCTACAGACGGCGAGCAGACAGAGGTGAGCCGGATGCTGCGGGTAATGAATGAACAGTACAATACCACCGTAGTCGTGATCGACAGTCTGAATGACCGGACGTTTCCGGCGTTCTGGGACGGACGGCTTTTGGCAGACCTGGTGCACCAGTATATCCTTGGGAAAAAGGCTCCTGATACAGAAACCATTATTTCCGAGGAAAATTATAAGATTGAAAAAAGTTACGACAAACACAGCAAAAGCTATTACCTGCAAAACTGGGGATTTTTGGAAGATAACAGAACCATTTTTATCATGTCTATGCCTATTGCTTCGATTCACGAGAGCGTAGCTTTGTCAAACCGATTTATGGTCTATGTGGGTATGGCAGCCCTTGTGATCGGCGCGGTACTGATGTATTTTGCAGGGAAAAAGATTACCTCTCCGATCCTGTCTCTGGCCGCTCTTTCGGAACGTATGTCGGAGCTGGATTTTGATGCCAGATATACGGCTGATTCCCAGGATGAGATTGGCGTCCTGGGGCACAGCATGAACACCCTTTCAGAGAAACTAAAGGATACCATTGGCGCTTTAAAGACGGCTAATAATGAACTCCAGCAGGATATTGAGGAGAAAATCCGCATTGATGAGGCCCGAAAGGACTTTATTGCAAATGTGTCTCATGAGCTTAAGACTCCCATTGCTTTGATCCAGGGCTATGCAGAGGGCCTTACGGAGGGGATGGCAGAGGATGCGGAAAGCAGGGATTATTACTGTGAGGTCATTATGGATGAGGCCGGCAAGATGAATAAAATGGTAAAGCAGCTTTTGACGCTGACCGCCCTCGAGTTTGGAAATGACAGGCCTATGATGGAGCAGTTTGATCTGACCGCCCTGATCCAGGGCGTCCTGTCATCCGCAGCTATTTTACTTCAGCAGAAAGAGGCAGTGGTGAACTTTACTGCGAAGGAACCTGTGATGGTCTGGGCGGATGAATTTAAAATCGAGGAGGTAGTGACCAACTATCTGAATAACGCGATGAATCATCTGGATGGAAGGCGGGAGATCAGGATTCGTATTCAGCAGCAGGAAAATGAAGTGACCGTTTTTGTATTCAACACCGGAAATCACATTCCAGAGGAGGATTTAGAAAAGCTGTGGACCAAGTTTTATAAGGTAGATAAGGCTCGTACCAGAGAATACGGGGGAAGCGGGATCGGCCTGTCCATCGTGAAAGCTATTATGGACTCCCATAAGAAGGCCTGCGGGGTAAGGAACGTGGAAGATGGCGTGGAATTCTGGTTTACCCTGGACTGCAGTATGTAAGGACAGTGCTTTGTCTGAAAGAGGCGCCTTCCATTGGCTGAATCAGCCGGGAAGGCGCCTCTTTTAGCTTGCCATGCACCTAAAAAGAAGGCTTACCTTACCACAACTCCACGATCGGTCATTTCCACGCTTTTTGTGCCGGTCAGACCAATGGTTTTAACAGAAGCAAAGGTTCCGTTGAGCTGTGAGGCGGTTATTATGGCTGTGCCGGAAGGTGGCTGGGGATAGTCTGTAAAATCAAGGATGAGATTACCATCAGCATTTATGGCTCCGCCTACATTTAAGACATCCCCGCTGCTGTTGATGTCAAGGGTCAGACTGGCATCCCTGGTCTGCGTAAGGTCGCCGGAGATATTTACAGCACCATCCACCGTCTCACGGATGGATGCATTATTGTCTACAGAACTGTATCCGAAAGCATAGGGAGAAGCTGCCGTCAGGACTCCGCCGTTTACATGAACGCCGCCGGTGTAGCTGTTGCTGCCGCTGAGTTCCAGTGTGCCGGAACCGTTTTTTGTCAGACTGCCTTCGCCATCAATGTCATTTTTCCACTGATCGAAAGCATAAAATCCGCCCTTGGAAGCGTCCATATTTACCGTTACATCTACGTCAAAGGAGCCATATCCATTCCCGGCTTCGTAGAGGTTTAAACGTCCCCATCCTTCGGCATCATCCAGGAAAACATAGCCAGAGGGAAGACCGGTGGAATACAGCACCCATCTGCGCTGGGTGTCATCCAGATAGGGAAAACGAGTCTCTAAGAGAACCTCAGCGCCCTTTGGAACGGTCATTGGCCGGGTGGCATCGCCTGTCTGAGGCATATTGTAGGTCATGCGTTCGTTGTAGCGGATGGCGTTTAACTGCTCATTGTCGTAGTAGGTTACTTCAGAAGCAGAGGGATTTTTGAGAAGAAGATCCTGTGCCTCTTTGCGTGCAGCCGCCTTCAACTGGTCATTAGCCGGATCGTTTAAGGCCGCAGCGGCCAGGGCCATAGCCATGGTGCGTCCGCCCATGACATCCATAGGGGAGTGCATACCTGCAATGATACGGTAGTTTCCGATTTCAGAGGCATTGGTCAGGCATTCCTGAAACCGTTCCGGAATGGCATAGGCCAAAGCCAGGGAGGCAAGATATCCGGCATTGGTGTGTCCGCTGGGGAAACCGCCGTCAGTCATGGGATCACCGGCTACACAGGGCTTTAAAGCCGGAAGAATGGAAACGTCACTGCTCCAGCGGAAGGGGCGCATATACTGATAATACACTTTGGCCGGATTACCGCTGGCATGAGGGCCGCGGACGGTATTGACAAGCTTAACCATACTTCCAAGGGCGGAGGTTTCATCAGCCCAGACGCCGTTTTCATTGCCCTTATCACTGTACTTTTTGTTTTGTGCATCTGCCGGAATCTCGTCAGGGAGGGAAGTAGCGGCATTTGACAGACCCTTAAAGCCGGTTTCATAGGGGCCAAGCCCGTCCAGGGCAGACCAGTTCTGGTTTTGCCTGTCTGTGAGATAAGCCTGAAGCGCCTGTTCGGGCGTCCGGTTCTGGGTCATGGTAATACAGGTAAAAATATTTTGATCCAAGAGCAGCTGGCCGTCCGAACCCAGCCTGGCACCGTTATCCCAGCTGGAACCAGGCTGCCAGATCTGTAAAAATGGAGAGAGTACACCAATGACTGCATTGGACTGGGGGGACTGCTGATCCATGGTGTTTGTCTTATAGGTATCCACGAAATAACCATGGGGGCCGGGAACCGGGTCAATGGCTGTGGAATCGGCCGTGGCCGCCATGACGGGTGTTGCAGTCATAACCAGAACTGCCCCAAGAGCACTGGCCTGTTTAAAAAATTTTGCATATCTCATAATGGAAACTCCTCCTCATTATGGTACAGCGATGCTGTCCCTTTGTCTATTGTGTATCATAGCAAAGAAAAACAGGCAAAAACTACTCATATTTTGCCTGTTTAAGAATCTGAATTGTGCATTTTGTGCTGTTTTGCAGGCGCCTTATTGTTTGGCGTCCGGGGCCACAGGATGGTAGGAGGTCTGATGGGAACTCAGCTTGTAGTCTGAGGGGGACATTCCGCAGAATTTTCGGAATACACGGTTGAACTGTGAAAAACTGGAAAAACCAGTGGATTCCGCCACCTGTGTGATCCGCATGGGAGAATTGAGCAGAAGGTACTGGGCATTCTTAATGCGGGTTAGCTGGATGTACTGAACCACCGTATACCCGGTGACATTTTTAAACTGATGGGACAGATAATAGGGGCTGATGTAGAAGGTATCAGCCAGGGAAGCCAGAGAGATGTCCTCAGTATAGTGGGTGTGAATATAGTTGGTGATGGTGTAGATCTTCTCTTTTACTCCGTTTTCCACATTGGGAACATAGTGATTCAGTTCCTGCATCTCATAGAGCAGAAAGAGAAATTCGGTAAATTTAGAGTGGATCAACAGGTTTCGTACATTCACATTTGGCACAGTTCTGGCAATATCAACGATCTCATTGAGTTTCTGGTACAGACGGTTCTGCTCTTCCCGATGAAAACGGAATACAGGCACAGGGCTGTTAAAGACAGAGAGGATCTCTTTGTAGCCGGAGGCGCAGAAACTGATCTGCTTTGGAAGCATGAAGCCGATGATAATTCGGTCGCTGGGCGGCCCTGGCAGATATTCGGACTGGTGGAGGACGGAGGGCTGCAGAACTACCAGGTCATTGGCGATCAGATCATACCGTTTTCCTTCCACAAAATGATAAGCCTTGGGACTTAGCAGGATCATCAGCTCATAAAAGCTGTGAAAATGGGGGAAATCCATGTTCACGGAGTGGCTCCGTTTATCGTAATCAAAGTAGTAAAAGGTAGAATTTTCAATGGGTGTGGATACCTCGTTGATGATAATGGAAAAGCCCTCTTCATAGAGAAGGGGAGAGTTATGATATGGTTTCATGATATATATCCCCCTGGTATTGATATGCCGTGAGGTGATTGCCCCCACAGAATGACAGATGGTTTCAGTAAAACACAAAAAAACAAAAAATGCAATACTAAAATATCATAAAGGCAAAATTAAAATAGTTATTGCGGTAAAAAGCAGGTATACTGTAGGTGATAAAATGAATCATCACAGGAGATAAAAGATGCAGATACCCCATTATTTTGAAGACCTTGACCATTTGCACATCAATACAGAGCCTGACCGCGCTTACTATATTCCTGCTTCCAGAGCGGGAAATTATTTTCTGGATCGTGAAAAATCAGACCGTTTTTTTCTCTTAAGCGGAATCTGGAGGTTCAGATATTTTCAAAGCGTGTATGATCTGCCAGAGGATTTCTGGAAGCAGGGGGTACAGGAAAAAGAATGGAAGAACGTGACAGTACCGGCCGTATGGCAAAGCTATGGCGCAGACTGCAATCAGTATATCAATACAAGGTATCCATTCCCTGTAGATCCCCCCTTTGTTCCCAGGGAAAATCCGTGCGGACTTTATGAGAGAACCTTTGAATATTACAGAGAGGAGAGTGCACCGGAGGTATTTATCAATTTTGAAGGAGTGGATTCCTGTTTTTATCTGTGGCTTAACGGGAACTTTGCAGGTTATTCCCAGGTATCTCATTCTACCAGTGAATTTTGCGTGACAGATCTGCTGCGGGAAGGGAACAACCGCTTAACAGTACTGGTATTAAAGTGGTGTGATGGAAGTTACTTAGAGGATCAGGATAAATTCCGCATGAGTGGTATTTTCCGAGATGTATACCTGCTGCGCCGACCACAAAAAGCCATTCGGGATTATTTTATCCGTACCGTGCAGATGGGGGAGAGCGTGGAAGTATCGGTGGAGCTGTCCTTTTACAGAGATATAAAGCTGCCTGTTTCTTATCGGATTCTGGATCCTTATGGAAATGAGGTTTGTTATGGAGAGAGCGGATCTGATGGGAATGTGGAGGAGCCGGTTTCTGAAAGCGCAAATAAGGAACGGATAAAGCTGCAGTTGTCTTCCTGCTTACGCTGGACAGCTGAAACACCTCTGCTTTATACTATGGAATTGTGTACCGGTCATGAGTATATCACTGACCGTTTTGGGATCCGTGAGATCTGTGTACAAAAAGGCGTGATCCATATCAACGGGACACCGGTTAAATTTCACGGTGTAAATCGTCATGACAGTGATCCCGATACAGGTTTTGCTATAAGCAGGACACAGATGGAACAAGATCTGCGCCTGATGAAGGAGCACAATGTAAATGCCATCCGCACCAGTCATTATCCGAACAGTCCGCAGTATTACCATCTGTTTGATGAGATGGGGTTTTATGTGATGGATGAGGCGGATAATGAGAGCCATGGAACGGATAAGATCTTTAAAAAAACAGATGACTGGAATACTCATGTGAAGCAGTGGAACCGGCTGCTTGCAGATAATCCGGCATATACAGAGGCGGTTCTGGACCGTGTAAAACGCTGTGTAGAGAGGGATAAGAACCGAGCCTGCGTGGTGATCTGGTCCATGGGAAATGAAAGCGCCTATGGCTGTGCGTTTGAATCTGCCATGGCATGGACGAAGAAGCGGGACGATACAAGGCTCTGCCATTATGAGGGCGCACGCTATGTACCGGATGTGAAGAAGTATGATTTCAGTCATATGGATATTTACAGCCGTATGTATCCGGAGTTTGAGGAAATTCGGCAGTATTTTGAAGAACCTCAGAGGCGCATTTTTACGGAGGATCTTCCCTTTATGATGTGCGAATACTGCCATGCCATGGGAAATGGCCCCGGCGATCTGGAGGACTATTTTGAGTGGATTCACCGCTATGACGGGATGTGCGGCGGCTTTGTATGGGAGTGGTGTGACCATGCAGTTCGGGGAGAAAAAGGCTTTTTGTATGGAGGAGATAATGGTGAGGAGCTCCATGATGGAAACTTCTGTGTTGATGGACTGGTATCGCCGGACCGTGTTCCGCATCCGGGGTTAAGGGAGTTTAAAAATGTGTACCGTCCGGCCCGTATCCGGGAAATCAACTGGGATGCAGGAGAAGTAACATTCAAAAATTATATGGATTTTACGGATCTTGCAGACTATGTGTATCTGAAATGGGAAGCAGTGCAGGATGGAGAAACAGTTATGGAAATGATTCAGAGAGAACTGCCGTCGATCCCTCCCCACGGTACAGTTTGCATAAAGTTTCCGGTACAGTTTGCAGCAGAGGGAAGAGGTTTTCTGCGGGTGAGATATTACCTGAAACAGAAAACACCGGGATTGAAGGAAGGCCATGAGCTGGGCTTTGACGAGGCAGAAGTGCCTGAGACGAAAACGCAGGATTCTCTTCCAAAACTGGCGTTGGGACATTCCGAAAAATCGCTTCAAATTGATCTGAAAGAAACGGAACGTTTTGTGGAAATTCTGGGAGAGAACTTTACATACAAATATGATAAATTTCTGGGGACCTTTTCAGGACTGAAAAAAATGGGGCAGGAATATCTGGTTCATCCCATGGAATATAACATCTGGCGCGCTCCGACGGATAATGACCGCAAGATCCGTCTGGAGTGGCAGCGTGCCGGATATGACAGAACAAGGGTGCGCACTTATTTGACGAAGGTAAGCCAAAGAGAGGACAAAACGGTGGAACTGATGACAGACTTATCCATATCAGCGGTTCACATTCAAAGGATTTTAAATATCAGGGCACGATGGATCGTGGATGAGAAAGGGAAGATCACAGTGAAACTTGACGTAAATAAAAACATGGAATTTCCATGTCTGCCCCGATTTGGCCTGCGCCTTTTTCTGAATCCGGCCCTTACGCAAGCGGCTTATTATGGAATGGGACCGGACGAGAGTTATGTGGATAAGCACAGGGCATCCTGGCATGGTATATTTAAGGGGAATATAAGGACTATGCATAAGCCCTATCTCAGACCTCAGGAGTATGGGGCTCATTGGGACTGCGGCTGGTGCAGTCTTGCAGGCGGGGGACGGTTCATACAGGCAGCCTCCAGTCAGGCATTTATGTTTCAGGTATGCCCGTATACGCAGGAGGAACTTGAAAAGAAGAGGCATGATTTTGAGTTGGAGGAAACGGACAGTACCGTTCTCTGTCTGGATCACTGTCAGAGCGGGATCGGTTCAGGAAGCTGCGGTCCTAAACTGTCAGAGAAATACCAGTTTAATGAGGAACTGTTTTCACGAACCTGGACCATAGAGCTGGGAGCGAAGGAACCATAAAGTGAGGAGAAGGAAGATGAAACAAAGAAAGTGGGCCGCATTTTTAGGTTTTGCCCTTTTGATGGCTGGATTGGGGGCAAATGATGCTCTGCGGGGAATCTTTGCCCCTGTCTTTCAGGAACGGTATGGACTGAATGGAAGCCAGCTCTCCCTGATTGTTACCATTAGCTATGTGGGAAATCTGTTGTTTTTGAGTGCAGGGGGAAAGCTTTTAGATCTTTTTCCGAGAAAACGGGTGGCGATGGCAGTAACAGCTGTCTGGGCGGCGGCCATTGTGATGAACCTGCTGTCGGATGGCTATACCTGGATTCTGGTTTCCATGTTTTTTGCCCTGGGAGCGTCCACCCTTTTAAATACAACGGTCAATATTCTGACTCCTGCCGTATTTGCAGGCTATGCGGGGCTGATGGTAAACCTGTTTTTCTTTATTCAGGGCATAGGTACCAGCATGAGCCAGCTGCTTTTAGGCAGATATGCTTTTCACTATGGAGGGTGGAAATGGATTAATGCGGTTTTATTGATTATAGCCGGCCTGGTGATCCTTTTATTTTTCTTTTTAAAGGTTCCGGAACAGGAAAAAGAGAAAGAAAGTCAGACGGAATCAGAGAAAAAAGAGCCGGATCGTGTGGTCTTGTGGATCTTTACAGCAATGATGGGCTGCTATTTTATTGGCGAGCATGGAATTATGAACTGGCTGCTGTCTTACTGTATCTCAGCTTTCTCAATGGAGGCAGGGGAAGCATCCTTAAGCCTGTCTTTATTCTGGGGCGGAATGACCGCAGGGAGGCTTTTGTTTGCGCCTGCAGTTCAGAAAATGGGGACAGTAAAGAGCATGAAACTGTTTGGGGGAATCGGAACTGCCATGTTCTGCATCGGCTGCGTTGTGGGGGAAAAGGGGGTGCTGATATTAGGGGCCTCCGGCTTTGCGCTTGCTGTTTTATATCCGACCATGGTACTCCTGATCCAGCAGATCTATCCAGCCCGGACAGCAGCTACCAGAACCGGTATGATCATCAGCACAGCCACGGTGGCCGATATTGCCTTTAATATGCTTTTTGGAGCTGCCTCTTCTGCCTGGGGCTACAGGGCGAGCTTCATGATTCTTCCGGCAGCCATGGCTGTATTTTACAGTCTTTATATAAAACTGACCGAAATGTTAAAAGAAAGTGAGCGATAGTGCATGGATATCATAAGGAACAGGATTCTTCCGATATTGGAAAGCCTTGGGGGCTGGCGTTATCAGGAGAAAGAGATCCTGACAGAGGTGGAAATTTGTGAGGGTGATTACAATTTTACAGAGCGTCTGAACGGGAGAATATTGCAGGAAGGGTGGAAACCGTTTGGTTCTTATGAAACCTGGGGAGGAGGAGACCGCCATTTCTGGTTTCGCACCAGAGCGCAGGTAAGGGAAAAATGGAAGGGAAAAGAGGTTCGCATTACGTTAAATACGGGGGCAGATGATATCTGGAACACAGATAACCCTCAGGTTATGGTTTACAAAAATGGAGTCCTTTCAGGGACGATGGATATGAACCATCAGGATCTGATCCTTACGGAGGCGGCTCAAGGGGGAGAGATGTATGAGCTGGTGTTCTATGCTTATTCCAACAGTGAAGCGCCAACCAATTTTTTTCATCTCATTCTTTCAGTTTATAATGAGGATGTGGCAGGACTGTACTACGATCTGAAGGTTCCTTTTGAAGCGGCGGAGCTTCTTTCAGAGGAGGATCTGAACCGAATAGAGATCATGAAGTGCTTAAATGGCTGTATTTCCAGACTGGATCTGAGAAAAACAGAGTCAGAGGAATTTGAACAGTCTATAAAAGAGGCACGGATGTATCTGAGGGAAAATCGGGAAAAGCTGTATCGGTATACGCCGGTCACGGTTCATTCCATTGGACATACCCATATTGATGTGGCATGGAAATGGCCTTTAAGACAGACCAGACAGAAGACAGTGCGCAGCTTTCGGACAGTATTGAACCTGATGGAGCGGTTTCCGGAGTACAAATTTATGTCCAGCCAACCTCAGCTCTATGAATTTGTAAAAGAAGAGGCACCAGAACTTTTTGAAGAGATACAAAAAAAGATCGATCAGGGGCGCTGGGAAGCTGAAGGAGGAATGTGGCTGGAACCAGACTGCAATCTGGTTTCGGGAGAATCTCTCATTCGTCATATCCTCTATGGAAGACGGTTTTTTGAAAAGGAACTGGGAGCAAAAAAGCAGGAGGTGCTTTGGCTGCCGGATGTATTCGGCTACAGCGCTGCAATGCCTCAGATCATGAAAAAAGCAGGGCTGTCTTATTTTATGACTACGAAATTGGGGTGGAACGAGTATAATATTTTTCCGTATGATACCTTTATGTGGAAGGGAATTGACGGAAGTCAGGTGCTGACTCATCTGATCACTACCAGGAATTACCTTCCCGGAAAGGGGATCAGGGATCTGCCCAACGGAAGTACCACCTACAATGGCCTCCAGAATGCCAGCCAGATCAAAGGAACCTGGCAGAGGTATCAGAATAAGGATGTGAGTACGGATGTACTGACCTGTTATGGCTATGGGGACGGAGGGGGAGGGCCAACGGAAGAAATGCTGGAGCAGAGCCGCCGCCTGGAGCCGGGAGTGGCCGGCGTTCCGCGGGTGCGTCAGACCTTTGTAAAGGATTTCTTTCATATTCTGGAAAACAACATGGATAAAAAACACCTTCCATCCTGGAGCGGAGAGTTATATCTGGAATTTCACCGGGGAACCTACACCTCACAGGCAAAAAATAAATGGTATAACCGGAAATGCGAATTTCTAATGGGGGATGCAGAGTTTTATTCCGTTTTTGCAAATGCTTTGGGAGCCGATCTTGCTTACCCGGCCGGGGAACTGGAAAAAAACTGGAAACTCCTGCTTTTGAATCAGTTTCACGATATTCTGCCAGGTTCAGCCATCCGGGATGTATATTCAGATTCACAGAACCAGTATGAGGAGATCCTTTCATCAGGCCGCAGTTTGGCAAAGAAAGCAAGAACGGCAGCTCTGGCAGCGTTGGAGAAGAAGTCGGATGGAGAAAGCCTGGCGGTATTCAATCCGCTGGGGTTTGAAAGAACCGGGATCGGAATCCTTTCCGGGAGAGAAGCAGAGAAGATAGGATGGATCGAAGACGGACTGAAGACGGAGCGTCTTTTGTTCCAGAAAATGCAGGGGGGAGATTATCTCTGCCTGGCTAAGGGCATACCATCCAAAGGGCTTTGTGTCTATGAAAAAGGAGATGTGGATCAGCGGTTTTTTGCTCCAGTCATACAGAATCTGCTCACGGACGAGAGAGGATGGCCTGTAAGTCTGGATACGCCATTTTTCCACATAGAGTTTGATCGGGAAGGAGAGATGAGCCGGATTCTGGATCGAACAGAGGGCAGGGAGCTTCTGAAGAAGGGGGAAGTGGGGAACCGCCTGACAATATATGAGGATCGGCCGCGGGAATTTGACGCATGGAATATCGATCCCTCCTATGAAGAAAAACAGTGGGCTTTTGGCCCGGCAGAAGCCTTTTGCCTGGAGGAAAACGGCCCTGTTCAGGGAACTCTTTACATCCGCAGAAGATTCTTAGACTCGGTTCTGGAACAGAGGATCTGTTTTTACGGACATACTTCCCGGATTGACTTTAAGACCACCGCAGACTGGAGAGAGCACCAGTTACTGCTGAGAACTGCATTTCCCCTGGATATCCAGAGCAGTGAGGCGGACTTTGAGATTCAGTTTGGAAATGTAAAGAGACCTGTCCACAAAAATACCACGTGGGATCAGGCCCGATTTGAGGTATGCGCTCATAAGTGGATGGATCTGTCAGAGTACGGATACGGAGTTGCTCTTTTAAATGACTGCAAATACGGCTGCGATATCCACGATTCTGTTTTGAACCTGACGCTTATAAAATCCGGTATCTTTCCAGATCCAGAAGCGGATCAGGGAATCCATCATTTTACATATTCTCTTTATCCTCATCAGGGGGATTTCCGCCGGGGAAGGGTGATACAGGAGGCATATGATCTGAACTGTCCGCTGTTTATGGAAAATGGAGCAAAGACAGAGGCGGGAAGCTGGTCTTTCCTTCAGATAGATGAGGAAAATATTCTGGCAGATACGGTTAAAAAGGCAGAGGATGGAGACGATCTGATCCTGCGTTTCTATGAAGCGTATGGTATGCGCACGAAGGTTCACCTTACACTGCCGCTGCTTGCTTCCGGCTTTGGTGCAGCTATCTGTGATCTGATGGAAGAGACAGAGCCGGGAAAAATTGCGGCGGATCAGGAGAAAACGCTGATTCAAAAAGGCAGTAGTCTGGAGTTTGAAATGAAGCCGTATGAGATTACCTCCATACGGCTGCAATGGAACCGCAAGATTTGAACGTTTAGATACATAAAAAGCAAAAAATGCAATAATATGCACACGAAAAGGCAAAAATCGTGTAGAAATTGACGTGTTAAAATGATACTATGGAGTCATCAGACAAACATCTTATTGGAATTGCAAAAACAGAAGTATTTTAAGGAGGAGATTATTATGAAAAAGAAAGCGGCAAGAACAATGGCAGGGATTCTTACCTTGTCTATGGCAGCAGCCTTAACTGCCTGCGGCGGTTCTGGATCTGAGGCTGCAAAGAAGGATGGAGCAGCAGAGAATTCCGGCCCGATTACAGGGCAGACACTTTCCGTTATGCTCTCTGAGGAGCCGGGTGAGCAGGATCCGCTGGGAAATGCCTTAAATCACTGGGCAGAGGAAAGCGGAAATACGATTAAAAAGATTATCATTTCCCATGACGATATGAGGAGCAAGTTCCCGGCCATGGCTAAGAACAAGGATCTTCCTGATATTGTTTCCACTACCTTTCTGCACCAGATCTATCCTGATGAGTTTGTGAATATGGAGGATGTGGTGGATCTTTCCAAATTCAACCAGTCTGCACTGAATATTGTGGGAAAATCGTATTCTTCCGATGCCATTACAGGTATTATTGAGCAGTATACAACGACCTGTATGTTTTATAATAAGGATGCTTTTGCGGCAGCTGGAATTGAGGCTCCAACGGTAGAGAATCCATGGACCTGGGATCAGCTTTATGAAAATGCAGCGATTCTTCAGGAAAAGGCGGGTGTAAAATACGGGTTTGCAGCAGATGTGTCAAGAGCACGTTACGATATTATGATGTATGCCAACGGAGGCTCTCTGGTAGAGAAGGATGGGGACAGCTTTAAGGTAACAGTAAACAGCCCTGAGAACATAGCAACCCTGGAGCGTTTCGTTCAGGCGAATAATGAGGTGATGCCGAAAGCCATCTGGGCAGGCGGTACCACAGATAATCCGGTAGAGTATTTCAAGAACGGAGATGCAGCCATTCTGCTGTCTGGATCCTGGAACTACAATACTTTTACGAATGAGATTTCCAAGTTTGATTTTGGCGTAATGCCTTCTCCAAAGGGGACCCAGTGCCAGTCCGCGATTATCGGCGGAGCAGCCCTTGCTATTCCTAAAAATGGCAAGCATCCTGAGCTGGCAGAGCAGTTTGTTCAGTGGCTTTTTGAAGAGGATCACTATAAGGAGTATCTGCAGCTGCATAAAGGTTTGTCTGTTATGAATGATGTTGCGTATGAGCCGGAGACGGATAAGGCCAAAGAAGACTTCAAGCTGATGCAGAATGAAACCAACTATGTAACAGATACATTTATGACAGATGAGAGTTCATCCTGGAGAAACTATAAGGATAATGAATACAGAGATGCCTTAAAACGCGCTGTATCCGGGGAGATCACAGCAAAAGAGGCTCTGGATGGCTTTGCAAAGCAGCTGTCTGAAGCTTCTGACTGGAGTATGGCTTACTAAATTTATATCATACAGAAAACAGCCCATGCCTTTTTTGGAGGAAATGGGCTGTTTTGTTTGCGTTTTGGAGAAATGATTGTTAAAATAAAAAAAAGCAAAAACCTGTTGATAAAGCAAAAAATGCAATATAATTATTCCTAAAAGACAAAATAAATGTAGAAATTGACTTTTTGAAGTGTTAAGATAAATCCAGAAAGCGATGGAAGAAGAGACTTCCAGTGAGAGGAGCGAGAGGATGAAATATACAACAGCGGATATTGACCGTTACATTGATCTGTATCTTAACAGCTTTGAAAAAGTTCTTTATGAAGAGGATTCCCAGTTTATGGAGGGAATGAAGACAAGGAGCCTGGCAGGAGACGATATCCGGCGGTATCAATTCTGGGAGTGGACCCAGGGTGTGGGACTTTACGGAGTATGGAAACTATATAAGGAAACGAGGGATGCCAGATATATGGATATTCTCACCTCCTACTACGAACGGCAGCTTGTCATCGGTCTTCCTTCCAAGAACGTAAATACCGTTACTCCGCTGCTGGCTATGTCTTTTGTAGCTGAGGAAACCGGCAATGAGCGCTACATGGATGTCTGCCGGGAATGGGCCAGATGGATCTATGAGGATTTTCCAAGGACGAAAGAGGGCGGACTTCAGCATATAACATCCGATACCTTAAATGAGGGAGAACTTTGGGATGACACCCTGTTTATGACGGTTTTATTCCTGGCAAATATGGGACGGATCCTGGGAGAAAAGAAGTATCTGGATGAAGCAGAATATCAGTTTCTTCTTCATATTAAATATCTCACAGACCGTAAGACAGGATTGTGGTATCACGGCTGGTCTTTTAAGGAGAAAAGCCATTTTGCAGCTGCCTTCTGGGGAAGAGGGAACTGCTGGATCACCGCGGCTATTCCGGAATTTTTAAATCTGTTTAATTGCAGCAGGAGTGTAAAAAAGTTTTTAGAGGAAACCTGGAAACGGCAGGCAGAGGCTCTGATCGAGTATCAGGAGCCGAATGGTATGTGGCACACTCTGATTGATGATAAAACTTCTTATGTGGAAGCCAGCGCAACCTGCGGTTTTGCCTATGGAATCTTAAAGGGAGCTGGTCTTGGGCTGGCAAAGGAGGACTGGATCCGTCAGGCGCTGGCTGCTCTTGAGCCTATTATGGGATACACAGATGAACTGGGTGTGGTAAATCAGGTGTCTTACGGAACTCCCATGGGAAGGGAATCAAAGGATTTCTATAAAAAGATCGAACTGAAGCCGATGCCATACGGACAGGCTTTAGCGATGCTGTTCTTTATGGAATGCAGGAAGTATGCCAAGGATATTTAGAAGGATCAAGGAGGAGAACGATATGAAAAAAGGTAGAAAGCAGTCATTCTGCCACACGCACAGTTTCTGGATGTTTGTACTTCCGTCGCTGGCTCTGTTTACGATTTTTTTTCTGCTGCCGCTGGTACTGAGCATCTGGTTTTCATTTACTAACTATGACGGCTGGAAAACAATGGATGTGGTTGGCCTGAAAAACTATATGGATATCCTGAAGGATAAAGATTTTTATAAGACTGTGGGGCGGACGCTTTTATATACCGTCTGCAACCTTCCGTTTAAGATCGCGATCCCTTTGCTGTTGGCAGCGCTGGTTACTTCCAGGCTGGTAAAGGGAAAGACGCTGATGCGTACCCTGATCTATATTCCAGTTCTTTTATCGGCTTTGGTAGCAGGTATCACTATTAACTGGATGTTTGGGCAGGAATACGGTCTGATCAACTTTATTTTACAGAAAATGGGAATCGACCCCCTGCAGTGGTCATTAAATCCGATCCTGGCTACCGTTGTTATCAGTGTGGCATCTAACTGGATTTCAGCCGGATATTATATGCTTCTTTATGTAGGCGGAATCAACAATATTAACCGGGAACTTTATGAAGCAGCCAGTGTGGACGGCGCAAAGAAGATTCAGGCATTTACCAGGATTACACTTCCTCTTTTGATGCCTACCACCTTTATTGTACTTTTGCTTTCTACTGTATCCCTTTTAAAGGAATATGCACTGGTACAGGGTATTTCTCTGGGAGGCCCCGGTTCCTCTACCACTTATATTGTACAGTATATATTCGACCAGGGATTTAACCAGTATAAGTACGGATATGCGTCAGCGGCAGGCATTCTCATAAGCCTTCTGTTTATTGTGATTGCAGTCGTACAGTTTAAAGCAACGAAAGGCGGAGGTGAAGTATAATGGAAGGATCAGCAAAACGCAAAGCAGAAACCGTATGTATGACAATTCTGGGACTGGTGGTGGCAGGTCTAATGGTATTTCCTATTATCTGGTTGGGATTCAGTTCATTTAAGCCCTCTACAGAGTTGTTTTCTTATCCACTTCACCTGTTTCCGCAGGAGCCAAGCGGAGCGTCGTATGTGAGTGTAGTGGCAGATGGATTTTTTAACTATGTAAAGAACAGCTTGTTCCTGGCTGTGGCAGGTACACTGATCACAGTTGTGATCAGCGCAATGTGCGGTTACGCTTTGGCTGTTTACCGCAAAGAGATTCCTTATGTAAACAAAGTGTTTGCAGTATTTCTTCTGGGAACCCTGATTCCTGGTGAGATCCTTACTATCACTCAGTTTACCGTAGTCAGCGAGATGGGGCTTTACAACAATATCTGGGGATGTATTCTTCCTGTTGTAACGACTACTACCGGTATTTTTATGTATCGGCAGCATTATATGTCCATTCCTCTGGAACTGGTAGAGTCTGCAAGACTGGACGGCGCTTCCGAGTTTCGGATCTTTCGTTCCATCATGCTTCCTTTGGGGTCTTCCGTTACTATCACACTGACCATCTTCTCCTTCATGTGGCGGTGGAATGATTATATCCTGCCTCTGATGGTACTGTCTGATCAGGAAAATTTTACCATACAGATTGCAATCAAGAGCTATATCGGAACCATGGGTGTGGACTGGAATTCCATTTTGGCGGCATCCATTTTGTCGATTCTTCCAATTATTGTTATTTTCATTATCTTACAGCGTTATATCACCGGTGGATTGGCTGCCAGTGGTGTAAAGGGCTAAAAACGGAGGCTTACAATGGAACGTTATATAGCGCATCTGATAAAAGGCGCAGAATACAGAACACGGCAGTTTATGGGAGGCCAGGTCAAAGACCCTGCTTCTATGCAGTTTGGGGGGATACGTGGGGATATTTGGGAGGCAAAACCTACTATCTATGCCCTGGCCCCGGCTCTGGCTGTGTATTTTAATGAGAATAGCTGCTTTTATAAAAATGGGGAACTGTATGACGCAGTGAATCTTGCTCTGGACTTTGTAGCCAGAACCCAGAGAGAGGACGGAAGCTTTGACTATCCTTCCTGCAACTTTAAATCGGCAGCAGACACCTCTTTTTGTTTTAAGCGTCTGATCGCCGCTTACCGGCTTCTTGTAAAATGCGGAATGGATACAGATGAGAAGATTACTGTATTAAAGGAAAAATACCTGACTGTGATGCACCGGGCATTGGAAGCTGTCCTGGTTGGAGGTTTTCATACTCCCAATCACCGGTGGGGAATTGCTGCAGCCTTACTGCAGGGGGCAAATCTCTTTGCAGAGGAAGAGGGCTTTGCCGCAGGCCTTAGAAACCGGGCCGGGCAGTATCTGGCAGAAGGGATAGATGCAGATGAGGACGGCGAGTATGCGGAGCGATCCACCGGAAATTATAATGCGGTGGTGAATAATGCCATGATGGCAATGTATCAGGAAACCGGGGAAGAATCATTTCTGGGATATGTGGAGCGTAACCTGGCCATGATGCTAAACTATGTGGATCCGGATGATACCATTTTTACCCAGAATTCGACCAGGCAGGATCAGGGCAAGAAGGAATATGCGGATAAATATTTTTACCAGTATTTGTATATGTGCAGCAGGCAGGAATATCCGGCTTTTGACGCGGCAGCCCATAAGATCATAAAAGATAATATGGAACGGGGAGATCTGGCTCCGGACTGTCTTCATATCATTATGAACCATGATGAGATGATGGGATATCATTTTAAGGAATATGGTTTCCCGCAGCAGTACCGGAAGTTTTTCCGCCACGCAGGAGTGCTGCGGGTTAAAAAGAAGGAGTACGCTTATACGGTGTTAAACGGAAAGAGCGCTTTCTTGTACTTTAAAAGCAAAGGAACTGTGCTCTGTGTGAAGATTGGGGAAAGCTGCTGCGATATCCGCAACTTTATTCCTGATAAAATTGAAGAACTGCCGGACGGCTGCCGGCTTGAGGCAGAGGCAGAGAGCTGGTACTATCTGCCTTTTGAGGAAAAACAGGATACTTCTGACTGGTGGAAAATGGATCAGTCTAAGAGGAAAAAACTCATCAGCAGCCGTTTAAAGACTACCCTTAATATTCATGAGACAGAAAATGGTCTGGAGCTGTCTTTAAAGGCAGAAGGGCTGGATCGTCTTCCGCTCAGACTGGAGATCTGCATTCCGGCAGGAGTAACCCTGGAACATCCGGCATTTGCCTTGGAGGCAGCTCCCGGAGAGGGAATGATCTTAAAAGAGGGATATCTGACGATTCGGGACGGACTGACGGAAGTGGAGATTGGTCCTGGTTTTGGAGAACATTCTTTTAAGGGACACTATTCAGGGGAGGAAATCAACCAGAACGGCTATACCGTTTATGCAAACGGATATACTCCTCTTGAAAAGAAGTTCAACCTTATGGTAAAATGACCATGTATAATACACCATGAAACGGATCTGGCCGTGTTTCTCGGAAAATGTTCCGGGTGCACGGCCTGTATTTCGTTTTGTTTAAAAGACCGGATAAGAAAGGGGAAACAAAATGCTTCGTATTGGAATTGATCTTGGGGGAACAAAGATAGCCGCTGGGCTGGTGGATGAGGGCAGGAATCTGGGGGCATCGGTTCAGGAGCCTACAAGGCTGCCAAGACCGGCCAAAGAGCTGGCGGAAGCGGTGTTTCATCTGGCAGAGCGGCTGCTTAAGGAGCAGGGTATTGCCTGGGAGCAGGTGGAGTGCGTGGGGATCGGCATACCGGGTACGGTGAATCGGGAAACGGACTGCGTAGAATATGCCAATAATTTTGGATTTGAAAACGTACCCTTTGTAAAGATGGTAAAGGACTGGTTTCCCTGCCCTCTCTATGCTGAGAATGATGCCAAGGCGGCAGCCTGGGGCGAGTATCTGGCAGGAGCGGGACAGGCCAGCCGCTCTATGACGGCTGTGACCCTGGGAACCGGAGTCGGCGGCGGGATCATTTTAAACGGAACGATTCTGGAGGGGGAAAACGGGGCGGCCGGCGAGCTGGGCCATATGGTAATCCGCCAGAATGGCCGTTCCTGTACCTGCGGCCGGAAGGGATGCCTGGAGGCCTATGCTTCCGCTACCGCCCTTGTAAGCCAGGCTAAGGAAGCCATGGAAACTTCGCAGGGATCCCTTCTTTGGTCCCTTTGCGGAGGGAAGATGAGTGAGGTAAACGGCCGTCTGATTTTTGAGGCGGCGGCCCAAAAAGATGAGACAGCCTGCAGGGTACTGGAGTGCTTCACAGAGGATTTATCAGACGGGGCAGCCAATATTATCAATATCCTTCAGCCGGAGGTGCTCTGCATCGGAGGAGGTTTAAGCGGGGCCGGGGAAGCGCTGCTTGCGCCTTTAAAGAGGAAAACTGCACCAAAGGTCTACTCCCGTGCGTCAAAGAAGAATACAAGGATTCTCCTGGCACGTCTGGGAAACGGCGCGGGGATCATCGGCGCTGCCTGCCTGAATGAGCAGGTGGAGAAGGCTGCCGTAAAGAAATAAAAACAATTTGACATCCGGGTCAAATATTCATATAATGGCCCTGAACCGTGTACGGCCCCATTTGCTTTTGCGCCATCCGGCGCGGCAGCAAACGGGGCCGTATGTGATCTGCGGCAGTGCCCATAAAGGGCCTGACAGGGAAGCTGAACCTGAAAAACGGCGGATGGGATGACCACGCAGACTCCGCATCTTCAGCAAAACAGCGCAGCCCCCGCTACTGTACTGGAGGACGATGTCTTTTAGGCGCCACTGGATCAATCATCCGGGAAGGCAAAGACAGAGAATGAATCCAAGCCAGGAGACCTGCTGCCGCAGAAGTGTAAACTATACTTTCGGAGGGAAAGAGAAATGAAACACAAACATCTGGTAAGAGCTGCGCTCCTTATGATGAGCGCGGCAGTGATCGGCGGCTGCAAAGCGGCAGGCACAGAAACAGCCGCATCCAGTGAGACGAATGCGCAGACAGAAACAGCAGACGTCTCAGACACCGCTTATACACCTGTTACGATCCAGAATGGAGACCGTACCGTCACATTTACGAAAATGCCCGAAAAGGTTCTCTGCGCCAACCTTTATGCAGCGGAAAACATGGTCATGCTGGGCCTGGGAGACCGGGTAGCGGGCCGGATCGCTCCCGCCAACCCCGCGGAAAAGCCTCTTCCTGAGCTGCAGGCAGAATTTGACAAAATCCCACAGATTGAAAAATCTCATGAAAATGCAGTGGCTTTGGGGGCTGACCTTGTGATTGGTCAGGTAAGCGCCTTTAAGGAAACGGCCTGGGGAAGCTATGAACAGCTGGAGAGCAAGGGCATCAACTGCCTTACAATCACAGGAACCATTGTTCCAGATGAAACCATAGAGGACGTTTATACGGATATTGAAAATCTGGGAAAGATTTTTAAGGCAGAGGACAGGGCACAGGCGCTGATCGACGATATCCGTTCTCAGATCGGTGAAGTAACGGAAGCGGTAAGCTCTGTGCAGAAAGAGGAACGGCCCAGGGTATTTGTACTTGATACATTTAAGGGGAATGAGATTTACACCACCTCAAAGGGCCTTGAGAGCAATTTAATTGAACTGGCCGGAGGCATAAACTGTACCCGCAACATGGATGAGGCCAGATGGTTTAATACCAGTGTGGAGACATTGGTGGAGGCGGATCCTGACTGGATCATTATCAATGACTACGGTGCTCAGACTGTGGAAGAAAAGAAGGAATTTCTGGATTCCAATCCGGCCTTATCGGAAGTAACGGCCGTAAAAAACAAGAACTATCTTGTAATCCCGCTGGTGGAGGTTATGCAGGATGTAAGGGCAGCCAGCGCCTGCCGTACATTTGCAGAGACCTTCCACCCGGAGTGTTTCCGGTAGGCGGGCAGGGAAAGAGGGGGAGAAGCAGCCTCCTCTTTCTTCTGCTTTCAGCAGGGCTTTTATGTTCCGTCATCTGGACCGTCCGCATCGGTTCTGCCCAGATCCCGGCAGGAGAGGTCTTTGGCATCTTAACGGATCAGCTTTTTAACGGCGGAGCGGGACTTAAGGCGGGAAAATGGCCCATGCCTCATTTTCAGATCATATGGAACATCCGCCTCCCCAGGGCACTGTTTGGTCTTTTGTGCGGAGCGGGGCTGGCAGTCTGCGGAGCTGCCATGCAGGCGCTGGTGCTCAATCCCATCGCAGATCCCTATATTCTGGGGATTTCATCAGGAGCATCGGCGGGGGCTGCCTGGGCGCTGCTGATGCCGCTCCCCCTGTTTTCTGGCCCTTATCAGACCACGGCAGCTGCCTTTTTGGGAGCGCTGTTATCTGCCTGGGTGGTATATTTTATGGCTAAAATGGCAGGAGGAGGACAGCTTCGGCCGGTGACGCTGCTTTTATCGGGAACCGCGGTGAACGCGGTTATGAGCGCGGTAACCAGCTTTCTTATTTTCCTGGCAAAAAGCCCGGAAAGCATTGCGGCGGTATACAACTGGCAGATGGGGAGCATCGCGGCGGCTCAGTGGAAGAATCTGGCTCTGCCTGCGGCGGGGGTTCTGGGAGGGACGGCAGTATTTACCGCCTGCGGGGGATATTTTAACATGATGATGATGGGAGATGAGGATGCGGCGGCCATGGGACTTGCCGTAAGGCGTTTCCGTTTTCTCATGTTTGCTCTGTGTTCCCTGGTGGTAGCGTCTTTGGTGTCTGTTACCGGGATTATCGGTTTTGTGGGGCTGGTAGTGCCTCATATGGTACGTTTCCTTGCAGGAACCAGCAGCAATCGGCTGGTAATGCCATTAAGCGCCCTGGGAGGCGGAATATACCTTGTATGGGCTGACGCCCTGGCAAGGAGCGCCTTTGGAGCGGCGGAACTGCCCCTGGGCATTGTCACTGCCTTTGCGGGAGCCCCCTTCTTTTTATTCCTGATGATACGAAATGGATATGGAGGAGGAAAAAAATGAGGCTTTTCTATGAAAATATCCATGTGCGCCTTGGAGGAAAGGAAATCCTGAAAGGAGTGGATCTTTGCACCGAGGAGGGAAAGGTGACGGGAATCATCGGTCCCAACGGCTGCGGAAAGTCTACCCTGATAAAGACTACCTTCGGGCTGGTAAAGCCGGTTCAGGGAAGGATCCTGGTAGGAGAGCGGGAAGCCTATGCCATCCGCCCCAGGGAAATGGCTTCCCTCATCGGCTATGTGGGTCAGGATACAGGCTGCGTCTTTGACTTTTCTGTATGGGATGTGATATCCATGGCCATGTATGCCAGATCCTTTGAAAGATATACGGCCTTTGGCGCAAAGAAATGCAGACCCCGGTCTTTGCAGTATTCTGAGAAAGAAATCGTTCGTCAGGCGTTAGAGGAGCTTGGGATTTACCATCTGAAGGACCGCAGTATCCTGTCGCTGTCCGGAGGGGAACGGAAACTGGTTTTTATTGCCAGAGCCATTGCTCAGGGTGCAGATACGCTGATCCTGGACGAGCCAACCAACCATCTGGATATATCCCGTCAGCTGTTTTTGATGGACTATCTGAGAACGTGCGGCCGGACGGTGCTGATTGTGCTCCACGACCTGCGTCTGGCAGCCCATTACTGTCACCGGGTTTATCTGATGAGGGAGGGAGAGGTTCTGGCATCCGGGGATCCCATTAAGGTGCTGGATTCCGAACGGACCCGGCAGGTCTTTGGCATCTGTGCAAAAGCCTGCGTGAACCAGGGAGGGCAGCGAGACTTTTCACTTTTTGACGGAATATCGCAGCAGGAAAACGGAGGTTAAAAAAACGTTAAAATTGCCACAAAAGCTGCCGGCGTCCTTTCGGAGCATTTGACGGTGATTTTCACAGCTGTTATAATAAAATCCATCATATTGTTTGCCGGGAGCGGCGCTGACAGGGAGAGGGGCAGCCGGCCTCGTCCAAGGATGGTATCCTGTGGTCAGCGAAGCCTTCCCGGCGGGACGGAAAGGATCAGCTGCTTATGAATGAATTTTTACTTCTTACCGGAACTGTGATTATAATCTGTATTCTCACAGGCCGGTTTACCGACAAATTGGGTGTACCGTCCCTTCTGGCATTTATTGCCCTTGGTATGTGCTTTGGAGTGGACGGTATTTTTAAGATCCCCTTTGATGATTACCAGACTTCGGAGATCATCTGCTCCACCAGCCTGATTTTTATTATGTTTTATGGCGGTTTTGGAACGAATATTAAGGAGGCCAGGCCAGTGATCGCCCGTGCGGTAGTGCTCTCCACCGCCGGAGTGGTGCTCACGGCTGCGATCGTTGGCATTTTCGTTCATGCCGTTTTGGGGCTTCCTCTGTTAGAAAGTCTTCTGGTGGCCTCTGTGGTGGGTTCCACAGACGCGGCCTCCGTGTTCAGTATCCTGCGCTCCAAAAACCTGAATCTGAAGGAAAATACGGCCTCCCTTCTGGAGATGGAATCCGGTTCCAATGACCCGATTTCCTATATGCTCACTGTGATTTTAACGGCCCTTCTTACAGGGGCCAGCATCAGTGTTCCCCTGATGCTGTTTCAGCAGCTGTTTTTCGGTCTGCTGTTTGGCGTGCTTTTTGGAAAGGGAGCAGTTCTGGCATTAAACCGCAGCCGTTTTGATATTGCCCAGGGAAAGACGATTTTTGTCTTTGCCGTAGCTATTTTAGCCTATGTGGTACCTGTACTTCTGGGAGGAAACGGATACCTAAGCGTCTATCTGTGCGGAATTATTCTGGGAAATTCGTTCATACCCCACAAACGGGAAATGGTGCTCTTTTTTGATGTGCTTACGGAAGTGGCTCAGATGATGATCTTCTTCCTCCTGGGCCTCCTTGTTACGCCTTCCCAGCTGGGGGAGGTGCTGTTCCCCTCGGCAGTGATCATGGTATTTCTCACCATAATCGGCCGCCCCTTAGCGGTGACGGCGCTCCTTAGCGGTTTTAAGGCGTCCTGGGGGCAGATCGGCACCGTGTCCTGGGCTGGGCTCAGGGGTGTTGCCTCTATTGTATTTGCTATTTATGCGGTACTGCGGCAGGTGCCGATGAAATACAACCTCTTTAACCTGGTATTCTGTATTGTGCTGCTGTCCATTTCCATTCAGGGAACCCTTCTGCCGTGGATTTCCAGGCGGTTAAAGATGATCGATGAGAAAGCGGATGTGCGCAGGACGTTTACGGATTATCAGGAGGAAAGCAGCATCAGCTTTGTAAAATTCCACTTAAACAGCGGCCATCCCTTTGTGGGAAAGAATCTGAAGGAGGTCATTCTTCCGCCTCAGCTTTTAGTGGTTCTGATCATCCGCGGAAAAGACCTGATGGTGCCAAACGGCGATACAGAGTTGGAAAGCGGAGATCTGCTTATTGCTGCGGCAGAGGAATTTGAAGATCGCAGGAACATGACCCTTCACGAGATCACGGTGGATAAAAACTACAAATGGAGAGGGAAACATTTATACGAAATTACTGTACCAAAAGGCACGCTGATCGTTATGATTCGCCGCGGCGCTGAGACCATCATCCCGGCAGGCAGCACGGCAGTGTGTGAGGGAGATGTACTGGTACTTGCAAAGTTTTAAAACAAAAGGATGAAACGTCCGGGAATGATCCGGGCGGTTCATCCTTTTTTCGTGGTGTCTGCCGCAGGAGAGTCTTTAGAAAATCTTTCATTTTCATTTAGAAAGAATTGGATGATATGCAATGGAAATATGAGAGTGGCTTTGCTATAATGATAGACAAAGAAAGGGGAATTGTTCAGGAAAGACGCAAGGAGGAGCTATGGCAAACAGGAACGAAGAGAAAGGGGAAGAACATATGAGGGAAGACGGGATGGAATATACAGGTGAAAATACGGGCACTGACGGATCGGAGCCTAAGAATGAACAGGGGGCGGAGCCGGAAGACTGGGAAAGCGCAGAGATCGACCGCCGGATGGAGCTGCTGATGACACAGACGGACGGATTAAAAAAGGGGAAACCCAAAAAGAAGGGGTTCGTCCGCAGAAAATGGCTGATAGCGGCCGGGCTTATTGTCTGTGGGGCTGTTGTATTTAAAATTACCTCAGGGGGAAAAACGGCAGTACCTACGGTAGCGACGATCCCCTTAACAAAGCAGGATATCCAGGAAAAGCTTTCCTTAAGCGGGCCGGTTTCCGGCACAGACAGTGTGGATGTGGTGTCTAATATCCATGCCGAGATCCTTCAGATGAATGTAAAAGAGGGCGACCAGGTAACAAAGGGACAGGTGCTGGCAGTGCTTGACAGCACGGATTTGGAGAGAGAGGTAAATATTGCCCGCAATGCCTATGAACAGGCAGTGGCAAATAAAGAAACCCAGGATAAAGAAGCGGCTCTGGGGTATGAAAAAGCGGTCCAGGATTTTCAGAAAGCCAGCCTGGATCACAGCCGCAACAGCCAGCTGTTTGAGGCCGGAGACATTTCACAGGCAGATCTGGAGCAGAGTTCCAATGCCTTAAATGACGCCAGACGGGCAATGGAAAAGTATACCGTTGAAAATGGCCGGGGTGTGGCGGATCCGTCCTATGCCCTTCAGGTGCAAAATGCAGCTTTTGAGCTCGAGAAAAAGCAGGAAGAGCTGGAAAACACCCAGATCAGAAGCGAGATCGACGGTACGGTGGTGCGGGTCAATTCCAAGGTGGGCCAGTTTGCCGACAAGGTAGAAGACGACAAGCCCATGTTCAGCATTGAAAATCTGGAACAGCTGGAACTTGAGATACAGGTAAGCGAATTTTCCATTGGAAAGGTTCAGGTGGGGCAGAAGGCCAGAATCCGGGCCGATATCTTAAATGGAGCAGAGGAAGAGGGAGAGGTGGTGAAGATCTCACCTACCGGTGAAGAAAAGGGAGGCGGTTCCACAGAGCGAGTCATCCCTACCATTATCCGGGTGGTTACCCCGGACACGAAGCTGATGGCCGGGATCACTGCGCGGGCGGAGCTGATGGTGCAGGAGGCAAAGGATGCGTTTACCGTGCCGGTATCCGCTGTATTTGACAGTGCAGACCATTCTTACATAGAAGTTTTGCAGGATGGGAAGATCCGCTGGATTCCTGTAACCATTGGAGTAGACGGAGAGACAGTGGTAGAGGTGGTTCCTGCGGATGATACGGAGCTTCAGGAGGGAATGGCCGTGGTGGCTGTTCCGGATCCTGCTCTTACCGAGGGCATGGAAGCATTGCCCGCAGGCCAGTAGGGGGTGGGAGCATGAGATGGAAAAAGAAGGAAAAACAGCTTCCACCTTCCACAGGGCCTCTGATCCGCCTGGAAAATCTGGTGAAGATCTATGACACAGGCGCTCTTAAGGTTCTGGGACTGAAGAAGATCAATCTGACCATAGAGCGGGGGGAGTTTGTAGCGATCATGGGCCATTCCGGATCGGGAAAATCTACGCTGATGAATATTCTTGGCTGTCTGGACCGGCCTACACTGGGCCATTACTACCTGGATGGAGTGGATACAGCGGGCATGACGCCGGATCAGCTGTCAGATATCCGCAACCGGAAGATCGGTTTTGTATTTCAGTCCTTTAACCTGATTTCCCGCACATCGGCCCTTAAAAATGTGGAGCTTCCCATGACCTATGCCAGAATCTCAAGATCCAGGCGGACAGAGCGTGCAAAGGAGCTTCTTACCCGTGTGGGACTTGGGGGACGCATGAACCATCTGCCCAATGAGCTTTCGGGCGGCCAGCGCCAGCGAGTGGCCATCGCAAGGGCGCTTGCCAATGAACCTCCCCTTCTTTTGGCCGATGAGCCCACAGGAAACCTGGATACAGCTTCCTCCATTGAGATCATGGAGCTGTTTACGCAGCTTCACAGGGAAGGAACTACGGTGGTGCTGGTGACCCACGAGGAGGACATTGCGGCGTTTGCAAAGCGGATCATCCGGTTTGGAGATGGCCAGATCCAAAGCGACAGGATCCATCATCCCGTGTGGGATATGGAAGCGGGTTTCCAGGCAGAAAAAGGAGGGATCAGGCCGTGTTAGGGGAAAATATGATCATGGCGTTTAATGCTATCCGGGCCAATAAACTGCGGTCTTTGCTTACCATGCTGGGGATTATCATAGGGATCGGATCGGTAATTGCCATTGTGTCCATCGGCGACACCATGCGGGGGATGTTTGCCGATCTGTATAAGGACGTGGGAATCACACAGGCGTATGTGGGCATTGGATATTGGGTGGAAGATACAAGAGAGGGCGATTATTTTAACCTGGATGAAATGGAACGGGCGAAGGAGGCATTTTCCGATGAGATCGCCTATATTGACAGCAACGCGTACACCACTGCGGATGCCGAGTATAAGCGCACCGCCATCAAGTTTGAGTTTCAGGGCATTGACTATAATTATAAGGATGTGCAGCCGGTGAATATGGTTTACGGCCGCTATCTCAATGAGGGAGATGTGCTGGGAAGGAAGAAGAACGTGGTTATGGACACGAACAGCGCAAAGCTGCTGTTCGGCACGGAAAACGCAGTGGGAAAGACCTTCCGTACAACGATTTATGGAAATACCGACGACTATACGGTGGTTGGAGTGTACCATAAGGAAATGAATGCCTTTCAGGCGCTGATGATGGGCGGCTCAGGGGATAAGGGAGCGGCATTTATCCCGTACACCCTTCTTACCTGGCCAAATGACCGATTTTATATGCTTCATGTATTCGCAAAGGAGAATGTGGATCTGGATCTGTTTTTTCAGGAGTTTAAGGCCTATACGGCGGGGCTTCATGGAAGAGAGCCGGAGGATATGTATATCCAGACGGCTATGGATGAGATGAAAAGTGTGGACTCCGTTATGGGCGGACTGTCTGCGGCGGTTGGGGGAATCGCGGCAATTTCCCTGCTGGTAGGCGGAATCGGAATTATGAATATCATGCTGGTGTCTGTGACAGAGCGCACAAGAGAGATCGGGATCCGAAAGGCGCTGGGTGCCAGAACCAGAGATGTACTGATCCAGTTTCTCACGGAATCAGCGATTTTATCCGCCTGCGGCGGAATCGTGGGCGTTATTTTAGGAACCGGGATCGTGGCTCTTGGAGGCGCGGTTTTGGGTCTGCAGGTGGTGATTAAGCCTGCGGTGATCCTGGTGGCAGTGACGTTTTCGGCTGTGGTGGGAATCTTTTTCGGGCTGTATCCTGCCTCTAAGGCGGCTAAGGCGGATCCCATCGACGCTCTGCGGTATGAGTAAGGAGCAAAGAAACGGTATGCGCAGGCCAGAGCGAATGCTGTTGAAGAGCGGCGGAGGGAGAAGTCAAAAAGATAAGGAAAGGTGGAACCTGGGATGAATAAGGTATGGGGAAATGGAAAAAACAGGAGAAATATAAGGGCCTGGGAAACGGGATCCCGAAACGGCCGGGCTTTTTGGAGCGTCCGTGCAAAAAGGGCGGCGGCTCTGGCCTGCTGCGCGCTGGTTACAGCCGGGCTGTTTCCGGGAGAAACTGCCCTTGCCAGCCCGGAGTTCGCCTATTCATCAGAAAAATGGGCCTCTCTTAGGGATGATATTCTGGAATATACAGAACTGGCAGATCTGATCCATGAGTATAATTCCCAGGTAATTAATAACCGTCTGGAATATGATGATTACCGCGATAAGACAAATGACGATATGCGAAATACATATTCCGATATGGCGGATCGCCTGGAGGATTCCAGCGACCGGATGTTAGATGGGATCGATGAGGATCAGCCGGGCTACGGGGCGGCAGAGGCCGCGGCCATGAGCGCAAGGCTCCAGGCAGAGCAGGCCAGAGATCAGGCTGATATGGAAAATGAGGACGGACGTGTGAAGAAATATGAATATGACCGTCAGGAAGCGCTTCTTGTAAAGGAAGCACAGACTCATATGATTGATTACTGGAAGAAGGAAAAGGCCCTTCCCGCGCTGGAAGAAGCGTTAAGGCAGGCTGAGATTAGAGAACAGGCAGCCAGGGAACGGGCGTCTCTGGGGATGCTTTCACAGCCGGAGCTTTTAGAGGCGCAGGCAGCGTCAGGAACTGCCAGGGCAGCCATTGTTTCTGCCAGGAAGGAGAAAGAGGACCTGCGCCGTCAGCTGGTGGTCATGACAGGCTGGGATTATGATGCACTGCCGAAAATTCAGGAGATAAACCTGCCGGAGGAAAATGCGGGGGAGGAGATTGATCTAACAGCCGATAGGGAAAAAGCCATAGAAAGGAGCTACAGTCTGGCCGCTGACAGCCGCAGACTGGAAAATACAGATCCTGGCACAGCCAGAGATGTCCTGGAGCAAAAGGTGGAAGCGGGCAGAGAGCAGATCCGGGCAGATGTGGAGGCAAAATATAAGAGCCTGCTCCAGGCCAGGGCGGATTACCGTCAGGCAGAAGAGGAATACAGGCTGTCAGAGGAGAAAGCAGGATCCGATCGGCGCAGATATGAGCTGGGACTTCTGGCAGCGAATGCTCTGGGAGAGGCACAGGAGGAGCTGGCAGCAAAAAAGACGGCCTATGAAACGGCGGGACTGAATTGGAAACAGGCCTGCGAGGATTATCAGTGGGCGGTGAACGGGTTGGGGGCATATGGGGTGTAACGACAAAAAAGAGAGAAAGCGTCTGTTTATGGGGCAGACAGGAGATGGGGGATATAAGGATGAGAAGAAAAGAAGGATCCGGCAAAAGGAAAAACGGTTTCTGCCGCTTGGTATGCCAAAAGGCGGCAGCGGCCATGTGCACTGCTCTGCTTGGAGGGATCTTCGGCGCAGGAAATCATTTGGCCTATGGCGCAGAACCGCCTGCAGCAGCTGTTTTTAACTATGAGGAGCTGGGAACGCTTATAAAGGAGCACTGTCCTCAGGTAGAGATGGAGCGCCGGCAGTACGAGGAGCGGATGGATCGCCTGAAGGACGCCAGAGAAGAACTTTTAAAGACACGGCGGGCCCTTCGTGAAGAGGCATCTGACCGTGAGAAGGAGGGAGACATATCCGGGGCCGATCACTACCGGCAGCAGGCAGAGGCGCTTTTAGATGCCGCTGACAGCCTGGACCGCCAGATCCGACAGGCGGGCAATGCCTCAAGCCGCATGGCTCTGCGTCAGATGGAGGATACCATGACCTGGACGGCCCAGAACCTGATGGGGACGTATCACAGCCTGGAAGCAGAGAAGCTTGCGGCGAATGCAAGGGCAGAAGTTCAAAAGCGCCGTTTTGAAGAGGCTCAAAACAGCAAAAGTTTAGGGGATGGCACGGCGCAGGCCGCAGAAGAGGCCCGGCAGAAATGGCAGTTGGCGCTGAATGAAGGGGAACGAATGACAGCGGAGCAGGAGAGGGTTCGTCAGGAACTGCTGCGGCTGACCGGTTTTTCGGTGTCGGATCCGGCTCTTCCGGGGCCTATGCCTCAGCCGGATCCGTCCAGAGTGGCCTCTATGAATCCCAAGGAGGATCAGAAAGCGGCTCTGGGAAATAATTATCAGCTGCGAAGCAGCCGTGGCGGTGCTGCGAAAACCAACAGGGAGCTTCATAAAAAACAGCGTCAGACCCGGCAGGATGAGAATCAGATGTTTGCTTCTCTGGAAACCCTTCTTACTCAGGTACATTCATGCCGGACAGAATGGGAAGCAGCCGAGGCAGAGGAAGCTGCGGCCAGAGCTCGCTGGGAGGCGGCTTCCCGCAAGAAAGAACTGGGGCTGATGGCAGAGCCGGAATATCTGGAAAACTATAGCAATTATATGGAGGCCAATGGAAAGAAAATTCAGGCGGCGATCCGATTTGAACTGGCCATGGAGGCGTATGACTGGGCCAAAAAAGGACTGATGGATCAGTGATAGAGACGCAGCCGCTTCTGTACAGCGGCTGTGGCAGACAGCTGCAAAAAGTTATAACGCTTCTGCCACGCTGTCTGCCTGTTTTCAAAAAGCATGAAAGTTTGTAAAAACAGGACAGGAGAGTTGACTTGTCCTGTTTCTTATGTTATTCTATTAAAACCGACGCGGAGTTCTCCGCATCATTTATCTTTTCATTTTATTATCTGGCTGTTTCAGCCGGGATTTCAGATCAAAACTTTAAAAACGTATCCAAGGCAACGCGGGGCTGACAATGAACAGGCCGGCAGGGTTTTGCGCATCCAAAAGGGGGGATGTCTATATATGGCCTGATAAGAGGGAAAATAAAAAGCCATATGGTATGCGCCCGAAAGCTGTATTTAAAGCAGGGCAGACGGGCAAGCGCAGCGGATGTAGTTAAAAACCAAGGGGGAAATACAAGTGAATATAAAAAAATGGCGGCGTTTTTGCGCCCTTTTTCTGGCAGCCGTTTTGATCGTAACGGGGATTCCGTTTTCGGCAGCTGCAAAAGAGGATACGGTGGAAATGATTATTCGGGGAGATGCCTTTCAAAACCGCGAGATTAATATTTTCGGACACAGCCATCGATCCATCACCTGCTATTATGTAAATCCGGTGGAAGGCCATGTGCCGGCCTTCTGTCTGCAGCCGGGGAAGAAGCTGCCTAATCATACGGTATCGTCCTACACCAGGTATAATGCACAGCCTGGAACGGCGGTGCCGGTGATAGGAAGCTTTGAGCGGTATCTGCCCATGACGCTGGCTTATGAGTGGATGGTGTCAGGAAACTATTATGACAAAACCCGGTATGCCATGGTTCAGACCTATCTCTGGGGCTGTCTGGCCGGCTATGAGGAGGCCTGGGATGTGCAGGAGGAGATGATGAGAAAGCTGGAGGGGGTGATCCGGGATGGAAAGGTTATGCCGTTTTTCCGCGAGATGAGGGCCTATGTGGAGACAGGGCTGGAGGAATACGAGACACAGGGAAAATCCGGCCTTCCTGCATGGACCGGACGGCAGCAGACGATGACATTAAAGGATGGGAGGTATGAGCTGACGCTGGATATCAGCGGCTGTCCCCAGTTAAAGACAGCGGCCTGGCAGTTTCCAGACGCGGACTGGAGCTATAAGCTGGAACCGGACGGTGCAGCCATTACGTTTATCTACAGCGGGGAAACGCCTTCGGGAAGAATCTTGTCCGGGCCCATAAGCGGTATCAACACCAGGTATTATGCTTATATTTTCCAGCCGGAGGATAAATATCAGATGCAGATGGGATGGCTGGATATGGCTGGAACAGAGGCGGAGGTCTGGTTTGACGCAGGACTGACCCAGGCGCCTCAGGAGGGGCCTGGATTGGAATTGTATCGCCATCAGGAGGTATTTGAGTCCAATTATAGGATTGAATTGGAAAAATACTGTGCAGAGACAGGAAAGCCGTTGGATGGTGCGGATTTTAATGTGTGGGAGACGTTTGATCCTGGCCAGGTGAATGGAAACGGCTATGAGGAGGGAAAACCTGACGGAAAGACCGGAGAGGTGTATGCAAACTGTATGACGCCAGAGCCAAAGGAAAAGCTTCTCTGTGCGGTGATCACCACGGATGAGAATGGAAAAGCCGCTCACAGTGATATCCGCAATTATAATTACAGCAAAACCTACTGCATGGGACATCCTGCGCCGGAATGGATTGAATGTGATCATGAGGGCGGGGAAAGCGGAAAAGAGAGTGCCTCCGAAGACAGAGAAGAGGGGCAGGACTGCAGCTGTGAGGAAGAAAATGCGCGGCTTCGTGAGCAGTGGCTGGCAGAGCAGCAACTGTGCAGCCAGACCTGCGATTTCCATGTGGAAAACGGGGATGAGGACGATCACAAGCAGAATACATCAGCTATGGAGGCGATGCTGAAGGACCGGGATGAGACATATGAAAATTTTATCCGTCTGGAATATGGCTATACGGCAGAGGAAATCAGGGCCAGAAACGGGTATATCCTTCATGGAAACCATAGAGACGATCTAGGGATTGAAACCGTCGTCCTTATGGCGGCTCAGGCAGAAGGCGATGAAAAAGGAGGGGAGTTTGTGTCGGATGGGGATATGATGCTTCCCCAGGACAGAAACTACCGTGGCCGTCCGGAGAAGATCATGGAAGTAAGGGGATACCAGTATGAACTTCCGGGGAACGAACAGGGGGATGTGGATGAGAAGAGAAGTATCCTGGAGATAAAGACAGAACAGGAAAAGGAAACAAAGGAGATTGTAAAAGAAGATCATGGGCTGACAGAAGGGGGGATAGATGATCGTCCGGGGCAGGAAAATAATATGGAAGAAACGGAGGAAACAGCCGATGATAAGCCGGAGTCAGGGGAAAAGGGAGGAGAATCTGCGGATAAGGCGGAATCGGAGGAAAGCAGTGGATCACCTGAAGATAAGGCAGAATCAGGTGAGAGCGTCGGGGCGTCTGAGGATAAGCCGGAAAGCGGAGAGGCTGACAAAGCTTCTGAACCTGTGGAAAAAAAAGGCCAGCTAAGTGCGGAAAAAAGCGCTGTTTCCCCGAATCACCACCGTCTTGCCCGTCGTCTATTGAGCCGCCCGTTTAAGAGTCATGTGCTGTCCGGCGCTTCTGCCTCAAATGCTTTGAATAAGGCGGATTCCGAAGAAAATGGTGCGGAACATACAGAGGGGGAGTATACGGACGAAAGCATGAAAGACATCGGGTTTCCTGCCACCGAACAATTTATATATACAAGGCATCCCATAGCTTTGCCTGTGCTTGGAGACCGGGAATATACTTCTTGTGCCAGGGCGGATGCCTCAGAGTACACAGCCTCTGCCGCGTTTCGCCTGGACCGTCTCCTTTCCTTTTTCTCAGGGAATGAAAAAGGTGAAGAAGATGACGGCTATCTGTCGGTTTTGCTTCCTGACTTTCAGGAGGATGATCTGGATCCTATGGATCCATCGGGATATGGGGATCCCCTGCGGTGTCTCTATATTTTTAAGGTATGGGATCATCGGACAGAGGGGAGAATCCACATCAATAAACGGGATCTGGAACTGAGTCAGGAGAATCCGGAAGGAAGTTTTGGAAAGACACAGGGAAATGCTGCTCTGGAAGGAGCAGTTTATGGACTCTTTGCGGCTCAGGATATCATTCACCCGGATGGCGTGACCGGTGTGGTTTACGGGCAGGGTCAGCTTACGGCTATAGCCGCCACCGACCGGGAGGGAAATGCATCGTTTCTGGCCTACACGGAAATGCCGGGAACTGCCTGGAACGGAAGTGAAACGGTGAAGCCGGAACCTTCCTTTACAGAGCCAAAAAGTCTTTATGAGGGCGGTTCGATTACCTCATCCAGTCAGGGATTTGGAACCATTGCCTATCCAAATTACCGTCTGGAAAACGGTTCCGCCTGGATTGGACGCCCCCTGCTTATGGGAAGCTACTATATCATGGAATTAAGCCGTTCCGAGGGCTATGAGCTCTCTGTTATGGGCCTTGATAAGGCTGAGACAAACCGGGAGACAGAGGAGGATTTTACGGTGATTGCCTCCGGTTCTGCCCGCATTAAAAACGGCCTTTCTGACCACAACAGCATGGAGGCCGACGGTTCCTGGAACGATTTTACCATAGAGTCCTATGAGGCAAAAAACGGTTATGATATCACAATCACCGGCTATCCAGAGAATACGAAATTCTACCGGCTGACTACAGAGGAACGGCATGAAACGGTAAAGCAGATTGTAGAAATGGTATCACGCCAGGCAACGGATGCACACGGGAATCCCATATATAAAAAGGCGCAGGGAGGAGAATTAAAAACGGATGAGCATGGAAATCCCGTGTTAAAAGAAGATATACCAGAGGAAGAGAAAATCCCTGCAAAGGAAATCCTTCCCTACCGTTTTCGGACAGCTCCCTATCTGTCTGGAACGGCAGAGCCAAAAGACCTTTCTCTGTGGGATCAGCCCATAGAAGAGGATTATCTGAAGGAGCAGACGGAAATTATGCTGGAAAGCCTGGGATATCAGCTGACAGACGGTTCAGAGGGCGCTCCCTGGATCCACATTCCGCTGCATAAGGGGAAAATTCCTCCTGCAAACTCAGCTGCTGCCCAGGCTGTGCTGGACTGGTATACGGAACACGCCTTTTACAACTGTGCCGGTATTGGCGGCATATATGAAAAGGATGGAGTCTGGTATGCCCGTCTGTATTATGATCATATTGGTGAGATTCCTGTCATGAGCGGGATTTACGACCGGGCAGATCAATGTTTCTATGTAAAAAAGGAGACAGAGAAAGGGCACTACTGGCTGGAGTATTCCAAAGGCACATACAGTCTTGGCGGCCGGCGTGCGGTAGTGAAGGAAAAGAGGGAACTTGAGAGAGATGTTCTTGCGGAAGAAAGTACCTCAGACTATATTAAAACCATCTGGCAGCCAGTCTATGTGCGTTATGAGGAGGGAGAAGTGCTGTTAGATCTTACGGGAGCGCCCATACCTGTAATGGAGCAAGTTCCGGTATATGAAGAGAGAGAAACCGTATACGAGGATCTGGTAAAGACGCCGGTTGAGGCGGTCTGGGATTCGGATAAGGGTACATACCTTATCCATGCAGAGCCTTCCTGTACAGAGACCGGTCAGCTTTCGGAGGATGTATTTCGCGCAGTTACGGCTAAAAAAACCATAGAGGAAGGAGGCTCGCTCATTCCTTATAACCAGTATCTGATCCGGGAAAAAGGAGCCGCCGCGGATGTGGCTGTTTCCTTGAAAAATCATGATCCGGGCAGCTATATCCGATATGCCGTCCTTTCCTATCCAGGGCAGAACCAGCCCGTTCAGGACGGTGGAACCGGGAAAACTCCAATTCAGGTCTTAGAACGGGTGATTAAGCAGTCTATCCGGGTTACCAAGGACATTTCTCAGGAATCCTATGAAAATGTGAACACCTACGGTTCGGTACACAACGATCCTTTAACAGCGCTTTTGGGACTTTTCGGGTCTTTTCGCAAAGGCACAAAGCTGTTGGATCAGTTTAAATTCCGTCTGTATTTAAAGAGCGATATAGTCAGTCTCTATGCAGACGAACAGGGAAATATCCTTTCGGATGATATCAGCAGCAGTGATTTCACAGAAGCGGTTCAGCCTCATTTTCTTCCTCCAAAGGCCGGCGGGGGACGGCAGCTTTTAGAAAAAAAGGAGGATGGAAGCTGGAATTATAAAAAGTTTTCTGACGCCATGTATGCTGCAGAGAAAAAGAAGGGAGGTGCTTTTTGGGAGGAGGCGCTTACCGGATTTGCCCTGGCGTATTATGATATAAAAGCTTATAAAGAGGATATATTAAAAGATCAGCCGGAACTGAATGAGGACCGGGCCTACAATCAGGCACTCAACCGGGCAAAAGCAGAAGCGGCTGCTTATCTGAAGCCCTTTGCGGGACTGGAGGACAAGCTCTCCATCCCGTGGGATCGGGATCCCAAAGGAGGGCGCGACAAAGATATAAAGACTCTCCAGTGCGGTATCCGAAATGGAAATGACGATTACTATGACGATTCCATTATGCTTCCTTACGGTGAATATGTGATAGTGGAGCAGATGCCCTCTGCCCTGGAAGGGGAGCTGGCGAACCGTCATTACCGGATTCGGGAACCAAAGGAGATTGCTCTGCCTTTTGTACCTGAGATCGTTGGGGACGGGGCCGGCGGTGAAACGGTATTTGATGAGATTGGCAGCGCATATTTCCGCTATAACAGCAGTGACAGCCCCCAGGAACTGGTTCGTAAATACAGTATCCGTTTTAATGGGGAAAATCATGTGATCCGGGCAAATGGTCAGGATGGCGCCTTTGAGGTATATAAATACGGTCTGGATAAAGAAAATCGTCCGGGCCGCAGTCTTACTTCCTCTCAGCCCTATGAAGAGGAATATATGGATGGGGCAAATCCGCTGGTTCAGGCTTATTATAAAGGTTATACCAGCGAAAGTGAGAACCAAGGAACCAGAGATGGGGTTTTATACGATGGAAATGAGACCGAAAACGGTCAGATTCAGATTCGGGATCAGGTGCCTGTGATGGAGGGAGTGGGGACTGCTGTAGAAGGGAAATTTGCACCTATGCTGGTGCCGTGGACGGTTCTTGCGCCTGCCACAGACAGGGTCAATCCCGACACCGGCAGCATTGAGACATTGACACCTTCAGGAAAGGGGGCTGACTTTAACTATGTGGCCTTTGCACAGGAGGATTTTGAAAATACCTACTATAGTTCCAGGCTTCGGATTGAAAAGCTGGATCAGGAGACTGGGGAAACGATTTTTCATAATGGGGCTTTGTTCCGTATCTATGCGGCCAAAAGGGATGTGAAAAAGACAGGAACCGGTACCGCGGCAGGAAGCGGGCAGGTACTGTTCGGCCCGGCAATAGACGCAGAGGGAAAGACGGTGACGGATGCAGGCGGCAAGGAGATTCTCTATCCCAGAGTGGGGGAAGATAACAGTTCTGACGGAGACATCCCCATTCGTCTGGATGAAGATGGAATTCCGCTGTATGATGAGAGCCAACGGATCAGCCAGCTGGATGAAACGGGAACAAAAAGGGGGATTTTTAAGTCCTATTCAACTCTGCGCCAGCTGGTAATTGACGGCCAGATAAAAGAGATACCGGTGGGATACATTGAAACGGTTCGTCCTTTGGGAGCGGGAGCCTATGTTCTGGTAGAGGTTCAGGCACCGGAGGGGTATACAAAAAGCCGTCCCGTGGCATTTGAAATCTATGGAGATGAGGTTTTTTATTATGAAGAAGGACTGAACAAGGATGGCACCAGCGACGGATGGGAACGGAAGCCAGCCAAACAGTATGAATATGCCATACCGGTCACTGGTGAGGCAAACAGGGAGCAGACAGAGACGGTAAGTGCAATTCCCGTTCAGGATTGTCCGTCAGAGCTGTGGATCTATAAGACCGAGGATGGGGATTCTATGGTTGGAAATAGGAACGGACTCAGGCAAAGGGACAGTCAGGGCATTGTGGAGTCCAGCGGAGGCTTTGAAGAGGAAATATTTGTAAATGATAAAGGCGATCTTCTTCTCTACCAGGTCAGCGGACGGAAGGAAAAGCTGGAGGCCAGAGGAGATGTAAGGGACATTGCATTTGACCGGGAAAAGGGAGTATGGACCGGTTATGTGACAAAAGCAATGGATCAGTATTCGGAGCAGATCGTGGATGGGACGGAGAAAGCGTTAAAAGCCATGGAGCGTGTGAAACCTCTTTATACGCTGGATGGAGCATTTACAGGAAAGGGGATTCACTTTGGGGTATCTGTCTCAGGAGCAGAGCTGGTTCTCTATGAAGGAATGGAACTAAAACCCCTGGAAACCGGCGGCTATGAGGGGGTAAAGGCTATCTTCCAGGATCAAAAGACGGTGAAAGTGGAAAATACGCATACGGGAGAACACAGAGAACTGCTCCAAAACGGCACGGATTCCGGTCCCGCAGGACATCCGGTCTGGGAAGATCTGAAGATGCAAAATGATCCCGTAAACCTGTATTTTTATGATTTGGAGGAATTAGAGGCAGGAAAACGTTTAAAAGAGGATGAGCACACAGGGGAGCTTCATGTGCTGGATGAGCGTGGAAATAGTGTCTGTTTTGCGGATCCTGTTACGGGTATGGCCTATGTCAGAGACGCCTATGGAAGAATCATTGCCTATGTGGCGGATGAACAGAACCAAAAGTGTCCGGTGCGTTCCATCTGCGTTCAGGAAAATGGAGGAAGTCCTTCTATTTATAAGGAGAAGCAGAGTCAAGACGATGAAAAGGGTTTGCCCATCTATTACAAAACCGGGGAAACTGTATGGAAAGAAGAACGATGGGTTACGGGAAAAAGTACAGGGCCAGACGGAACGCAGGAATCCCCGGAGGGGCCCCATGTGATCGCGCGTCTGCCCTTTGGCGCCTACATTTTACAGGAAGAAATGGTTCCCTTTTCCCAGGGCTATGTGCAGGCTCCCTATCAGGGACTGATCTTAAAGGATGCCAATGAACCGCAGAAATATTTTCATCAGGATGAATTTACGAAAGCAGCCTTTGCCAAGATCGATACCCGTACCCAGAAGGAGATCCGCGGAGCGCAGATGACTCTTTATAAAGCAGAATTGGATGAAAATGGGAATCCGGTGAAGGATGAAGAGGGTCATTATGAGAAGGGGGAGGTATGGGCTTGCTGGATCAGCGGATATGAGTATGATGACAGGGGGAACTTAAAAAACGATGGAGAGGGAAAGCCAGTTCCAACAGATGAGCCCCATTGGATCGACCATATTCCCGTTGGGTTTTATGTGCTGGAGGAAACGGGCTGCCCATATGAACAGGGATATGTCATGTCAGAGCCTGTAAATGTTGAAATTCGGGAGACCGGTCATGTACAGAGTTTTGAAATGGAGGATGATTTTACCGCTGCTGAGGTAGAGAAAAAGGATGGAAAAAGGCAGGAAGTCCTCTGCGAAGACAGCGAAGCCTACATGACTCTTTATCAGGCGTTATTGGATTCAGAGGGAAAGCCGGTGACAGAGGATGGACTTCCGGCGGTTCGCAGGGAGCTGGAGGTGTTTACCTTCCGTGCGGCCAACTGGAAGGACGGACAGCGGGTAGCTGCCACAGGCCGTGTGGAGACAGATGCAGCCGGTCTGAATCCGATCATGAAATACGACTATCAGTATGAAGCCATTCCGGGAACCTTCCAGGGGAGATATTATTACACGGAAGATGCCTCCGTGCGCATGGAATATCTTCCAGTGGGCTTCTATGTTCTGGCAGAGTCTGATACGCCCGACGGCTATGCCACTGCTGATCCCATTTTCATAGAAATTCCTGATACAGGCCATAAGACAGAGACAGGGAAATGGAGCGTGACGGATGAACCTCTTCGCCTGTCAGTATCAAAAAATGTGATATCCGGCGAAAAAGAGGTGGACGGGGCGGAACTTGCCATCTATCCGGTGGGTGCAGATGGAACTGTGGCGGAGCAGGAGCTGCTTCTTCATATTCCGGAGGAAAACGGAAAGTGCCGGGAGGAAAAGGCCAGGTGGATCTCAGGGAGAGACGGGAGGTATACAAAAGAGGAGGCAGAGGCCGGAACCATCCCCCATGGCTTTGAGCAAGGAGATTTAAAGCCCCATCTGGTTGAATACATTCCGGAGGGAGACTATATTCTGAGGGAGGAAATGACGCCCTATGGTTTTCTGCAGTCTGCAGACCTGCCATTTTCCATAAAAGATTCTAAAATTATACAAAAAGTGGAAATGCAGGATGAAATTCCACTTGGAAACCTGAGGGTGATTAAACATGATGCAGATCAGCCGGAGCAGCTTCTGAAGGGAGCGGAATTTGAACTGGTGAACAAGACGCTGGGCCTGTCCTGCGGCAGGATCGTTACCGGGGAAGACGGCAGTGTGCTGTTTGAAAAGCTGCCCATCGGATATCTGGATCGGGATGGGAAATTTGCCCCATATACCTATGTGTGCCGGGAGACGAAGGCAGCGCCTGGGCATATGCTGACATCTGCGGCGTTTGAGTTCCAGTTTGAGTATAAGGATGAAACCACAAAAATCCTGGAAATGAGGTATGATCCTGTCAATGACAGCAACCGGGTGCTGATAGAAAAGAAACTGGCAGATACAGATGAAATGCTGGAGGGAGCTGTTCTTCGACTGGAAAAAAAGAGGACACAAGATAATACAGAGAAGAACGAACGTCAGGGAGAAAATGCGTGGGAAATAACCTGGGAATGGGTAAGAGAATGGACGACCGGAAGGCAGCCTCATCTGGAAAAGGGGCTGGAAACCGGGGAGTACCGTCTGGTGGAAATACAGGCGCCCCAAGGAGTCTCTGTTCTGGCAAACCCTGTTTATTTTTCTATCACAGACGGCATGACTGAGGTTCCCTGTCTTGTGATGAGAAACTACACAGTGATCGTAGAAATTGCAAAGGTGTCCCAGACACCGGAGCAGCTTCTGGCAGGAGCGAAGCTGCAGCTGCTCAAAAGAGATACCGGCGAAGTTGTGGAGGAATGGATCTCTGAGGAAAAGTCTCCTAAAAATTTTGTGGGATTGGAGCCGGGAGCATATATCATCCGGGAACTGGAGGCTCCGACAGGCTACAAAAAAGCGCCGGATAAGGAGATTGAAATTAAAAACGATACGGCTCAGGTACAGACATTCACTTTTGCCAATACAAAGATAACCTCTTCTGGAGGCGGAGGCGGCAGCCGGCCTGAAAAGGAGTATATTTCTTTTAAAAAGACAGATACGGGTCATAAGCCGGTAGCGGGAGCAGAATTTACATTTTTCGATCAGATGGGAAAGGTGATGTCTCAGGCAGTCAGTGATGAGAAAGGAAGCTTTTCTATCCCTAAGCCTGGGGACGGAACCTATACTTTCCAGGAGACAAAGGCTCCTGCCGGATACGGGCTGAATCCGGCAGTCTATAGTTTTACGGTCAGCGGCGGGGATATATACCGCGGGGCGTATGAGATTATGGACCAGGAACTGAAGGTGATTGTGAGAAAGCTGGATGGAGATACGAAGGAGGCCCTGAATGGAGCAGTGATCCAGATACGGAGCGTAGATCCAGATACAGGAAAAGAAACGGATGAATTTGAGGGAATCACGGGAGATTCAGGAAACAGCGATACAGAGACCCTGGGCGGAGAGACAGAGAAAAAGGGCGAATTGACGTTTCTTCCTCCTGCTCCGGGTACCTATAGGATCTATGAACGGCAGGCTCCAGACGGGTATAAAAAGGCAGATTCCTACAGCGAATTTGTGGTAAATGAGGACGGTTCCGCAGAAGGCGGGCTAATCGTTTACAATTTTAAAGAGAAGAAAAAGATAGGACGAATCAGGGCTGTATATCACCGAAAAGACCGATTTGGAAACCTTACGCAGGGGTCGGATCATAGTTCTGGCCTAATACGCACCGGCGATGAGAGCGCTTACAGAGAGCTTTTGGCATGGTCTCTGCTTTGCATTGCGGGAATGACGCTTACACTTCCATACAAGATTGCAGGAAAGGGCAAACGCAGAAGAGATCAATGGATAAAGCTTGCGGCTGCTGCAGGTATCCTGGGAGGGGTGGGTCTGTTCCTTTCCATTTGCGCTTATGCAGAGCCAGTTTCGGAGAAAAAGCCGGAGTATGTTTCAAGGCAGGTATTATATGAGGAGGTAGAACGAACGGAGTTTCTTCCTCAAACAGCCTGGATTTCGGTAGAAAACCCAGAAACAGGAAAAACGGAGAAACGAATCTTTCCGGAAATCCGCCGGGAGTATGTCAATGAGCGCTGGCAGGAGGATTTTGAACTGGAGTTAACGGCAGAAGGAATCGGCGCAGAAGGATATATAGTGGGAGAAAATCTGATCTGGGACGGAGAGCCGGAAGGCTTTCTGTCCAGAGGCGGACCGCTTTTAAAGGCAGCAGGTCTTTCAGAAGCGGACTATGAGATTCAAGGGATACAAAGAGACGAAGCAGGGGCAGAAAAAGGCAGACTGACAGCATATGGAAAAAGGAAGGTCTGGGACTGCCGCGTATTTTATGGGGGACTGGTGCAGAGAGAGGAATGTGCGGTTCAGGATGAGACGGCGCGTGAGGAAGAAGAAATCGGCACGCCGGTTGGTGATGCATACCGGATAGAGGAAGGTATGCATCATACAGAATCGACAGATATGGAAGAAACCTCTCATATTCTTCTCAGGGGAACAAACGTGTATGGGAAAATATGGTTCGGATCTGCTGTGCTGCTTATTGTGCTTCTCGCTATGAAAATGCTTCCCACAAAAGAAAAAAACGGTGCACTAAAAAATAAATCAGAGCATTGTCATTCCAGCAGGATAAGATATGTTCTTCCCTCGCTGTTTTTTCTGGCAGCAGCTGTATTCTTTGTCCGTTTCCTGTCACTGTCAGGCATCTACAGACAGGCAAGAGGCGGCTATGAGGCGATCCGGAAGGAAGTATTTACACAGAATGGGGCGGATGCGATACAACAGGAGTTTCCTGTGGCGGACGGAAACTGCATTTTCAGAGAATCTCCCGATGAAGCGGTTCTGCGGGCACGGAATCCAGACTATGTCTGCTGGCTACGTATCCCAAAAACCGCTGTGGATTATCCGGTGGCACGGGGAATCGACAGCGACTTTTATCTAAGCCACAGCTTTGAGGGGAAAGAATGTATATCCGGGGCTATTTTCACGGATCCGTATTCGGAACCGTTCGTATCCGGTCACACCATATTTTACGGCCATAATATGAAGGATGGTTCTATGTTTGCGGATTTGAAACGGTATCTGGATCCTGACTTTTATCAGGATCATCCGTCTCTGTGGATAGCTGTTCAGGGAAAATGGCTGGAATGTCCCATATTCTCCTGCCATCTGATCCGCGAAACGGATAGCACGCCTTTTCAGACCGGTATGACAGAAAGAGAGAAGGAGGCGTATTTTGCCGCCATGTCTCAGGCCTCCATCTATGCCACAGATAAAAAGCGTCTGAAAAATGAGGATTTTATCACGCTTTCCACCTGCCACGGTTCTGGAAAACGCCTGGTTGTTCATGCATTGATACCGGATCTGCATATGGGAGCCACAGAGGAAAATAGAAAAATGGCTAATTTTTATGTAAAAAAGAGTCAAAAATAGGCGGTTACGACAGGGATAAATCACTGGACAAATGTCGTATTTTGTGAGAAAATAAACACGAGTATAACGTGATAAAATTAACAAAGGGCACTATACTTAATCAAATTTCAATTTGAAAGGAGTTTTAACACATGATTTATTCACATGAAGTAGAAGAAATGTGCACAGTCGCACAGGGCGTTCATCATGGCGCTGCTCCAATCCCAGAAGAAGCAAAATGGGTAAAGTCAAAGGAAATCAAGGATATTTCCGGTCTGACACATGGTGTAGGCTGGTGTGCTCCTCAGCAGGGTGCCTGTAAGCTGACACTGAACGTAAAAGAGGGTATCATCCAGGAAGCTCTGGTAGAGACCATCGGATGTTCAGGTATGACACATTCCGCAGCTATGGCATCTGAGATCCTTCCAGGCCTGACCGTTCTGGAAGCTTTGAACACAGACCTGGTCTGCGACGCGATCAACACCGCTATGAGAGAGCTGTTCTTACAGATCGTTTACGGAAGAACGCAGAGTGCATTCTCTGAGGATGGACTTCCTGTAGGCGCAGGTCTGGAGGATCTGGGCAAGGGACTGCGTTCTCAGGTTGGTACAATGTACGGAACTCTTAAGAAAGGTCCACGTTATCTGGAGATGGCTGAGGGCTATGTAACCGGTATCGCTCTGGATGCAGAAGATCAGATCATCGGCTATCAGTTCGTAAACCTTGGCAAGATGACCGACTTCATCAAGAAGGGTGACGATGCTAATACTGCATGGGAGAAGGCAAAGGGCCAGTACGGCCGCGTTGCTGACGCTGTTAAGATCATCGACCCACGTAAAGAATGATGAGGACCAATTAGGAGGATAAAGAAGATGGCATTATTTGAATCATATGAGAGAAGAATTGATAAAATCAATTCCGTATTAAACAGCTATGGCATTGCTTCTATCGAGGAAGCTGAAAAGATTACAAAAGATGCAGGCCTTGACGTTTATGCTCAGGTTAAGAAGATCCAGCCGATCTGCTTTGAGAATGCGTGCTGGGCTTATACAGTAGGCGCTGCCATCGCGATCAAGAAGGGCTGCAGAAAGGCTGCTGACGCTGCCGCAGCTATCGGTGAGGGCCTTCAGGCATTCTGTATTCCTGGTTCTGTAGCAGACCAGCGTAAGGTTGGTCTTGGACACGGAAATCTGGGAAAGATGCTTTTGGAAGAGGATACAGACTGTTTCTGTTTCCTTGCAGGCCATGAGTCCTTCGCAGCTGCTGAGGGTGCAATCGGTATCGCAGAGAAGGCTAACAAGGTTCGCCAGAAACCGCTGCGCGTTATCTTAAACGGTTTAGGAAAGGATGCAGCGCAGGTTATCTCCAGAATCAACGGCTTTACATATGTTGAGACAGAGATGGACTACTACACAGGCGAGGTTAAGGAACTGTGGAGAAAATCTTACTCTGAGGGCTTAAGAGCAAAGGTGAACTGCTACGGAGCAAACGATGTAACAGAGGGTGTTGCTATCATGTGGAAGGAAGGCGTTGACGTTTCCATCACGGGTAACTCCACCAATCCAACCAGATTCCAGCATCCGGTAGCAGGTACCTACAAGAAGGAGTGCGTAGAGAAGGGAAGGAAGTATTTCTCCGTAGCGTCCGGCGGCGGTACAGGCCGTACCCTGCATCCCGACAACATGGCAGCAGGCCCCGCATCCTATGGTATGACCGATACCATGGGCCGTATGCACTCTGATGCTCAGTTCGCAGGTTCCTCTTCCGTACCGGCTCATGTTGAGATGATGGGTCTGATCGGTATGGGCAACAACCCCATGGTTGGTGCTACAGTGGCCGTAGCTGTAAGTATCGAAGAGGCAGCTAAGGAAGGCAAGTTCTAATAAAAAACCTTGGATTTACAAGGAAAAATGAAATTTTAAACTTGGAGGGGAATCGCTTTTGAGCGGTTCCTCTTTTGCGGTCTTAGGAATACAAATGCTGTTTTGTCAACCATTTGTCAACCCTTTTTTTGAGCGGTAGACAAATTACTATTCGATTTGATTTAAAATATCAATCGTATGTGCGGCCATGCGAGGGGTAGCATGGCTGTATATATTAAGAGTAATATCAATATGTTTGTGCCCTAATCTTTTCTGAACATCTTTTATATCGGCGCCGGCCTCCAGCAGCATAGTTGCATGAGTATGCCTGAGGGAATGGTAGTCAAAATCTTTAAAGCCAAGATTGTAATGGATAACACGGCAACAGTGCTGCATAACTCTGGGTTGAATATAAGTGCCGTTTTCACGGCAATTTACCATATTGATAGGCTTTCCGTGCCCATTGGCATTAAGAACGTGATTATCATCTATATAGAGCTGAGTGTAATATTGTCCATAAAATTCCTTTGCCTTTGCCTGATGATTATATGCGTTACGCAGCAGGCTGAGAGTCTTGCCATCTAATTCAATCGTGCGAAAGCTATCATATTTTGGGTTGCTGAATACCCAGGAGCCATTTGTGTTCTGAATCTGCTGATTAACACTTAAAGTGCTGTTTTTGAAATCGATATCGTCCCAGGTAAGTGCAAATGCTTCCCCGAGCCGTAAGCCACAGCGATATGCAAGCTGCAGGGGGATATGGCAGGAATGTCCTTCCGGGAATCTGCTGATAATGGTGTTCCATTCTTCGGTGGATATAGAAGTACGGTTCTTTTTTCGAGAAGGTATCTGGGAAGTTGCCCTTTTTGGTGGTGGTTTTGTACTTTTGGCAGGATTGTATTTAATGAATTGCATAGGCTCTACAGCATAGTCGAGAGCACCTGTCAGAAGTCCTTTGAGCACGGATAGTGTATTTCGGCTATACCCTGCATTGAATTTATCATTTATGAAACCCTGTATAATGGCAGGGGTCAGAGATTTTAAATAATAGCTTCCCAGAACCGGAGTGATGTGAAGAGATATTTTTTTCTTATAATTCAAATAGGTATCTATTTTGAGATTTGTTTTGCAATATTCTTCCAACCAAAGCTCATAGAAATCAGATACAGATATCTCAGACGGTACAAAGTGAGATCCGGCATTATCATACTCCGCCTTTGCCTGTGTTCCTGCGGCCAGAGCTTCCGCCTTAGTGCGGTATCCGCCCTTGCTGATGGAATTACGCTTGCCGTTGATACGCGCGCCCTCAAAAGACCATTCCCAGGTCGATCCACGTTTGCGAGTTCTTAATTGTCCCATAATCATTCCTCCTTAATTTGTTGCGACGTCGCGCATTTTTGGGTACAGAAAAATACACCTGTACAGATGCACGGAGGTATGGTACAATATGGATGTTGAGATCATATTGTATTGGCCTCCGGGCCTGTACAGAAAATTTATTTAAAGCCGTTCCTGTTGGCGCAGGGGCGGTTTTTTGTAATTTGACAAATAAACAGATTTGACATATAATATACTTAACAAGGAACCGGTACGATAGAACACACCTATCCGTTTCCGGTGTTATAAGGATTTAGAAAATAGCGCCTTACTTTACCAGAGCAGGGGCGCTATTTTCTATGTGTTAGATTCAGAATTGCTACAATCAACATGGCAACGCCTAAAATGATTTGGAATTCCTCATATGTACTCATAGAAAACCACCTCCTTCCAACAAGGATGGAAACAGATGGCATGGACGCCCTACCGGCTCCCGGTTAAGTATATTATATTGTCAAGGTGGTGGCCTCTGCGGTGGCGCAGGGGAGGTTTTTGCGTTATTGCATAAAATTATGACGCCATATCTTTTGAATCAGATGAGGAAATAATTTCTCCAGTATCGGCATTCACAAAATCAACATGGACATTATCAACAGTAGTTCCGTTAAATACATTATACATTCCGCCATACATATAAAATCCCATTACAGAAACAGATTCTTTCAGATTAAGTTCTTCGGATTTTGTTGTAATGGTAAATTGAGTAAAATCATCATTTGCTTTAATATCAGTAAAATTAGGGTAGTCTTCAGATCCGACCATATCAGTTAATGCAGTGTTGATACTGTCAGAAAGCTCCTCCATCATTTTTTTGTGCTGACTTTTACTCATCGTATAGGTAGCACTTCCATCATCATTAAGTACGATTTTATAGCCATTTGCTTCAGCTTCTTTGCTCAATTCCTCTTGTGTAGCGTCTCCAATGTAGTCAGATGGAATCGTGAGTTTTACATCAAATAATTCTTTTTCAACATTGACATCTGCAATAGCATCTGCATCGGAGGTAGCGTCTGGCGTTGTTTCTGGAGAACTTGTTTCTTGTTTTGCTGCTGTGGTATTTGCTGTTGTTTCTGAAGCTGATCCGTTGCCGCAGGCTGCCATACTCACTGCAAGAGAGGTGATAAGGGCAGGGAGAAGTATTTTCTTCATTTTCATATATTTTCCTTTCGTTTCATATAAAACAGTTATCTGGTTTATTTATTGAGATTTAATGTTATGGTTTGGGTTTTCGGATTACTCCAGTTCCACATTTCTTTTATTTCGATTGTGATATCACTCATATCTGAGATTCTATAAGCCTTTGCCACATTGATGGTTGTACCAGGTGTGACTTTCTTTGTGTAATTACGGAAAGCTTCGTCATCTTCATCATATGGCAGGAATGTAGTATCACATTCAATACCATTTTGATAAACAGTAATGTAGTAATCTGCCAGATAGGCCCCTGTAGATTCTGTATCTGTATTTGTATAATCATAATAAAGAGCTACGCAAGGATACCCATCATAATCAAATGAAAATACTTTGTGATCGGTATATTTAATGGAGCAAGTATCAATTGAAAAATCAAATTTTGGAGTTTCCTGATTCGGAATCCATGCCCCATCAGCGCCAACATAATAGCCATCTGGTGTAGTGGTATTGGACATCATTACGCCATTGGTATCCAGATAATAGCTTTTACCGCTATCTTCAACCCATCCAGTGGCAAAGCTTCCATCGTCATTCTGATACTTCCACTTTCCATTGCCTTGATCCTGCCAAGTTCCAGCTAGAGCAGTATTCGCTAAAAATGCTGATACCATGGCGGTAGCAAGAAATAATTTTGTCTTTTTCATACCTATTTCCTCTTTTCTTTTGATTTTTATTAAAACGCCATAGGCTATTTTAATCTTAATTCAATCAATTCTTTTTGGTAGCCCAATGCACGTGCTACCTGTTCAATCGTGTATTCCTGATATTTGAAATATTCATATAAAGTCTCATCTGTAATCAAAAATTCAACAGCAAATTTATTCGCTTCTATTTCTAATCTATCCACAGACTGGTAAGTATTTGCCAGTAAAAAAAGGTGTATTCGCTTTAGGGTGCATAATAGCATGGCCCAACTCATGAGTGGCAGTAAAAATACGCTGAATACCTTCAAGATTACAGTTAAGATGTATTTGTTTTTGGCGCAGTACAAGATTGTAGTATCCTCTGATAAGGCCAAGTTCTTCATATAAGAGAAGAATTTTTTTGGCCCGGATAATATCAAAAGGATTCTCTGTTTTGTAATATCGCTTTAAATAGGCGACTTCGTTATGTATATCCAATAAAATCACTTCTCCTGATTTTCAGAGTTGAGATAACGCTTGTTTGTAAATTTTTTTGCATTGATTTTAGCAACCCGTATGCTGTGCTCTAAACTGGCCTTCAAAAGTTCCTTTGTTTCATCGTCTAATGGCGCGCCATCAAACATAAGTGCGCCCTGCTGGCCCTCCAGATCAGAAAGAGTCTGCTCTAATCGGCGGCTGATATCCCTTTCATCACGAGCATTGAGTTGGGGATATTCTTTTGTGGTATCTTCGGTTCCTGTCATCAAATAGTCAATGGTCACTCCAAAAAAATCAGCAATTTTTTGGAGTTTATCTTGTTTAGGAGTATATTTTCCTGACTTCCACTCTGAAAAAGTGGATTTAGTAATTCCAGTTTCCTTTGCGACTTGAGAATCCTTTATATTGCGGGAATCCCTAATGGTTTTATATCGGTCATAGATTTCGTTCATGCATACTGTCCTTTCTATAAAATTCAGAAAATAGAACAAAAAACTATTGACAAGTTCGCAAAACTGAACTATAATTCAAGTATGCGGTTCAGAAAACTGAATTTTATGTACTATCGTGTGGTAACCTTAGTATATCAGTTTTCTGAACTAATAGCAATAGAAAAGTTCAGAAATGAGGTGAAAAATTTGTACGCCAAATATGCAAAGTTGCGAGATAAGAAAGGGCTGACAGATTATCGGGTGTCTGAGGAAACAGGGATTTTAAAATCCACACTCTCCGAATGGAAAAACGGAAAATATAATCCTAAGTTCGATAAGCTGTTAATTCTCGCCAAGTATTTTGATGTTCCAGTGG